>Ga0209617_10001365_pt1 | contig 11432 bp, 10 predicted proteins | sample LakEriepJuly2011_2_FD_187459 | JGI IMG/M metagenome (GOLD analysis project Ga0209617, IMG submission 187459) | Freshwater microbial communities from dead zone in Lake Erie, Canada - CCB epilimnion July 2011 (SPAdes) (version 2) | ecosystem: Environmental > Aquatic > Freshwater > Lentic >... | reverse complement strand
TTGAGTGCGATGTAGCTCATGTTGTGTCTCCTTCAGCGATTAGCCGAAGCGTCCGAAGGTTTGAATGAGTCGTCCGGTGGCCTGATCCTCAGCCTGCATCAACCGTGTAGCGAATTCGATGCCGCGCGAAACTTTGATGAGTTCCGCGAGCGAAAGCACTGGATCGACGGTGCTCTCTTCGAGATGTCCTTGACGAACGATCGTCGCATCTGGTGCCGTGTTCACGCGTCCACCGAGGAGACGCATCGCATCGCGGCCTTCTTTCACGAGGTTGCGCGCGTCGCCCGGCACGACAACTGCAAGACGCGCGACTTCGTCTTCGCCCTGCAGAACGCGGCCTTGTTCGTCGATGCGCACATCGGCTTCATCCATATCGAGTTGAATCTTCTTGCCGTCTGCGTCAAGCACCGCGGCGCCAGACGTCGCGAGCACAAGCGTGCCGTCTTTGCCACGAGCGAGCGCACCGGCGCGTGTCAGGAGCATGTCGCGAGAACCGGCGCCTTTCGACGCGTTTTCGAGGCGCAGGAAGCCTTCGCCCTCGATCGCGACGTCGAGTTTTCCGCCGGTGCGGCGAATCGTGCCTTGGCGCAAATCGATGCGCGCAGGATCGAACAGTGTTCCGCCGCCAAGTCCATCGAGCAGCGCGTTGGTGTCGGCGTAGTGGCCGGGCTTCTCGAGATTCTCGGGAAGGCGCGCGCGCATCGAAAGCAGATCCGACTTGAAGCCGACCGTCGTCGCGTTTGCGAGGTTGTTCGCAACCGTGTCGAGGCGGCGCATGCCGGTGATGGCGCCCGTGGTGGCGAGGTGGAAGCCGTAGTTCATGCCGAAATCTCGTGCGAGTCGCGCGGGTTGACCGCGTCGACTGTGGCTGATGCAACGGCTGCGCCAGCGGCCGTAGGGGCCGGATGAAGCCGCCAAACGACCTGCCGCACGCCGGAGGTTCCGGCGATCACGCGGCCCTCGCCGTTGGGTAGGTCCGCGAAGAGTCCGTTCATCTCGCGCGGAGTGGGCTTGAGGAGCCCGGCGGCTTGAGACGCGAGAATCGTTGGGAGGTGGAAGCGGCCGCGATCTTCGGCCGCTGCGATACGTGCGGCACGCGCAATCGCTGCGCCTACGAGATCGAGGGTCGGCAATTCTTGCGGATCGTGTGCGCGACGAGCAACGGGCGCGGGCGGACGGTCCGCTCCACGGCTGAATCGCGAAATCGCGCGGAAAACAAGGGCGTTCGCGGTGTCTCGGTGTCGTTCCATGGGGCACTCCTTGCCGGTCTGGGCGCGCGAGAAGCGGTCTCGGCGTGCCCGATCCAACCTCCTGTCGGACCTGACCAACGAGCCCTAGGCAACGTCTGTGCCAGCGGCGCGGAACGCAGTACGCCTGTCATGCGGAGCACGCCAGCATGGGCAGCTACAGGGGCGGTGAGGAGGTCTCGAAGGCCTCCGAGCGAGGCGGCGATCGGGAAGCTGAACAACCTTCCCGGTGATTCGCTCGGGAATGCACCCACCGCGGCGCGCATCTTTCGCGCGCGCTCGGCAGGAATGCCGATCTTGGGAGGCTCCCGATGTCTGTCCGCGCCGCGATCTGCCCTCACTTCGATAGCTGCGATCCGCGTTGCGGAGCGCGCATGACGCTCGGTCACCTCGATGAAGTCTTCCGATTCTGCACCGCCGAGTACGAGTCCTGCCCCGTCTTCCGCGGAAGCGCGAGTGGAGTCGCAGGCGGAACCCTCGCGCGCGAAGAGCACGAATGCACGGCTTCCATCGGTGCCGCGCAAGCCTCCGACGGGCGCTTCCAATTCTGCGACGGACCCGTCGCGGACGACCTCGCGCGCGAAATCACGGGCGAAGTTACGGCCATCGCCAACCTCGCGCATGCCTGCATCGGACGAGTCGTCGAACTCACCATCGAACGCAGCAACGAGCGAAGTATCGAGCGCGCGCCGCTCGGTCGACCCGCTGTCGCGTGAACGCGCAAGTCGCGCGCCTGCGTCCACGTCTACGTCTACGTCTACGTCTGAGTCGGAAGTCGACGCCGCACCGACCGTCCAATCGGGCATCACGCTCGCAACGCCCGGCTACGCGCGTGCGCTTCGCTCGTTTCTCGCGTATTTGCGCGTCGAATGCGGTCTCGCCGCTGCGACGCTTGAGGCATACACACGCGACATCGACGACCTCGTCGGTGATCTGCTTGCGCGCGGTGTCTCTGCAGTTGGTGAAGTCACACCAGCGCATCTCGTCGAGCACGTGCGATTTCTCTCGCGCGATCGAAAGCTCGATCCAACAACGATCGTCCGGCACGTTTCGAGCGTGCGGGTGTTCTTCCGCTATCTCCATGCGAATCGCGAAATCCCCGAGAATCCTGCACGATTACTCGAGCGTCCGACAAAGTGGCGCAAACTCCCAAACGTGATTTCGCCCGCGCAAATGCGCAAGTTGGTGGAAGCGCCGAACTCAGATCACGGCGAACTGTGGATTCGCGATCGTGCGATTCTCGAGTTGATGTACGCCTCAGGCTTGCGCGCGAGCGAAGTGGGTTCCGTGCGGCTGAATCAGTGGTTTCCGACGATCGCAAGTTTGAGCGTCATCGGCAAAGGATCGAAGCAGCGGATCGTTCCGGTCGGTGGTTGCGCGGCGCAAGCATTGGAGCGATGGCTCGTGCATCAGCGCCCTGGAATCGTCGAAGGAAACGAAGCTCGCGCGGATCACCGTTTGTTCGTTTCGAATCGCGGGAAGCCGCTTGAGCGCGTCGCCATTTGGATGCTCGTCAAGAAGTACGCGCTCGCGGCGGGGCTTCACGATGTCCATCCGCACGTGTTAAGACATAGTTTCGCGACCGATCTCCTGCGCGGCGGCTGCGATTTGCGCACCGTGCAGGAATTCCTCGGCCACAGCAGTGTCGTGACCACGCAGGTTTACACCCACGTCGACAAATCACGACTTCGTGAAGTGGCGCGAAAGTTCCACCCGCGATTTGATTGATCGTTTTCCCAAGAAATTCGGCCGTGCGCGCACTTCGCGTCTGCGATAGCCTCGCATCTTCCCATGCTCACCACCGACCCTTGCATCCTCGTCATCTTCGGCGCTTCCGGCGACCTCACTTCGCGCAAGTTGATTCCCGCGATGTACGAGATGCACGTCCTCGGACAACTTCATCCATCCACGGTGATTCTTGGTGTATCGCGCACCCAGAAGTCCGACGACGGTTGGCGCGATGAACTGCGCACGTGGGTCGAAAAGCAAGCGAAGGGTTTCGACGCGACGAAGTGGGTCGACTTTGCGAAGCGCCTCTTCTATTTCGCGGGCGACGCGGTGAAGAGCGAGTGCTACGAGCCGCTGCAAGCGCGCCTCGCGCAAATGGCGGAAGAACGCGGAACGCGCGGCAACCTGCTGTTTTTCCTCTCGGTTGCCGAGAGTTTGTACGAGCCGATCATTGAGCGTATCGATGAAGCTGGTCTGGTCGTCGAAGGCAAGCGTTGGTGTTCGATCGACCCCGCCGCGAAGAGTTGGCAGCGAATCATCGTCGAGAAGCCATTCGGCCACGATTCCGTGAGTGCGTCGAGCCTCAATCGCTGTCTCGGCCGCGCGTTTGAAGAAGAGTCGATCTATCGCATCGATCACTATCTCGGCAAGGAACTTGTGCAGTCGATGCTCGTGTTGCGCTTTGCGAACTCGATCTTCGAGCCGATTTGGAATCAGCAGTACATCGATCACGTGCAGATCACGGCTGCGGAGACGGTGTCTGTTGGGCAACGCACCGCGTTCTACGACCAAACGGGCTCGATCCGCGACATGATTCAGTCACACCTCTTCCAGATCCTCGCATTTGTCGCGATGGAGCCTCCGAGCCTGTACACGCCGGAAAACGTGCGACAAGAGAAGATCAAGATCATCGACGCAATCGCGATTCCATCCGCGGATGAAGTCGCGGCGCACTGTGCGCTCGGCCAATTTGCGGCCGATGGCAAAGAAGGCGCGTACCACGAACTTGCGGGCGTCGCACCAACTTCAACAACCGAAACCTACGCCGCGATCAAAGTGCACTTCGACAACTGGCGTTGGGCGGGCACGCCGTTCTACATTCGTTCGGGCAAGAAACTCGCAGCGAAGAAGACCGAGGTCGTCGTCCAGTTCAAGCCGCCCGCGGCGAATCTCTTCCGCAAAGTTGCGGGATTCGGCGGCGAAGCACCCAATCGCCTCGTCATCGAGATCGCGCCGAAAGAGCGCTTCAATCTGCGCTTTGAGGTGAAAGTGCCTGGCTTCGGACTGCGCGCAGCGAACGTCGACATGCAGCTTGACTACGCCGATCGCTTCAAGGCTGAGCCTGTCGAAGCGTACGGACCGCTCATCGTCGACGCGATGCGCGGCGACCAAACGCTCTTCAAGCACCGCATCGAAGTCGAGGGCGCGTGGAACGCGGTGATGCCGTTCCTCGACGAGCGTTCTGCCGTTGCGCGCGCGGGAATTCAGGCGAATTACGCGTGCGGTTCGTGGGGACCGAAGTCGGCCGACGAATTGCTCGCGCGCGATGGCCGCGCGTGGCGAAATGAGGATTGAAGCACGCGCGGTTCGACAGCCGCACGTCCGGCGCTGCCAAAACTGAGGCGCGCTGATTCGAACTACGGAGCGGAAATGCAGACTCGTCGAATCGCGAAGTTCGCAGTTTCCGTTCTCCTTCTCGGTTCTGGTGTCTCGCTCGCGATGTCCATGCTCGCCGCGCGTGACCTCTCGCGAAAGCCTGCGATGCCCGGATCCGGCGTCATCGGAGGCGGCGGAAACACCGAGGATTTCCTCGATCTTCTCTGGCGCCGGACGACGCCCGAGACGTGGCATGCGTGGGGCGACGGATCGCGCTTGGATACGCCGACCAGCGGACCGGTTTCAGGCAACGATGTCGGCCTACTCGTCGGCGATGATTGGGCCGCCTTCGCCATCGCAGGCCGCGGCCTCTACGACATCGTCTGGGTCGAGCGGTTCACATCGGCGGAGACGGAAGAACGCGCGAGAGACTTCGAGCGACGCGCTCGCGCCGACAATGTCCTGCCGGAATACGAGCGTGAGGAGCGCATCGAGGCAGGTCAGGTCGCCGTCACGCGCACGCCTGATTGGATTCCGCCCGATCTCTCCCGTTCATGCGATGGGTTTCTTCCCGGCCGGAGTGCGGCGATCGGCCGCTTCTATGACGATGTCAACGTCGCCGACGACGCATGGATGATCGCGCACTTCGAAAGCGAGCCGGGCGATCGACTCAATCTCGCGGCAAATCACGTCGTCGCAACGCGGCGCATCGACGAAGTGCGCGCGTTCGGCTGGCCGTTCCGCGCGTTCGTCGTGCGTGGCGCCATGATCGAGCGCAGCGTCTGCGAGGTCGTTCCAAACTACGGACTCGACGAAGTTTCGAAATCGAGCGTGTGGTGGACCGACGGACTCGGAGTGGAGGCGAACGACGGCTGGGCGATCGGCTATGGGCTTTCAGAGGAGATCGAAGCACTCCCTGCAAAGGGCTATCCGTGGCGTCCGCGCTGGCTCGCGCTCTTCGCGAATGCGGTTGTCCTCGGCGTGCCGCTTGTCGGATTGTCGATGGGTGCGTCGGCTGGAATCCGCCGGGCGCGCGCGCGGTTCCTCGGTGTTCGAGATCGATGTCAATCCTGCGGTTACGCGCGCACGGGGCTCGACGCGCGCACTCTCTGCCCCGAGTGCGGCGCCGCGCCGCTCAAGTGAGTGAAGAGTCGATGCGCAATCGCGCAGCGCTGTAACCGCGTCGTGTACTCGGGTACGCTGTGCGGAATGAGCGACGGTGGAACCTACGAATTGGCCGATGATTTGCCCGAAACGCCGCGATTGCCAGGGCAAGTGGTCCTTGTTGACCATGCGGACGAAGCGCTCGATGCGGTCGGTACCGACATCATGATGCAGGCAAAAGCCTGTGTGCGTCAGTTTGGTGATTTCCACCTCGCGCTTTCGGGCGGATCGACGCCGATGCCGCTTTACGAGCGCATGATGATCGATCCGCGCTTCCGCGAAATGCCGTGGCGACGCACGCATCTTTGGATCGTCGATGAGCGCTGCGTGCCGTTCGACCACGAGAAGTCGAACTTCGGGCAGATCCGCGAGATCATTTGCGAACACTCGGACATTCCTTCGTCGCAGGTGCATCCGATGCACGCGTACGAAGCGGATGGCGACGTGCGTTATGAAGCCGAATTGCGCGAGGTGCTCGGTTGGCGTGAGAAAGGTCACGATCGCCTCGACTACGTGCTGCTCGGGATGGGCGACGACGGACACACCGCGAGTTTGTTCCCGCGGAGTGACGCGCTTTCGGTCGTCGACCGTTTCGCGTGTTTCAATCGCGGCCCTGCGGTGACGCCGCCCGATCGACTCACGATGACGTACACGCTCTTGAACGGTGCACGTTTCGTTGGTGCACTCGTCGTCGGCGCGAAGAAGGCGCCGATGATTCATCGGATCGCGGGCGGCGCGGACAGCGCGCATGATGTTCCGATCAAGGGCATCGCGCCAATTGGCGGCGAATTCCGCTGGTATCTCGACGCTGCTGCGGCGCGCTGGCCGTGAAGATCACCGCCGCGCACGCACTGGCGTGCGCGGCTTTTCGCTCGCAAGCGCATCGCGCAGAAAGCGTGAGCGCGTCTCTTCATCGCCACAACTCACGAAGCACGCTGTGCGCGCCCGCGTGATGCCAACGTAGAAGAGGCGTCGTTCGCTTTCGATCGCGGGGCTGCGGCCGATGGTCGACGATTTTGCACGCGTATCGAAGCAGCCCGACTCCTCGTCGCCGGGCAGCGGCATCCAACCTTCATCGCACTCAGGAATGAAGACGTAATCCCACTCGAGGCCTTTCACGCGGTGAATGGTCGTGACGCGCACACACTCGGTGGCTGGTCGGCCTTGTGTGGTGTCGACTGAAGCGAGGCGCGCGTCGAGATCGGCGAGCGAGCAGCCTGCAACGCGCGCGAAATCCTCAAGAACTTCAAAGGCACGCAAGCACTCGGCAACGCTCGCGGCGCTGCGATTTGCAGAGAGCGCTTTGTCGAAATCGATTTCGTCTCGGAGGATGCGAATCGCACGAGCGGCACCAGCCTCTGCGCCATCACGTCGTGCGGCTTTCGAGAGCGTCGTGCCGAGCGATTTCAATTCGATGCGGGCGCCACCGTGAAACCCCGCCATCTTGTGGAGGTCGTCGTCGAAACAGAGGTCGCCGAGCGTGAGTCCTTCGCGTGTCGCATCTTTCAGCACGAAATCAAGGCCCTTCCGTGAGAGCCCGCGGAACGGTCGATTGAGAATGCGGCCCGCATTCTGGGCGAGCGCTTCATCCATCGGAACGCGCATCGTGCGAACCGCACGTGCATACGAAAGGAGCAGCGAGAGCGAAGGGTCGTTCGCAAACGCGGCGTGCTCATCCATCGTGAATGGAATGCCAGCAGCCAACATGCGCCACTCGAACGCAAGAAGTTGCGCCCATGAGCGCCCGAGGACAACGATGTCAGACGCCGGTGTCCCTTGCGCTTGAAGATCTTTCAAACGATCCACGAGAGGATCGAGCGCCGCAGGAGACTTGCCCGACGCGGAAATCGCGACAAGTCGCGACTCTTGCTCAGCGTCGGCGGCGATGATGCGTTTCGCAACGCGGCCAGCACCCGCGGAGATCGCGCGCTCGGCCGCAGCCGCGAGATCTGGCCCAAATCGAAAACTCGTCGAGAGCGTGAACGCGTGGTGGGGATGCGCGGTAAAGCGCTTTGCAAACTCGCCGCGAATGAACGCGCTGCGCGCTCCACGCCATTCGTGAATAGTTTGATCGTCGTCGCCAACAACCGTGACGCGTGCGCGTGATCCCGCGAGCAACTCAAGCAAGCGAAACTGCGCATGATCGGCATCTTGAAACTCGTCCACGATGAGATGTTCGAATCGATTCGCGAGACCGTATCGCGCCTCATCGGATTCGAGCGCGCGCACGGCGTCGACGACGAGATCGTCGAAGGTGCGAAAGCCTCGTGCGGCGCGCAGTTTCTCGAAGCGCGAATACGTGGCGACGAGGAAATCGTCGTCCGCGTGGCCCGCATCTTTCGGCGCAACGAGCATCGATTTCCATTCGCGGATCGCTTCAAGGCACGACTCCGCATCGCGTCCATCATCCTCTTCAGGATGCTCATTTCGATCGGCGAATTCTTCACGAATCGCATCGCCAAGCGTGCGGAGAATCTCGCCTGACTCAACAACGAGTGGCATTCGTGGGATTGCGCCTGTCGACTCAAGATGACGCACAATGCCATACGCAAGTGCGTGCCATGTTTGCACACGCAGTTCTGTCGCCGAAACGCCAAGCGGTGCGAGTTGCGCGGCGAGTCGTGCTTCGAACGAACGTTGCGCCGCTTTGTTGAACATCACCGCGCGCATCTGCGACGGTTTCACACCGCGCGCGGCGAGTTCCGCGAGTCGATGCACCATCGTCGTCGTCTTGCCGCTGCCCGCGACAGCGAGCACAGTCAGATGCGCGTCGTCAGGCGCTTCGACCACAGCGCGCTGTTCATCGGTGAGCGTCGTGCGCGGGGTCATGCGTCGTCACCGCCGTCGTCGCTGTCGTTCGCATCACCCACATCACGCGTCTCGCCGCGCAAGACGCGCAAATAGTCTTCAAGAATCGCGCAGGCAGCGAGCGCATCACGGAGTGCTTTTTTCTCGCCATGCGTGCGACCCGTACGCGCGAGTCGTTCTTCGGCCGCGAAACTCGAAAGGCGCTCATCTTGGAATGCAATCTCGACACGCGGAAATCGCGGCAACTGCGCAGCGAGTTCTGCGGCAAACTCGCGCACAAGTTTCGCGCGCGGGCCTTCCGTGCCATCCATGTTGAAAGGAAGCCCAATCACAATGCGATTCGGCCCGAACTCATCGATCACGCGCAGCGACGCTTTCAGTTGCAGCGCGCGTGTTGCGGCCTCAGCGACCAACAGTGGTTGCACGATGCCAACGACATCATCGCCCGACGCAAAGCCGGTTCGCTTGTCTCCGAGATCAATCGCGAGGTAACGCATGATTCTGGTTTACCGCCACTCCTCGGGCACGCGTTCTGCAAGCGCTTTGACGCGTTCAGCTTCACCGCGCGGACAAACAAGCGTGGCGTCTTTCGTATGGACGACGATGAGATCACTGCAGCCAACCGTCGCAATCAAGTGCGCGGGATCATCGGAAATCACGGTCATTCCGCGGCTTCCAAGATCACACCAGTGCGCATTTGAGCGATTCTCCGCATCATCCGCAGCAACGGTCTCTGCGAAACTCGTCCAACTTCCGACATCGAGCCAGGCGAGTCCTTCAAGCGGAAGTACGCGCACGTTTCCGCGTGCAGCTTCGGGCTCCATCACTGCAACATCGATCGATCGTTTCGGAAGCGTGGGATACACGCGCGCGAGTGTGTCGGCGCGTGAAGGTGTGTCGTACGCCGCGGCGATCGCGGCGAGTCCTGCAGCGCACGCGGGATCATGTCGGGCAATCGCGTCACGCATCGCAGCGGCTGCGAAGACGAACATGCCGGAATTCCACACGAAATTGCCCTGCGCGAGATACACCTGCGCGCGCGCCGCGTCGGGCTTTTCGTGGAAGCGCGCGACTTCAAACACCCGATCGAGTTGCGGTAGCGCCGTACCCTGTTCGATGTATCCGTAGCCAGTCGCCGCGTGCGTTGGCGCAATACCGAACGTGACAAGCTTCTCTGGCTGCGTATCAATCACTTGAAACGCATGTTCAAGACGCGCGCGAAACACGTCGGCGGGTTCGATGATGTGATCAGCAGTCAAAATCGCGACAACCGCACGAGGGTCACGTGCGGCGAGGACGTTCGCGATAAGTCCAACGGCGGCGAGCGTGTCGCGGCCGACGGGCTCACCGAGAAAATTCTCCTCCGACAATTCGGCGAGTACTTCACTCATCGCACTTCGGAACGATTCGGTCGCGCACACGATCCGCCGCGATGTGGGAATCGCGCCGTCGACGCGTCGCCACGCAAGTTCGAGAAGCGAAAGACCGCCGGCGACAGGAATGAGTTGTTTCGGCCGCGCGCGTCGCGAAAATGGCCAAAGCCGCGTGCCGCTTCCGCCCGCGATGATCGCGGAGTATCGATGCGCGTGCGGATCAGGTAACGCACTCGTCACGCCACGCCTCACGACATCCGTCACGAAACACCTCGCGAGCGCAACGTGCGCGTCACGATCTCATCGGCCGCGAGTTCAACGCCGCTTGCCTGTGCGGCAGCGAGCACGCGTTCAATCTTCTCACGTGCTTGCGCGCGCGGTTCGCCGAGCGCGACAAGCACTTCTTCTGCATCGGCCGCTGGACCAGTGAGCGCGACGGGCGCGGGGATCACCGACACCGCCGCAGCCGCGCGTTTACTCGCCGTTGGATCTTTGAGGAACGGATCGAGTTTGCCCTTGAGTTCGACGATCGTGCTTTCGGCGGTGCGCTTACCGATCTCGGGAAGCGTTGCGAGGAACTTCGCGTCGCCGCCGGCAATTGCCTCCGCCATGCGCGCGTGCGAAACCTGCATCGCGCGCAGCGCTTTGCGATTGCCGATGCCTTTCACCGTGGTGAGGAGTTCAAAAAACGCGCGCTGCTCGCTCGAATGAAAGCCAATGAGCCGCGGCACAAAGTGCGAGCCCTGTCCCTGACTTTCGAGATAGTGAAGCGTGAAGAGCCGCACTTTCGCGCCGACCCTCATCGCGAGGTCACCCATATCGCACGCAGGAACGAGCACCTCGTACACGATGCCTTCAGCGATGCGCACTTCGGCGACGCCGTCGGTCACATCTTCCAGAACTCCTTCGATCCGCGTGAGCATGGGCCGCATCCTACGGCGGCGCGGCGCCTCAGTCGCACATCGTCCGATTTACTCACCGGGCATTGCGTGATCCGACAGCCTTCGACTCCGTTGCCATAGCGACGCTTGCGAGCGTCGCGATCGTGCGGAACCGACACGGTGCACGCCCTTCCGTCGGACACACGACTTTTGATCGATTTGAAAATTCCATGCTTGATGCTCGAAAAAAGCATGGTTACGCTCGTCGGAGCTTTGATCAGATCCGTAGGCGAAGAAATTGGTGTCGCGCCGCCGTGATCTTCCGCCGATGCGAGATGGTTCGGACGGGCGTGAAGTGGCCGTCTCGCCGACTCAAGAACAGGGAATCCTTGAAGGCTGAGGGATCTTTGCATGACCGGTGACCAACTCAACAAAATCATTCGGATAACAAGCGGAGTTTCCATGTCCCGACCAAAGCGGAGCACCGTGGCAGGCGTGCTGGAGGCGGCGCCGCTTGCGATGGTGGTTGGACTCGCGAGTGCGGCCATTTCGCAACCCTCGTTTGCGGTTTCGATCCCTGAGCCCTACGCCCGTTGCCTGCACGCGCACGTTGAAGGCGTCCGGCAGGACGTTTC
>Ga0209617_10001363_pt1 | contig 11449 bp, 9 predicted proteins | sample LakEriepJuly2011_2_FD_187459 | JGI IMG/M metagenome (GOLD analysis project Ga0209617, IMG submission 187459) | Freshwater microbial communities from dead zone in Lake Erie, Canada - CCB epilimnion July 2011 (SPAdes) (version 2) | ecosystem: Environmental > Aquatic > Freshwater > Lentic >... | reverse complement strand
CCTGGGGGATTTCAGCCGCGGGCCGCTGGATGCGCCTTCGTTCACGGTGAGGGAGCAACGCATCGCGCCCAACATTTGCTACGAGGATTTGTTCGGCGAAGAACTGGCCTCTCGCTTTGCCGACAAGTCGAGGGCGCCCACCGTGCTGGCCAACGTCAGCAACCTCGCATGGTTCGGAGACACGGTGGCCATTTCGCAGCATTTGCAGATCGCGCGCATGCGCTCGCTGGAGTTCCAGGTGCCCAGCATCCGTGCCACCAACACGGGCGCCACCGTGGTGATCGACGCTTTCGGGCGAGTCACCGACCGCATGCCAACGCAGACGCGCGGTGTGCTGAACACCCAGGTGCAAGGTTTTGCCGGCCAGACCCCTTTCGCCTGGTGGGCCGGTCGCTTCGGCTTGTGGCCCTTGGTGGCCGTGGGCCTGCTGCTGGTGGTGACCGGGGCAGGGCGCCTGAGACTTTCCGCTGCGGCGCAGCCGAAGTCTGGCGGCTGAACCCACTGCCTTTCACTAGAATCCAGGGTTTGCCGCCCATCTTGCGCGGCCCTCCCGTCCAACCAGGTTTGACCATGCTGACCTTCCAGCAACTGATCCTCCGACTGCAAAGCTACTGGGACGCCCAAGGCTGCGCGCTGCTGCAACCTTACGACATGGAAGTCGGCGCTGGCACCAGCCACACGGGCACCTTCCTGCGCGCCCTCGGCCCGGAACCTTGGAAAGCCGCCTATGTGCAGCCCAGCCGCCGCCCCAAGGACGGCCGCTATGGCGAGAACCCCAACCGGCTGCAGCACTACTACCAGTACCAGGTGGTGCTCAAGCCGGCGCCAGCCAACATCCTGGAGCTCTACCTGGGCTCCCTGGAGGCGCTGGGCTTCGATCTCAAAAAGAACGACATCCGCTTCGTCGAAGACGACTGGGAGAACCCCACGCTGGGCGCCTGGGGCCTGGGCTGGGAGGTCTGGCTCAATGGCATGGAGGTGACGCAGTTCACCTATTTTCAGCAAGTCGGCGGCATCGACTGCAAGCCCATCACGGGCGAAATCACTTACGGCCTGGAACGCCTGGCCATGTACCTGCAAGGCGTGGAAAGCGTGTACGACCTGGTGTACGCGCCGGGCGTGAAGTACGGTGACGTGTTCCACCAGAACGAGGTCGAGCAGTCCACCTACAACTTCGAGCACAGCAACGTCGAGTTCCTGTTGGGTGCGTTCACCAACTACGAGACGCAGGCCCAGTACCTGATGGCGCAGCAGCTGGCCCTGCCGGCCTACGAGCAAGTGCTCAAAGCTGCCCACACCTTCAACCTGCTGGACGCGCGCGGTGCCATTTCCGTCACCGAACGCGCGGGCTACATCGGCCGCATCCGCAACCTGGCGCGCGCTGTGGCGGCCAGCTACCTCGACAGCCGTGCCCGCCTGGGATTCCCCATGGCGCCTAAAGCCTGGGCTGACGAGGTCATCGAACAACTGAACAACAAGAAGGCGGCCTGAAGCATGTCCACGTCCCGCACCGCCAACCTGCTGGTTGAACTGTTCGTCGAAGAACTGCCACCGAAAGCACTGAAAAAGCTGGGCGAGTCTTTCGCCACCGTGCTGGCCGACAGCCTCAAGGCTCAGGGCCTGGCCGCAGCCGACGCCGCCGTCACGCCGTATGCCTCGCCGCGCCGCCTGGCTGTGCATGTGAGCGCCGTGGCGGACAAGGCCGCCGATCAGCCCGTGCAGCACAAGCTGATGCCCGTGAGCGTGGGTCTGAACGCCGAGGGGCAGGCCACGCCGGCCTTGCTCAAGAAACTGGGCTCGCTGGGCTTGGGCGCCGAGGTGGTGGCGTCGCTCAAAAAGCAGCCCGACGGCAAGGCCGAGGCCTTGTTCATCGACACCGTCAAGCCCGGTGCCGCGTTGGCCGATGGCCTGCAAAAGGCGCTGGAAGAAGCGCTCGCCAAGCTGCCCATCCCCAAGGTCATGACCTACCAGTTGCAAGAAGGCGAGGGCGAAGGCTTCCAGCCCGGCTGGACCAGCGTGAACTTCGTGCGCCCGGCCCATGGCCTGGTGGCGCTGCACGGTGAGCAGGTCGTGCCTGTGGCCACGCTGGGCCTGAAGGCCGGCCGCGACACCCAAGGACACCGCTTCGAGGCCAAGGTCTCGCCCGTGGTGCTGCGCGACGCCGACAGCTACGCCGCACAGCTGCGCGACGAGGGGGCCGTGATCGCCAGCTTCGACGAGCGACGCGCCGAGATCGTCTCTCAGCTCGCGGCTGCCGCCGGTCGCGCCGGGCAGCACCTGAAACCCATCGAGGATGAGGCCTTGCTGGACGAGGTCTGCGCGCTGGTGGAGCGCCCCAATGTGCTGATCGGTCGTTTCGAGGAGGCCTTCCTGGCGGTGCCCCAGGAGTGCCTGATCTTGACCATGAAGGCCAACCAGAAGTACTTCCCGCTGCTGGACACCGAGGGCAAGCTGACCCACCAGTTCCTGGTGGTGAGCAACATCTCGCCGTCTGACGCCAGCGCCATCATTGGCGGCAACGAGCGCGTGGTGCGCCCGCGTCTGGCCGATGCCAAGTTCTTCTTCGACCAGGACCGCAAGAAAACGCTGGAGTCCCGCGTGCCGGGCCTGGCCAAGGTGGTCTATCACAACAAGCTGGGCACCCAAGGTGAACGTTCCGAGCGCGTGCGCGCCATTGCGCATGCCATCGTCAACCAGCTGCGCATGGCCACGCTGCCCTTCACGGTCGATGACAAGGACCACTTCGACGTGCTCGACAGCAAGGCCCAACAGGCCGCGCTGCTGGCCAAGACCGACCTGCTGACCGACATGGTCGGCGAGTTCCCTGAGCTGCAGGGCATCATGGGTGGCTACTACGCTCGCCACGAAGGCTTGCGTGACGGCGTCGCCATCGCCATCGAAGACCACTACAAGCCGCGCTTCGCGGGTGACGCGCTGCCGCGCAACCACACTGGCACCGTCGTGGCCCTGGCCGACAAGCTGGAAACCCTGGTGGGCCTGTTCGGCATCGGCCAGCTGCCCACTGGCGACCGCGACCCCTTCGCGCTGCGCCGCCATGCCTTGGGCGTGATCCGCATCCTCATCGAGAAAAACCTGCCGCTGGCACTGCCCGAGTTGTTCGACGCCGCGGCCGCGCCCTTCGGCGAGCTCATTGAGCGCCCGACCGAGGCCCTGCTGGGCTTCTTTGGCGACCGCCTGGCCGTGTCCTTGCGCGAGCAGGGCTACAGCGCCCAGGAGGTCGATGCCGTGCTGGCCCTGCAACCGCCGCGCCTGGGCGACATCCCGCGCCGTCTGGCGGCAGTGCGCGCCTTCGCGGCCCTGCCCGAGGCCGAGGCGCTGGCGGCCGCCAACAAGCGTGTGAGCAACATCCTCAAGAAAGCCGAAACCGCGGTCGAGGCCCGGGTGGACGCAGCGCTGTTCAAGGAAGCCGCCGAAGGGGCCTTGTACGAGGCTTTGCAAGCGGTCGTGCCAAAAGCACAGGCCGCCTTCGAGCAGGGCGACTACACTGCATCATTGCAGGCCCTGGCCGTGCTGCGGGCCCCGGTGGATGCGTTCTTCGATGGCGTCATGGTCAATGCCGACGACGCCGCGCTGAAGGCGAACCGCCTGGGGCTGCTGGCGACGCTCCACGCAGCGATGAACCGCGTGGCCGACATCTCTCGACTGGCAGCCTGACGTGTTCTCCAGACCCCATCACCCCGGAGAGGCGATGAAGCTCGTCATCCTCGACCGCGACGGCACCATCAACCACGAACGCGAGGACTACATCAAGTCCAGCGACGAGTGGGTGCCTCTGCCCGGGGCGCTGGAGGCCATCGCTCGGCTCAACCATGCTGGTTGGCACGTGGTGGTGGCGACCAACCAATCGGGCATCGGCCGCGGCCTGTTCGACATGGTCGCGCTCAACGCGATGCACGCCAAGATGAACCAGCTGCTGTCCCGTGTGGGGGGGCGCATCGAAGCGGTGTTTTTCTGCCCGCACACACCTGAGGACAACTGCACCTGTCGCAAACCGCTGCCGGGCCTGTTCCAGATGATCGGTCAGCGCTTTGGCTGCAGCCTGGAGGGCGTGCCGATGGTGGGTGACCTGCCGCGCGATGTGCTGGCTGCGCAGTCGGTGGGCTGTGAGCCTCACCTGGTGCGCACCGGCCAGGCTGCGACGATGACCGAGGCCGAATTGATCGACTTGCGCCAGCGCGTGCCCGGCCTGACCATTCACCCCGACCTGTCGGCATTCGCCGATTTCATCGTGCTGCGCGAGCGTCGCAGCCATGGTGAAGACGAGCCCGTTGCCACCCACATGGGAGAGCTGGGTTGAGCCTGCCGCCCGCCGACCAGCTCAGTTTGTGGACCGACGAGGGGCAAGCCTCGTCTGGTGCACGCGAGGATGGTCGGGGTGCAGCTGACGCTGTTCCGTCGGCAGGCTCTTTGGCAGCGACCCAGCTGGCCGAAGCCCGCACCACGGTGCCTGAGGCCGCTTTGCTCGGCAGCATGCCGGTGTTCCGCCACCCACGTGCAGAACGTGAAATCCGCCTGGGCAAGGCCCTGGTGGGCTATGAATGCAAGCGCGTGCGCCGCCGCAGCATCGGCATGGTGGTCAGCGACGAGGGCTTGTCGGTGCGCGCGCCGACGTGGGTGTCGTGGTCGGACATCGAGGTGGCCTTGCGTGCCAAGGAGCGCTGGATTTGCGCCAAGCTGCTGGACCAGCGCGAGCGCGCCCGCAAGCGGGTGTCGGCCCAGATCGACTGGCGAGCAGGTTGCCAGTTCCCCTACCTGGGCGAGCCGGTCACCGTTGTGCTCGACCCCATGATCTCCGGCGCCCGTTTCCAGCCCGCGTCGCTGGACGCCGCGCCTTGCCGCCACACCCTGCGACTGGGTCTGCGGCACCAGGCGGATCCTGACCAGATCCGCGATGCCGTCCAGGCCTGGGTGCAGCGCCAGGCGCGCGAGCTGTTCGCGCAGCGTGTGCAGCACTTCGCCGCGCAGCTGGGCGTCCAGGTCACGCGCATCGCGCTGTCATCGGCGCGCACCCGCTGGGGCAGTGCCAGCGCCGATGGCTCCATCCGCCTGCACTGGCGCCTCATGCACTTCAGCCACAGCGTCATCGACTATGTGGTTGCGCACGAATTGGCCCACCTGCGCGAGATGAACCACAGCCCGCGCTTCTGGGACGTGGTCCGCTCGGTCATGCCCGAGTTCGATGTCGCACGCGATCAGTTGCGCCGCGTCGTCATCCCGGACTGAAGCGCCAGACACCTTCTCCGTCCATCTCCCGTTTCAGCGCGCCCTGGTGCCACAGGTGGTTCAGGTGCGCCACCGACTCGCCCATCGCGAACGTCGTCTGGTGCAAGTCGAGCTGGCGTTTGAAGAGCACGGGCAGCATCTCCGCGGCCGATGAGGGCTTTGCCGTGCAGGCGGCCAGCACCTCGTCGAGGCGTTCTGCATGGTGGTCGTGCAGCTGCTGGATGCGGGTGTGGATGCCCGTGAAGGGCAGGCCGTGCGAGGGCAGGGCGAGCGTGTCGTCCGGCAGGGCGCGCATGCGGTCCAGCGACGCCAGGAACAGGCCAAGGGCGTCAGCCTCGGGTTCGAGGTCGAGCACGCTGACGTTGGTCGAGATCTTGGGCAGGAGCATGTCGCCCGAAATCAGCAGGCCATCGCGCTCGTTGAACAGGGCGATGTGCTCGGGGCTGTGGCCGTGGCCCGCCATGCACAGCCAATCTCGCTCGCCAATGTGCACGGTCATGCCGTCCATCAGACGGCGGTAGGCGTGCGGCACCTCGGGCACCAGCGAGGAAAAATAGCCGGTGCGCGCGCGGATCTTGGCAACGTCATCCGGCTGACGCAGGCCATGGCTCATGAAAAACGCAGCCGCGCGCTCGCCACCAAAGCCCGTGGTGGACTGGCAGGCCAGTTGCGCAGCGAAGTGATCGGTGGCGCTCATCCACAGGCGGGCGGGCTGTTGCGGCGCGCTGAAGTGGTCGATCAGCCACTGGGCATTGCCCACGTGGTCCGGGTGCATGTGCGTGACCAGCATGCGCGACAGCGGCCGGTCGGCCAGTGGGCCGGTGAACAGCGTTTGCCAGGCCGAGCGGATGGCTTCGGTCGCCACGCCGGCGTCCACGATCGTCCAGGTGGGCTGCGCGCCAGTGCCATCCTCATCGTGGTCGTCCAGCACCCACAGGTTGATGTGGTTGAGCGCGAACGGCATGGGCATGCGGACCCAGTGCAGGCCGCGGCGCAGGTCCAGGCGTTCGCCCGTGGCGGGCACCGCCTCGCCCCAAGGGTAGGTGATGGCGGGCGGCGCGGCCGTGACGGTGGGAGCGAGCTGGGTCATGCGGGAGGGAAACCGTTGGGCGTGAGTGTCAAGACGAGCCATTGTGCCTGCGGGCTGAATCTGCGGTCGCAGTCCTCAGCCTTGTCTACACTGGAGGGCATGACGACCCTATCCCACCTCTTTGACAGCAACCGTGCCTGGGCCCGAGACATCGAGCAGCGCACCCCGGGGTTCTTCACCCGCCTGCAGAAGCAGCAAACGCCAGAGTACCTCTGGATCGGGTGCAGCGACAGCCGCGTGCCCGCCAACGAAATCTGTGGGGTCCTGCCCGGCGAGATGTTTGTGCACCGCAACGTGGCCAACGTGGTCGTCCACACCGACCTGAATTGCCTGTCGGTGATGGAATTCGCCATCGATTCGCTCAAGGTCAAACACATCATGGTGGTGGGGCACTACGGTTGCAGTGGTGTGCATGCGGCGATGAACGACGTGCGGATCGGCTTGGCCGACAACTGGCTGCGCCACGTCAAAGACGTTCGCAACCAGCACCGCGACTGGCTCCAGAGCCTGCCCGAGGGGCCGGTGCGCCACGATGCTTTGTGCGAGCTCAACGTGCTCGTCCAGTGCAGCCATGTGTGCGAGACGACGGTGGTGCACGATGCTTGGGCGCGCGGCCAGGAGGTGGTGGTGCACGGGTGGGTGTACGGTCTCAACAACGGCCTGATCAAGGACCTGAAGATGACAGTGTCGTCTGCGCAGCAGGTGCAACCCGCTTTCGAGCAGGCGCTGAGCGAGCTGAAGCAGCGCTATGCCCATCTCATTCCTACCAACTCCGGGACCAGACCATGACGATGTTTCCCCAGCAGCTCACCGACCCTCGGGTGTTCGACATCGCCCGAGCGCTGCTCGATGGCTTTGACCGCCACTACAAGATCTTCTCGGAAACCAGCGCCGACGCCAAAAAGCGCTTCGAGAAGGCCGACTGGCACGGCCAGCAACTGGCCCAGCGGGTGCGCATCGAGTTCTATGACCTGCGCGTGGAAGAGGCGGTGGAGCGGCTGGAGCAAGACTACGAAGCCAGCTCCTTGCCGATGGAAGTCTGGCACCAGATCAAGCTGTTCTACATCGGCCTGCTGACGGGCCACAAGCAGCCGGAGCTGGCCGAGACCTTTTTCAACTCGGTCACCATCAAGATCCTGCACCGCAAGTACTACCGCAACGATTTCATCTTCGTGCGTCCAGCGGTCTCGACCGAGTACATCGACGACGAAGACGAGGCCACTGGCGCCACCTTCCGCGCCTACTACCCTGTGCGCGAGAACCTGCGCGAGATGCTCAAGGCGGTGGTGCAGGGCTACGAGCTCCAGCAGCCTTTCGACGACCTGGACCGCGACATCGACTTCGTGTACGAAGCTTTGCTGGAGCAGGTCGGCAATGTGCGCTTGCGCACCAATTTCCAGATCCAGGTGTTGTCGTCCCTGTTTTTTCGCAACAAGGGCGCCTACATCGTGGGCAAGGTGATCAATGGCTTCCGCAGCCTGCCGTTCGCCATCCCCATCCTGCACAACTCGAAGAACCGGCTCTACATCGATGCGGCCCTGTTCGGCGAGGACGACCTGCTGGCCCTGTTCAGCTTCGCTCGCGCCTACTTCATGGTGGACATGCGCGTGCCCTCGGCCTACGTGCAGTTCCTGCGCACGCTGATGCCACGCAAGCCGCGGGGCGAGATCTACAGCGCCATCGGCCTGCAAAAGCACGGCAAGAACCTGTTCTACCGCGACTTCCTCTTCCACCTGCGCCATTCCAGCGACAAGTTCCGCATCGCGCCCGGCATCAAGGGCATGGTCATGCTGGTGTTTGACCTGCCGTCCTACCCCTTCGTGTTCAAGGTCATCAAGGACTACTTCCCGCCGCAAAAGGAAACCACGCGCGAGATGATCATGGGCAAGTACCAGCTCGTGAAGCAGCACGACCGCGTGGGTCGCATGGCCGACTCCCTGGAGTTCACCAACGTCGCTTTCCCGCGCCACCGCTTTGACGAAGAGCTGATCGCCGAGTTGAAGAAATTCGCGCCCAGCGTGATGGAAGAGGACGACGAAGACCCCAGCGTGCTCATCCTCAAGCACCTCTACATCGAGCGACGCATGGTGCCGCTGAACATCTACATCCAGGAAGCGCAGGGCGAGTCGCTGGAGCATGCCGTCATCGAATACGGCAATGCCTTGAAGGACCTGGTGGCCGCCAACATCTTCCCGGGCGACATGCTGTGGAAGAACTTCGGCGTGACCCGCAACGGCAAGGTCGTGTTCTACGACTACGACGAAATCGAATACATCACCGACTGCAACTTCCGCAAAGTGCCCGAGCCTCGCAACGAGGAAGAGGAGATGTCAGGCGAGGTCTGGTACACCGTGGGCAAGCACGATGTCTTCCCGGAGACCTTCGGTCCCTTCTTGCTGGGCGACCCGCGTGTGCGGTCCATCTTCATGCAGCACCATGCCGACCTGCTGGAGCCCGAGTACTGGCAGCAGCACAAAGAGCGCATCAAGGCGGGCTATGTGCACGATGTCTTCCCCTACGACCGGGGACGCCGTTTTGTGCACAAGATCCAGTCCGGTGCAATGGAGGCATCGTCTGACGATGCGCCCGTAGAAGTGCCGGTCGACCTCCAGCCACTGGGGTCGGCCGTCCATGATCAAGGCGTGTTGTCCGGCTTCAGCACGGGCTCTGCCGGCAGCGGAGACTGATCGACGATGGGCTGACGCCCCATGGGGTGTCAGCCTGTTGGGGCCGAGGCCGGCGCCGGGGCAGGGCGCAGGAGCCCCTTCACTGGCTCACCAGAACTGGTACCAAGGCTTCTTGGCCGGCTGCTTGCCGTTGGCCGCCACATCGCCGTCGAGGAAGCGGCTGTTGGGGAAGCTCTGCTGGAGGATGCGCAGGGCGTCATCCCGAAGAGGCTCCAAGCCCAGTTTGTCGTAGCTTTGGGCGAGGATGTAGAGGCCTTCTTCGATGGCCGGTGATTGGCGGTACTCCGTCACGGCCGCCTGTGCGCGGTTGGCCGCCGCCACATACGCGCCGCGGCGCAGGTAGTAGCGCGCCACGTGCACTTCGCCTGCAGCCAGTGAATTCACGATGTGGTTCATGCGCAGGCGCGAGTCTTCGGCGTACTTGGACGTCGGGAAGCGGTCCACCACCTGCTTGAAGGACTCGTAGGCATCCCGTGAGGCCTGCTGGTCACGCTCCGACAAGTCTTGGTTGGCCACGCGCCCGAACAAGCCCAGGTTTTCGTTGAAGTTGATCAGGCCCTGCAGGTAGTAAACATAGTCCATCGCCGGGCTGGTCGGATGCAGGCGGATGAAGCGGTCGAGCTTGGCCAGCGCCTGGGCTTTTTCACCCGTGCGGAAGTAGGCATAGGCGAGGTCGATCTGTGCCTGTTGCGACAGCAAGGTGCCAGAAGCACGCGCTTCGACTTTTTCCAGCTTCTTGACCGCCGTCTCGTAGTTGCCTTCGGCCGCATCGTCCTTGGCGTCTGCGTACAATTTGTCAGGCGAGGTGTTGGCAAATTCGTCTTTGGGCGTGGAGCCGCACGCCGCCAGCGCGACGCTCAGGAACAGGGCCAGCCAGCCGGCGTGCATGCCGGACCGCGAGCCACGGAAGGTGGTCTTCACAAATTTCACGTTGGATTGGGGCAGTCAGGCCACGGAGAATTCCGCGTGCCGCGCCGCCTGCAGCGTCAGAGCCCACAGTATAGAAGCGAGATCGTCCGATTCCATGCCTCCACGCAAGCCAGCGCCATCCGTTCTCACTTCGCCTCGTCAAGGGGCGGTGGCCACATCGTCAGGACAGTCACTGCTCGACATGCCGCCCGTCGTTTTCGAGGAAGTGGCAGACGACCTGAACGAAGACCTGGCCGATGAGTTGATGGCTGAGTCTGCGGCCGCGCCGCCCGGTCCGCAGCGGATGGAGGCGTTGACGGTGCCGGCCTCATCGCATGGTCAGCGGCTGGATGCCTTCCTGGGTGCGCAGATCACGGCGTATTCGCGCAGCCACCTCAAGTCCTTGATCGAAGATGGTTGCATCACCGTGGATGGGCAAGCCTTGATGACGCCTTCTCGCAAAGTGGCGCAAGGGCAGCGTTTGTTGGTTCGTTTGCGCCCGACGGCGCAGAGCCTGGCCTTTGTGGCCGAGCCCATGGATCTGGCCATCGTGTTCGAAGATGCGCACCTCTTGGTGGTCAACAAGCCCGCCGGTCTGGTTGTGCATCCTGCCGCCGGCAACTGGCAGGGCACCTTGATGAACGGGCTGCTGGCGCACCATGCTGGCGCGGTGGACCTGCCGCGGGCAGGCATCGTGCATCGGCTGGACAAGGACACCAGCGGGTTGATGGTGGTGGGCAAGACGCTGGAGGCTGTCACGGCCTTGAGCCGTGCCATCGCGGCGCGCGAGGTCAGCCGCCAGTACCTGGCCCTGGCCCATGGCACGGTGGATGAGGCGTTCTCTGTGATGTCGTCCATCGGGCGCGACCCAGTCACCCGCGTCAAGATGGCCGTGGTGCCCTCGGGCAAGGCGGCCCGCACAGATGTGCAGCGACTGTTGTGCGGGCAGTGGCGTGACCCTGCCGCTGATTTGCCGCAACGGGCCTACAGCGGCGTGCTGTGCACCTTGCACACGGGCCGCACCCACCAGATCCGCGTGCACCTGAGCAGCCGAAAACACCCGCTTGTCGCCGATGCGCTTTATGGCGGCGCTCTGGCCTTGGGCATGCGTCGCCAGGCCCTGCATGCCGCGAAGTTGTCTTTCAAGCACCCGATCACGGGCGAGGCGCTGGCATTCGAGGCGTCGCTGCCCGACGACATGGCGCATGCCTGGGCGGCCCTGACGCTTGCTGTCGCAGCAGAGTCACAATCTGGTGTATAGTGGGTTGGTGATTTGCCGTTGAGCCCCGGGCGTGAACACACGCCCCACCGGCCGGCCTTGAAGAAGATGGCGTGGAACGCCGTCTGAATGTCGCCTCCCCCGTGAGGCCCCTCCACACAGTCCAGTTTGAACGCCCGTTGGCTGCCTTGCGGTTGAGCACAACGTCGGTGCGCCCGCACAGCGTGTTGCTGTGCCGCGCTGTGGTTTTTGCCGACCGGTGCTGCCGCCCCGCTCACGATCGACGCGATGGAAGTTCTC
>Ga0209617_10001362_pt1 | contig 11452 bp, 6 predicted proteins | sample LakEriepJuly2011_2_FD_187459 | JGI IMG/M metagenome (GOLD analysis project Ga0209617, IMG submission 187459) | Freshwater microbial communities from dead zone in Lake Erie, Canada - CCB epilimnion July 2011 (SPAdes) (version 2) | ecosystem: Environmental > Aquatic > Freshwater > Lentic >... | reverse complement strand
GCAAGCTCGCTCCCACATTCGGACTCGCGACTCCGGCGTTCACCCGGGGCCGCGGCGCATATCGCGAGCAAGCTCGCTCCCACATTCGGACTCGCGACTCCGGCGTTCACCCGGGGCCGCGGCGCATATCGCGAGCAAGCTCGCTCCCACGGTCGGACCACGGTCGGACCACAGTCGGACCGCGCTCGGTGGCCGAGGTCTGGCCAGGCTCAGCGCGAATCGCGCTTTTTCTGGTCTTCGACGGCCTTAGCCAAGATCGCGGCATCCACCTTGATGCCCGCTTTGGCGAGGGCGGCGTCGAGCAGGACTTCGCCTGCCATGTAGCCGACGGTGATCGCGGCGACCTTGCCTTCGCGGTCGATGATGAACTGGGTCGGAATACCGGAGACGCCGTAAAGCTTACGGGAGGCGCGGTCGGGGGTGCGCTCGGCCGCATCATGGGAGAAGATAAAGTCAGGATATTTCTCCGCGTTGGCTTTCACCCACTTCTCAAAATTCGCCCGGCTGTCGCTCGTGCAGGAGCCGAGCACCACCACGCCTTGGTCCTTGTAAGTGGCAGCGACCTGTTGGGTGTGCGGCATCGAGGCGATGCACGGACCGCACCATGGGGCCCAGAAATCGAGGACCACGACCTTGCCCTTGAAATCGGAGATCTTGACTGGTTTGCCGGCGAGATCGGTGGTCGTGAAGTCCGGGGCAACGGCACCGACCTTCAGCGTTTCGACCTTGGCCTCGGGCGGCGCGGTCTTCGTCTCGGCGGCGGTGAACACTTTCTTCGGCATGTCCTCGGCGGCGAGTTTCACGCCGGCGCGGAGCAACAGATTTCCGAGGGAGTCGGCCGACTGGGTGCCGGCGCCGACGAAAAAGCCGAGGAAATGCCCCTTTGCATCGACGACATAGTTGTGGGGCACGGGTGCCATCACGCCACCGGCGAACGCCATCGGAATCACCTTGGCGTAGTAGGCGCTCGAGGCGGCCTTGAACGCGGCTTTCTCGTCATCGCTCATTTGGTCGGCGGCTTTCGCGGGCCGGGCCAGTGCGCCGGCCGGATCAAACCACACCGGAAACGAAATCTTCGGTCCGTTAAGCGCATACCATTGGTCAAACGCCTCGCGCTTCCCGTAGGCGCCGACGCCGACGAAGACCACGCCTTGCGCAGCGTATTTCTTGGCCCAGGCGTCGTTGAACGCCTGCGCAGCTTCGGGCAAGCCGTTGCCCGCAGACCAAAAACTGAGGACGACGGTTTTGCCTTTGGTGAACTCCGAGAATTTGACCGGCGTGCCGTCGCTGCGCTGCGCGGTGAAATCGGGCACGGGCTCGCCGGCCTTGAGCTTGCCGTAAGCCTCGCGGAACTGCGGCGTGGGATTTTTCTCGGCCTCCTTCGCGGCGGCGGCGCGGACAAGCTCGTCGGCGGCGGCTTTGGCGAGTTGCTTCTCACCTTCGGCGGCGATGGCGGGATCCACTTTGACCCCGAGCTTGGCCAGTGCGCCCTCGGAGCGGACATCGCCCTTGCTGTAACCGACGATGGTCGCGGCAATCTTGCCGTCACGGCCGATCACAAACTGCGTGGGGATGCCCACGACCCGGTAAAGTTTCGACGACGCGCGGTCGTCAAAAGTCGCGGAGCCGCGCTCGTTCGGGTCCCACGTGAAAACCATATCGGGATACTTCGACTGATTCGCGGGGATCCATTCCTTGAATTTCGCGATCGTGTCGCTCGTGCCGGAAGCGAGCACGACGACGTCTTGGTCTTTATATTTCGCCGCGACCCCTTGCGTATGCGGAAACGACTCGAGGCACGGCCCGCACCAAGTGGCCCAGAAGTCGAGGATGACAATCTTGCCCTTGTAATCGGAGAGGCGGACTTCTTTGCCCGCGACGTTGTTCATCACGAAATCGGGTGCGACCGCGCCGGCGGCGAGGGTCGGCAGCCGAGCCGCGGCGGGCATCATGCCACCTCCGGCGGGAGCGCCGGGCATCGGCTGGAGGGTGGCGGCGGGCATCGCGGCCCGGGCGGAATCGGCGGCGAGCAGCGCGTCGAGCACGAGGGCGGCGTCGTCGGCGGTGAGTTTCACTTCCTTTGATTTCGCAAGCATGGCCTTGGCCAAAGTGACGGCGCGGGCGCCCATACCGATGCTGCCGCTCACGAGTTTGCCGGCCGAGTCGATGACCACGGTGACAGGAAACATCCCGACGCCGAAACCGGTGTTGGTCACGCCCTCGGCCCACGCCTTACCGGCGGGATCCCAGGCGATCGCAAAACCCGGATCGGGATTCTTGGCGCGCCACGCGTCGAAGGCTTCGCGCTCGGTGGCGGCGAAGATGTTGAGTACGGTGAGTCCCTGCGCGCGATAAGCGGCGGCGGTCTCGGCGAGCCACGGCTGCGGGCCGTTGCTGGTGCTGAAATGGAGCAACAACGGCTTGCCGCGGAAACTGGAAAGCTTGAGCGGCTTACCGTCCGCCGCGGTGACGGTGAAGTCGGTGACCATTTGACCGGCGACCACACTGCCGAACTTTGCCGGCACGAAGCTCGGAGCGGGAGCACCTGCCGCCGGGGCGGGCGCGCCCATGCCGACCATGGGCACCGTCGCACCGGGCGCTTTGGCGGCGGGCATCGCGGGAGTTTTGCCGACCATCGGGACGGACTTGGGCTCGGCGGGATTCGGTTTCGGCTCGGGCGGCATCGAGGCGAGATCGACCTTCACCCCGGCGCGGGCGAGGGCGTAATCGATGCGGAAATCATCGCCGGGACCGCCGCCCGACTTGGTCTCGAGCAACTTTCCGTCGCGGCCGATGATGAACATCGTAGGAAAGCCGGTGACGCCGTAACCGAGATTGAAGACCGAGTTTTTCCAGCCGTCTTTACCCGACGGATCGAAGGTCATCGCAAAAGCGTAACGCGCGGCGTTGCGCGTGATCCAACCATCGTAGTTCTCCCGTGAATCGCTCGACGTGACGCCGAGCAGCACGACGCCTTGATCGGCGTATTTGCGCGCGATGCGGTCGAGATTGGGCATGGCCGCCTGACACGGTCCGCACCACGTGGCCGAGACATCGAGGAGGACGATTTTACCGCGGAAGTCGGCGAGGCGCACGGTTTCGCCCTTGGCGTTGAGCACGGAAAATTCCGGTGCCATCGCACCGGGCACCGGGCCCTTGACGCCGGACGTGGACGCTCCGGCGACCACCGGCACAGTTTCCTGCGCGGGCAAGGCGGTGGCGGCAAACGCAGCGGCAAGCAGGGTGAAGAGGCGGGCGAATTTCATAAAAATTGGGTGAGATCAGACAGACGTTTACGGGGGAGAAGCGAACTGAAGGAAAACGCTAGCATCGGGTTTCGGCGGTGACCATAGGCTTAAAGTAATAAGCCGGATCAGCCGACGATCAAGATCCCGCGCGACTCCCGGCAGGCGGCGGGCGGAGTTGGAGCAAATCCCATTTGTTGCCATAGAGATCACGAAAAACCGCCACCGTTCCGTAGTTTTCGTCGCGGGGTTCCTCGAGAAACTCGACTCCTCGCCGAAGAAACGCGGCGTGATCCCGGGCAAAATCATCGGTGTGCAAAAACAAAAAAACCCGGCCACCGGCCTGGTTGCCGACTGCGGCGAGTTCGGCGTCGTTCTTCGCCCGGGCCAGCACGAGGCAGCCGCCACCCGCTGCGGCGCCCGGGCCCGGCGGCGCCACGAGGACCCAACGCTTGCCCGGGGCGAGCGGAGTATCCTCAACCAGGCGAAAGCCCAGCACGCTTATGTAGTAAGCAATCGCCTCGTCGTAGTCGCGGACAAGTAGGGAAATATAGCCGAGGCGCTGTTGCACCCGCGGATTTGGAGGGAATTGCCGACGGGAAGCGAGCCCGAGCGCCAGATCGAAAAAATGCCGCACCCTCGGGCTGCAATCGAACCGAACGTTGGCCTGCGCCGGGAGATACCGTAGCCGCGGTGGGAGCGAGCTTCCTCAAAACGGAGGGCGTCCGGAGCTGCGAGCGCGCGATCCTTCCGCCGAACCGCCCAAGGGGAGTCACCGCCCTGCTTTGTGGGCCACCGGTTTCGGTCTGGGAACCTGCTCCTGCCGATGACTTCGGTCCGGCTAGCTGTCGCATGACTGCTGCAACAGCGCCAGCAGCCGCAGCGGCGCGGGGCCGCGAAGCTGCCGGAGAATCGTGGACACTTGGTTCGTCACCGTCGCGGGCGTTTCCCGAGGATCGCCGCGATCTCGCGATTGCTGAGACCCTGACAAAGTTGCGCGGTCACCGTCTGCTCCGCCGGCGAGAGCACTTGAGTCCACGGCGCCGGCAAGCCCGCGCGGGCGCTGTAGTCTGCCCAGCTCGCGGTGGCCGAGGGCGCCTCTTCGAGGCGGAGGGTCATCAGAGTTTCAGCAGGCGCTTCACCTCGGCCCCCAGTTTTTCGCCGCGGGCCGTTGTGGTCACGATTTTGCCGCTTTGATCGAGGAGGAACATCGCCGGGATTCCATTGATCGCATACTGTTTCGCGTAGGGATTTTTCCAATGGTTGCCGTCAAAGAACTGCGGCCACGGCATCTCTTCTTTCGCCGTAAAGTCATTCAGAACCTTCTTCGCCGCCGCAAGTTTGGCGGCGCCTTGTTCCGGGGTGTCGCTCGGCGTGAGCTTGGCGTTCTCGAGAGAAATCCCGACGATTTCAAAGCCTTTGGCGTGATAGTCGGCGTAAACTTTTTTGATGTTCGGCAATTCCGCGATGCAGGGTCCGCACCAGGTCGCCCAAAAGTCGATCAGGACCACTTTGCCGCGATAGTCCTTCAGGTCGACCTTCCGGCCATCAACCGCGGTAAACGTCATTTCGAGCGGTTTGCGTTCGGCGTCGATCTTGGTGAGTTCCGCCCGCGCGCGGGCCGCAACCGCCAAATTCGGGTTCACCGAAAGCCGGCCCCAGAGTTCCTCGGCCGCGTCGCCGCCCGCCCGGACCTTGGTCGCGTAGAGCGAGGAGTAGAGGCGGAGCGCCACCGCGCCATCGGGAAAACGCGCCGCGATCTCATCGATCTTCTTTTCCATCGGGCCCAGCGCCGCCGGACCTTCTTTGGTCGCGACAGAAATCGGGCGAGCGAGGTCGAGGAAGAGGCGGTATTCCATCACTTCCCAAGGCACGTCCTTCCCGGCGCGCAGCGCGGCGTCATAACCGGCGACAGTTTTCTCCCACGCCGCTTTGGCCACCTCATCAACGATGTAAAAAGCGTTCGGGTTGCCGTTTCTGGGCAAATCATCGAAGCCCGGCTTGAACCCCGTGACAAATCCCGGTCGGAGCATGGTCAGCTTCAGCACGCCCTCCCACCGCATCGGATCGGCCGGGTGACTGCGGTAAAAATTCTCCGCGACTCGGATGACCGACTGCTCGGCGTCGTTGCGGATTTGCGCCAGTTGGGTTCGGGTCTTGCTCGCAAAATACTCGGGCGACTGGGGCCCCAGCAGCAGCCACGCGGTGTCCAGTTCGGCCAACATCGCGGCGGCGGCCGGCGAAATCGGCACCGACTTGACCCCGAGCAACGTGGACCGGCCTTGGGCCAACGCCGCGCCAGCAAGGGCCAAAACGACAAGGACCGAGAGAAGAGTTTTTTTCATGGAATTAAGAAGGCGGAGATTCAGGAGCCTCGGGCCTCAGCGCCGGCCGGGCAAACGGACCCCGGGTTTGGCACCAAAACTCTTGCGGAGCGTGATCGAGTAACGCCGGAGGCGCGGATCGATCACCGAGCTCGTCGCACCCGTCGCGGAGATCCACGGCTCATTATTAAAAATGTTAACGAAGCCGAGGCTCACGCGGGTGCCGCCCAGATAACGGCCGGCGAAGGGCACCCGGCTCGCCAGCGAGCCGCGATCAAAGTCATAGCCGAGCTGGCCGTTCCACAGAATGGTCGAGGGCATGAGTGCCGAGGTCACGGTGCTCTGGGGGAATCCTTCCTGATAGATCGCGGAGATGCCCACCGAGAGCCCCCGGAGATTCCAATTCAGGTTGGCCGAGCCGCGGGCGGGCCGCAGCAGCGCTGTTTGCGTGGCGGACGGCGCCACGCCCGGGCGGGCCCGTACTTCAAGTTTCGTCGTCTCGGTGGCATTGGCCAAGAGATCGAAGGAGCCCCAGTTGGCCGTCGTCCGGCTGTAGCGCACCTGATAGTCCCACGCCTCGTTTTTGAAACTCGCGATGTTCACCGAGCGGTTGTCGACCTCGATGATCTTGCCCGGCAGCCCGTCGCCGAGCGACGGCCCACGTACAAACATCTCGGGGAAGAACGCCAAGCGCTCCTGATACGGGAGCCCGCCCACCCGGTCTTCGATCACGATGGTGTTGCGGCTCACGGAAAACGAAAATCCCTTGAAGAGCGCGAACGGCGATTCGAGGACGATGCCGACATTGTCGTTGGTGGATTGCTCGGGCCGGAGATTCGGACTGCCGCCGGTCTGGTTGATCACCGGACCCAGCACGGGTTCGTTGTTTCTGAATGTATCCGTGAGGCTGAACGTGCCCGTCGGCGTAAAGGTCTGCGACTGCCGGCCGATCGGTCGGGTGAGGTCGACCAACAACGGAACTTTGAAGGCTTCGCCGTGGGTCGCCCGGAGCATGAACCACTTGAGTGGGCGATAGACCGCTCCGAAACGCAGCCGGGTGGAACCGCCAAAATCGTTGTAAGAATCGCCGCGCACGGCCGCGTTGAGGGAAAACTGGTGGATCAACGGAACGGAGTTTTTCTGCGGCGTGAAGACCGGCACCTGCGTCTCCAGAAATCCGGCGGTGACCACCCGCTTCTCCTTCGGTTGGGCGGATTCGGTGCCCGCCGCGAAAAACTGGCGGTTAAACGCGATGTATTCCTCGCGCATTTCGGTGCCGGCCGCCGCGGTGATGTTGCCGCCGGGCAGCGCGAACACCGGTCCGTCGGCCTTGAGGTCGTAGGTCCAGGTCTTCGGTAGCTCGCCGTTGGCCCCCGTGAGAAAGAGATTTTCGATCGTGCCGGCGGGATTGCCCACCCGGCGAAGACTGTCGTGCAACAGCACCGGCGGCGTCGCACTCCGGATCGCCGCACTCAGCTTGGTGGAGTCGAACTGGAACACCTGGTCTTCGGTGGTGGGGTTGCTCTGCGTGAAGTTCACGCCGGCCTCATAGCGCCATTCCCGCGGCAAAGCGCCCGACACCCCGCTGTGGACATTCCACGTCTCCATGCCGTAGCGCCGGTCGAGGACGCCCAGGTCCCAGAAGAATTTTTGGAGCGTGATCGGCACGCCGAAAGGATTGCCCGGATAACCGGCGGGAATGGTGGTGGAGACCGCCGGGTTCACTGTGTTCGTCGATGTGCTGATCGAAACCGGCCCACTCTTGCCAAACGAATTGTTCTGCCGCCAACCGACGTTGAGATTGGCCTTCAGCCAAGGCCTCCAGGCGTAGTTGAGGTCGGTCGTGAGCGCCGAGCGGCGGAACCGGTTGGTCGCGTTGGTGTAAGGCGCGCTGTCGTAGCGGTCGGCATCGGTCGGGGCACCGGCACCGAAATAATCGGCGACCGTCACGTTGCGCCCGTCGGAATTTGCCGGGATGCGGAGAACGAGGGCCCCGTTGGTCCCGGGCAACGGCACGGTGGGCGCGTTGGGGTTCGTGTTGGCGGCATTCAAAATCCGGCCGCCCACCGGAATCACGGAACGTCCGTCCGTCCCGCCGATGTAGCGCCGGTCGTCGGAGCGCAGCCAAGACCGGTCGAGCCGCGCCAAATCCTTTTGCTCCTCGTAGGAACCGAAGACTCTCGCGGAGAACCGGCCTTTTTGAAACGACGCGGAGAGCGACCAACGGAGGTTGGCCGCGTCCTTGTCGAAGGTGTTGTCGTAAACGGTTTCCAGTTCGGCGCCGGTGTAGTTTTTCCGGGTGATGATGTTGACCACGCCCGCGACCGCATCGGCGCCGTAGACGGCACTGCCGCCGTCGAGCAACACCTCGACGCGCTCGATTGCCGACAACGGGATCCCCGTTGCCTCGTAGGCTTCGGCCACGCCCCGCTGTCCGGTCCGGGGCAGGCGCCGACCATCCACCAGGACCAGGGTATTGTTGCCGGTGATGCCGCGGGCATTGAAAATCAGCCGCCCTTCAGGGCTGGAGCCACCCGAGTTTCCGTCAAACGAGGCCGAGCTGCCGATGGACAACTGCGGGATGTAGTTTCTCAAATCCGCCAGCGACGTGATGCCCGAACCCTCGATGAACTCACGGTCAAAGGTAATCACCGGGTTGGCCCCTTGCTCGCCGAGGATCGAACGCAGGCGGGAGCCCGTCACTTCGATTGGCTCCATCGCGAGCGCCGCTTGATTCTCGGCGCGCGTCGCCGGCGTGGGCTCAGCGCGCACCGTCTCTTTTGGGCTGGGCGGAGGTGTCGCGCGGCTGATCGCGATCGACCCGGTTTTGCCGTCCAGCGTGGCCACGAGCGGTGTGCCGGCCACGAGCTGGCTGATCGCCTCGGCCACCGCCAGTTCGCCGCGCACCCCGTTGGTTTGCACGTCCTTCACCGCCGTGGTGACAAAAATCACGCCGCGGCCGGACTGCTCGGAAAATTGCTTCAACGTCTTCTCCGCCGGACCGGCGGCCACATCAAACGGCTTCTTGGCCCCCGCCGCGACCTCGGCGGCCTGGACGGCGGGCGCGATGAAGCCGGGTGACCCCAACGCGAAAACCAAGGCCGCGGCAACGCAGCGAATACGCCTTAGGTGAGCGACCGGAAGTGAACGGGAATGCATAGGATTGGAATAATCGGGCTCTCCGCCACTGCGGCGGGGAGACGCGGGGACAGGCGGAACGGCTTAGTTTTTTGCCGCGCGCCGCCGGAGCGCGAGGCGAAAGTGGGTCGAAGCCCGGCTCGAGGGGAGGCTTGAAGCCGGTCATGACCTTGGCCCCGCGGCCGGTCGGATTGTAGAACCGACCGTCGGTCGGTTGTTAGCGGGGTGATAAGCCCGACCGCCGGTCGAGCCTACAGTTCGGGCATTTTCGGACTCAAAGTGTATAAAACACTCAGCCTGCCTTCACGGCCGCACGCACCGCGTCGACCATGCGCTTTTGGCGGGCCTCGACGGTGGCCATGATCGACTTCACCTTGGCGCGGGCGGCGGCGGGGTTTTTGTGGATCACCTCGAGCCGCGACCAGAGCTGCGCGCCGTTCGTTTCGTCGATCTCGAAGCACCAATCGTCGGCGCCGATATCGCGATACATTTGGCCTTTGCAGGTATCGGTGGGTTGGCGGACGTAGAACGTGGGCGTGCCATTGTGCAGCGCGATGAGCGGCGAATGACACTCGACGCTGATGACGGCCTGCGCCTTCGCGTAAATAGACGCGGCTTCATCGGGGAGCCAGTAGGTGTCGCGCCAAACGACGTTCTTTTTCACGTCAGCGGGGAGCGGGTCGACGAGTTCGTCTTTCGCCATCTGCACCTGGTAGGTCATCTCGGCGCAGGCCATGACCTTGTTTCCCGTGGCGCGCACGTAGGCGACGATCAGCTCGCGGAGTTTGTCGTGGTCCTGCTTCGTCGTGCGGTTGTTGATCGCGTCTTTGATCGTGTCGTCCGCGGTGGGCTTCGTGTTGCGGATTTTGTAGTAAGGCGTGTAGCGGAGGCGCGGGATCACGCAGATGAATTTCCCTTCCTCGAGTCCGGCGGACTTCAGGTAAGCGAGCCCTTTGGCGTCGTCGCGTAGGTGCATGCCGAGTTGGGCGTCGGGGCCGAATTCGACGATGGGCGATTTCACGCCTTGGGCTTTCAGGTAGTCGCGGGTAATCGTGTCGCGGCAGAAGAAGAACGCGGCGCGATCCATGATGAAGCGCAGATCGGCGCTGAGGTGCGTGGGCGGGAGGGCGAGCGCGCGTTCGCGAAGGCTCTTGAGCGTGCCGCCCTCGGGGTCGCGGGTCTTGCCCATGCCGGAGATGGGATCGTTGCTGACGCCGAAGACGCCGACGGGTTTACCCGTGGCCTTTTGAAAAGCGACGGCGTGGTTGGCCGCAGGAAAACCCGAGCCGGAGCCACTGAGGTAGAGGTCGGCCTCGGCCCACGCCTGCGCGAGGGCGGGCGATTTGGGTTTGCCGTCGGCGTCGAGGCTGCCCTCGACGATCTTGAGGCGCGGGTAGGCTTTGGTGAGCAGTTCGCGCGAACCGTGGCCGAGCTCGCCGGGCCAGAGGGTGATCTCGCACTCGGGAAAATGTTTCCAGAGCAGCGAGAGCGCGCCGGGCGTGTGGCCGATGTCGCCGATGTTTACGCTCTGCCACGAGCTGCGGAGCAAGATGCGCGGTGGGCGTCCGGCTTTTTCGGCGGCGGCGAAGAGGGAGGAGCGGAGCGCGCCGAACGTGAGCGCGGCGGTGGCGGAGGAAGCAAGGAAGCGGCGACGGTTCATGGGGAATGGGGCGGAGGAGCAGACCAGAAGTCACAGGGAAGACCGGGGATCGCAATGCCGCCCTGCGTGTCGTTGGGAAATGCGATCAGCAATGAATAAAGCTGCATGCCAATGGCACCGGGACGATTCGCCGGCGGCCGGGGACACGGTGAGGAGGCATCCTGCCGCAGTCCGCTTCAGCGTGAGCCAAGATAAGCAACCGCCCGATCAAAGCGTAACCGCCGACGCCGGACGATCCAGCAGCGATTCGATCATGCGCTGGAGCACGAGGTTGCTCTCTTCGTCGTGGGCCCGGAAGTCGCGGAAAACGATTCGCCCGTCGCGATCGATCAGGAAGTTCGCCGGGTAACCGCGCACCGCGTAACCGTCGGCTCCGGTGACAGCCTCCGTCCCGCGCAACGGCGTGAACGAATACCTCGTGCCCGCCATGAAGGGTAGCACGTAGTCGTCCTGTTTCGGAATGCCGTTGATGCCGAGATACACGACATCCCGTCCGCGGAAGCGACCGACGACATCCTCAAAGTAGGGAAACTCGCCCCGACAGGGACCACAGCCGGGAAACCAAAAGGTGACGAACACCACTTTGCCGCGCAGGGAAGCGAGCGAGAGCTTCGCCTCGGACGTGTAGAGACCGAGATCAAAAGCCGGCGCGGGTTTGGCGGCCGCGTCGCGCAGCGTCCACACGTCGGCTTCGATTTGCCCGGACGACTTGCCGAGTTTGCTGCCATATACGGCCAGCGCGGCGCGGGTCTCGTCTTCTGGTGTCGCGGCGTGGCGTTTCACCAACGCGTCGAAAGCGGCTTGGGGATCGCCGCCGGCAGCGGAAATCTCGGCGCGCAGCAAGGTGATCATGCGGGCGTTGGAGGAGCGACGGTCGGCCGGAAGTTTGTCGAGCAACGCGACAGCTTCGGCCGCCTTGCCGGCCCCAAGCAGCGCGCGGGCCGATTGATAATTCTCGGCGAACGCGGCGCGGTCGACCCACTGTTTCGGGTCGCGCATCCCAGCCTGCGCCAAATCGCGGGCCAAGAGAATCGCGCGGGCCGGGTCGGTGCGCAGATAGGCGTCAAACAGGCCGGTCATCGCGC
>Ga0209617_10001361_pt1 | contig 11458 bp, 10 predicted proteins | sample LakEriepJuly2011_2_FD_187459 | JGI IMG/M metagenome (GOLD analysis project Ga0209617, IMG submission 187459) | Freshwater microbial communities from dead zone in Lake Erie, Canada - CCB epilimnion July 2011 (SPAdes) (version 2) | ecosystem: Environmental > Aquatic > Freshwater > Lentic >... | reverse complement strand
ATTTGTAAAAGAAGCGGCACTTGTAACTTCTGCTTCATCTACACCTAATTTGTCAACGATGATTTTTTTAACTCTTGTAGCGATGTCTGACATTGTAAATAGTTTTTGTTTACGGCGCAAAAATATACTTTTTGTTAAAAACGAGGTATTTTATTTGCCTTTTTGTTTACACATTTTTAAGTACCCCTACAAGTTAGGCCTATTTTGGGCTTTTTAGGGCTTTTTAGGGCTTTCCTAGGCTAGAAATAGGGTAAATAGAGGGTTTTATAGGCCTATTTATAAGCGAACAATTAGTAGTTAAAAGGGGCTTTGCTGTAGCTTATAATAGTAAAAGTGGATAACCTTCCTAAGGAAGGTATCGCAAAGAATTTATTTATGCTTTAAAATAGCCCTTAATGTTTGCTTTGTCTCGAGGGTCATATTATCATTGGGAATAATAAAGAATGTTTTAGGACCAAAATAAATATGAAAAAAATGAGGGCTTTCGAAATAATGGGATACTTCTTCCCAGTTCCAAGCCGCCTCCCCTTGCAAGGATTGCAAACTTGCCTTTTGGTTATCAAAACTAAAATCCCAGTCATAGGTAAACAAGGCTGTTTTTTTATAAAAAATATTGGGCATTAGAAACCAAAATAAAAGCAGCAGCACAATCCAGAGTACCGAGCCTAATAAAAATAATTCTGGTCTAATTTTTTTTAGGAATAATAAAATGCCTGTGAGTATGGCATATACATTCACCACAATCATTAATGTTTTAATTTCTGGTTGCTTTATAAAATGATAACGCAAGGCTTCTAATACCTGTGCTTTTTGATAACTAACTTCGATAGACATGAATGAACTTATTGTTGATCTTAGACGAAGATACAGCCCTTTTCAATTCATCGCAAAACCCCGCAAAACATAAGTAACCTTTTTGTAAATTTTTACTCACTATTTTATTATGCTTAAAACCTATAGCCAAAACCTAGGCTAATGGTATAGTCTGCAAATGCAGCATCGCCTCTATGAAATACTTTAGTATCGTTGGTTCTTAAAATATCTGGATAGCTTTGAGGTCTTTCTCTTCTAATGGCCACTGGTGCATATAAATAGAAGTTGAATTTTTTATACCTATAATTAGCGCCTGGTTCTATAGCCAATACATTACCAGGTCTTCTAAATCCAGTATTATCTCCTATTAGATCTTTTGCAGGAATACATTCATAGCGCGCACCCATTGAAAGGGTAAAGGCATTGGATGTCCAGTTCGTACCTACTCTTAATAAATATTGGTCGGGCACACTCATGACATCTGAAGTATACTTAATGGCAGTTGCAGAAGCAATACCCCCTCTTGCAGTACTTACTCCATTATTTCCTTTTGGATTAATTAAATAGTAGGCATTACCATAAACACTGAATGCATTATTTAATTGCCTGAACGCGTTTAATTCAAGTGTTACCCCCCAGCCCCCATCACCCAATTGAATAGATTGATCCACTGGTCCTTTTCTAGTTAAAATATTAGTACCTAATTGATAATGATAAATATCTTCTGCTTTATAATTACCCGTTGGCATTTTAAGACCAATGCCTCCTAATAAATTACCCTTCGCTCCTGGCCTTGGTGCAATAAGCCATTTGTAAGCAGTTAATCTTATATCTCCTAAGCCTTGAGAAAAAGTAGTAAAACGAGGATTGCCCTTGGTATTACCCAGATGCTCATATAAAGAACTTCTTTCATTGTATAACAAAGGAAGATCAAAGCCAATACTCCATTTTTCATTTATTTTTCTCACCAAAAAAATATCCATGGTACGACTAAAGTTTCTAACATCGGTTGATTCAGCTACTCTTTGGGTTTGTTCGTCAGTGCCATTAAAATGCTTATAGGATTTAAAATAGCGGCCATTAATATTGAGATCCCATTTAGGTTCCACCATTTTTTGAGCATTACTATCATTACCATCATGCATCATTCCATTCATCGTACCATGCATCATAGAATATTCCATCGTATTTAAGCCGCCCACCGTTCTAATAGCCACACAACCCTGTGCACTTAATTTTACAGTGCTGCCTAATATTAAAAAGAAGGCGGCAATTACCTTTATATTGATTAGAATACTTTTCATTAACCCGAAAATTTATAATTACTGTGAGTCAAATATAGGGTTAAAATATTTTTTGGGGAGATATATATATAATTAATTTGTATAAAACTAGGTCAATTTAGTATGCTTGTATAATTAGTAAACACATCCTTATGAAATACATTAACCTTTTTTTATTATTACCATTTCTCTATTTGTGTTTTAGTGTATTTGGTTATTCCCAATAAAATAGTAGTGAGTAATAACAATTTTGTACACCAGCCAGGTAGTATTGTAACCAATACCTTTATGAGTATACAATACTGGGATAAATGGATGCCTCATGATTCTATCGATAATCATACATTTATCTTAACACAAGGAAAAATGAAAGGGCAGCTTGATATTACCTTAGAGGCAGCAAAAAATTCTATTCAAAAAGAGAAAATAATAAAATAGGTCCTACTCAATAGAAAATTTATTTCCAAGCATTTTTTAATTGTTGAATATCTGCAGGACTTGTTCTGCAACAACCTCCGATTACTTTTGCGCCAGCCGCTTTCCATATTTGGGCATTATCAACAAAACTCAGTTCGCAGTTATCTGTTAACTCCCAGGTTTTAGTATCGCTATTATAAGCCTCCCCTTTATTGGGATACACTATAATATATTTATCGGTAATAGCTACTGCTATTTTTATTAGGGATTCTATATAATGCGGCGCCGTGCAATTCACACCCATACCAATAATGTTTGGACTTTCATTTAATAATTCAATAGCTTCAGAAAATAAAGCGCCGCTGCATAAATGCGCTTCGTCTTTACAACTAAAGCTTACCCATGCTTGACGCTGCGGATAATTTTTTAATAACTCCTTTATCGCCAATGCTTCTTCTAAACAAGGTATGGTTTCAAAAGCAAGAATATCGGCATTGGATCTAGCTAGCAAGTCAAGTCTATCCTTATGAAATTCGATTAATGTTTCTATACTGACATTATAATTACCTCTGTATTCAGAGCCATCTGCTAAGGCTGCGCCATAAGGACCTATGGAAGCTGCCACTAAAGGAACTTGTTTATTCAATGCAGGGCTTGCGAGTAAAAATTCATTAATTGCTTCTTTTGCAATACTTAAACTCAATTGCATTAAGTCTTCGGTTTCTTTTTTCGAATAGCCTTCTTTAGCAAAACCTCCAAAGCTCGCTTGATAAGTAGACGTTGAGATAACATCTGCTCCTGCATGCAAATAATCTAAATGAACTTGCTTTATTAATGCAGGATTTTCAATGAGTAATTTAGCAGACCACAATGCATGATTCAAATTAGCGCCTCTTTTTTCCAATTCAGTAGCCAAAGCACCATCTAATATGATACAGCCTTGTTTTTGTATTATATGATCAAAAAATGAATTCATTAAAACTAGTTGTTACTACTTTCCAATACAGAACTTAGAGAAAATAAAATCTAATTGGTCTTCATTGGTAATTTGTCCAGTAATGGTTCCCAAATAATGTAAGGCCTGATTAATATCAATGGCTAGTAAATCGCCCGTGGCATTATTGGCAAGTCCCGTTTCAATGTCTACAAGGGCGTATAATAATTTTTTAAGCACAGTTGCATGTCTTGCATTAGTAACAATAGTGCCTTCTTTGTTTAAGCCATCTCCTACTACTTTTTGTGTAAGCATGGTTCTTAAAGCTTCAATATTTTTTTTATCCTTAGCAGCAATAAATATAACATCTTTCAATGCTTCATTGTTTTGTAAGGAAGGGTCAATACCCAAGTCTACCTTATTACCCACCAATATCATTTTATCATTGCCTATGACTGTTTGCCAGTCTATAATTTGCTTTGCCGTGGTGGCACTTGCATCAAACAAAGCAATAACAATATCTGCTTGCTCTATTTTTTCAATACTCTTGTCTATACCCATTTGTTCAATCAAATCGGAAGTACTGCTTCGTATACCTGCTGTATCAATTAATTTATACAATACACCTTCAATGGTAAGATACTCTTCTACTGTATCACGCGTGGTACCAGGTATTTCACTTACAAGGGCTCTATGCTCGTTTAACAATGTATTTAATAAAGTCGATTTTCCTGCATTCGGTTTTCCTACAATAGCTACCTGTACTCCATTTTTAATAACATTGCCTAGCTTAAAAGAATCGTATAATAACTGTGCCTTTAATTGTAATTGCGCTACTAATTTTTCTAATTCTTTTTTATTCGCAAAAGCTACATCTTCTTGAGAAAAATCTAATTCTAATTCTATGAGTGCTGAAAATTTTATTAACTTTTCACGCATCACTTGCAAATCGGAAGAGAAGCCACCTTTTAAATTATATAAAGCTGTTTTACGAGAAGCCTCTGTATTGCTAGCAATTAAATCGGCCACCGCTTCAGCTTGTGTTAAATCTAATTTGCCATTTAAAAAAGCACGTTGGGTAAACTCACCTGGCTTTGCCAGCCTAGTGCCTTTTAAAATAAATAATTGTAGTAGGGAGTCTTGTATAAAGGGTGAGCCATGGCAAGATATTTCAACCACCTCTTCTCCTGTATATGACTTAGGGGCTTTATATAAAGTAACTACCACTTCATCTATGACTTGTAGGTCGTCGATAATTTTACCAAAGTGTACCGTATGTGAAGGCTTTGCAGCTAGGTTCTTTTTAGAAAATACGGATGCAACTAGCTCAATTGATTTTGGACCACTTAGTCTTATAACAGCAATAGCCCCTAATCCTGGAGGAGAAGCGAGTGCTACAATTGTATCATTCCAAGTACTTAAATTTTCGCGCATAGAAAACAAAGGTAAACTTTATACTAGTAAAAAAAATCCCTCCCCGAAAGTTCGGGAAGGGATTGATAATTTATTAGAAAAGAGGCTGGGCCTAATCTTCAGATACAACAAACACAATGGCTTGTCTATGGCGGTAAATTACATTACGACCATTTTGAACAGCTGGCTTCCATTTTGGACCTCTAGTAATTACACGTACAGCTTCATCCTTTGTACCATATCCAGGATCGTTCTCTGATTTTACATCACTGATAGAACCATCTCTAGCTACGACGAAAGAAATAACTACAGAGTATTTTCCAGCAGGTGCTCCATTTTCTACAGGTAAGTCTCTGTTTAAAGTTCTTTCCAAGTAACGAACCCATCCTTGCTGACCTCCAGGGAATTCAGCCGGAATTTGTACTACTGTAAAGATTTTATCAGTCTCTTCTTCTGCAACAGCCACTACTGATTCAGTAGGTGCTACTAAGCCATCATCTTTGATACCTTCCTGATTGACTGCGCCAATTTTTACATCTTCTAATTTCTCTACTTCTTTAATCTCATCTTCTTTTTTCACTTCCTCATCTTTTACGATTTTAGGAGGTGTAAATTTCGCCATTTCCACTTTTGGTGGTTCTTGCTTTGGCGGTGGAGGTGGCGGTGGCGGTGGCTTTTTTTCTTGTGTCACATCTGTTAAAGAAACATCTGTAACAATTATCTCAGTCTTAGACTTCTTTGCAGAATTAGACCAGATAGCGCCAGCTGCTAATAAAACGGTAAAAGCAAACATTCCAATCAATGCCTTTTTAAGACGATCATTGTATGTTTTTCTAAGCTGATAAGCACCGTACTCCTTAAACCTTCCCTCAAAAATGAGATCCAGTGCATCGGCGGTTAATATTTTATTTATGTCCATTGTTAAATGCTTTTAATTGCTAGAAGATTTTGCGTTCGCGTCTGATTTTTGAACCAATTGTTCTTCAATGTCAAAAATATCTACTAGTGCATATTTTTTTACCACGTTAATTGACATTTCATCTAAAATATCAATTACGTTTTTGTAATTACATTTTGAACTTGGTTTAATAACAATCACTAAATCCTTTTCAGGATCACTTGGGTCTTGTGCAATACTTCTTACTTGCACTTTCTTTTTCATGATTATTTCACGAATAGAATTTTCGCCGTTATAAGATGCTGAAAGAAAATTAGAAGCATCTGGCTTCAATTGACCTTCATAATAATATATGTGATTGTCATCTCCCATTATGATGGTTAAAGCACCTGATTCCTTTGCCTTGTTTTGCTCTTCAGGTTTTACTTTATCATCAGGCAAAATCAACTTCATTGCTGTAGGTTGACTCATGGTAGTGGTAAAAATGAAAAAGGTAATCAAAAGGAAACCTAAGTCCACCATCGGTGTCAAATCGACACGCGTTGATAGCTTTTTTCCTTTTTTGACCCCTGGTCCTTTCTTATGTCCACCACCCGACGAGGTATCTAATTCTGCCATAGTAAATAGCTTTTAATTAGTTTATAATTTAGTTTTCCTGTTTTTCTCCACTCATGGATTTATTGTACAATTCCGAACCTGCTGGTGCATTTTCTGGATTTGTGACCATTTGGAATTTCTGAATATTGTTTCTCTTAAATGCAGTAAGTACATTTTTAAATGCTGGGTACTTGGCAACGTTATCTCCTTTTAACAAGAGATCCATTTTGGCACCCGCATAAGCTTCATTTACCACTTGCATCCAAACGATCAATTCATTATCTGTACTATCCTTACATGGAATGCCAGGAAGTTGGTCTCCTTTTCTATTTTCTTCAGAGATGGCTAAGAAAGATTTTAATCCGCTAAAAGAGGCACCCACAAAGCTTGCATTCTTAAAAGCAGTTACGTCAATTCCTAAATTTCTAGTTGCATTTAAAGAATTAGCGATCGTTTCTCTCTTTTGCTTATCATCTATTGTTAGAAATACTTTGCCGTCTTTATCAATGGTAACTAATACAAAATCCTTGTTAGGAGCAACTTTAGAAGACACCGAACTTGGTGTTTCTACTGCAATTGCTTCAGAAGGCTTGAACTTCGTTGTTAAGATAAAGAAAGACAATAAAAGGAAGGCCACATCGCACATGGCTGTCATGTCGATATTGGTACTCTTACGAGGTAATTTGGCTCTACCCATTGTATAGTCTTTTAAATTTTAAGGATTTGAGTCCTTAATTATTAATATTGTTATTACTACTATTTGTAGTTAGCAGCGAAGCTTTGAGTTAAAGTAAATCCAGACTCATCGATACCATATGTAATTCCGTCAATTCTTGTAGTAAAGACGTTGTACATAATAATAGCGACAGCTGAAGTACCAATACCTAACGCAGTATTATACAAGGCCTCAGAGATACCTTGAGATAATTCACGTGCAGCTTCTCCACCACCTTCTTCTCCTAATTTAGAGAAAGAACGAATCATACCTAATACCGTACCGAACAAACCTAATAAGGTTGCTACTGATGCGATAGTTGATAAGAACACTAAATTCTTTTCTAACATAGGTAATTCCAAAGCGGTTGCTTCTTCGATTTCCTTTTGAATGTTTAATACTTTTTGATCAGTATCTAATTCTGTATTAGATATCATCTCTTTGTACTTAGTCAAACCAGACTTCATTACATTACCTACAGAACCTTTTTGCTTATCGCATTCTGCAATGGCTTTGTCTACTTCTTTGTTGGCTAATTGGAATTGTACTTTACGGATGAACTCAGTAATATTACCATTACCTGCTGCTTTTCTAATAGTTAATAATCTTTCAATTACGAAAGTTAAAACGATTAATAAGCTACCAATCAAAATAGGCACAACGATACCACCTTCATACATTTTTGTAAATGTACCTTTTGGTCCTTTGTGTGCAGGCCAGAATCCACCATTAGGGTCTGGGTTTGTAAAATTCGCTCCGTTACCCAACACAAAACGCCAAATAACATAACCTAATACGATACAAGCGATTGGTGCTAAAGTTGCAATCAAGTTTCCGCCTTTTTGCGGCTGTGCTGTTTTCTTAGAAGCAGCTGTTGCAGTTGATTTAATCTCAGCCATGATTCAATTGATTTTTGGTTTTAAATAAAAATATATTAAAGAAATTTTTCCTTTTAGCTATTTGTTAGATTCACTTAAATCTTTACTTCATAGTTTCTAAGGGCTTACAAAATAAGTAATTTATTGGTTGAAACAAACTTAGAGTGTTAATTTTTAAAAAAATTATTTAAACTAACTTCCGTTGGCAAAAAACCATTTATATTCACAAGCCCAATTATAATAATAATTAAAATATAATATGAAAAAAAACCTCCTCCTTTCAGCACTACTGTCCATAGGGTTCTTATCCCTATTGGCACAAAAATCAGACACTACAGGCCTAAGCGCTGGTCCTAAAAAAGAAGCGCCGTCTAAACCAGGACCGAAAGCCTTTTCAGAAATTATAACCAAGAAGGCCGTTAGCCAGAAAGGGGTGTTTAGCGTTCATTTTCAAGACGATAAGTATTTTTTTGAGATCCCAGACAACCTTTTAGGCCGAGAGTTAATTGCTGTAACCCGTTTTGCAAAAGTGGCAGCAGGTGCCTCTAAATATGGGGGTGAGGTAGCAAATGAGCAAACCCTTCAGTTTGAAAAAGGCCCAGGTAATAGAATTTTCATGCGTGTGGTCACCTTAATCAATAGGGCCGATTCTACCCAAACGATTGCCAAGGCGGTTAAAAACTCCAATTTAGACCCCATTGTAGCAGCCTTTGATATTAAAGCCTATGGCAAGGACTCTACTAGTTCTATAATTGAAGTGACCGATTTTTTTAAAGGCGATAACCAAGCCGTTAGTTTGAGTAGTGCTTCCAAAAGAACCTTTAGCTTATCTGGCCTAGCTTCTGATAGATCCTACATAGAAAGCATTAAAACCTATCCTACGAATATTGAAGTAAGAACCGTAAAAACATACTCAGCTAGTGCTGGTGGGGCTGGTCCAACAGCTTTACCTGGTGGACCTGGTATTCCTGCTGCACAAAACGCAGGGGCTATTACCTTAGAATTAAACACATCTATATTATTACTTCCGAAAGTACCTATGAATAGACGCTTGTTTGATTCAAGAGTGGGTTTTTTCGCAGATAATTTTACTGTTTATTCAGACGATCAACAAAAAGTAGAAGAACAAACTTTTGCGGTAAGATATAAATTAGAGCCCAAGCCAGAGGATATGGAGAAGTATAAGCAAGGCATTTTAGTAGAGCCTGCAAAGCCAATTATCTATTATATCGATCCTGCTACGCCTAAAAAATGGGTGTCTGGTTTAATTCAAGGGGTGAACGATTGGAATGTTGCTTTTGAAAAAGCAGGATGGAAAAATGCGATTCAAGGAAAAGAGTGGCCGAACGATAGTACCATGAGTTTAGAAGATGCACGCTTTTCTGTAATACGCTACTTTGCTTCTGATATTCAAAATGCATACGGACCTCAAGTCCATGATCCAAGAAGTGGAGAAATTTTAGAAAGCCATATTGGTTGGTATCATAATATTATGAAACTACAACACGATTGGTATATGATTCAAACAGCTGCTGTGGATCCTACTGCTAGAAAAATGACATTGGATGATAGCTTAATGAGTAAACTAGTTCGTTTTGTTTCTTCTCATGAAGTGGGTCACACTTTAGGACTTAGACATAATATGGGTAGTAGTAGCAAAACGCCAGTGGAGAAATTAAGAGATAAAGAATGGTTAGCTAAAAATGGACATACCGCTTCTATTATGGACTATGCACGTTTTAATTATGTCGCTCAACCAGAAGATGGTATTGCACAAAATGAATTATTTGCACATGTAGGCGCTTATGACAAATGGGCCATCCAATGGGGTTATACCTATACTGGCTTGAGCGATGTGGAAGCGGATAAAAAAGTAAATAATAAATGGATTGTAGAGAACTTAAAAAATAATCCACGCTTATGGTTTGGCGGAGAAGGACGTGGCGATGATCCGCGTGCGCAAACGGAAGACCTAAGTGATAATGCAGTGGTGGCCGGCGAATACGGTATTAAGAATTTAAAAAGAATTTTAGCCAACTTGCCCGCTTGGACAAAAGAAGAAGCTGATAAATACGAGAACTTAGCTGATATGTATACACAGTTGTCAGGTCAATTTAGTAGATACATGGGCCATGTTGCTAAAAATATAGGCGGAGTCTATGAAACATTTAAAAGTGTAGAAGAGCAAGGCGATGTGTATACAGCTACTCCAGTCGCGATGCAAAAAGCTGCGATGAATTTTTTACAAGCTCAATTATTTACTACACCTAAATGGTTATTAGATTATTCTATTTTAAATAAAATAAACAACCCTGCTGCCAATGAGCGTGTTCAAAATATTCAAACCAATATTTTAAAAAGTTTATTAGATAAAGGACGTTTATTAAGACTTAATACTTCTTACACACGTTTTGGTAATGCTAGTTATGCATTACATGATATGATGGAAGATACAAGAAAGGGATTGTTTAGCGAATTGACTACTCAAAAGGCCACAGATGTATTTAGAAGAAATTTACAAAAGACCTATGTAGGGCAATTAGAAGATTTAATCAACCCTCCTACAATGAGCTTAAGTGCAGCGACTCCATTTAGAGCAGCACCTGTTGATATTGAAAATTCAGATGTAGTTTCTGAAGCAAAAGCACAATTGAAAAAATTAGCCGCTGCTTTGAAAGCTAGTACGAGTGCTGATGCAGCTACACAAAATCATTATGTAGATTTACAAGACAGAATTAAAAAAGCATTAGATCCTAAATAAGGTAGGCTATTTAAACAACCTAAATAATTCATTAAGTTGTTGCTACAAAAAACCCTCCGATATTCGGAGGGTTTTTTTATAACTTGTCGAAATATTTTATTCAAAAATTACTCATACCTAAGTGCATCAATGGGGTTTAAAGCAGCTGCTTTCATGGCTGGATAAATACCTGCAACAAGTCCCACCACTGTACAAATAACAATACCTATAACTACCCAGATCCAAGGCACCACAAATCCAGTACCCAAAACAAGGCTAAATATATTACCCACCAGAACGCCTAAGATAATTCCAAAAATGGCGCCTAAAATACTAATCAAAATACTTTCAAATAAAAATTGACGACGTACATCTTTTCTTTTACCCCCAATGGCTTTTATCAATCCTACTTCTCTGGTTCTTTCACTCACTGCCACTAGCATAATATTCATAAGGCCAATAGCAGCGCCAATTAATGTAATCATACCAATAGCACCAGCTGCTCCACTAATACCCGCTAAAAAGCCAATGAATAGAGATGCAAATTTATCGCTCTTGTCAATGACAAAATTATCCAACTCAGAAGGAATTAATCTTCTTGCTTTTCTCATTTGATCGGTGGTCTCTCCAATGGCTGGTTCTAATTCCGCCACATTATTCACCATCACACCCAATGAATAAGAAGCACTTCCTTGATACTGTCTTACATTTTTTAAAGAAGAAATAACCACATCGTCTTGACGTAGCATGGCACTAGACCCCTTTGATTT
>Ga0209617_10001360_pt1 | contig 11468 bp, 10 predicted proteins | sample LakEriepJuly2011_2_FD_187459 | JGI IMG/M metagenome (GOLD analysis project Ga0209617, IMG submission 187459) | Freshwater microbial communities from dead zone in Lake Erie, Canada - CCB epilimnion July 2011 (SPAdes) (version 2) | ecosystem: Environmental > Aquatic > Freshwater > Lentic >... | reverse complement strand
ACCTTGGTGCTCGAGTACAACAACATCGAGCAATTGGAAGAAGCTTTCAAACTTCATGGCCCTGAGTTGGCCTGCCTCATGATCGAGCCCATTGCAGGCAACATGAACTTTGTGCGCGCCAGTGTGCCCTTCATGAAACGCTGCCGCGAACTGTGCAGCCAATACGGCGCGCTCTTGGTGTTTGACGAAGTCATGACCGGTTGCCGCGTCGCCTTGGGCAGCGCTCAAAGCGTTTACGCCAAAAGCATTCCAGGCTTCGAGCCCGACATGACCGTCTTGGGCAAAGTAATTGGCGGTGGCATGCCCTTGGCAGCCTTTGGTGGCAAGCGCGCCGTCATGGAACAGCTCGCACCATTGGGCCCTGTGTATCAAGCGGGTACTTTGAGTGGCAACCCTGTGGCCACTGCATGCGGCTTGGCCACATTGGCAGAAATTAGCAAGCCCGGATTTTTTGATGCACTAAGCGCCACCACACGGTCCTTGGTCGATGGCCTTACTGCTGCCGCCAAAGCCGAAGGGGTGCCATTTTCAGGCGACAGCGAAGGAGGCATGTTTGGCTTCTTCTTGTTGCCCACCTTGCCAAGCAACTACCCGCAAGTCATGAAAACCGATGGCACCAAGTTCAACACTTTGTTCCACGGTTTGCTAGACCGCGGCGTGTACATTGCACCCGCACTTTACGAAGCAGGCTTTGTGAGTGGCGCACACACCGCACAAGACATTGCCGACACCGTGAGTGCTGCGCGCGAGATTTTCAAGACGCTGTAATTCGCTCAGTGACGGAAATGGCGCACACCCGAGAAAACCATGGCCACACCGCGTTCATCGGCTGCTGCAATCACCTCGGGGTCGCGCATAGAACCGCCAGGCTGAATGACGCAATTGGCGCCAGCATCCACCACCACATCGAGGCCATCACGGAACGGGAAGAAGGCATCGCTGGCTACCACGGTGTTTTGCAAACTCAAACCGGCATGACCGGCTTTGATGCTGGCAATGCGTGCAGAGTCTAAACGGCTCATTTGACCGGCGCCCACGCCCATGGTCATGCCGTTGGCACAAAACACAATGGCGTTGCTTTTAACGTACTTGGCAACTTTCCAAGCAAACAACAAATCTTGCAGTTGTGCTGGCGTAGGTTGAACTTTGGTGACCACTTTAAGGTCGGCCAATTGGAGTTCGTGGTTGTCGGCGGTTTGAATCAGCAAACCTGACCCTACGCGTTTGATGTCTTGAGCATTGCGGCCTTGCTCAAAAGCGCTGCCGCCTGTTTTGAATTCGGGCAAGGCAATTTTCAGCACACGCACATTGGCTTTGGCTTTGAAAATATCCAGAGCTTCAGGCGAATACGAAGGTGCCATCAGCACTTCGACAAACTGCTTGCTAATTTGTTGAGCAGCCGCAGCATCTACTTGTCGGTTGAAGGCAATGATGCCGCCAAAGGCCGAGGTTGGGTCGGTTTGAAATGCCTTGTTGTAGCACTCAAGCGCGTTGGTACCCACGGCCACACCACAAGGATTGGCGTGCTTCACAATGACGCAAGCAGATTCGGTAAAGCTCTTGACGCATTCCCAAGCGGCATCAGCATCGGCAATATTGTTGTACGACAGTTCTTTGCCTTGCAACTGCACCGCAGTGACCAAAGAGCCCGGCGCAGGGTGCAGGTCGCGGTAGAAAGCTGCCGTTTGGTGAGGGTTCTCGCCGTAACGCAAGTCTTGCAATTTCACAAAGCGGCCGTTGGACTGCGCTGGATATTCTGTGCGGGTGTTGTCTTCCAAGTTGTAGGAAGACAAGTAATCGCTGATGGCCGCGTCGTAATTGCTAATGCGATTGAAGGCCGCCACTGACAAAGCAAAACGTGTTTTCTCAGACACTTGGCCGTGGGCTGTGAGCTCTTCAATGACTGCGGCGTACTGGGATGCATCTGTGAGCACTGCCACGTCTTTCCAGTTCTTGGCTGCACTGCGCACCATGGCAGGGCCGCCGATGTCGATGTTCTCAATGGCATCTTCCAAGGTACAGCCGGGCTTGGCCACAGTGGCTTCGAAGGGGTACAAATTGACGATCAGCAAATCGATGGTTTGAATACCGTGCGCTTTCAAAGCGGCCATGTGCTCGGGCACATCGCGGCGGGCCAACAATCCGCCGTGCACTTTGGGATGCAATGTTTTAACGCGGCCATCGAGCATTTCAGGAAAGTCCGTGACTTGAGCCACTTCGGTCACGGGCAGGCCTTGGTCGGCCAACAGCTTGGCAGTGCCTCCTGTGGACACCAACTCCACCTTCAGCGCATGCAATGCTTTGGCGAGTTCAACGACGCCCGTTTTATCGGAGACAGAAATGAGTGCTTTCATTATTTTTATTTCAAAAGTTTGTGTTCTAAAAGTTTCTTGCGCAGCGTGTTGCGGTTCAGGCCCAACCATTCTGCGGCGCGCGATTGATTTTGCTCAGCGCGTTGCATGACCACTTCAAGCAGCGGTTTTTCAACAGTACTCAACAGCATGTCGTACATGCCTGTGGGTTCTTCACCCTCCATATCGTGAAAGTAAGCGTTCAAGCTTTCGCGAATACATTCGTCAATTTTTTTCTTGGTCATTCCATGGTCTCCAAAGCCAATTCTGTGCGTGTGCCTGAAAAAGCCTGCGGCATGCGCTCCGAGCGCGATGCCATTCCTTCAAAAAATTCTGCGACAGCGCAAGATTGCGACTCGGCTGACTCCAAAGTGTTCATGTGGTCTCTGAACACATCACCGCCAGGCAAATCACGCACGTACCAAGCAATGTGTTTGCGTGCAGATCGCACACCTGTGAGTTCACCATACAAGCCATAGTGATCTTGCAAATGCGCTAGCAAGGCGCGCTTCACTTCTGCCACCAAGGGCGGTGCCAAATGCTCGCCAGTGGCCAAAAAATGAACGATCTCGCGAAAAATCCATGGGCGACCCTGGGCAGCACGTCCTACCATCAGCGCATCTGCGCCGGTGTACTTGAGTACCTGCAGTGCTTTTTCGGGGGAGTCAATGTCGCCATTGGCCACCACCGGGATGTTCACAGCAGCTTTCACAGCAGCCACCGTGTCGTACTCGGCAAACCCTTTGTAGCCTTGTTCGCGCGTGCGGCCATGTACCGTGACCATTTGAATACCGACACTTTCAAAAGCTTTGGCCAAGCTCAGTGCATTTTTTTCTGTCTCGCACCAACCGGTGCGCATCTTCAAAGTGACAGGTACGTTGCGAGGCGCACACGCAGCCACAACAGCTTGCGCAATCTCGATGGCCAATCTCTCGTTTTGCATCAGCGCAGAACCCGCCCATTTGTTACACACTTTTTTAGCAGGACAGCCCATGTTGATGTCAATGATCTGCGCACCCTGATCAATGTTGTAGGCCGCTGCCTCTGCCATCATGGGCGCATCGGTGCCTGCAATTTGCACAGCAATGGGCCCAGGCTCACCGTCGTGATTGGCTCGCCGGGATGTTTTCAAGCTTTTCCAAAGGTCCTTGCGCGACGTCACCATCTCGCTCACGGCATAGCCCGCACCGAACTGTCTGCACAGTTGGCGAAAGGGTCGATCTGTGACACCCGCCATGGGGGCCACAAAGACTGAATTAGGGAGGACGTAGGGTCCGATTTGCATGAACGAAGACAGACAGAAAAGGGGAATGAAGAAGCCGAAAGTGAAAGGTCATCTGCTTAAAAAGGAGGCACGATTGTAATTGCTTAATTTTTGAGCAGGTAAATTATTTTAAGAAAAATTCGAAAATAGAAACCTTTGGCTACACTCTGCTTCAAATGCAAGAATGGTTTACACCCCTCATCACTCAGTTGCTGGCTTGGCTGGCATTTCCCCAGCACGGTTTGTCAACCGTCTTCACCATTGCTTTCATCTCAGCCACGCTCTTGCCATTAGGGTCTGAACCTGCCGTTTTTGGTTTAATCAAACTCAACCCTGACTTGTTTTGGCAGGCTATTTTTGTCGCCACGGCTGGCAACACATTGGGTGGCATGTTGAGTTGGTGGATGGGATATGGCACACACCAAGCTGTAGACATCGTTCGAAAGCACAAAGGTGAAATTGAGGCAGAAATACAAGCGCCCAAGACCGGCATGAACGAAAAAATGCACAAGCGTGCGCTGGTATGGCTTGAAAAGCTTGGGCCCAAAGCCTGTCTACTTTCTTGGCTGCCCGGCGTTGGAGACCCCCTTTGCGCCGTGGCTGGTTGGCTCAAGATGCCCTTTCTGCCATGCGCCATTTACATGGCCATCGGTAAGTTTTTGCGTTACCTGATCATGACTTCATTGTTGCTCTGGGTTTTTTAGGCCTAACGAACAACCAGCAAGACGGCAATGAAAATTAAAAACCCAAGCAGTACTTTTCTAAATGTGTCTTCACTGAGGCGATGTCGAAGTTTTTGCCCAGCGGTTAAGCCTATGGCCATGGGCACCAGTGCCAAGACTGAATAGCCCAGGTCAATCACCTCCATACGGCCAAAGCTGTACATGGCCAAATACAAAGGCCAAGCCGCGTTCAAATAAATCACACTGACGGCCCCTACAAACTCATCTCGTCGCATTTTCAAAGCCAGCATGTAACTGATCATGATGGGCCCCATCAAAGACGACACGCCGCCCAGCATGCCCGACACCGTACCGATCGCGGCACCCGTCCATCTTTCCTTCTCAGCAGAGATGGTGAAATTGGGTTTGAACAGCATCGACACCACAGCCACGATCACCGCAAAAGCCACCATCATATTGAGTTGCTTGACGCTGAAAGACAGCGTCCAGTGCACGGCAATCACCGTCATGATGGCTTGAGTGAGCATGAGGGGCCAGAATCTTTTAAAACTGGCCTTCCAACTTGCCTCTTGCCAAGCCTGCCAAATGTTGGACACCACAACAGGCACCGCTACCAAGGCGATGGCCTGTGTGCTGCCAATCATGAGCGACATGATGGGTACTGCAAACAAGGGCAGGCCCACACCCAATGTACCCTTCACAATGCCGCCAAAAAGGATGGCAGTGGCGCAAGCGGCAATGATCAGCACCTGCTCGGTGCTGAGTGAAATTTCCATGGAGAGCTCGTTTCGTTAAAAGCTTTGAATACTGGCGTTGATTGCCAGCGTTGAATGTGAGCTTTAAATTTTGAAAGCTTCAAGCGATTCAGGGGCAAACAACTCTTGAGGGCTGAGTTTGCGTGGCGACAAGCCCTGCTCTTGGTGATAGCGAGTGAAGGTTTCAAGAACGTCCACGTTTTTCTCGAGGCCATAAGACCACCAGTCATTGCCAAACTCTTTGCGTGCATCTTCCACATGGGCCGTGAGCCAAGGCAGCATGGCTTTCAAGGCTGCAGTTTCGTAGAGGTCTTCGTAGGTTTTGCGCTGCGCTTCAATGAAAGCCTTGGTCAGTGACTGGGCAATCCAGCGGTTGGCCTCATAGACCTCGCGTCGAATCACAACAGTGTGCATGATGGGGAAAATTTTGGTTTGGCGATAGTAAGCGCGCTCAATGTCGACATAGTTTTCAAACAAGCGCTTCACTTTGCCATCCCCTTTTAAGAAAGAAGATGGCATGCGTGCTGTGTAGAGGGCATCTAGCTCGCCGTCGTGCAGCATTTGCGACAAGGTTTGGTGCGGCTCGATGGGATGCACTTGAATGTTGGGCGGCAGATTGAGCTTTTGCTTTTCAATGCGGCCTGTTTCCTCTTCGCCACCAAACAAATACGGCTGTGCGTCCACAGGCACACCATAGTGGTCTTGCAAAATGCCGCGAATCCAAACCGGTGCCGTCATTTGGTATTCGGGGCTGGCAATGCGTTTGCCAATCAAATCTTTGGGTTCCTTGATGCCTGAATTGGCATTCACATAAATGCAAGAGTGACGAAAGAACCTAGAGGGAAATACAGGAATGGCAATGAAGGGGCGATCGGGTTTATGCAAAGACACGCAATAAGACGATAGCGACATTTCGCAGACATCAAACTCACGAAACCGTGCCATGCGAAAGAAGGTTTCTTCAACTGGCAAATTCAAGTAGTTCAGATCGATGCCATCCACTTGAACGCTGCCGTCCATCAGGGCGCGGGTGCGATCGTAATTCCAGCAAGCGAAGCTAAGGGGCAGTTTGGCCATGTTATTTATCTTTGAAAGTGATTTAAAAATTTATTCTGGTTTCAAGCCAGCCAAAGCCACCGCCTTGGCCAATCGCTCGTTTTCAGACTGAATGGCCTTGGCATAGTCGGCAGGGGAACTGCCCACAGCATCAATGCCTGCCGTGCCCAAGGTGGTCAACAATTCAGGATGTTTGTTCACGGCAGCAGCCTCTGCGCTTAAGCGTGCAATGGCGCCAGCCGGTGCATTGGCAGACGCCAAAACACCAATGACCACCGCAAAGTCAAAGCCAGGAATGATTTCGGAAATGCTAGGCACTTGCGGCATCAAGCTAGAACGTTGCCCCGCATTGCTGCCCAAAATTTTGACCTGATTGGTTTTGGCAAAGCCAGCCAAAGATGGCAGCGCAGAAAACAAGCACTCCACTTGTCCCCCTATGAGTGCCGGCACAGACTGGCCTGAGCCACGGAATGGCACATGGCGAATGTCCAAATTCAATGCAGCCTTAATGGCTTCCATGGTGAGATGGTGACTGCTGCCAATGCCTGATGAACCATAGTTCAACTGATCAGGCCTGGCTTTTACATACTGCACAAATTCTTGGAGTGTGTTCACCGGCACTTTGGGATGCACCGCCAAATACAAAGGCGATCTGGCTAACAAAGAAACCGGTGCAAAGTCGCGCTTCAAGTCATAAGCCAAGCTTTTGTAGATGAGCGGATTGATGGAAAACATAGAGCCATCGGTGACCAAGAATGTATGACCATCATTGGGGCTGTTGGCCAAAGCTTGCGCAGACACCGCGCCATTGCCGCCGGGTTTGTTTTCAATGACAACGCCTTGGCCAATGCGCTCACCAATGCGAAGCGCAAATACGCGCGCCACGGTGTCGGGCAAACCGCCTGGTGCATAGGGCACGATGAACTTCACAGGCTTGGTGAAATTGAAGGCAGTCTGCGCACTGGAGGTGCCCAGAAAGCTTGCCAATACAGGTGCCGCCGAAGCAGCCAATAGATCACGACGTTTCATAGAAAGGTTTCCTTTTCTGAAGTAGTGTTTATACCGGTTGTGCAGGGAAGCTGCGCCAGTCAGTGGTCTTGGGAACGATCGCTTGGTATGAGCAAACTTCACGCGGCATTGTGTTTGTGCCACTACCGATAGGCAAGGCACCCGCCATGAAGTCTCGCAAAGCCTTCAGCATGCATTGCCTGAACTCGACTATGGCCATGTCACTGGCGCCCAAGCGGTCATGGGTGCGATCGACGATGGGGCCCATGGAAACCCACATGGCCATGTCCTGATTGGGAATGCCCTGAATGCCCGTGAAGTTGCCGGCTTTCATGGCAGCGCGGTCTTGACCAAAGAAGTTGGCATGGGTGCGTTTGGGATGAAACTGCTCGTCAAGGTCGGGACCTACTTCAGTATGCAGAAACGCACGCCACGAAGCATTGTCGGGCGTGGTTTCGGGCGAGCCCCAAGCCATGAAGTGAAATGCCGTATGGAGATCGTCGACTGGCACATTCATGTTGGCCACGTTGTACTGATCATTGGGTGGAATCAGAGCAGATGAAGGTGCCACAAACACGGTACTGCGAATGTAGTCGTGGGTTTGGGCATCCTTGATGGGGCGGCGAATGGCGGCATAGCGAAAGCCATAAGGTGTGCGCTCCACTTGCATGCGGGGCGACTTGTCGGTGGAGGGCCTTAGCCACTGTGTGTCAGTTGCCTTAGCGCCATCGACTCGCGCAGGCACCATGTCAGAGGAGTGCAAACTGGAGCTGTGTGCAGAGTCAATTTGGCCCTCAAGGATTTGCGCCCAGTTGCAGGGAATGATGATTTTGGCGACAGCCAAACGGGTATGCTCATGAGGTGCCCAAGGTGGCGGCACAAACTCAGGTTGGTGCTCGGGCGGTCCCATGTAGGCCCACACAAAACCCGCCCACTCTTTCACAGGATAGGCTTTGTGTTTGACCTTTTGAACCAGGCCACTGCCTTGAGGTTCTGAGGCCATGTCAACCACATTGCCTACCACGTCCATTTTCCAGCCATGGTAGAGGCAGCGCAAACCGCAGTCTTCGTTGCGGCCAAAAACCAAGGAAGCTTTGCGGTGCGGGCAATACTCGTCCATCACACCTACGCGGCCTAAGGTGTCTCTGAACACCACCAAATCTTCGCCCAAAATTCTGGCCTTGATGGGCGTGCCATCGGGTTCAGAAACCTGCTCAACCAAGCAAATGGCCAGCCACTGGCGGCGCATGAGTTGCCCCATCGGTGCATCGCCCTCAACGCGGCACAACAATTCATTCTCTTCAGGTGTGATCATGTTTTTTAAAAACTTGCGCAATTATTCTTAGAGCTCTAAGATAATGGGAAAGCATGATGTTTGTCAAGTTTTAAGCAAATTCCCTTTGAATTGGCATTGACAAATTTCACTCATACATTCAGAGCAATTTCATGACCCTTGAGCCCGATCTTTTCCCGTTGAAGGTGCAACAAAAGCGAATGATCGCAAGAGACATTTGGCTCTTTAGCTTGGTGCATCCGAAAGGCCATGCCTTGCCCACCTTCACGGCTGGCGCGCATCTGACCGTTAAAACCCCTGCAGGTCAAAAACGCAATTACTCGCTTTGCAACAACCCTTTCGAAACCGCCTATTGCGAACTGGCCGTCAAACATGAGCGTCAAGGGCGCGGTGGTTCACAAAGTATGGTTGAGCAAGTCCAAGAAGGCGATTTGTTGCAGGTCAGCATGCCGAAAAACGACTTTGGCTTAAGCGATCAAATCAAAGACGTCATCTTCATTGCCGGCGGCATTGGCGTGACACCTTTGCTGTCCATGGTCAGGCAAATGCACGATGCTAGATCAATGCATGCCGATGCCCGTTTTCGCTTTTATTACTGCGTAAGAGACAAAGAAGGCGCCGCTTTCTTTGACACCCTTCAAGCCATCAGCAGCACCAGCAAAATGGGCGAAGTCAGTTTTCATTTTGATGGCGGCAATCCTGACCAAGGGCTGGACCTTTGGCCAGTATTAGAAAAGCCCACTGCGGCCCATATTTACTGTTGTGGTCCTCAAGGACTCATGGACGCGGTGCGCGACATGTCTGGCCATTGGCCACAGGGGCGTGTGCATTTCGAGAGCTTTGGTGCTTCAGCACCCCAACAATTTGGGCCTTCTGAAGCTTTTGAAGTGAAACTGCACAGCACACAGAACACCTTTCAGGTTGCAGCTCATGAGAGTATTCTGGAAGCGCTCAGGAAAAATGGCCACGCGGTTCCAAGCTCGTGTGAAAGCGGCACGTGCGGCAGTTGCAAATTGGATTTAATTTCGGGCGATGTCGAGCACCGCGATTTTGTTTTGAACGACGAAGAAAAGCGCCATCACATCATGGTCTGTGTTTCACGCGCATCCTCTGGCGTCATTGAAATAGGTCTTTAATGCCATGAACACCCCCCTTCGCATTGGCGTCATTGGTTTAGGCAGAGCCTTCACCCTCATGCTGCCCACTTTTCAGCAAGACCCTCGCGTGCAATTGGTCGCTGCAACCGACCCCCTGCCCCAAGCCTGCGCTCAATTTGAAAAAGACTTTCAGGGTCAAGTTACCTCCAACGCAGAAACACTGTGTGCTTTGTCTGACCTTGATCTGATTTACATTGCGTCCCCGCATGGCCTGCATGCCGAGCACACCGCCATGGCGGCCAAACATGGAAAGCATGTTTGGGTCGAAAAACCCATGGCCGTTGACTTGAGCGAATGCCACACCATGATCCAAACATGTCATAGCGCTGGGGTTCAACTGATGGTGGGACACAGCCACAGCTTCAATGCGCCCGTTTTGCGCGCCCATGAACTCATTCAGTCTGGCCGTCTGGGTCTGGTCAAGATGATCACCGCTTTGAACTACACCGATTTTTTGTACCGCCCGCGCAGACCGGAAGAGCTGAACACTGCGCTCGGTGGTGGCGTGATTCACAGTCAAGCATCTCACCAAGTCGATGTGGTGCGCTTGCTAGGAGGTGGCCAAGTTTCAACGGTGCAAGCTTGCACAGGGCAATGGGATGCCTCACGGCCCACAGAGGGCGCCTACAGCGCACTTCTTAAGTTTGAGAGCGGCGCCTTTGCCAACCTCACGTATAACGGGTACGGCCGTTTTGACAGCGACATCTGGATGGACCATGTGGGTGAAATTGGCAATCCCAAGCCTGCATCTGAAAGCGCCAAACGTTACGGCTCAGCCCGAAGCAGGTTGGCTTCTACAGCCAATTCAGAACAAGAACGTCAACTCAAAGCGGCGCGTAATTATGGGGGCAGCTTGTACAAAGCTACCGCCCAACATGAAGAGGCCTATCATCACTTTGGCCCTGTTGTTGTGAGTTGTGAAAAAGCTGATGTGCGGCTGACACCCAAAGGCCTTTGGCTGTACGGACCCGAGCACGAGACCTTCGAGGCATTACCCACGCCAGCCTACCCCCGTAAAGAAGTGATCGATGAACTATGGGGTGCATTGCGAGAAGGCCGCCCGCTGCTTCACAGCGGTACTTGGGCGCGTGCCACCACAGAGGTCTGCTTGAGTTTGTTAGAAGCCGCACAGACGGGACAGGCGATTCACTTGAAACATCAAGTAGCCGTGCATCATGCTTAAAAAATCAGTTACCCCCAAGCTAGGGGACACCCAAAGTATCTTGCGCCATTGGCACGAGTCGGTGCCCGATGATCGACTGGCGCACTTGGTTCGCGATGCGGGTAGAGCCTTCAACAAACGTCTTCAAGTGAGGCTTCAACAACACCAATCGTCCTTTGGTCACTGGACTTTTTTGCGCATTCTTTGGACGGCCGATGGTTTGACCCAAAAAGAACTCAGCGACTTAGCCGGCGTGATGGAGCCCACCACATTCAGCGCCATTAAAGCCATGGAAGACATGGGCTACGTCGAGAGACGTCAAAAGCCAGAGAACCGCAAAAACATGTATGTGCACCTAACGGCCAAAGGCCGCGCTTTGAAAAAACGCTTGGTGCCATTGGCGGTCGATGTGAACCATGTGGCCGTTAAAGGTCTGAGCAAGGCTGATCTGCTGATCACCAGAAGGGTATTGCTGGCCCTCATTGAAAACCTCGCGCTTGAAGAAGCGCAAGACGGCAATGCTTGAATGCTGAAAGCCTTGGCTTTTAACTGCTGAACAAGAAGTTCATCACGTCGCCATCTTTGACCACATACTCCTTGCCTTCAGCACGCATTTTGCCGGCGTCTTTGGCACCTTGCTCACCTTTGTACGAGATGAAATCTTCGTAAGAAATGGTCTGTGCACGGATATAACCTTTTTCAAAGTCGGTGTGAATCACGCCTGCAGCTTGGGGGCCT
>Ga0209617_10001358_pt1 | contig 11476 bp, 7 predicted proteins | sample LakEriepJuly2011_2_FD_187459 | JGI IMG/M metagenome (GOLD analysis project Ga0209617, IMG submission 187459) | Freshwater microbial communities from dead zone in Lake Erie, Canada - CCB epilimnion July 2011 (SPAdes) (version 2) | ecosystem: Environmental > Aquatic > Freshwater > Lentic >... | reverse complement strand
GGAGAAGATTGGGGAGCTGATCGGTGCACCGTTGCAAGAGGAACCATGAGACGTAAACCAGCGAGTCCGGAGGTGGCAACTCCGGCAGAAGTTTGGGAAAATATGAAGCGGGTGCCTCTGGGCATCTTTCAAGTTATGACTTTTCCCGACACCTGGCTGTGTTTCGCTCTGATCATACTCTTAGGGGCTCTTTATGTCATGGTGCCCGCGCTGTTACTTAGTTATCTGCCGTCACGCCTCTTTGGGGCCACGAAAGGTACCTTCGGCTTGGATCTCAGTCTCGGCATACTTTTATCGATCATTGGCGGGCTAGTTATTTGGGGGAAGGTGAATCGGGTGCGGGAAAAAAAGCGGTTAGCAGAGCAAGTGGGCGCATTAAGGAAAAGGACTGTGGAACTGCAGGCAAACCTTCTCAGAGTGATCGAGGAGAAGGGAAGGAACCATCCAGAGACGGGATATGCGTATCGGGAGCTGGGAAAGAATTTGGAGGCGTTGGGGCAGAGAGAGCAGGCCCGGCAGGTAAATATGCAGGAGCGGGAGATATTTAGGGAGACACTTGGGGCAGCATCACCTGAGACCTGTTATTGGAATAAACTCGACCTAGAGCCGCTGGTGATTCTGCCCAAACTGGAGGTAGTTCAGGCGAGTCGGACAGGGTGCGGAGAGCTGGAGATCTTTGACACAAGAAGGACGCTCATCAGCATCTTTGGCATGCTTTTAGGCGTCTCGGTAATGTCTGCAGTTCTTATCGGCTTTGGTTTCGGAATCGAACTGATTCTTTCGATCTTTCGATGAAATAGAAAGAAAACATCGTAATGAGTCCAAAGAAAAGAAAAGAGAAAGGAATAAGCTAATGATACTTGAAACATTCGGAATCGAGCATTTTAAACTAAAGAAAGAGGCGTCACATGCAGGATGATTCTTGTGGAAAGACAAGTGAGCAGTTACGCGAACTGAATCAGGAAAAGTTTCGCCAAAATCCTTATGCCTATGGTTGGACGGTAAAAGGCCGTACTTATTTCACACCAGCCGCAGGTAGTGGCAAATCTTACCCAGTCGACTACGTGTCGACGATTGCGCCATTGGAGCTGACGATGGAAAAGAAAATAGAGAGTCTCAGTGTCGATATGCCAGATGAATTGGTAGAAGAGCTGCTTAACCCAGTGTATGAGTTTATCCGTAGAACAATTTATCGCGATTTAAAGAAGTTTGATTAGCAAGGGGAGATGACATGACGACGCGAAATCGATTTACCTCAAAGTGCCCTTGCTGGCTCTCGAAACCGAAACGAGCGATTCTTTTTACTGCTTTGCTGGTTTTGGGAGGAGCTTTTCCCTTGGAAGCTCAAACCTTCATAGCTGATCTTGGATTAGAAACAGCGATTCGTCTGTATGGGGAGCCGGTGATCTCGGCCAACCCGGATCTATTGAACTCCACATCCAATGATGTGGGTCCGTGGGGGTCGCCGGATTTCCTCTATTCGTTTGCCAACGATGTAGGGCCGTTGGGGTCGCCCGATATGCTGAATAGTGTAACGAATGAATATGGCACAGGCCTTAAAATTCGGCTTTTGGAGACACCCGTGGATGAACCCTTGGATCTTGAGTCGCCTTAATTAAACCGGATTTAAGATGGGAAATTGTAAATCCGGCAGGGGGGTGGGGAAAGGGTTGCGTATAGGAACAAATAGGGGGAGGGGGAAAAGAAAATCACTGGAACTAATTGATCCCCAATGGATCAGATTTTGGTGGTTGGGCTAACCCAAAAGAAGAAAGAAGTAATGAAAATGAGTAAGATTATGCTTGTTGTGGCTTTAGGGTGGTTTGGCCAAGGGGGTGTTTGCGAATTGATGCCGGATTGGGCATGGCCTGTTTGGGGTAGGGGTGGGTTTGAAAATATCATTTCCCGAATCAAAATCTTCGGCGAAAATATCGTTTAAGGATGCCTTGGGAATGAATTCTTTAAAATACAGTCAGCTGGATCTGCCGATGGAAATTCAGGAGTCAGTACCGCGCCCGGTTAAATCCTCCGTCATGGATACGTGTGTCCTATTTATTTACTGTAATCGGCTAAATTACTTTCGGTCGTATAGCAAGGATCGTAAGGCGGTTTGCTTTGAGCTGCCCATTTTTAAGGAGAGGATTAAGCCGTGGGTGTGGATCGAGGATATTATGAAGAAGAGGCAGCTTCGCCTAACCACCTACAATACCGATGTGGCACTGCGTAAAGACGTGAGGGAGGCGGTGGAGTCAGTGGGGGAACTGTGGAGGATGGAGAACCCGAGGAACAAGTGCCAGATCTTGTTTAGGACCAAGTATGTCCGGATCCGGAAGATCGTTCCTTACAATCTCCGGGAGGAGAAGCCGCTCTTTGAGCGCCGTCTTACGGATGGGATTGTCGGAATCCGCCGGGCGATGGAGTACATCTTCCCTGAAGCGGCAAAGAACATCACGTTAATCCACCGTGAAGCCTCCAACTGGCCGGATCCCAAGCGGCTGGAGATTCAGTAATGTATGGTTAATTAATCGGGCCTAATCTATGGTTATCTTTCATGGCATGTAGATTGGAAGAAATAACTCCTGGCGGGGAGTATTCAGGCATCGTGGCGGGGACTAATGTAACCTGTGTAGCCGTCAGATGGGACGGTACGGATGTCCTAACCGTCACCTACCGGGAACCTAATGGAATGGTTTCAGAAAGATTAATCTTTCGGGAAAACGAAGCTGAAATTCAGAAGCTCCAATCTGGCCAAGCTTTTTCCTTTGATGGGGACGGTAATCATTTTCGCCTAGTGGCTGAAGCTTTCAGAATTAAGTTGGCCCACAAGTTCGACCCTCTCCTGGCCATTCACACATCCGAGGTACGCCCACTGCCGCATCAATTAAGTGCAGTCTACGAAGTTATGCTAAGCCCTGAACATCAACCGCTCCGATTTCTTTTGGCCGATGATCCGGGCGCCGGAAAGACCATTATGGCTGGTCTTTTGATCAAAGAGTTAATTGCAAGAGGAGACGTCAAGCGCTGCATGATTGTCTGTCCAGGCTCATTGGTTGACCAATGGCAGGACGAACTCCGAGTGAAATTTAAGCTTAACTTTACCATCATGACCAATGAAGGTCTTCAAGCCGCCAATGAAAACTGGTTTAAGGAAAATCCATTAACAATATGCCGAGTTCATAAAATGGCCTGGGACGAAAATCTCCAAACAAAGATAAATGAAGCAGAGTGGGATCTTATAATTTGTGATGAGGCCCACAAAATGGCGGCTTCTCACACCGGCGGAGAAGTAAGATATACTCACCTGTATCGTTTGGGTGAATTGCTCGGTGCACGAGCGCGAAACTTCCTTCTCATGACGGCAACCCCGCATAATGGAAAAGAAGACGACTTTCAGCTTTTCCTGGCGCTGCTCGATAAAGACCGTTTTGAAGGGCGCTTTCGCGATGAAGAGCATGCACGCGACTATCAAGGAATGTTCCGAAGACAAATTAAAGAAGACCTGCTGACTTTTGAGGGCAAAAAACTATTTCCAGAACGTCGCGCTACGACGTTGAACTACCAGCTGAGTAGTCTGGAAAGCCAACTTTACGAGGAAGTAACCCGCTATGTAAAAGACCAGTTCAATGCGGCAGATCGATTAACAGGAAACCGTAAAGTGACTGTGGGTTTCGCGCTAACCTCGCTTCAGCGGCGGCTTGCCTCATCACCAGAAGCGATTTTCAAGTCTTTAACACGAAGACGTGAAAAACTTCAAAATCGTCTTATGACTGAAAAGTTGACAATGCGTGGTGGGACCATTTCTGCGGACACTTCCAGCCCAGAGATGCGCGAATACGAGGTTGACGAGTATTTCGACAATCCAACAGGAGAAGACGAAGAGCAGGAGAGTTTGATCGTTGATCAGGCTACGGCTGCACAAACCATTGCAGAACTTGAAAGTGAAATTGAGACCCTGAAAGGCCTGGAAAAGACTGCGAAGACGTTGTGGGCAAGTAATACGGACCGCAAATGGGAGCAACTATCCTCTATTCTTTCGGATAATCCAGAAATGAAGGCGATGGACGGAACTCGGCGTAAATTAGTTATTTTCACCGAGCATAGGGACACACTTAACTACCTAACTCGCAAAATAGCTGCCTTCACAGGTCGGCCAGATAGCATTGTTGAGATTCATGGAGGAAAACGGCGCGAAGAACGTCTCGATGCTCAGAACGCATTTAAGAATGATCCGATCGTCCACTTTCTGGCTGCTACAGATGCAGCGGGGGAGGGTATCAACCTTCAATGCGCGCACTTGATGGTGAATTACGATCTGCCATGGAATCCGAATCGTATTGAACAGCGCTTCGGTCGTATTCATCGAATCGGACAAAACGAAGTCTGCCATCTTTGGAACCTAGTCGCTCCCCAAACACGGGAGGGCGAAGTTTTTGCCTTCCTTTTAAAAAAGCTAGAAGAAGCGCGAAAAGCGCTTGGGGGCAGGGTGTTTGATGTTTTAGGCCAGCTTCGATTTAATGATCGCCCGCTGCGTGAAGTCCTTTTGGAGTCTGTACGTTATGGTGACACCCCTGAGGTACGGGCAAGGTTCCAAGAGCAGGTAGAGGGGCAGATCGACCTAAAAAAGTTCCAAGAGCTTTTAGAAAATCAGGCGCTGGATATTGATACAATGGATGTCCGGCGAATTCGAAAGATCAAGGTCGAGATGGAGATAGCCGAGGCCAGGCGTATGCAGCCTCACTTTATTGAGTCATTCTTTCGTGCTGCCTTAGAAGAGCTTGGTGGACAAATCCACTTGAGAGAAGAAGGTCGGTATGAGATCTCTCGTGTGCCATCTGTTATGCGTAGCACAGAGCTTCAACTTGGAGCCCGTAGCCCAATTCTTGCCCGTTACCAAAGAATTACCTTTGAAAAAGACAAGGAAGCCATCCAGGGGCAACCTTTGGCTGAGTTTGTATGCCCTGGAACTCCACTTCTTTCCGCCGCTATTGAAGTTCTGTTGCAACGTCATGGCGAAATACTTAGGCGTGGAGCTGTGCTTGTGGATGAAACATTAGATACAGCAGAACCCCGAGCTTTGGTTCTTTTGGAGCACGATATCAGAGACGGTCGCAGAGATTCTAGTGGGAAAAACCAACTTGTTTCAAAGCGTCTCCAGTTCGTTGAAATTGATCTACAGGGAAACACAAAAATAGCGGGATATGCCCCTTACTTGGACTATCGGCCATTAAAACCTGAGGAAGTAACTTCTTCTCATGCTGCTGCTACCGCTATGGCAATCGGGCAAGACATTGAAGGCCGTGCTCGTGCGCATGCAAATCAGACTTTGGCGCGAACGCACTACGAGGAAATCCGCAAAATTAGGGAAGATCTTTGTCAGCGGACGGAAGCCGCTGTGAAACGCAGATTAACGACCGAAATTAATCGATATGATCATCGGGCTCAGCAGCTACGTCTCCGCGAACAAGAGGGAGGAAAGCCGGGCCGGCATAATTCCGCTCAGATGCAGGGACGGGCTGATGACTTGAGGATTCGCATGGAAAAGAGATTAGCTGAGATTAATTTAATGAGACAGGTTTCGCCAGGATCGCCAAATATTGTGGGGGCTGCACTGATATTACCAAAAAAGTATGTTGAGTCTCGATCAACCGCATTGGATCAATCCTCTGAAAGCCTAGCTGATGCAGCAGCGCGTAAAGCTGTCGAAATGGCCGCAATGGGTGCAGTGATGCGGATTGAAGAGGAACTAGGGTTTAAACCAAAGGACGTCAGCGTACAAAAGCTTGGGTGGGATATTGAATCCCAAATGCCAGAAACGGGGAACGTGCGTTTTCTCGAGGTTAAAGGACGCAGAGATGGCGCAAGGGACGTGACTGTTACCAAAAACGAAATCTTGGCTTCCTTTAATAAGCCGGAATCTTTTTATTTAGTTGTAGTTGAAGTGCATGTTCATGAAGGCGCTAGGAGACCTAAATATATTCCCAGGCCCTTTAAAAGAGAGCCCGATTTCGGCGTAACCACTGTAACATACCATCTAGATGACCTTCTCGCTCGTGCTAAAGACCCCGAGCAAACAAAGGGTCTTGAGGTCTGCGCGTGAAAAAGATCCAAGATCTCGATAAAGACATTCAGAAGCATATTGATTTTGCAGACAAAGTAGTTATTCCGAAATTCAAAAAGTACAAACATCCGGCCGAGCAGTTTGATAAGTCGCTCCTCGAACTTAAGAAACTAAAGGAAAGATGCTCAAACTCGTTGCAGTCCAAAAGCCACATATGTCTAATTGGGAATACGGGAGCAGGGAAGTCGACGCTAATTAATGCCATTCTAAAACTAGATCTATTGCCCACAAGTAATCACGCGAACTGTACCGCAGTGGCTACTGAAATAGCCCATTGTGAAAACTCTCATTTCGTCGTCGAACTAGAATTTATGACCCGAGCTGAGTGGGAAAAAGAAATCAAAACGCTCCAAGACTATTACAGCGACACAATAGAAGAAGGTGAACATGCGCAAATTAATGAAAGGGATAAAAGACGGTACGAAATTATGACGGGGGAGAGTTGGGATGCTTTGACTCGGAGGGCAAAACGTAATCAGTCTGGAGCATCAGATCTCTTTAGCGCCCCCCCGATGCCCTCCTTTAATCAGCTCAAAGAAGAAGTGCGAGGGGCTATTATGGCGGGCCGGATTCTCAAAGAGTTTCAAACAGCGTCAGATGTTAAGCATTATCTCGAGCAAAAACTCGGTGAAACTATCTCCCCACTTTGGCCAGCGGTGAAAAGGCTGGTTATCCAGTGCCCAGTTGGAACGATACCACCCGGAATCGTATTGATGGATCTACCTGGCATAGACGATCCTAATCCAGCGCGTAATGAGGTAGCCTTTCATGCGGTAAAAAGAGCCAATCATTTCTGGGTTGTTTACTCGGTGAAACGACCTCCGGGCAAAGCCTTGGAAAAGCTCATTATCCATTCCGGTCTGTTAAAGAAACTGATCGGGGATGGTAGAGTCCGTGCGTTATCCATATTAGGAACTCACACAGATGATGTGGGAACATTGCGCGATGCCCGCAATACGCTTGGACTTCCAGAAACATGCGATAAAAGAACGATCATTGAAAAAAGAAGTGAGGTTGCAGAGCGCAACGCTAGAAAGCAGTTTGGAGATTGGATTACCGAGACCTGTGAAACGTTAACGCAAGGAGACGGTCAGTTGCATTCCGCATCAATCAAGAAACTAAGGGAGGATGTTGAAAATGCAGATGTGATTCTCACTTCTGCTATGGCTTATCTTGATGGGTGGGATGAAAAGCAAGGGGAAGATTCGCTTGAATGGACAAAGATTTCAAAAGCTAGAGCACTTCTTTCGAAAATCGGCGCTCGCGACGGAATTGAGGGTGAGGTCAAAAGGATTCGTGAAGAAATGGCTCAAATCCGCAACCGCTGGCGGAGTTTTTTTTTAGTTTTGCGGGGTATCCTCGCCGGCCAGATCGAGCAGTTGTTCTCGATCTTGCACGCAGCGAGCTCCACATTGAGTAATAATATTCAGGAAGCCAAAACTGAGATTCAGTCAAATAAGATACATGCCTTGGCTCGTGTGGGGAATCTAGTCACATCCCTTAATAATGAGTGTGAGCAAGGAATCGCACGGGCGGGTGACACCCTTGAAAGAACATTAGGTCACTGGAGTGAAATTCACTGGGCTACTTTAAGGGCAATATGCAAAAATAGCGGCCGGTACGTTAGTCAATCCACAGAGCGGAGTTATGACTTACCTCAAACCATGATCGAACCGCTCTGTGAAAAAATTACCATGCCCGTTGAGACACTTTTCCATAAAGAGTGTGCAGAGTTGACTGCAGCATATGTAGCGAAAGTTCTTGTTGCCCTGTCTGAATTCACGGCGTGGGTCCGCGGCCTGTTGGAGACCAAAGATGCGACGACCAAGGTCCTGAACTTCTGGAAGGCCAACACAGAGCAAATGAATGAAATTATTCGATTCAGACACCAAAACCAAAGTATTTCGCTAGAAACTCGTATCAAAACAATTCGCCACGACATGTTTGGAGCCCTTTATTCACAAACTCAAAACTCCATGAATCCAATCTTCGAGACTGCAAGCAAAGAAAGGGGTGCAGGTATGAAGAAGAGAATGGTTGATATGCTGAGATTAGGAGCGAATGCAAAATGCCGCGGAATTCTTGAAAATGCTCGTGGTGAGATCGTTCGAAGCTGTGGGGAGCTCTCATTTCAGACAAAAAACTACCTCGCTTCTCTTAGCGATGAGGCGGAACGGCATCTCGAGCACAGCGAGAGTAACGCAGGGAAAAGCCTAAAAAGTCTTGCGGACCAGATCCATGCGAATCAGGACTCTTTCATAGAAAGTTCAATCGAGACAATCGATCAACTTGAGGCAACCTAAGACTTTCATGGAAGTTAAAACTCGGAAGAAGCTGATTGAGGTGGCGTTACCTCTGGAGGCTATCAATGCGGCGTGCGCGCGTGAGAAGTCGATCCGGCATGGGCATCCTAGCACTCTACATCTTTGGTGGGCCCGCAGGCCTTTGGCGGCCGCAAGATCAGTAATCTTTTCCCAAATGGTTGACGATCCCTCGACCTACGTGGATGAGCTGCTTAAAGATTCAAAGCTAAAGGCAAAAGCTGAGGGGATTCTGAGAACTCGCTTGAAGCGTTGGGAGGATGCGGCTGCATTGGCAAAGAAAGCGGAAGCGGCAAAAATCAAGGCCCCGCCGCCTGGCGAGAAGCCAACGCTAGAGGAGGTCATTGCGGAGATTGAACGAGAGCGAATCTTTCGGTTGATTGAGCAACTAGTTGAGTGGGAAAATACAACCAACGAAGAAGTGCTTGGAAAAGTTAAAGAAGAGATCTGGAAAAGCTGGAGAAGAACTTGTGCTGACAACGCAAATCATCCCAAGGCTAAAGAGCTGTTCGACCCAAAGAATTTACCTGCATTTCACGATCCCTTTGCTGGGGGTGGAGCTTTGCCTTTAGAGGCGCAACGGCTGGGGCTTGAGGCACATGCCAGTGATCTGAACCCTGTAGCAGTGCTGATTAACAAGGCGATGATCGAGATTCCTCCAAAGTTTGCTGGAAAGCCACCAGTCAATCCAGAGGCCCGCAAAAACAAAGAACTGCTTGGGAAGGAATGGAAAGGAGCCGAGGGCCTAGCGGATGATGTTCGCTACTACGGCCAGTGGATGAGGGATGAGGCGGAAAAGAAAATAGGGCATCTATATCCAAAGATCGCGGTTACTAAAGAGATGGCCAAAACCAGACCAGATCTTAAGCCTAATGTGGGACGGGAGTTGACAGTCATCGCCTGGCTTTGGGCGAGGACGGTAAAGAGTCCAAACCCAGCCTTTTCCAAAATAGATGTGCCGCTGATTTCAACTTTCATGCTCTCAACAAAGGCGGGTAGAGAAGCCTACATTGAACCTATTGTCGAAGACGGCAATTATCGTTTTGTAGTTAAAACAGGTAGTCCCGCGAATTTAATGTCGGCAAAACAAGGAACAAAACTTGCCCGTGGTGCTAACTTTCGTTGCGTTATGTCGGGCACTCCCATAGAGGGTGACTATATAAAAGCGGAAGGAATGGCTGGGCGCATAGGCCAGCGGTTGATAGCTATAGCTGCAAAAGATCAACGAGGACGGACTTTTCTTGCGCCGACGGCAGAACATGAGAACGCGGCACAAAAAGAGAAGCCAGAATGGAAGTCTGAAATAAAAATTTCGGGCAGCACCCAGTATCTTGGAATAAAACCTTACGGAATGAGTCAGTTTGGTCATCTCTTTACGGATAGACAAACAATCGCTTTGATTCTCTTTGCAAGCCTAGCAAACGAGGTGCGTGAAAAAATTTTTGGCGATGCACTCGCTTCAAAGGTTATAGACGACGGCAAAAAACTGTCTGACGGGGGCGAGGAAGCCACCGCCTATTCGGAGGCTGTGGCCCTATATGAGTCGCTAGCTACCAGTAAATCGGCGGACTACTGGTCTAACGCTTGCACATGGCGCTCTGATCCAAAGAATCTGGGGATCGGACATGTCTTCTCTCGTCAGGCGATCGCCATGACGTGGGATTTCGTTGAAGGGAATCCTTTTTCAGATTCTTCCGGAAATTTTTTAGTTTCCTTAGACTGGATTGCTAGGTCGCTAGAACAGATGCCCAATGGACCGCAAGGTTTAGCGACACAGGCTGAGGCCCAAAATCAAACAATTAGTGTAGGCAAAATAGTATCTACTGATCCGCCTTATTATGACAATGTTCCTTATGCTGACCTCTCGGACTTCTTCTATATCTGGCTGCGGCGTTCGCTGCGATTAATTTTGCCCGATATCTTTTCCACTCTTGCTGTTCCTAAAGCAGAAGAACTTGTTGCCTTTGCCTATCGGCATAAAGAAGGTAAGGCGGGGGCAGAGACGTTCTTCCTAAATGGCATGGAACAAGCAATGCGCCGACTCGAAGAACAATCCCATCCAGCATTCCCTGTTACCATTTACTATGCTTTCAAGCAAACCGAGATAGACGACGCTGGAACGGCAAACACCGGTTGGGAAACTTTCTTGGATTCGGTAGTCCGTGCGGGATTCGCGACGGTAGGAACTTGGCCAATGCGGACGGAGTTGGGGAACCGAACGAGGAGTATGGACTCTAACGCCCTCGCTTCCAGTATTGTTCTCGTCTGCCGCAAGCGTGAACTCTTGGCGCCGACCGCAACACGCCGCGACTTTGTTTCCGCACTTAAAAAAGAGCTACCCAGTGCCTTAAAGAATCTGCAGAAAGGAAACATTGCGCCAGTTGACCTTGCTCAAGCATCGATTGGTCCTGGGATGGCTATTTATACGCGATATGCAAAAATATTAGACGCGGATGGGAAACCCATATCTGTACGCATGGCCTTAGCACTTATTAACAAAACCCTCGACGAGGTCTTAGAAGAGCAGGAGGGCGAGTTTGATGTAGATACTAGATGGGCAATTAAATGGTTTGAACAATATGGATTCTCAGAGGGACCTTTCGGGGATGCAGACAATCTTGCCAGGGCAAAAGTAACTGCGGTGAATGGTCTGGTTGAGGCCGGAATCATTAAATCAAAGTCTGGAAAAGTTTCTCTGTTAAAAAAAGAGCAACTTGATGAAAGCTGGTCCCCTGAAACAGATAAGCGGCTGACTATTTGGGAAATAGCACACCACTTAATCCGGGCACTAGATGGAGGTGAAGCCAAAGCATCCGATCTTCTTTCTCGAATTGGGCCTATAGCTGAAGCGGCTAAGGATCTTTCTTATCGTCTGCACGCAATTTGTGTTAATCCAAAAAATAAGTGGTCTAAAGAGGCGCAAGACTACGACAGCCTAGTAAAAGCTTGGACGAATCTGCAGACCGGTGCAAAAGAAGCCAAAACCAACAAACTAAAGCAAGGGGAGCTGATCTAATTTATGGCGATAACAAATCTA
>Ga0209617_10001357_pt1 | contig 11477 bp, 10 predicted proteins | sample LakEriepJuly2011_2_FD_187459 | JGI IMG/M metagenome (GOLD analysis project Ga0209617, IMG submission 187459) | Freshwater microbial communities from dead zone in Lake Erie, Canada - CCB epilimnion July 2011 (SPAdes) (version 2) | ecosystem: Environmental > Aquatic > Freshwater > Lentic >... | reverse complement strand
CGACGCCGAGGACGGTGCCGGGGTGGCGACGGGTGCCTTCAAGGACCGTGACGGTGCGACCGCGAAGAACATCATAGCGGTGCCAAAGAGCCGCGAAGGTTTCGGCGTAGTCACCGTCGACGAAACGCTGGTAAGCGAGAAGAACGCGGCCGATCACGGCGGTGGTGAGGCGGTTGAAATCCAGCGAGGTGCCGGTAAGTTCGGCGAGGGAAACTGCGCGCAGGCCGAGGTCGGCGGGCCAGGCGGAGGCCGGGCTGTTGAGGTTGAGGCCGAGACCGAAAACGAGGTCGCGGATCTGATCGGCGTCGACGCGGGCCTCGGTGAGGATACCGCCGGCTTTACGCCCGTCGAGAATGAGATCGTTAGGCCACTTGAGACCGGGCTTGAGGGCGGTGGCGTTGGCGATGAGTTCGCAGAGATTGAGGCCCATCCAAAGCGTGAAAGGCGTCATCCGCGCGGGCGCGAGTAGGGGGCGAAAGGCGAAGGAGACGTAGAGATTGCCGTTGGCCGGGGCGTGCCACGGGCGGCCGAGGCGGCCGCGGGCTTTGGTCTGGCGCCGGGCGATGATGGCGAAAGGCGCGGCGCGGCCGGCGGCGAGTTGGCGGGCGGCTTCGTCGTTGGTGCTGTCGGTTTCATCGAGAACGGTGAGGGAGAAGCCTCGGGGGCGAATCTTGAGCTGGGCCTCGATCAGGCCGGCATGGGCCTCGGGCGGTGGGGAAACCAACCGGTAGCCGCTGGAACGACGGGTCTCGATGCCGAAACCGGCAGCGCGAAGTTTTTCGATGTATTGCCAGACGGCGACGCGACTGACGCCCAGCTTCTTCGCCAGATCGCCACCTGAAACCCAACCGGTCTGGCGCGCGAGTAGGGCGCGGATGACGGTGGGTTCTGGTGATGACATGGGTTCGAAAAGGGAAAGAGAGTTGAGTGCCGGACGTTGAGCGATGAGGGCTGAAAGGAGGGAGGTTGAAAAGCGGGAGGCCGGGGCGCAAGGTGGCTCCCATGACTTTTGCGAAATTTAGTGAGGCGGTCGCGGGCGCCGGGAACGTGCCGTCGACGGGTGTGAGCGGCGCAAGGGCCGCGCTCTGGCACGATGCCCGCGGCGATTGGGAGGCGGCGCATAACGCGGCGCAGGCGGACAAGAGTAAGGCGGGGGCGTGGGTCCATGCGTATCTGCACCGCAAAGAGGGCGACGAGGGCAACGCGGGCTACTGGTATGCGCTCGCGGGGCGGCGGATGCCGTCCAAAGGGGTGACGCTGGCGGCGGAGTGGGAAGAGATCGCGCGGGCGCTGAGTGACGGAGCCTGAGCGCCTGACGAGGGCGTGTGGCGGGGAGCTTGCGCGTGGCTAGGGAGGGCGGGTCGGAGGCCCTGCGCTACGGTTTACTTGCTTTTTTGCCAGCCGAAGTCGCCGGCGCGCATCGTCGTGTTTTGGATGTCGCGTTTGATGTAGGCGCCCTGGGCTTTGTCGCGGGCGCTGATCATGTCGGCGGCGTCGTTGAGCTCGGTGATGTTCTTCAGGCGTTCGTCTTCGGCATACATCGCGAGGGCGCGCGCTTCTTGGGTCTGGCCGAAAAGGGGAATCGTGAAGCGATTGAGTGCACGGCTGGCCTCGGTGCCGTAGCGGCGCATGGCGATGTTGGCCAAGCCTTGCTGGGTGTTGATGTCGCGCTCGCGGAAAACGGGCGGCTTGGCGTCGCGCACGACGTAGTCGGGCAGGCGAATGATGGTATTCTTGGGCTTGTCGATCTCGCGCAGGTCGGGTTGCTGCTCGATGGGCGTGGGCGGTGGGGCGGGCTTGGGCGGATTATACTTCGGCATCGCGGCGGCGAGGGAGGCGGCAACGTCGCCGGAGATGGCGCGGTCGCGTTTGCGCGAGGCGGGAGCGGGCTCGCTCGGGGCGTCGGGCGCGGCCGCCGGCGGAGTTTGCGCCGGTGCGACGGCCGGTAGGAGCGCGAAGACGGCGAGTACGAGGGAGCGGCGAACGAGACGTTTCATGGCGGTGAAAATAGGAACGGTGAAACGAACGGTGGTTCCGACAGGGTTTGAAAAATACGCGGGCGAGTCGGTTGAAATGTGGCCGGGCGACGCCGGTAGTTCAATCGCCGCGACGCGAGCGGACAGGCGAGGCGCGGCCGGTTCAGTTGAGCAAAAATTTCCGTTCGTGCAGCCAGTAGAGACACTGGTCGGCCCACGGGGGCGCGGGTTTGCCGGGGCGCCCTAGGCCGAGGCCGTGCGCGCCTTTTTCGTAAATGTGCAGCGAGTAAGGCACACCGGCGCGACGAAGGGCGGAGGCAAAGAGGTGGGCGTTTTCGACCGGCACGGCTTTGTCCTCGATGGTGTGCCAAATGAAGGACGGCGTGGTCTGAGCCGTGACTTGCAGCTCGGCGGAGAGGAAGTCTACGAGGGCGGGTTCGGGTTTTTCCCCGAGCAGATTTTTTCTGGAACCGGCGTGCGCGAACTCACCGAAGGAGATGACCGGGTAACAGAGGATCGCGACATCGGCGCGGGAGCTTTCGCGGTCCACGGGGTCGGCGGCGGCCGGTGCGCCGGCGTCTGATTTCGTCGCGAGCGTGGCGGCGAGGTGGCCGCCGGCCGAGGAGCCGATGACGCCGATGCGGGCGGGGTCGCGGCCATCACGTTTCGCAAACGTGCGGACCAGGCGCAGGGCGCGGGCGGCGTCGTTGAGCATGGTCGGGTGGCGGTAGCCGTTGGAGCCGAGCCGGTATTTCAAGACGTAAGCGGTGATGCCGTTGGCGGCGAACCACTCGGCGTAGCCGGTGCCCTCGTGTTCGGCCAGGCTGCCATAGCCGCCGCCGGGGAGGATGAGCATGGTCGCGCCGGTGTCTTTGGCGGCGGCGGCGGGAAACGGCGTGAGGGTGGGAATGTCTTGCGGGCGTTGGCCGAGGGCTCCGGGCGCGTCGCCGCTCCAGAGGCGGATCGGGCCGAGGATGAGTGGATAGGGAACGGGCGCGGCGGCTTTGGGCATGGACTCGGTTTGGGCGGTGGCGGACAAGACCCCGGCCACGGTGAGGGCGAAACAGGCAGTGAGCAGGCGAATTTTGGTCATGAAAGGTAAGCGGTTAAAAGAGGGGTGGGTGGGGCAGAGAGGCAAGGTGTAGGATTGCCGGTAAAAAGATACGAGGGCGGGAGCGGAGGGATTGAAACTCTAAAAAACTGAGGATCCTAAAACCTGACCGGGTTATTCACCTGCGGACTTGCCACGCGCTCCCCACGAGAAACGCTGCTCTGTTTTTCCCGCTGCCATGCGCCCGTCTGCCCTCCCCATCTATGAACTCGAATCCGCCGTCGTCGGCGCGTTGCGCGCGGGCGGGCGATTGATTGTGCAGGCGCCGACGGGTTCGGGCAAATCGACGCAGATTCCGCAGATGCTGCTGAACCACGGGTTTCTGGACGGCGGCGAGGCCGTCGTGCTGCAACCCCGACGGCTCGCGGCGCGCATGCTCGCGAAACGCGTCGCGGAGGAAGTCGGCTCGGCGCTGGGCGACCTCGTCGGTTATCAGATCCGGCTGGAGTCGAAGGTGTCGGCAAAGACCAAGGTGCGTTTCGTGACCGAGGGCATTTTACTCCGGCAGATGTCGTTTGATGCGAAGCTGCGCGGGATCAACGCGCTCGTGTTTGACGAGTTTCACGAGCGGCATCTTTACGGCGACATCTCGCTGGCCCGGGCGATCCAGATTCAGCAGACGACGCGGCCCGACCTGAAAATCATTGTGATGTCGGCGACGCTCGATGCGGGGTTGCTCCGGGAGTATCTCGCGCCGTGCGAAGTGCTCGTGTCGCAGGGGCGGAGTTTTCCGGTTGCGATCGAGTATCTGCAACGCTCCCCGAACTTCGATCAGGAGCCGGTGTGGGACGTGGCGGCGCGCGAGTGCGAGCGCGTGGCGGGGCTCACGGCGGGCGACATGCTCGTGTTCATGCCGGGAGCGTATGAGATCACTCGCACGTTGCAGGCGATTCAGGGCGGGCGCGGGTTGCGGGAGTTTGTGAGCTTTCCGCTGCACGGGGAACTGCCGCCGGAGCAGCAGGACCTCGCCGTGGCGAGGACGCAGGCGCGCAAAATCATCGTTTCGACCAACGTCGCGGAAACCTCGCTCACCATCGACGGCGTGACGGCGGTGATCGACTGCGGGCTCGCGCGTCAGGCGCGGTTCGACGCGAACCGCGGCATCAACACTCTGCTGATCGAGAAAATCTCCGCGGCGAGCGCCGACCAGCGCGCGGGCCGCGCCGGCCGCACGGCGCCGGGCGTGTGCGTGCGGCTGTGGACCGAGCGCGAGCACGGCACGCGGGCGTTGCAAGAATTGCCCGAGGTCAAACGGCTCGATCTCTCCGAGGTCGTATTGACGCTTAAATCCAGCGGCATCGACGATGTAGTTGGTTTTCCGTGGTTGGAAAAACCCGAGGCGAAGGCGCTGGAGCGCGCGGAGCTGCTGCTCGCGGATTTGGGCGCGCTCGCGGGCCAGGGGCGGTCGATCACCGAACTCGGCCGGAAGATGCTGCGATTTCCGGTGCATCCGCGTTATGCGCGCATGTTGCTCGCGGCGCAGGAGCGGGGTTGCGTGCGACCGGTGGCGCTCATGGCGGCGCTCACGCAGGGCCGGAATTTTCTGCTGCGCGGCTCGACGAAGGACGTGGAGCAGGCGCGCGAGGACGTGCTCGGCGAGGAGCACGAGAGCGATTTCTTTTTGCTCATGCGCGCGTGGAGTTATGCCGACCAGGCGGGCTACAGCGTCGAGGCGTGTCGACGGCTCGGGATTCACGCGCAGGGCGCGCGGGCGGTGGGGCCTTTGTTTGAGCAGTTTTTGGAGATCGCGCGCAAGGAAGGTCTCGACGTGGGCGAGGCGCGCGGGGACGACGTCGCGGTGCGCAAGTGCGTGCTCGCGGGCTTTTCGGACCAGCTCGGCAAGCGCCTCGACGCCGGCACGCTGCGGGTGGAACTCGTGCACGGCCGCCGTGGCGTGCTGGCGCGCGAGAGCGGCATCCAGCAGGCGCGCCTACTCGTCGCGGCGGAGATCAGCGAGATCGGGCGCGGTGACGGCGAGGTGAACACGTTGCTCACGCTCGCGACCGCGATCGAGGAGCCGTGGCTGAAGGAGCTGTTTGGTGACGATTACTACGAGGCGCGCGGCGTACTTTACGACGAGCAGGCGAAGCGCGTGGTCGCGCGGAAGGAGAAACGTTTCCGCGATCTCGTGCTCGAGGCCAAGGGCAACAGCGAGGACGTGCCGATGAACGAGGCCGCCGCGCTGCTCACCAAGGAAGTGCTCGCGGGGCGGATCGTGATCGAGGCGTGGGACGCGAGCGTGGAGCAATGGATCGTGCGCGTGAACCGGCTCGCGGAATGGTTTCCAGAACTTGAGGTCAACGTGCTCACCGACGCTGATCGCGGCACGCTGATCGAACAGATCTGCTTTGGCGAAACGAGTGCGCGCGCCGTGAAAGAAAAAGCCGTGATGCCCGTGCTGCGCGACTGGCTGTCGGCGGAGCAACTCGCCGTGATCGACGATTATCTACCGGAGAAGCTCACGATGGGGAACGGCCGGAAAGCGAAACTCACGTATCACAAAGAAGGCCCGCCGATCATGAGCGCGCGCATCCAGGAACTCTTTGGGGTCGAAGGGAAGTTCACGATCGGCCACGGCCGCGTGCCGGTGAAATTTGAAGTGCTGGCGCCCAATCACCGCGCGATTCAGGTGACCGATGATCTCACAAGTTTCTGGCGCGACATGTATCCAAAAGTGAAGGCCGAACTCTCGCGACGGTATCCGCGGCATGAGTGGCGGTGAGCCGGGATTGTAGCTCGATAAGAATTAGACAGGCAGCGATCGTCGCGCCGTACTTTAAGAGCTCAGGCCCATGTCTGCAGGCTCTCCCGCCTCGCGTTCAGATGGATGAGCAAGATGCCTTCGTGCCGACCAGCTTGATCCGAAAGCATTCGACCCAGCGCTCACAGAACTTTGGCGAAACGCTGAGGAAGGCGTTGTCGTGACTCGGCTCGGACTTCCGGCGGTCAATGCGCGCCTTGATGCCTGACTCGATCGATTTTCTCCAGCGCTCGAAAATCAATGTATCCCTTAAAAAATCCTGCTTTCGGCGGACTGCTCTCGGGTTTTGGATCAAGGCTACGCCGTTTTTGCCGCTGGTTGTTCGGTTAAACTCAATCGGTTCACCTCGGCTTTCGCGGATAAGGTGCAGTGCGGCGGCCAAGGGGAGGGTGCCTTTGGTGCCGGCGCCGACTCCGCCGACTTCTTCTTAGTCATGGTTTAGTCCTCTCTTGGGCCCAACTCGTATCCGTCAAACTTGGGCAAACGCACCTTCAACCTCAGCGTCGTTTTGCAGGGATGCTGAAATCCATTCACTGGCACCCTGGAAACAAAAAAGGCCGGCAGTGAAACACTGCCGGCCAAAAAAGAGCCCAGTTACTCAGGCGTCTGGCTTGGTCTTACGCAGCCCCGACACGCGATCGCCGGCCTTCCATTGGCCGCGTTTCTTTAGGATCTCTACCCGCTCGAAGCGCTTGAGGACGTTGCGTTTGACGACGAGACCGGAAGTGCCTTGGAGGCTTTTGTGCTGTGACATGGTGCTTAGAGTGGAGGTTCGAGACGAGTTAAAGGGTGAGGACACCAACGTTCGTTCGCGCCCATGACAAGTATTTTTCTGAAACGGATGTCGTGGCGACGACGACCCATTGCGGAATTGTGTAGGGATGCAGTGCGTGCACCCGGTGAGAAACCGCATCAAGATGCGCGGGTAGGCACCTGAGGGTAAGGCGGTACTCCTCGGCCTTCTCCGCCTTGCCCTGCCACCGGTAATACGACCGGATCGGCCCTTCGACTTGAATACAGATCGTCTCGCTCAGCAGGGTCGAATCGGTCGCGGTTCGTTCGGCGTCGTCCGAGGTGCCAACGGTTGTCCAAGCGATCATGAGCATCAGCACGAAAAAACCGATTGAGGTGCGATGCGCAACTTCGTTGCCGCCAACGTCGGGATTTCCTCGGGCGGCGGATCAGCGCGAACTTTGCCCTTTACAGGCGCGAGGGCGTGCTCTGTTTTCTTCACTTCTCTCCATGCAAAAGACCAAAAAGTCCGTGGCCAAGCGCTTCAAGCTCACCTCAACCGGTAAGCTCGTTCGCCGCACGCCTGGTTTCCGGCATCTGTTGGCCGCGAAGAGCACGAAGCAAAAGCGCCGTGCCTCCCGCGACAAACTGGTGGCCGAAGGCCATGCTAAGCCGCTCAAACGCTGTCTCCCGTTCGGCCTTTAAGCCGATCTTCAGCAGCAAAATAAAAACTTCGCTCGGCGGGTGAAATCTTAAGCCGACCCGCCAGCGACTAACCAAAAGGAAAACACAACATGGCTCGTGCAACAAACTCCCCCGCTTCCCGCAAGCGGCATAAGAAAGTCCTGAAATACGCCCGTGGCTATTTCGGCAACAAATCCAAGCTCTTCCGCTATGCGAAAGAAGCCGTTCAACACGCGTGGCAATACGCGTATATCGATCGCAAAAAGAAGAAGGCCGACCGTCGGGGCCTCTGGATCGTGCGTCTCAACGCCGCCTGCCGCGCTGCCGGGATGACCTACAGCCGCTTCATCGAGGGTCTCCATGCCGCGAACATCACCCTCGACCGCAAGGTCCTCAGTGACCTCGCGATCCGTGACGAGATCGCTTTTAACGGCCTGGTGCAGCAAGCTCAGGACGCGTTGAAGGCCAAGGCCGCCGCAGCGCAGAAGGCCTAACCAAATCCAACGCGAGCCGGCCAGGCTCGCTCTCTGGAACCAATTTCAGAGGACGGGCTTCTCCGGAAGCGCGTCCTCTTTTTTTGTGTCGTCGAACCCCGTCGCTTTCTCGCCCGACTTACCCGTAGCTCTGGCCGTAGCAAAAATCCTCGGCTGATCCCTTTATCTTTCTCCCATGCAAGACCAACTCTCCGCTCTTCTCGCCAAGGCCGTCGCCGAGCTTCCGGTGATCGCAGCCCGACCCGACTTTGAGGCCGCCAAAGCCCGCTATGTGGGACCCAACGGCGAACTGACCGCGTTGATGAAGCAAATGGGGGCTGTGCCCAAGGAGGCGCGGCCCGCCATGGGCAAGTTGATCAACGAAACGAAAGCCCAGCTGCAGACCCACCTCGATGCCGCGCTCGCTCGTTTGGAAGCGGGCGAGCTCGCCGCGCAGCTGGGCCCGGCGGTGGACGCGACCCTGCCTGCCCCTGATGCCGGCCCCGGCACGTATCATCCGCTGACGCTCGTGCGTGAAGAGATGTGCCGCATCCTCCGCAAAGTCGGCTTCACCGTCGCGGACGGTCCCGAGGTGGAGACCGAGTATTACTGCTTCGACGCGCTCAACACGCCCGCGGACCACCCGGCCCGCGATGCGCAGGATACATTCTATCTGCCCGATTCAGCGCGCTTCGCCAACGTCACCAAGAAGACCCCCGGCGAGAAATATCTTCTCCGCACCCACACCTCTTCGGTGCAGATCCGCACGATGCTCAAGGGCGAGCCGCCGATCAGGATTGTTTCTCCGGGCCGCGTTTACCGGCGTGATACGACCGACGCGACCCACTCGGCCAATTTCCATCAGTTGGAATGTCTCTACGTTGATAAGAACGTCACGGTCCGGGATCTGAAGGCTCTCCTTGATTACATTTTCGAATCCCTCCTCGGGAAAGACACCAAGACTCGGTTCCGCCCGCACTATTTCGGTTACACCGAACCCAGCTTCGAAGTCGATCTCAGCGCCAAGCACCTGCCGAAAGTGAAGAAAGAATGGATCGAAATCGGCGGCTGCGGCATGGTTGATCCCACCGTTTTCGCCGGTGTCGGCTACGACCCGGAGGTGTGGACCGGCTATGCGTTTGGCATGGGGCTCGAACGCCTCGCGATGCTGCTCTACGGCATTGATGACATTCGTTATTTTTACCAAAATGACCTCCGCTTTCTGAAGCAGTTCGCCTGATTTCCTTCCGATGAAAATTTCCCGCAATTGGCTCCAATCCTATGTCGATCTCGGCGGTATCTCCGAAGACGAGATCTGTCGCGCGATCACGTTTCTCGGTTTCGAGGTTGAGAACGTCATCCGAACGGGCGCGCCGCAGCTCACAAACGTCCTCGTCGGTGAAGTTTTGACGCGCAACAAACACCCCAACGCCGACAAGCTCTCGGTCTGCACGGTCGCTCTCGGCGATGCCCTCGGGGTGAAGACGATCGTATGTGGCGCCCAGAACTACGTCGTCGGTGACCGCGTCCCCGTCGCGTTGCCCGGGGCCGTGCTTCCCGGGAATTTCGTCATCAAACAATCGAAAATCCGCGGTGAATCCTCCGATGGAATGATGTGTTCCGCCAAGGAACTTGGCATCTCTGAGGACGCCGCGGGCCTGCTCATCCTTGCGGACCGTCCGCTGCTTGGCGCGCCGATCAACTCGGTTCTCCCGCCCGGGGACACGGTTTTCGACATCGAGATCACGCCCAACCGTCCCGATTGCCTTTCGCACCTCGGCATCGCCCGGGAACTCTCCGCTTGGTTCAAAAAGGACCTAGTTTACCCACAGGAGAATTTTCGGGGAGTGATTGCGAATAACGCGGCCACGCGCGCCGATCTGCTGGCCTCGGTTCGCGTCGATGCGCCCGAAGACTGCCCGCTCTATTTGGCTCACGTGATTTCGGGCGTTAAGATCGGCCCGAGTCCCGCGTGGCTGCAGCAACGCCTCTCTGCCGTCGGGCTGCGACCGATCAACAATGTCGTCGATGTCGGCAACTACGTGATGCTCGAGTCGGGCCAGCCTTTGCATGCGTTCGATGCGCGCAAACTCGCCGGCGCGCAGATCGTCGTCCGCCGCGCGGCCGATGGTGAAACGCTCACGACGCTGGATGGGAAAGAACGCGCGCTGAACAGCACAATGCTCGTAATCGCCGACGGTTCGAAACCTGTGGTCATTGCCGGAATCATGGGCGGCGAGAATTCGGGCGTCGCGCCCGACACCGTCGATCTCGTGCTCGAAACGGCGATTTTTAAACGCCAATCGATCCGTGCGACCTCGAAACGCCTCGGGCTCACTTCCGATTCCGCTTACCGTTACGAGCGCGGAGTCGATCCGCACTCGGCTCAGGAAGCGGCTTGGCGCGCGATCGATCTCATTATTGAAACCGCTGGCGGCCAAGTCGTCGGGCCGGTCGTCAAAGTGGGCAGCGACATCCCTTGGCAGCGTGAGATCGTGGTGACGCACGACTACATCACCGAGAAGCTGGGTTTCGATATTCCGGCTTCCGAGATGCGTGCCGCTTTTGAGGCGCTTGAGTTCACGATCACCCGGGAAGAGGAGACGGTGCAGCCTGCCCGCGGGCCGGCTTGGACTATCACGATCCCGAGCTGGCGCGACGATCTTGATCGTCCGATCGACTTGGTCGAAGAGGTGCTGCGGCTTTTCGGCACGGAAAAAATTCCGGCCGCCGTCGTCTCATCGCCGGGGTTGGTGGGTGACGACGATCCCGTGGTGCTCTTCAACCGCCGTGCCACCGATTACTTGGTGGGCCACGACTTTCACGAGTGCGTCAACTACACGCTCCGGCCGGGGGCCGAGCTCAAGACCTGGGTTTCCGAGACGGCGGCGGCCGAGCTGGCGCTCGCCAATCCCTTCGTCGAAGACCAGTCGCACCTCCGTTCCACGCTCATCATGGGCCTGCTCGCCTCGCTGAAATTGAATCAAGCCCGGGGCGTTGCGGTCTCGCGCCTCGCCGAAACCGGTCGCGTCTTTGTCGAGCGCAACGGGCAGAATCTCGAGTGCGCTGCCGTTGGGTTCATCATCGCCGAAGATGCCGCGCGTCATTGGCAGCCGCGGGCTGGCACCGATTTCTACCATGCAAAACATCATGTCGTTTCGCTCGCCGCGATGGCAGGGGTCGATCTTGTCCGGCAACCGCTCGCGCCGATTACCGGACCTTATTTTGGCTGGCAGGAAGGCCAATCCGCCGCCGCCGGCGAGATGCAGCACGGCTGGACGGCGCGGTTTGGGCTCCTGAACCTCGCGATGGTAAAAGCGTTTGGGGTCGAGGGCAAAGTCTACGCGGGAATCTTCGCCATTCTCCCGGAGAAATTGGCTGCCGCCACCGCTGCACGCAGGCGCTACGCCGATTTCAGTCTGCAACCTGCGGCGCTGCGCGACCTCGCGCTCGTCGTGCCGATCGCCGCTTCGGCCGGCGAAGTCCAAAAGGCCCTCGCCAAGTCGGCGCGGGCTGCGGTTGGCACTGCCTTCGTCCTTGAGGGCGTGACCGTGTTTGACGTTTACCAAGGCAAAGGGCTGCCCGAAGGCACCAAGAGCCTCGCGTTCTCGCTCGTTTTTCGGGCGCCCGACCGGACCCTGACCGACGACGAGGTAAACACCGTCTTCACAAAGATTCAGCAAAGCATCGTCGCGGACGGGAAGATCGCGGTTCGCACGTAAGCTGCGGACGGGGCGGGG
>Ga0209617_10001356_pt1 | contig 11478 bp, 13 predicted proteins | sample LakEriepJuly2011_2_FD_187459 | JGI IMG/M metagenome (GOLD analysis project Ga0209617, IMG submission 187459) | Freshwater microbial communities from dead zone in Lake Erie, Canada - CCB epilimnion July 2011 (SPAdes) (version 2) | ecosystem: Environmental > Aquatic > Freshwater > Lentic >... | reverse complement strand
CCTCACCGTTTTGGCGTGGATTTTCTTCAGAGCCGAATCAGTAACGCAGGCCTTTTCCATTTTGGGTGAGATCTTCTCTTCCGGTTTGCTATCCATGCCCAAATTCGCTGCCGTGGGCAGTGGTGTCAGGCTCTCCGTGTTGATTATGCTCTTTGTACTTATCGAATGGCTTGGTCGTGAACAAACATTTGCCATCGAAAATTTCGGCAAGCGCTTCCATCCCGTTTTCCGTTTTGCGCTGTACTACGCCATCCTTGTGCTGATTTGTTTGTATGGCGGCTCACAACAGGAGTTTATTTATTTCCAGTTCTGACGCATGAAAAAGTTCCTCGTTCGCATAGCTCTGTTTTCGTCGCTGGTGGTAACGTATCTCGCGCTGGCCTTGTGGATGGATCCATTCAATGTCATTCATGCGGAGGAAAACCAAGCACGACTGAAAAGCGAGCAGAACATTTCGGACAAGGTAAATGCCGCCCTATTTCGTTTGCAGGAATTCAAGCAAAATCCCGCGCGTATTGCCATATTCGGCGATTCCCGGGCGAATCAAATCAACAAGCTCAAGTTTGATTCCATCTGCGGAACGACCTGTTACAATCTGGCAATTCCCGGGGGCTCCTTTCCCGAGTCGATGGCTATGATGCGAGAAATCGTGGATCATTATCCTGTCGAAATCGTTTACTTCGGAGTAAACTTCGACATCTTCAATAAGCTCAACGACAAGAACCGTGTTCCGGAAGCGCTCCAAACACTGAACTCCCCTATCGGTTACATCCTTAGCAAAAACACCATGAAATCGGTGTATTACCTGAGCGTCTCTCAAGTGTTGGGCAGCGACATTCAACTGCATAAGCCGCCGGGAAACCGCGCATCCTTTTGGAACTATCAACTTGATTTTACAGCTGCAAACCGTGTTCGCAATTATATCTATCCGGAAAACTTCGTCGATAGTCTGAGGTCTATGGCAGCGCTATGCGAGCAGAAGGGAATTGAACTTCATCTTTTCATTCCACCCACTCACACCGATTTGTCCAATAAAATTCAGCAGCTTGGCCTTGGAGCCGAGTATGCGCGCTTCAAAACCGAATTGAGTGCCATTGCCCAGACGATTGATTTTGATGTGCCCAACGAAGTCACAACAGACAGCTCCCGGTTCAATGACCCTTTTCACGGCAAGGAGGCTGTCGCGGCTAGGGTTATGGAGGAATTATGGCAGGCACACCTCAATCAAAGCGCTTCCCATTAATGCGTGATGTTATCCAAAACGACCGGACAACGGCGTAAGATTCGTTATTCGGCCGAAGTAATTCTCAGCACCATCAGACCGTCTCTAATCGGAAGCAGGACATTTTCCACGCGAGGATCTTCCGTAACGCGACGATTGAGTTCCTTCATCACGCGCGTTTCAACATCATTTGGATGAGGTTCATGGAGCACTTTTCCTGACCATAGGACGTTATCGATCAGTATGATTGAGCCGGGCTTCAGGCGCGCCATGAGCAGGTCGTAGTAATGTAAATAGTTCTCCTTGTCGGCATCCATAAAGACGAGATCAAAATCAAGCGGTAACAGGGGAATCAGCTCGCGTGCATCGCCGAAGTGGCGTTCGATTTTATGGCCATGCGGTGATCGCGTGAAGTACTTATCCTGGATCCATTGTAGTTCGTCGTTGATGTCGATGGTGATCAAACGACCGTCCGCAGGCAGTCCCTCCGCCATGCAGAGCGCCGAATAACCGGTGTAGGTTCCAATTTCGAGAATCGTTTTGGCGCGCATCATCTGCACCAGCATCTTCAAGACGCGGCCTTGCAGATGTCCGCTGAGCATGCGCGGATTGATGACCTTTTGCCACGTTTCACGGGTGAGCTGCTGCAACAATTCAGGCTCGGGCTTGGTGTGCGCGTCGGCGTAGCGGTCGATATCTTCGGGGAGGAAGTTCATGAATGCAAAGGTATGAGGGGTTAGGGGTTAGGTATTGGGCACTGGGTATTAACTTCACCCCTCATACCTCACCCCTCACCCCTCACCCCTACTTCCCTACCTTTGCCGCATGCTCAAAAAAACAATCCTGTTGCGACTGGCGATTGCTACGTTAATTGGGATGCCGCTTGTGGCGATTGTTGTTGACCGTTTTTCGGAAACTGTTAATTTACAATTGGCCATTACCGGCGACTCTAATTTTGGAGGTCAATTCCTTTGGGGCAGCTTGGCAGGCCTGGCCATAGCCGTTGGGGCGCATATCTTGATTGCCTCTCCCCTGTTGAATAAGGTAAACTCCTCCTATGCACGCATGCTGGGCCGGTTTCGGCTGACGTTGAGCGAAATCGTTCTCATCTCCATGTGCGCGGGCGTTGGCGAAGAAATGCTCTTCCGTGGAGCTATCCAGCCTTTTCTTGGAATCCCTGTCACCTCCGTGCTGTTTGTCGCCATTCACGGGTATCTCAATCCGCGCGACTGGCGCTTATCGATTTACGGCGCATTTATGACGCTGGGAATCGCCTGGCTTGGCTATCTGGCTGAAACTCGCGGACTGATGAGTGCCATGATTGCCCACACCCTCATCGACGTATACTTGCTCCTGTACATGCAACATACCGCAAAGTCAATACCGGTCACACACAACCCTGATTTGATAGACTTTCCGGAGGAAGAAATAGAATAAAACTTTGCTTTTGTGCTGTTGTTGGTTTTAACCGCAGAAGCGCAAAGAGACACAGAGAATAACAACATGATTAAGTGATGCCCAAACCAAAATCAAATTCACTCGCCGACCTCGGTGGAATGGTGTATTCTACCAATCCCAATTACAAGCCCGATGAAGTTGAGGAGAATAACGAATCCGTTACACCTTCTCGTCAAGACTTGCGCGTGTGGTTGGAAAAGAATCATCGCGGAGGCAAAACGGCCACCGTTATCAAGGGCTTTGTAGGTAGCGCCGATGACCTGGAAACACTCGGCAAAACACTCAAGACCAAATGCGGCACCGGCGGCACGGCCAAGGATGGTGAGATTATTATACAAGGCGACCACCGCGACAAGATCATGACTATGCTTGCGCAACTCGGTTACAAAGCCAAAAAAGCAGGATCATAACATGAACTTATACCCCAAAACTCCGTTCCGAATTTCCATCAAAACACTCCAAAATCTGGAAGAAGTGCTGATGGGCGAACTTCGCGAACTCGGAGCAACTAACATCGAGGCTGGTAAGCGCGTCGTCCATTGCACCGGTGATATGGGCATGGTTTATCGCTGCAACTTGCACCTGCGTACTGCGCTTCGTGTATTGATTCCGATTGTTGAATTTCCAATACGACAGGCCGACGATATTCACCGTCAGGCTATGAGGTTTGACTGGACTGAATGGTTGGATTTGGATCAGACCTTTGCCATTGACCCCAACGTCAACAGCGAATTCATAAAGCACAGCAACTATGCATCCGTAAAGCTAAAAGACGCTATTGCCGATACCTTCAACCGCAAATTCGGCAAGCGCCCCAGCGTGCACCCCGACCGACCTGATGTGCTCTTTCATCTGCACGTAGACAACCACCGCGTGACCATCTCACTCGACAGCAGTGGTGAGTCGCTCAACCGCCGAGGGTATCGCTCGCGTGGGGCTCGCGCTCCGCTCAACGAAGTGCTGGCAGCCGGCATGATTATGCTCACGGGCTGGCGCGGTGAAAGCGATTTTTACGACCCCATGTGCGGTAGTGGTACGCTAGCGATAGAAGCCAACATGATTGCCCGAAAGATGCCACCCCAATCGCTGAGAAATGAATTTGGATTCATGCGATGGAATTCCTTCGACAAGGCACTTTGGCAGCAGGTAAAACGTGAAGCCATGCAAGAAATGGTGATTCCTTCTCACCGCATTTTTGCCTCGGATGCCGATAAGTTCCAGATGCGTACAGCGCAGGAAAACATAGAGAACGCAGGCTTCGAAGACGACATTGAACTCAAAGAGCTCGATTTTATGGAGCTTAAGCCGATTAGCAATGAAGGCATTATTGTGATGAATCCACCCTACGGTGAACGCATGGACGAAGCCAACATCATACCCATGTACAAGGCCATTGGCGATCATCTCAAGCATGCTTGTTCGGGACACAGCGCTTGGATTATCTCTTCCGACGAAGACGCCCTGAAGCGTGTGGGCCTGAAACCATCGCGGAAGATTGCACTCATCAACGGCACCTTACAGTGTAAGTTTTACCGCTTCGACATGTTTGCCGGTAAGCGCAATGAGCGCCACAACAAGACTACAGACACACCAACCGAAACCGAATGAACAACATCGCATTGATCACAGGAGCTACCTCCGGATTTGGCCAAGCCATTGCGGAGCGATTTGCTGCCGAGCGCTGGAATCTTATACTCACAGGCCGCCGTAAAGACCGATTGGATGCCCTTGAAGAACGACTCAGAGAAGAGTTCGGCATAGCGGTTATCACCTTGAATTTCGACGTACGTTCACTAGAAGAATGTACCACACACCTTGCTCAACTGAGCATCGAATGGCGCGCTATCGATGTGCTCGTCAACAACGCAGGCCTGGCCCTCGGCAGAGAATCGTTTGTGGAGGGTTCCGTAGATCAATGGAACACCATGATCGACACGAACATCAAAGGATTATTATACATCAGCAAGATTGTTGCGCCGTGGATGATGGAGCGCAAGCGCGGCACCGTTATCAATATTGGATCCATTGCAGGTAAAGATTCCTATGCCGGAGGCAACGTATACGGAGCAACGAAAGCGGCAGTCGACATGCTTACGCGCAATATGCGTATTGACCTATTGCCGCATGGAGTGCGCGTCGGACAAATCGCACCAGGCGCAGCGGAAACAGAGTTTAGCATTGTGCGCTTCAGTGGTGATGAGCAAAAAGCGGCTGCCACCTACAACGGGTTTGACCCACTCATTGCAGCCGATATTGCCGATGCTGCCTGGTTCATGGCCAGCCGCCCGGCCCATGTGTGCATCAACGACATGGTCATCATGCCGACTGCGCAAGCGAATGCAACGAGCTTTCACCGACAATAACCTCGGTCAAATCCGTAATCAGTTTATCGTTAACTTTGAACAGACAAATCGTATAACTATGAACGGAGCAGAAATCAACCCCTTTAGCATCGATTCGTTTTTCGGAATGCTTAAGAACCTCAGTCAGGACAATAAGCTCGAGCTTATTGCCCGTCTCTCCGATTCAATGAAGAAAAACAAGAAACCTTCAAAGAGCAGTGTAAATGCATTGTTTGGTGCATTAAAAACAAAGCAGTCAGCGGAAGTATTCATTGCTGAAATCAAAACTTCACGCAATTTCAAACGTAAAAGAGCTTCCCTGTGAAGAAATATCTGCTTGATACAAACATCTGTATATACTTTCTAAAGGGGAAGTTCGGACTTGACGAAAAGATAAACGCAGTGGGTCCGGAAAACTGTTTCATATCAGAAATCACATTGGCTGAATTAAAATTTGGAGTTGAGAAAAGTGTTCAGAAAGAGAAAAACCGGCAAACGTTGAAGAAATTCGAACGTACATTTTCGACCCTACCCATTTATAGTGCCCTTGACATTTATGCAGCTGAAAAAGCTCGCCTTCAATCGAAAGGTAAGAGTTTAGATGAATTCGATTTGTTAATTGGCGCTACTGCAATAGCGGGTAATTTGATACTCGTCACCCGAAATGTGAGTGATTTTCATCGAATGAATGGCATTGACATTCAAGATTGGACCATCATCGAGAAAAAGCTTATCAAGAAAAAGTAACGCTGCCACTCACCCCTCACCCCTTACTCGCATGTCCCCTCGTCTACTCGCACTCCTCCTGACTCTCGCGACAATCACCTCTTGCCACTTCAAAAACAAGCAGGCCGACCTGATTCTGCACAACGCTACTATCTACACCGTGGATGACGCCTTTAGCACCTTCGAGGCGATGGCGATTAAGGATGGACGTATTCTCGCTTTGGGCACCGAACGTGAGATTCTCAACGAATATGACGCACCTGAGGTGATTGATTGCGGGAAGCAATTCATCTACCCAGGCTTTATCGACGGACATTGCCATTTTCTGGGATACGGACGAACGCTGCAGGAAGTCAACCTCGACAGCACGCAATCATTTGCTGAAGTTATCGAGCGTGTGAAGTCATTCAAACCCATTAACTCGCGTGGTTGGATTATCGGTCGCGGCTGGGATCAAAACGACTGGGCCGATCAATCATTTCCATCGCGCGAAAAGCTCGACAGCCTTTTCCCGTCGACGCCTGTGGCCTTGCAGCGTATCGATGGACATGCGATGTTGGTCAATGGTGAAGCCATGCGACTAGCGTTAATTGACGCTTCTACAACAGTCAGCGGCGGGGACATCGATTTTGCGAAAGGCATCCTGATCGATAATGCCATGAACTTGATTAACGATATCCTTCCGGCATATAGCAAAGACGATGATATTGCAGCATTACTCGCAGCGCAGGAGCGTTGTTTTGCCGTTGGTCTAACGACCGTTGATGACGCAGGATTGATGAAATCAGATGTCGACCTCATCAAGCAACTGCAGGCGGAAAAAAAACTCAAAATGCGCCTATACGTGATGCTCGCCGATGATTCATTGAACTACGCGCATTACCTCAAAGCGGGCATTGACACATCGGATCGATTGAGCGTGCGTGCATTCAAGTTTTACGCCGACGGCGCTTTGGGATCGCGCGGTGCGTGTTTACTTGCGCCGTATGATGATGTTCTTCCATACAGCTATGGTCTCATGCTGCGGGAGCCGTTGCATTTCCGCAAAAAGGCGTACGACCTTAAACAGGCGGGATTCCAGATGTGCACCCATGCCATTGGGGATAGCGCCAATCGTGTGATGCTCGACATCTATGGAGAAGTTGTTGGTGATTCGGCCGATCATCGTTGGCGCATTGAGCACGCGCAAGTTGTGCATCAAAACGACTTGAATAAGTTCGCGAAATACCATGTTATACCTAGCGTGCAGCCAACTCACGCCACGAGTGATATGCCATGGGCGCCGCAGCGACTCGGTCGCAACCGTGTTATGCGCGCCTACACTTACCGTGAGTTGAAAGAACAACTTGGCATGGTTGCACTTGGGACGGACTTTCCGGTTGAGGGCATTTCACCGATTAACACCTTCTATGCTGCCGTAGCGCGAAAGGATTTGAAAGGACTACCGGCAGAGGGGTTTCAGTCGGAAAATGCACTAACACGGGAAGATGCATTGCGCGGTATCACCATCTGGCCGGCCATCGCTAATTTCGAAGAGCATAAAAAAGGTACGCTGGAGGTGGGGAAACTGGCGGATGTTGTTGTGTTGAATCGGGATTTGATGCGCTGCAGCGAACAACAAATTCCGACTGCCTCGGTGGTGATGACCATTCTTCAAGGAGAGGTCGTTTTTAAATAATATCATTGCAAATTGACTAGTGATGCCTGTAGCCTATGAAATCTGAATATGCCGTGCAGTGGATTGATAATAATCGCTCGCTTTTGGAAATGTGCGAACGATGGAGTGATGACACCAACCTCACCATCGACACCGAATACGATAGCTTCAAGCGCAGTTATGGGTTTAAAGCGTTGCTGATTCAGGTATTCGATGGCGAAACTGTTTACATCATCGACCCGCTGAGTGGTGCTGACCTGAAACCACTCTGGAACGTATTTGAGAACGAGAACATCCAAAAGATGCTCTACTCGGGAAGCGAAGACATTGCCTTGTTAAAATCCATGGGGTGTTCCATTCGCAATGTATTCGATGTGCAAATAGCGGCAACGCTGTCCAATCACCCGGCACGCAATCTTGGCGGACTCATCGAAGCCGAGACCGGAGAAGCACTCGATAAGAGTCAGCAGCAATCCGATTGGAGCAAACGTCCGTTGACGCCAGCGCAATTGAGTTATGCGGCGAATGATGTCACCTTTCTTTCGAACATTGCCGACCGCCTTGTGCAACAGGTTGCAGAACGTCGCCTGTTGCATGTGCTTGAAATTGAAAACAAGTCGCTGGAAAGCATTGAAGAACGTTCGCACATTCCCAAGCTTAAACCCTATCATCATCGCCTACACAGTGATGCGTTCTGTCATTCACTGCTGGAACTACTTCACTGGCGCGACCGCACAGCCAAAGACTTCGATCTTCCTCCAGTGCACGTCGTCGATATGGAGCCCCTTGAAAAGGCACTTCAATTTCAAACCGATTTCTTGCGCTCGGGTGAATTCGCAGGCTTTCACTACAAGGTAAAAAAAGATGCCGACCTGCGGAGGGAAGTGGAAGCAATCGTCAGGGCCTATGATCCGACCAACCTCGAGCGTAAGCGAGAACGCCGGCCGCGCGCAATCATTTACACCAAAGAAGAAGTGGAACAGATTGTACAGTCGAAATGCGTCCCGTTTAAGGAGCAAGCCGTAGAGCGCTATGGCGAACTCACCGCGGAATACCTGCTGCGCGGATTGAAGAAACTCGTGACAACACCTGAGCCGGATGTTAGCGATTTAAAACCGTATCAACTTCAACTTTTTCAGTGCATGCGAGACGGTGTTAACTGGCCATGGCACTGATTAAGGCAAGACAACGCTATATTTGTGAGCTGTGCTACTGAGATGAATGCTTGTCTCTCTCGACCAGACTGCAAAAAAGATGAAAGAAGCCGTAATTCCGGAACCCACCAGGGAAGATGTTTGGCGTGTTTACAAACAAAAAATTGAACAGAACCAAATCACTATCGCAATAGCGGCAGGGGTTCTTCAGTCGTTTTGGTATATCTGTGATTTCATTCTTATGCCGGAGGCGCGAGTTAACCTCTTCATTTGGCGCATTTCGGTACTGCTGACTCCAATAATCGTATGCGCCTTCAGAAAACAATTACGCATTAGTTCTTCAGCTTGTCTATTTTTCTCGGGGACGCTCACCGCACTTATGATCTCGGTCGTCATGTGCAGTGCGCCTCAAGATGTTTTTCAAACCTATGTGGTGGGATATTGTCTACTCTTTATTGCAGCAGGTGCCCTTGCCAATCTCGAAACCATTCACTCCATTCTATTTCCTGTCTTTTCGCTGGTATTTAATTTCATCCTCTTCTTTTACCTAAGCCCACTAGACTTCGGCCGTTTTCTAACGGAGGCCATTGTCCCCATTTACTCCTGTGCGACCATTAGCTATCTCATGATAGAAGGACGAAAAAACATGCAATTGAAAGAGATACGGTCACGCATGGAAATTGACCGCTCACGAAAAATCATTGAAGCGCAGAAAAATAAATTGAACGAGGAATTAGACAACTTTGTGTACAGTGTTTCCCATGACCTTCGCAGCCCACTGTTGTCTGTAAAAGGGATTCTTTCAATGATTCTTTCAACCGAAGAAATCAATGATGCAACCGATCGTTACTTGCGCATGGCTCAAGGCAGCGTCGATCGGCTCGATAATACCATTCAGGATATCCTTGAATATTCTCGCAACTCACGTCTGGACGTAAAAAACGAATGGTTTGATATCCGACCAATGGTGCAAACGATTTTCGATGATATTCAGTTCATATCGGAAAACCCATTGCATTTTGAAATTACCATTGAAGGGCCATCGATCGTATTTAGTGATCAAACACGATTGAACACCATAATAAAGAATTTGGTCTCCAATGCTGCGAAATATCGGAAGCTGAATTCCGACAATTGCTTTGTCACGTTTAAGATGTGGCGCACTGAAAACGAACTGCACTTCAAAGTAAGTGACAACGGCATCGGTATTCCCAAGGACCAGCAAACCCATGTATTCGATATGTTTTATCGCGTTTCAACCGAGCGTGTGGGTACCGGCTTAGGTTTGTTTATCGTTCAAGAAATCACTCGAAAACTTAACGGCAGATTAGACCTCGAATCTGAAGTCGATCAAGGCACAGCAGTGCGGGTTTCCATCCAAGAATCACAAGGCGCTTTGAGGGATTTTAAAACTGACTAGCAACTCAGTCTATACGGCAGACGGCAGGAGTAATTGAATTCATAGTTTCATCGTTCGAACTCTTTAACCGAAGCCCGAAAAGCATCCAATGGGTTGTTGAACTTGTCTTGATTTCAGCTATCCTCGCAGCATGAAACAATCCCTTGTTCACGTGGCCATCGTAGTTGATGACTACGACCAAGCCATCGACCATTACACGCGTCAATTAGGATTTAACCTGACCGAAGACAAGCGACTTTCAGAAACCAAACGCTGGGTGCTGGTCACCCCGCCGGGAAGCGCCTGTTCGCTGTTACTGGCAAAAGCGGCGAACGAGGAGCAGTCAACGCGCATTGGCAATCAAACCGGCGGCCGAGTATTCCTGTTTCTCCATACGGACAGTTTCGATGATGACTATGAACGCTTACAGAAGCAGCAGGTTGAAATTGTGCGTGAAGCAGCCCTCGAACCACATGGGAAAGTTGCCGTTTTCAAAGACTTATATGGCAATCTCTGGGACCTCATTCAGCCCGGCTATCCATCATAAGGCTCAATCGTCCAACGCTTCTTCACGTGTATTTAATTTGCACTTCTATGAGCTCTATTCGATACAACCCACAAGTCGACGATTTCTTTGCTCGCGGCTGCGGTCGGTGCGCGCTGTTTGAGACGCCTCAATGCCGCGTGCATCAATGGCAAGATGAAATGCAGACCCTGCGGGATATTTTACTCGACGCCGGGCTGACCGAGGATAGAAAATGGGGCAACCCGTGCTATACATTAAATGGCAAAAACGTTGTTATGATGGGAGCCTTGAAGGAATTCTGTTCCATGGGGTTCTTCAAAGGTTCATTGCTCAAGGATCCTAAAAACTTGCTGGTAGCAGCAGGAGAAAACACCCAAGCCTCACGCCAACTGCGGTTTACGTCCGTTCAAGAAATCAACAAGCAGAAAAAGCACATTGAAGCCATCATCCAGGATGCTATTCGTACCGAGGAGGCCGGAAAGAAGGTGGAGTTCAAAGCGGTCAGCGAGTTCACCATACCCGATGAGCTCAAGCAAACATTTGAGAATGACCCCGAATTGAAGAAGGCCTTTTATGTGCTCACCCCCGGCAGGCAACGCGGCTATTTGCTTCATTTTGGTCAGCCCAAGCAATCGGCCACGCGTTTATCGCGTATTGAGAAATGTACGCCACAGATTCTTCGCGGTGAAGGCATCCATGATGGGTATAAGAAGGGGTGAGGGATGACAGATTACAGATGACGGATGACGGATTAATCGATAATGCATCACCTTTATGAATGGTTCGCTCAGTGCGTAATTAAAGTTCCCGTCGAAGTGGGCCTCGGCTGCGCTCATTGAACACAACCACCAACTCGGCACACCGCCCTCTCGCATGAAACTGTGTCCTTCCCGTGCTTAGTCATCCGTCATCTGTCATCTGTCATCCGTCATCTGTAATCCGTCATCTGTAATCCGTCATCTGTCATCCCTAATTTGTAATCCCCTGTAACACC
>Ga0209617_10001355_pt1 | contig 11479 bp, 10 predicted proteins | sample LakEriepJuly2011_2_FD_187459 | JGI IMG/M metagenome (GOLD analysis project Ga0209617, IMG submission 187459) | Freshwater microbial communities from dead zone in Lake Erie, Canada - CCB epilimnion July 2011 (SPAdes) (version 2) | ecosystem: Environmental > Aquatic > Freshwater > Lentic >... | reverse complement strand
CAAATAATAGAGGAAGGCCAAGGAAAGCTCTCTATCAACGCTGTCCCTCATATAATTATCCCTATGAGCGAGCAGATAGATCAGTTCTTTGCCCCCAATGGCACATTGATATCTATTCCTGTTAAGGCTGCCAAGAAGGTCGCTGTTTTAAAGGTAATCGCAAGCAAGCTTTCCCCAGACACCAAATACCCCGAAAAAGAACTCAATGCAATCATTGCCACCTACCACCACGACACCGCAGCCATTAGACGGCACATGATGTGGGTTGATCATGCGCTGCTTCTTTCCTTAAAGCTACTTCTGCTGAGCCACAATCGCATTCGCAATAATCTTCACACCATCTCGCCATGAGATTCCATAAATACTCTCAAAGGCTTGAGTAAAGCTCTTGCCGCTGCCTGTTATCTTCAGTAGATCCAGGAACTTATCTGGCCCACCAATAGAAACCATTACTTCTGAGGCTAGAGAACCAACGTCATAGACTGCCCATCGGTCATATTCATTACCGTTCCATTTATCCCAACCTGTGGTGTAGTCAGGATCAAGGAATTTCTCAATCCAGGCAGCGGTGGGCTTGTTTCTGGACAGTGTTTCGCTGTTGTCTCTTTTTCTCTCAATTTCATACTTATCAAAATCGGTGTAATAAACCGTTGCACGTTGGACCCATGTGGCGCCACCTTCAATGAGCCAACGAGGCACCTTATCCCATCCAACGTTTGCTAATAAGATAGCTTGGACAGTGTGAAAGTATTCATGGGCTTCGAGAGTTCCTGATGTATGACCCGGGTCAGTTTTGCCCCAATCACTTGCAGTCATATAGATCATTGGAATATTTGTGCGTTGATTTCGCAAGGCCAACCCACCCCAGCAAGGAGTCACAGGAACATTACAAGCCTTCTTTGCTTCTCCAGCTACGTCATATCCGCACACTCGTCCAGCGCAGAATTCATCAATTTGTTTCTGGCCCCACTCAATATCTTTCTCTCCTGCATAGATAACGACAACTTTTTTGGGTTCTTCATAATTTGCACTCAAACGTGAGACTAGATTAAGAGCTACAAGGGGAACTGGATTATCTGGGACTCCATTTGGGCTTATTACAATCTCCATAACGCCAAGTTTGGAAGAAGATAGTTCAATCTTTTCTGCAGACTTTTTCCACGCCCAATATGCGATTCCATCTGCGTTCTGTACTACATCGCTCCAAGTCGTTGGGGCAGTTGGTGGTACCCATGGTTTAACTGTTGGTGTTGGTGTTGGTGTTGGTGTGGGAGTGGGAGTAGGCGTAGGAGTTGGTGTGGGCGTTGGTGTTGCGCTCGGAGTCGGAGTTGGTGTTGGACTCACCGTTGGTGTTGCACCAATTAACTGAACCCGAAATCCAACTCCTGGACCAGATGAGAACTTAGGAGCACCTACTGCACCTGCTAAATAACGCCAAGGCTTTGGAAGTGGATCCTTATCTTTGAGTTTAAGGAACTGTGCAAAAAGACCTTTACTGCCCATTACTTTGCCGCAAGAGATTCCAAAGGTATTGATTTGATAGGTGCCCTTGGGGAAGGCAACACCAGCTATGACATCATTTTTAGTTACTTTGTAGTTGCCACAACTGGGTGTTTTTGGACCGGCATGATCAGTTCCATAGGTGGAAATCGGAATCAGGGTAAGAGCAAGGGCAAGCACTAGAGCTTTAAAGAATATGGGCCAGCGCCCCTTATCAATCACTTACCCTCATCCTGAGCTCTGGTTAAGCGCTGTGAGATAAAGACTGGAATCAGTGAAATCAAAATAACGACTGTTGCTACGACGTTAACGACACTTGCCTGATTAGGCCGTGACATCTCTTTGAGGATCCATAGAGGCAATGTGTCCACACCTGGTGGGGCTGTGAAGATTGTTACAACTACTTCATCAAAGCTAAGTGCAAAGGCAAGTAACGCGCCTGCTACAAATGCGGTTCTAAATTGAGGAAAAGTTACTAATCTAAAGGTTTGCCACAGGCCTGCACCAAGATCTGCTGATGCCTCTTGCAGTGATGGGTTCATGCGCTTGAGGCGTGCAAATACATTGTTAAAGACCATGACAATGCAAAATGTGGCGTGGGCAACGATCATGCCAAAGTAACCAATGTTAAAACCTGCTGGAGATAAGAAGTTGTTATAGGTGTTGCTAAAAGCAACGCCTGTGACAACACCAGGTAGTGCGATGGGAAGTACTACTAAGAGGTTGACTGTGCCCTTACCAAAGAAGTTATAACCTTTGAGCGCAAAGGCAACCAGGGTGCCCAAGATGGCAGCGATGATGGTTGAGCCTGTGGCAACGATGATTGAGTTAAGCAACGCCGTGCGAATCGGTTGATACGTGGCGGCAAACTCCCACCATGTAAATGAGAAGGTTTCAATCGGCCAACTAGAGATATTGGACTGGTTAAAGGAGTTCAAAATCAACACCAGGAGTGGCACATACATAAAGGTAAGAATGAATGTAACAAGGATGATGAGAATGATTTTGCTAGTTCTAGAGAGTCTTAGCATCGCTACATCCGCTCCAGCGAACCTGTACGGCGGGCGACCATGAGATAGATAACGACAAATGCGATTGGCACCATTGAAAATGCTGCAGCAACGGGAGGGTTCAAGTTGATGTTGGAGGCGATGATTGAGCCAATCATTTGTGTGGAGCCACCAGTGAACTTAGCTACGAGGTAATCCCCCAGGCTTAAAGAGAATGTGAAGACAGAGCCAGCGATTATTGCTGGAACGATTAATGGCAACACTATGCGATAGATAGTGGTGAAACCTTTAGCGCCCATATCACTTGAGGCATCAAAGAGATTGGGTGGGATCTGGCGAATAGCTGTGAAGACAGGAAGTGCCATATAGGGAAACCAGAGATAGGTCAGAGTCAAAATAACAATGGGAATAGAAAATGTGGGACCAGATATTCCAAGGGGGGCAAGTGCCCAGTTAAAGAAACCTTGCTCTGTAAAGACCAGACGCATTGCAATGATCTTTACTAAATAACCTGCCCAGAGCGGCAAGGTAATTGCAACAGCTAGTGCATTCCTGACCCATGGGCGAGCAATCTTTGCCATATATATGCCCAGTGGAACGGCAAAGATCACTGACACACCAGTGACAGCTAGTGCAATCAAGAGCGTTCTAATAGATGTAGAGATATAGGCGGGAACTGTGAAGATAGAAATAAAATTTTCAAGGGTAAATCCAACAATTACCTTTGAGGTAAAGGGATCTACAAACCAAAATGCTGTGATTAATAGAAGGAAAAGAGAGAATATGTATACGCCCACGATCCAAAACATTGGAAGGCCAATGAGGCCAATTAATCGCACTCTGGCGTGCTTATACAAATACGAAGAGATTGGCTTAGTGCCGCCCTTGGTTGTATTTGTGCTCATCTCTACCTAACTCTGAGTACTTGAGTATTGGATAAAGAGTGAGGGGATCTATTTCTAAATCCCCCCACTCTTTAACTACCGCTTGTGCCTAGTGGTTAACCTTTTATGGTTGCCCAGGCATTAGTCCATTCCTGGAAGCTGGTGCACTTAACATCTTTGCGACCATCAACACAGGTTTCAATTGGAGTTGTCCAAGGCCAAACTTGCTTGAAGAACTCTTCATCTTCAGCAGCAAACTCATCACAGTGAGCTTGAGCCTCTGGACTTGACTTACAGAAGGCAATATTTGCAGGTGCCATACCGAAGTTCATTGCGATTGCGCCATTAACTGATGCTGTACTTGTGTAATCCATCCAAGCGTAAGCACAGTTAACGTTCTTTGTCTTTGAGCTAACTAACCAAGAGTCATACCAACCAGTTGAACCTTCTTTTGGAAGAGTTGTCTTGATGTTTGGCTTTCCAGCAAATTTACGCAGAATTTCCCATGATGTTCCGACAACTGTGTTGCCGCCCACGAAGGAAGTGATCTGAGCTACTGCATCTGACCAGTACTCACCAACAATTGTGTTCTGTTGCTTGAGCAGTGCGATTGCAGCATCTAACTGTGCTTGATCTAGAGCATATGGATTTGTGATTCCAAGCTCTGGCTTGTGATACATCAAGTACACAGCAGCATCTGCGATGTAGATTGGTGCATCATAGGCTGTGATCTTGCCCTTGTATGGACTATTTGTCTCCCAAACAACATCCCAGCTAGTAGGTGCTCCCTTAGTTACATCATCGTTGTACTGAAGAAGGTTTGCACCGCGACCAATTGGTACACCGTATGGCTTGCCATTTACAGTGTCGTAGATGTTATTGCGCATACCTGTTGCAATTTCATCTCCGAAGTTTGGAATTAAATCAACATTAAGTGGCTGAACGTCTCCACCTACGATCAGACGTAGGGCGGCATCACCAGATGCTGAAACAATGTCATATTGACCTGTACGCATCAAAGTAACCATTTCATCACTTGTTCCAGCTGTACGCGACTTAACCTTGCAACCGGTATCTGCTTCGAACTTATCGGTCCACTTAGGATCGACGAATCCAGCCCAGTTAACAATGTTAATTTCGCCTTCAAAATCACCCATTGACTCGTGCATTGGGATATCTGGCACTTCAATCTTCACACCGGATGAATCATCACTTGATGAACAACCAGAAAGAATCAATGCCGACACTGCCAACAGGCTAAATACTGAGAGCTTCTTTCCTTTCATTGAACTTCCTCTCACCTGACTATTAATAGTCATATTAGGTAGGTATCACTGCCGAGTGGTCGCTTTTCCAAACGGCACCGACCCGATCGCCAGTTACAAATCGGTTGACTTGATCTGGCAATTCTTCATTTAATCTGGTGGCAATTACTCTCTGCCCCGACTCTGTTTGAATCAAAAATATTGTGTTTGCTCCGATATAGGAGGATTCAATGATTGTTCCCACTACGCCGCGCTCATTAGCCTTTGGCTTTGTATTAGGTGGAACCAAATTGATGCGCTCTGGTCTGATGTTTACCGTGGCTGGGCTGCCAAATATCTCTTGCGCCACTTGATCTGAAAACACATTTGAAACACCTAAGAAGCGGGCAACAAAGGTGCTCTCTGGTTTCTCATAGACCTGTTGTGGTGTGCCTATCTGTTCAATTGCACCTGCGTTAAAGACTGCAATGCGATCACTCATACGCATCGCTTCCTCTTGATCATGGGTAACAAAGATAAAAGTAATTCCTGCTTCGCGCTGGATGCGCTTGAGTTCAACCTGCATCTCTTCGCGCAACTGCTTATCAAGTGCGCCAAGTGGTTCATCGAGAAGTAAAACCTTGGGGCGAAGAACGAGTGCTCGGGCCAGTGCGATGCGCTGGCGTTGTCCGCCCGAGAGTTGGTGTGGAAGTCGCTGTGAGAGGTGAGAGAGCTTTACTGAGTCAATTGCCTCTAATGCTTGCTTAGCCCGCTCTGGTCGTGGAACTTTTCTTGTGCGAAGACCGTATTCAACATTTTCTTGAATGCTCATGTGTGGAAATAGCGCGTAATCTTGGAAAACTGTATTTACTGGCCGATCAAAGGGTGCCAGTTCTGTCACATCTTGTGACTCAATTGAAATTGTGCCAGAGCTAGCACTCTCAAAACCTGCAATTAAGCGAAGAACAGTTGTCTTGCCAGAACCAGATGGACCGAGCATTGAGAAGAATTCACCAGCGTGAACATCTAAATCTAAATGAGCGACAGCATGGACATCATCAAAGAATTTATTGACTCCACGTAGTGAAACAAAGCCTGCACCCAAGTTCTAGACCCCTTCGCCCTTGAAGATATTTCGTGTGAGCATACGATAATGGCTCAGAGTTTTCAGAAGAAGGCCGTCTGCCACGAATTTTTTGGGCAGCTTTGGACCGTTTCGGCGCACCTGTGCACAAAAGCGCCTAGAGGTTAAGCCGTGGGCGGGGAAAAGGTGGGTCGAGCCTTTCTTAGTAAGTCGCTAGCAACTTATCCGTTGATAGCCATCCACTGCGTGAGCGCTGCAGCAACACAGATTACTAAGCAAAAGACTCTAAAGGCGGTCCATGGAGTTTCTCTACCATTTTTGGCATAAGCAGAGTTCTCATCACCTGTGTCTTTGCTCAGCGCTGCATAAATCTTAAGCTCTGCATCGAATGAGAGCACGCATGAGATATTCAGGATTACAACGGCTACTGATAAAGCCAGCTTTGATCCATCGCTTAAATCTGCCAATGCATCAATAGCAATTGCTCCAAGGTTTCCAAAAATAAAGAGCATGCGAGTGGTGTTAAAGCCAAGTTCAACTACATGAAGTCTTCCTATGCCTGCATTTTGTTCCATTATTTCTAACCTCTCCATTGAAGTACTGAGTGCTTTCTTCAGTAAATGTTCCTCCTGGGGCAATAGCACTTGGTGGCAACACGCCCAATGGCTAGGTGAACAAAGTCAGTAAAGCCCTACCCTTACAGCATGCGCCCTAAAACAATCATCCTCATCTGCGCTGGGGCTGTTAACGCCCTTCTTATCTACCGCTACTTCTCCACCTTGGTCACTGAGGGCAACCGCAGTGCTAACGGCTTTGGCGCTGTGTTTCTTATTCTCTTTCTAGCTTTGTTTAATGCAATCCTCTTTGTAATCTTTTTTGTGAAGAAAATACCTTTAATACGCGCCGGCCTGGTCATCGCCTTTTTTCCGATAGCCCTTGCCTTTATTACCTCCCTGATCAACAACGTCTCTATGTTTGATGAGGGCTCAGGCAGTGGTGGTTACTTGTGGTTGTTGATGGGCACTGTGCCAATAGGGCTATTACTTGTTGTCATTGGCGCAATTGTTGCCCTGTTTAAGCGCTTTAAATCTTAATCAGAGCCCCACACCCGCCTGAGATTAAAAAATCTGCACATAAAAAACCACCCCAAGGCTTTGGGGTGGTTTTTTATATTTTTGAGTCTTTAGTTGCGAGGTTCAATCTGATGGATTGAAAGTGAACCTGATAGTTCATAGCTTGTGATAATTAGCGCTTTACCAGAAGGTGACTTGTTTGCAGGAACAAAGACGATTCCCTCTGGTGAGAAGTACTTAACATCCTTTGCCGGAGTTGCCTTTGTTGGCAGCATCTGAAGCCACTCTTGAAAGACTGGATTTGCTGGCACTGTGATGTCAAAGATGGCCAGAGCGCTCATTCTCTCTAGACCAAGGATTGCAATTCGACGATCACCGACCATTCCAACTGCAACACCTTCTGGCTCTGCGCCTTTATCATCGGAGCGATCTTGGCCCACATAGTTCATCGTGCTCTTATCAGAGGACAATGAGTGTGATCCGTTGATATTTGCAACACCAAAGGCCACAGTTTGAATCTGATCTAAAAGAGTGGCGCTATCCCAAATCACTATTCCATTGCGATAAATCGTCATTGAGTTTGAACCACGTAGATGGATAGTGTCGATGTCTCCATCGCCATCCTTATCGCCAATAGTTGGATTGACCTTTGCGCGACCTAGAGCTGCGCTACCGGATAATGTCTTCCAGTCAGGGAAGCGTCGTGTGTCGACCTTGAGCGCGGAGCCGCGCAGATCATCGTTTAGACATGTGTATTCGCGAGCATCGCCCTCGTTGGCAGTTACAAAGTACTGACCTGATCCCACTTTAAAGCCGGCGATGGCATCTGGCTGTGAGGCTCCAACGACGTTTGCATATGTTCGTGGACCAGCTCCAGTATCTCTATCACTGGTGTCACGGGCAACTCTTGAAACTTTAGATTCAAAGGCACGTGTAATGCTCTCAAAGGTTGCGTCCTCGATATTGAGTTTGCCAATTGCATTGGCCTCTTGAATCGTGACATACGCATAATTATTATCAACAGCAGTCACAAACTCTGGCTCAAAGTCCTTAGAGACGTTGTTTACAACTGATGAAACCGCGATTCCTTTAGCTCGCATCTCAGCGACAGTGAACTGATCAAAGCCGGCAAATCTTAGAACTGGAGCAGCTGGGTTGCTCAGATCAACAACTGTTACCCCGCCCACTGGATCTGATGCCTTTGAGTAATCTGTGTCTTCCTTTGCAGCCGTAGCTGGATCATCCTTAGCGCACACTGGCTGGGCTTCGATGGCAACGAGTGCTGTTGTGCCATTTGGTGCAAATGTTACAGAGTCAGGCAAGACACCTAAAACATCTGGTGAGCTCAAGACTTTTCCATTGGTATCAAAGACTACGAGCTTTCCATTTGTAGTCGTTGGAACTCCTGTTGCTGAGAATTTATCAGAGACATTCACAACGGCAACAACAACATCCTTGCCTGCGGCAACGCTCGTGACGTCATTGCCGTAAGGTGCTAGAGCAACTGTGCCCACCTTCTTTGGATTTGCCACATCTGAGATATCAAAAATATCGATGGTGTTCTTAACGCCATTAGTTGCAAAAATACGCTTTGAGCCGGCGTGGAAGGCAGCGATCTCGCTACTGCCCTCACCATCACCCGAGCTAATCGATGCGATCTCAGAGACCTTAACGGTGGCTTCATTTGCCAGTGCTGGCAGTTGCCCAGCAGTAATAAGTGCAGAGGTAGTGACGAGGGTTATGAGTGCTAATGGAAATTTTTTCATGCGCCAATCTCTCTCACGCTCCATGCACAACGAGTAAATCCCTGGAAAACTTCTTATGAACACCTCATTACAAACTCGCGCTGGCTCTCCCCTGCCTTTATGCCTCAAGCCAAAGAATGGGTTGTAATCTCTTACCTATGAACTACTCATCTATTAGAACCACACTCAAAGCCGGCTCTATGGTCTTTGGCGCATCTGCGCTCTTTCTTCTTATCGCACCTACTCTCTTTCTAGATCTTCTAGGCCTTGATAGCAATGAGCCCATGGTCTGGTCGATGCGCATGATTGCGATAACCCTTGTGGCCCTTGCTGGCAATATGTGGAATAACTCAAAGAACAGCTCAGAACATGGCGTTGGCAACGTTGCAAAGGTGATGTGTGTGAGCGCAACTGGACTCGGGGTGTTAACTCTTATGATTCCAGGTGAGATCACCTGGTTTAGCTACTTTTATGCTGCTGTTGGTTTTGGCTTTGGACTTAGTTACTTAATCAACATCCTGCGCAAGTAATAAGATTTAGCGCTTTTTATAACCTATAGGGCATTTAGGCTGTACCGCAGTCACCTTCTTTAGAGTCTTTCCTTTGATGCAAGTAATAGTTGTTTTCTTCTTTGTTGTTGCGGCCCTTGCAGAGGCATCCGCATCTTGCTTGGCTTTGATATCAGCCGCAACCTTTGCGTCAGCTTCTTGCTTAACTTTGAGCTCGGCGGCAGCCTTAGCATCCGCATCTTGCTTGGCTTTGAGTTCGGCAGCAGCCTTTGCATCTGCTTCTTGTTTAGCTTTGAGTTCGGCAGCAGTCTTTGCATCTGCATCTTGCTTACTCTTTGCTTCAGATGCCTTCGCCACGATCTCACTAAATTGAGCAGTTGAGGTTAGAGAGGATGAAACAAGATTCATAGTTATGGTTGAAGAATTCAGATCTGAAATCAGAAGCGTGAACTCAGTTGAGGCAAATTGGGCACCGATTGCACTAGAGGAGTCAATCAGAACTCCTGGTAAATCGGTTCTTGTATTTTTCTGATAAAAAATTAGGGGTGGTCTTGCCTCATTATCGAGTGAATAGAACACAAGATACTTTTGACTACCAACTTTCGTGGTTTCAACTATGTAAATAGAACCAGATGTAGCTCGAATGACTGCTAACTGGTTGGGCTTTGAGTAGTCAAAAGTGATCTGAGAAATACTTGAAGTTGTTACATTTTCAAGACACTTCACGTCTGTGTCAGAGTGCCAACCGAGAACCCACTTTTCATACGTTAGCAAGCCGAGCTCATTACTTGCCATGAGCGAGAATCGACCTGGTCCTGTGGAAGTTCCATACAAATCAGTTAGGCCATATAGGTGCATAATTTCATGGGTAATCGTTTGCTGACTTGAATGATTGTCCAATAAAACAACGTTACTTATTGAACCCTCTGCTGTTTGGATATGGCGGAACCATGGAACTACCGGGGTTTGGTAAAACATCATTGCCTCAGCAATATCTGATTTAGAACTTGTGGATGATCCTTCGAGAATGACGGCATTAATACCTGTGTAATCAATCTGAGTATCTTGATCAGCTATGAATTTGCGAACAAACCCCCAGGTTGATTTGGTTTCATCCTGTTGCCACTGCTGCTGCTGATTTATTTTTAGCTGATCCATATCCGCATTTGTGAGCTCTGTTATAACTGTAGGAGCAAAGACATACTCGACACTCGCTTTTCCACCTGAAAACTCTTTAATATTACTCGCAGCAGTTTGATAGTCACGTTTGTATTCATCAGTAAAGGAATAGCTCGAATTATCTTTTAACTTAAAAGGTATGACCAAAATCTTTGCTTTTACGAAGTTCACTAGTCGCTCTGGGCGCACCGGAAATCCAAGTGAAACTGTCTGGCCAACAGAGGCTTGAATACGACAGGACTTAAGTGCATCAGCAGAGGCATGAGGAGCGAAGGCAAACTGCCCAAGACATAGAACCAGAGTAAGAACCACGCGCAGCGCTCGAGACATGGGCATAGATTATTGGATTGTGAGTCTATTGGAAACGGTTTTAGCCCTAATTATCCAAACATCCTGCACAAATAACTTACGGCATCACCAATCCACCATCAACTGGCACGGTAATTCCTGTTACATAACTAGAAGCATCACTAACTAACCAGATAAGCGTTGCTGCTAACTCTTCTGGATCTCCCAAACGCCCTGCTGGCGTGAACATCTTGATCATGTTGACCATATCTTTAGGTAGTTCATCACTCATCTCTGAAGGAAAGAAACCTGGAGCAAGGGCGTTGACTCTGATGTTTTTGCGCCCAGTCCACTGCGCTGCAAGGTCTCTTGTCAAACCAATCAGACCAGCCTTTGATGAGGCATAGGCCGCCTGAGGTAGTCCTTGTGGCTTTAGTCCCAAGATGCTTGAGATGTTAACAATGGCGCCGCCATTCTTGTTTGCTTTAGCAAATGCTTGCGACATCCAATAAGCACCAAAGAGATTGACATCTAATACAGATCTAAATTGTTCTGGTGTTTCATGGGTTGCGGGGACTGCTGTGCCAACACCTGCGTTATTAACCAAGATATCTACACGGCCAAATTTTTCTATCGCCAGTGCAATCAATGCATCGCAATCCTCGACCTTTGTCACATCTGTTGTCAGGGCTGCATATCTGCGCCCGGCAGCTGTTACTAATGCGCCTGTTTCCTCAAGACGCTCTGTGCGACGTGCACCGAGAACAACATCAGCGCCGGCCTCGGCTAAGGCTTTAGCAAATGCAACTCCTAACCCAGAGGATGCACCGGTGACCACTGCCACCTTTGAATCTAAACGAAAGCGATCAAGAACGCTCATGTGTGCCTCCTCAAATTGGGTAACTATGCGTAAGGTTAAGGCATGGACTTCTCCTTAAGCGCTAAGACAAGCCAATACGCAGC
>Ga0209617_10001354_pt1 | contig 11479 bp, 10 predicted proteins | sample LakEriepJuly2011_2_FD_187459 | JGI IMG/M metagenome (GOLD analysis project Ga0209617, IMG submission 187459) | Freshwater microbial communities from dead zone in Lake Erie, Canada - CCB epilimnion July 2011 (SPAdes) (version 2) | ecosystem: Environmental > Aquatic > Freshwater > Lentic >... | reverse complement strand
GAAGGCTTCTAATTCTCTGTATAAAGCTTGGTCTAATTTCAAAGTACCAGAAACTTTTTTCATTGATTTGATCTGCGCGTTACCACCCACACGACTTACAGAAATACCTACGTTGATCGCTGGACGAATACCTGCGTTGAACAAGTTACCTTCTAAGAAGATCTGACCGTCTGTAATTGAAATTACGTTGGTAGGTATATAGGCAGATACGTCACCTGCTTGTGTTTCAATAATTGGTAATGCTGTCAATGAACCACCACCTTTCACCAAATGCTTGATAGAAGCTGGTAAGTCGTTCATGTTCTTAGCAATCTCATCGTTTGCAATCACTTTCGCAGCACGCTCTAATAAACGACTATGCAAGTAGAATACATCACCTGGATAAGCCTCACGACCTGGTGGACGACGTAATAACAAGGATACCTCACGATAAGCAACCGCTTGCTTTGATAAGTCATCAAATACAATCAATGCTGGTTTACCACAATCACGGAAGAACTCACCAACTGCTGCACCCGCAAATGGAGCGTAGAATTGTTGAGGTGCTGGATCTGCAGCAGAAGCAGCAACGATAATGGTATAAGCCATTGCACCATTTTCTTCTAAAGTCTTCATCACACCTGCAATCGTAGATGCTTTTTGACCAATCGCAACATAAATACAATACACTGGTTCACCAGCATCATAAAATTCTTTTTGATTGATAATGGTATCCACACAAATTGCAGTCTTACCAGTTTGACGGTCACCAATTACCAATTCACGTTGACCACGACCAATTGGAATCATCGCGTCGATCGCTTTGATACCAGTTTGCAATGGCTCTTTTACAGGCTCACGGAAGATAACACCTGGCGCTTTACGCTCCAATGGCATCTCATACAATTCACCTTTAATTGGACCCTTGCCATCAATTGGCTCACCCAACATATTGATTACACGACCTACTAAACCATCTCCTACTTTAATAGAAGCGATTTGACCAGTACGCTTTACTTTATCACCTTCTTTAATGCCCTTGCTAAGACCCATCATTACCACACCCACATTGTCTTCCTCTAGATTCAATGCAATGGCTTTGGTGCCATTCTCAAATTCAACCAATTCACCACTACTTACACCGTTCAAACCATATATACGAGCGATACCATCACCAACTTGTAATACAGTTCCTACTTCTTCTAAATCAGCAGAAGCATTAAAATTGCTTAATTGCTGTCTAAGAATTGCAGATATTTCATCAGGTTTAATGTCCACCATAAATACTTATTTAATGTATGATTGTTATGTTAATTATAATTTTGATACAAATTCGTTAGATAAAAATTGTTTCTTGATATCTAATAAATCTCTTTTAATACTTGCGTCAATTAGGTTGTTATCGAATGACAATACAAAACCGCCAATTAAATCTTCTTTGGTATGTGTTGTTAATTCAATGATATCGAATTGAGTTTCTGCTTTGATTTTTGCTTCAATGGCTTGTTTTAAACTGTCACTAATTGCTACAGCAGTCGTCAAGCTAACTTGATGTATTCCTTTTAATGCATTGTATTGTTCAATGAATTCAGTAGCTATTTCTGGCAACGCGCTTTCTCTACTTTTTTTAACCAATAAAACAAAAAAAGACAAAGACAATGCGCTTACTGCATCTTTAATCACAGCAAGTACAATGGCATTTTTCTGATCCGCTTTAATGATCGGGCTTCTTAAGACATTTACAAAATCGGGACTTTGCGCACAAACTGCCTGAAAATATTTCATATCAGCATGTACTGTATCCAATTGATTTTGTTCAATGGCTAAGTCAAGTAAGCTCTTTGCGTATCTTCCTGCTAAACGTACGTTGGGCATTTCTTACTTTTTAATTTAACTTAACTCCTTCAGCAATTTGTTTAATATAGCTTTCTTGTTCTGCTTTATTAGACAACTCTTTTCTTAATATTTTTTCTGCAACTTCTACCACCAAACTGCCTACTTGATTTTTTACTTCAGTCAATGCAGCATTTTTTTGTTGCGTAATCGCTACTTGTGCATCGCTGATAATGCGCTCGTATTCCTGCTTCGCTTTATCTTTTGCATCTGTAACCATTTTATCGGCTGTCTCTTTGGCATCTTTAATCATGCCAGCTCTTTCTTCACGTGCTTTAGCCAACAATGCTTCATTTTCATTTTGCATTGCAGCGATTTCTGCTTTCATCTTATCGGCACGCAATAGTGCTTCTTCGATGCCGCTTTCACGCTCAGCAATTGCTTTTAACATTGGCTTCCAAGCGAACTTGCCTAACACAATCAAGAGTATCAAAAACGCAATGGTGTTCCAAAATACCAAACCGATATCTGGCAACACAAGAGGATTTACTTCTAATAAAAACATACTATTCGTTTATCTTAATGAATGAATCTAATAAAAAATAGGCCTTTTGCCCTGTGCTAGGGCCTATTTATTTCTTTAAAAAATCCTTAACAGATTATCCGTTACCCAAAAGGGCAACCACCACAGCGAACAAGGCAACAGCCTCTACGAACGCAGCAGCAACAATCATGTTAGAACGGATTTCGTTAGCAGCTTCTGGCTGACGAGCAATACCTTCAACAGCACCCTTACCAATCATACCGATACCAATTCCAGCACCGATAGCTGCTAATCCAGCGCCAATTGCGGCAACACTTCCTACTACCATTTTTTTACGTTTTAATTGTTATTGAAAAAAGAGTTAAATAAATTTTAGTGATGTGCTACATTTTTATGTCCTTCGTGCTCATGGGCTTCATGATGGTGTTCTTCTGTTGCCATACCAATGTACATAGCACTCAACATAGTGAAGATATAAGCTTGTAAAAAAGCCACCAACAATTCAATCAAACCAATGAACACAGCAAATGGAACTGCAATAGCAGAAGCATACACTGTTTTGAATATAAAAATTAAACAAATCAAACTTAATACTAGAATATGCCCTGCTGTAATGTTTGCGAACAATCGAATCATTAAAGAGATAGGCTTAGTGAAGACCCCAATTAATTCAATGGGCGCTAAGAACAACTTCATGCTCCAATGCATTCCTGGCATCCAAAAAATGTGCTCCCAATAACTTTTATTGGCACTTAAGTTAACCACTATAAAAACACATACCGCTAAGGTCATTGTAAATGCAATATTACCACTCACATTGGCACCGCCTGGAAAAAAAGGAATTAATCCTAAAAAGTTATTCGTTAAAACCAAAAAGAAAATCGTTAATAAAAAAGGCATGTATTTTGCAAACTTCTTTTTACCAATATTTGGTATCGCTACTTCATCTCTTACAAATAAAACAATCGGCTCCATAAAAGATTGAACCCCTTTTGGAGCAGAGGTGACCCCTGTTTTTTTGTAGGCACCGGCTGCTGTAAGCAGCACCACTAAAAGAATCAAAACAGAAATAAATAAAGAGGCTACGTTTTTAGTGATTGAAAAATCCCATAAAGCTTTTGATGCTTCAATATCAATCGCTTCCGATGCATCCACTATTTTAACCTTGCCTTCAATAATTTTATAATCAAAGTTGCCCTTGTATGCAATATGCTCATGGTGTTCATTCATGAACTTTGCAGATGAGAAAACTTCAAATCCTTTTGGTGTATATAAAATCACTGGTAAAGAAAGCGAAGTTTCTCCCCATAAATGCCAGCTATGATCATCTTTAATGTGCTCTAAGATAGTCTCAGTCACATTGAATGCTTTTGCTTCATGACCATCCGCTTTTTCATTGGCAAATGCATTACCAGGAAATGCCAATGTTAGCAAGCTAAAACACAATACCAGTAAAGATTTAATACGTATAGATACCATAGTGATCTCAAAATTTGCGGCAAAGATAGGGATAATGCTGCTGAAAAGTCATAATATTTAACAGAAATATAGCATCAGAGAAAATGTTTTTCGTTCTCTTAAACCATTGATTTACAATAATTTAAAAATTTATGCGCCCTTTTTAGGATCAAATTGCATTTCGTTAAGGGCCTTATAAAATCCACCCTGCTCCATTAAGGACTGATGCGTCCCTTTTTCGATGATTTTTCCCTGCTCCAGCACAAGGATCTGGTCGGCCTTTCGGATGGTAGACAAACGATGCGCAATCACGATAGATGTCCTACCCTTTATTAATGTTTCAATGGCTTTTTCAATGAGTTGCTCACTCTCTGTATCGATGGAAGAAGTGGCTTCATCTAAAATTAAAATACTCGGATTGTATAAAAGTGCACGAATAAAACTCAAGAGTTGTCTTTGTCCCAAGCTTAATGTGGCGCCTCTTTCCATCACATGGTATTGATAGCCTCCCGGAAGTTGCATGATAAAATCATGCATGCCAATCATCTTTGCGGCTTCCTCTACTTGTTCGGGACGAATTAAAGGATTGCGTAAAGTGATATTGTCATAGACTGAGCCAGAAAATAAAAATACATCTTGTAAAACGACTCCAATGGATCCCCTCAATCGATCAAGTGCATAATCTTCAATTAAGACCCCGTCTAATAAAATTTGCCCTGCTTGATATGGATACAAGCGATTCAAGATGCTAATGATAGAAGTTTTTCCGCTTCCTGTTGGTCCCACCAACGCCACGGTTGCACCAGCTTCAACTGTAAAATTCAAATCGTTTAAAATCAAATTGGGCGCTTGATATGCAAATTGTACATTTTTAAATTCAATGGCTCCTTGAATTTGAGTTGGTGCAAATGCACCTTGATTTACTGTGATATCTTCGTTGTCTAAAATCTTGAAAACACGTTCTGCTGCGACCATACCCATTTGCAAGACATTGAATTTATCTGCAATCATACGTAGTGGTCTAAAAATCTGATTTAAAAATAAAATAAACGCCACCAGCATCCCTGCATCTAAACTTTGTCCGGCCACCCACCAAACAATTAAGCCAATACTTAAAGCTAACACGACCTCCACTACTGGAAAGAATACAGAGTAAGCAAAAATCGCTTTGATGTTTGCATTTTTATGATGCACATTGATCTGATCAAATTTTTTCATCTCTTGCTCTTCTGCAGCAAAAGCATGCACCACTTGCATGCCAGAGATATGCTCTTGTACAAATGCATTGAGCGCTGCCACAGCATTGCGCACCTGAACAAAACTTTTATTCACACTTTCTTTGAAAAAATAAGTGGCTACAATCATGATTGGAAATGGAATTAAACAAATTAAAGTCAATTCCCAATTGATAAAAAACATCGTGGTTAAAGTCACTATAATCGTTAACATGTCTGCGATAATGGGAATCAGTCCATCTGAAAAAATATCATTAATACTTTCGATATCATTGATTGTTCTGGTGGTCAATGTGCCAATGGGTGTTTTATCAAATTGACGCATCTCCCAGTACATAATTTTTTGGTACACTTTATTCCTTAAGTCTCTGATCACTTGTTGACCTAGCCAAGACATCCCATAAGTGAAACAAAAACGAAATATGGTTTCAAGGATGATAAAAGCCACTTGAAATAAGGAGATGGCAAGGATCAATTGTAAGACCGAATTAAAAGCTTCATTAGGCAATACGGAGTGCACCCATTTTGGCAGGCTAACTTGTTTACCAATCGCCAAGTTCACAGTTGCCTGAATCAAATAAGGTCGGATAGGCGTAGCGAACGCCAAAAAGATGCCTAAAAACACATTGATCCAAAAAATAAATCGATAAGGCCCAACAAAAGAAAACACCCTACTTAAGATAGCTGATTTGAATATGGGTTTAGGCTGGGTAGATGACATAGCAAAGTAAAGTTACACCGCTTTTACGTATTTTCGTATAAGCATGGAAAGTACCGATCAAGATTTATTGAATGCAGTTGTAACACCTTACAACTTGACCGACGAACAAGAGAAAAAAGAAATTGTTCGCCACTACCGTGCATTGCTTAGAACCCTAAGAACTAAACTTAAAAAAGGCGATCGAGAATTACTAAGAACCGCATTTGAAATGGCTACTGAAGCACATAAAACAATGCGTCGTAAAAGTGGCGAGCCTTATATCCTGCACCCCATTGCTGTAGCGATGATTGCAGCAGATGAAATTGGATTGGGTGTGCGAAGCACCATCTGCGCATTATTACATGATACGGTAGAGGACACCGACATCACATTAGATGATATCAAAAGAGAATTTGGAAATGAGATTGCAAAGATTGTAGATGGCTTGACAAAAATTGCAACGGTGATGGACACCAATAGCAGCCAACAAGCAGAGAATTTCAAAAAAATCTTACTCACTTTAACAGATGATCCAAGAGTGATCCTGATCAAACTTTCGGATAGACTTCATAATATGCGTACGATGGATTCGATGAAGCAAGAGAAGCAATTAAAAATTGCCTCTGAAACCATCTGGGTATACGCTCCACTCGCACATCGTATGGGCTTGTACAATATTAAGACCGAATTAGAGGATCTGGCCATGAAATACATGGAACCAGCTACCTACCATGAGATTGCCAAAAAATTATCAGAAACAAAAAGAGAGCGCACAAAATATATCAATGAATTTGTTAGACCATTAAAAGAAAAATTAAGTCAAACCGAACTGCAATTTGATATTTTTGGTCGTCCAAAAAGCATTCATTCTATTTGGAATAAAATAAAAAAGAAAGGGGTAAGTTTTGAAGAAGTCTATGATCTTTTTGCCATCCGTATCATTCTTGATGTCCCTTTAGAAAAAGAAAAAGAAGCCTGTTGGAAAGTCTATTCCATTGTCACAGATGAATACCTTCCCTCTCCCGAAAGATTAAGGGATTGGTTAAGTAACCCTAAGAGCAATGGCTACGAAGCATTGCACACCACGGTGATGGGGCCAGATGGTAAATGGGTAGAAGTGCAGATTCGAAGTAAAAGAATGAATGAAATTGCTGAGAAAGGAATGGCTGCCCATTTTAAATACAAAGAAGAAACATCACAAAGCGAGGATCGATTTGATAAATGGTTCATACAGATCAGAGAAGCCTTGAGCAATCAAGAGGAAGAAAGCATTGATTTCTTACAAGACTTTAAGACCTCTTTTTTAGCAGAAGAAATTTATGTCTATACTCCAAAAGGAGAAGTGAAAATGTTGCCAGTCAATAGTTCTGCGCTTGATTTTGCTTTTTATATCCACACCGTAATTGGGTCAAAATGTATTGGCGCAAAAGTCAACCACAAATTGGTGCCCATAAGTCATACTTTAAGAAGTGGCGACCAGATAGAAATTATCACAAGTAATAAACAAAAGCCTACTGAGGATTGGTTAAACAATGTAGTAACTGCTAAGGCAAAAAATAGTATTAAAGATGCCTTAAGAGAGGAAAAGAAAATCATTTCAGAAGAAGGTAAATATACCGCACAACGAAAACTCGAAGGAATAGGCGCAGTGTATAATCCTTATAACTTGGACCAATTGGTTAATTTTTATAAATTACCAAGCCAGTTGGATTTATTGTACAAAATCGCAACAAAATCTTTAGACCTAAAAGAACTTAAAAGTTTTCATGTCATTGGAGACAAAATAGAAGCTCCAAAGCCAATTGTGGCTGCACCAGATCCGAATGCAGAACCTCATGTTTACAAGCCACTTCCTAAAAAAGGAGATTCAGAATTGATCATTTTTGGTGAATCAAGTGATAAGATCAAATACAATCTGGCAAAATGTTGCAACCCCATTCCTGGAGATGATGTATTTGGATTTGTGAGTACTGGAAAAGGGTTGATCATTCATAGAACCAGCTGCCCCAATGCTACACAACTATTGGCTAATTATGGTCATCGAGTTGTCAAAACTAAGTGGGCTAAAAATAAAGAAATCTCCTTCCTTACAGGACTTAGCATCATTGGATTAGATGATGTAGGCGTGGTTAATAAAATTACAACCATTATTAGCGGGGACCTTAAAATCAATATTGCAGCACTCACCATTGAATCCAAAGATGGCATGTTCGAAGGTACCATTAAGGTCTTTGTGCACGATAAAGACGAATTAGAGGAATTGGTCAACCGCATTCAAGGCCTAAATGGCATTCAAAAAGTGACTCGTTTTGATACAGACCTGATCTAAAGTCAAGTAATCAACACCATAGGAAAAATATGTGTGAAAACATTTCTTATTATTCCATGCTTAAATAGGTAATCCCCATTTCTCGACATATTTTTGCTACTCAAATTCAAATTTATGGTAGACGTTATTTTAGGACTTCAATGGGGTGATGAAGGTAAAGGGAAGATAGTGGATTATTTTGCACCCAACTATGATGTCATTGCTCGTTTTCAAGGTGGTCCAAATGCTGGGCATACTTTATATGTGAATGGTACTAAAATGGTCTTACACCAAATCCCTTCGGGTATTTTCCATCAAGATAAAATCAATATCATTGGCAATGGTGTCGTATTAGATCCAGTGACTTTGAAAAAAGAATGTGCTGCAGTGGCAAGTATGGGCATTGATGTGAAAAAAAATCTTTTTATATCTGAGCGTACCAATATTATTATTCCTAGCCATAGAGCTTTAGACAAGGCCTCTGAATTGTCAAAGGGAGAAGCTAAAATTGGTTCTACTTTAAAAGGCATTGGCCCAGCTTATATGGATAAGACCGGCAGAAACGCTTTAAGAGTGGGCGATTTATTAGATAAGAAATTTATCAGCAAATACATTGCTTTAAGAATGAAGCATCAAAAGATTTTGGATAGCTATAATTTCAATGAAGATATTTCTGAGATGGAAACCGAATTCTTTGAAGCCATTGAGTTTTTAAAAACCATGAACATTATCAATTGTGAATACTTTATCAATGATCAAATAAGCAAGGGTAAAAAAGTATTAGCAGAAGGCGCGCAAGGATCCATGTTAGATATCGACTTTGGTACTTTCCCATTTGTGACTTCAAGCAATACTATTTCTGCTGGAGTTTGTACTGGCTTAGGTGTTTCTCCAAAACTAATTAGGGAAGTATTTGGTATTTCAAAAGCCTATTGTACAAGAGTGGGTAGCGGTCCCTTCCCTACCGAATTGCATGACGAAAAAGGAGAGGAATTAAGAAAGATTGGAAGTGAGTTTGGTGCAACAACAGGACGTCCTAGAAGATGTGGATGGATTGACCTTGTTGCATTAAAATATACCTGTATGATCAATGGTGTAACGCAGATTATCATGACAAAGGCGGATATACTAGATTCATTTAAAGAACTCGAATTGGGCATTGCCTATGAAATGGAAGGCAAGCAGATTGATTACGTGCCTTTTCAATTAGTAGGCACCCCGGTTACCCCAATCTGGAAAAAAATGGCTGGCTGGGAAGTGGATACCACCAAAATGAAAAATGATGCTGAATTACCCGCTACCATGAAAACATATATCAAATTTATTAATGAATATTTAGGCGTGCCTGTGAAATATCTATCAAATGGTCCAGGCAGAGATCAAATTGTACATTTATAATCAAAAAAAAGGAATAAAAAAAGTCGCATTATTTTTGATAAATAAAATTTTCATTTGAAATTTACATAAATATTTCTGATTGAGTTATGGCAGTAAAATCTACAAAAGAGCAAAAGACAGCAACCCCAAAAAATGGCGTAGTGAAAGCTGAGAAGTCAAGCAAGACATCTTCAAAGAAAAATGATGAAGAAGATGCGCATACATCTGATGAAGAAGAAGATTTAGACGAGGAGGAAGAAACAGATGATTGGGGTAAGACAGAAGAAGAGGATGATAGCTGGGATCCTGACTTTGCAGAATTTGATTTACCTAAAACATCCAAGAAAGCAGGTAAAGCAAAAAAAGGCGGAGGAGAGGATGGGCATGCATCCGATGAAGGGGACGATTTAGATTTAGACTTAAACTTAGAAGAAGATGATTTGTTTGACGACAAAGACGAATTCGATGACGATTTCTAAGTAACGATTACTTTTTAATCGATATTTTGATATAAAGATTGTATTGAGGCCTGTAAAATTTGATTTTTATGGGCCTCAAATATTTTAGCCTCTTTGGTAGGCAGCACAAGTGTATATGATTTCCCAGAAGCCAATTGCTGATCCATATTGGGATTCAATTCTTTTAAATAGGTCAAAGGCATTTTTAACCAAATTACCATAGTCTTTGCATTGAATCTTCCTGAAATGACAATCCTTTCCATACCTGAACTTGCATTATTAATGGCCGCCTTTTCGGTACTTTGATTTTGATCTAGCTCGTTCATAGATACTCCTTCAAATATGGCATGCGTCGCTATGAATTTTTTTACATGATTCCTGGTCTCCAATGGAAGCTCATATTGTAAGGCCCAGAAATCTTTTGTTTTCTTTTTTTCGATCGCTTTACTTAATCTTCCTGCACCACCATTGTAGGCAGCTACTACCAATAACCAATCCCCAAATTGTTGATATAATTCTCTAAGAATGGTCGCTGCTGCTTGGGTACTTTTTTGGTAATCCATGCGCTCGTCATTGGGAAGCAATTTCAAACCTAGTCGGGTTGCTTCTGCAGGCATAATTTGCCAAGGACCAGCAGCACCCGCCCATGAAATTACTTGGGAACTTAAATGACTCTCAATGACACTTAAATATTTTAACTCCACAGGTACTCCATTTGCAGTTAAAACTTCATCGTATAAATTAAAATAGGGTTTTGCCCAGGTTTTCATCTTTCTCAAACCAGGACCTTCTTTTTCAATATAAGATTGCACAAAGCTGATTGCCTTGGGATGCATTTCAATGACAAAAGACTTGTCTTTATCTGGCACTTGTTGTACAGTAAACAAACTACTAAAACCAATTCTATTAAAACTCAAGCTGTCTTGCGCAGTTGTGCTGTTAAAACAAAAAAGCAAACAATAAATAAATAAAACTGGTTTCATAAGAAAGAGGCTATGCGTATGCACAGTTTATAGCTCCGGTCTTTAATCGACCATGGTATTTATGAATGACAGTGGAAAAGTACATCGATGATTAAGAAGCTTTGTCGTCCTTCTCTTTAATGCCTTCTTCGATTTCTTTTTTCACGTTATTTTTAGCGTCATTGAATTCACGAATTCCTTTACCTAATCCACGCATGAATTCAGGAATTTTTCTTCCTCCAAACATCACTAAAATAACTACACCAATAATTAATAATTCTTGAAATCCTAAGTTGCCCATAATGTATCGTTTAGAATGATAAAGGTAATGTAAATAGCATAAAAAAGGTCCTCGAAAAGAGGACCTTTGTATAATTTAAGCGATTAGGCTTAGAATCTTTTTTCTTTAATACGAGCACTCTTACCACTTCTTTCACGTAAGTAGTACAATTTAGCACGACGTACCTTACCTGACTTGTTTAAAACGATCCCATCAATGTTTGGAGATAAGAAAGGGAACAAACGCTCCACACCTATACCATCAGAGATTTTACGAACGGTAAAAGTAGCTGTTGCTCCAGTTCCTTGGGTTTTAATGACATCCCCACGGAAACTTTGGATACGC
>Ga0209617_10001352_pt1 | contig 11486 bp, 19 predicted proteins | sample LakEriepJuly2011_2_FD_187459 | JGI IMG/M metagenome (GOLD analysis project Ga0209617, IMG submission 187459) | Freshwater microbial communities from dead zone in Lake Erie, Canada - CCB epilimnion July 2011 (SPAdes) (version 2) | ecosystem: Environmental > Aquatic > Freshwater > Lentic >... | reverse complement strand
AAGCAGTAAGCGCTTATCTACCATACTATTTTATTTTTCTATTAACGCTAACTGGATATAATATATTATCTACATTAACGTTCATATCAGCTGAAATAGTCAAACCACTACCTTTTTTTAACAAACTTAATACAGTAGTCGCTGCATCAAATATAGATGCTTTAACTTCTACTGGGTAAAGAGTTTCAGCGTTTGGCTGTATTACTACTTTATTTAAGTTAGTAACATTTGCTAAAAATTTACCGTTAGCGTACACATCTCCAGTAATACCTAATAAATTGACTGGTACGTTAGTAGGGTTTTGTACAGTAAACTTCATAACTAAAGTAGGTAAAGATAAACCACTAGGTTTACCTATTGAAATACTACTTAAAAATACTTTTATAGTATCACTAGCTCTTTTTAAGCGACTAAAATAATAAAGTGCGCCTACTGCTGCTACTCCTAATATAATTGGGAAATATTTTTTCATTAAATACCAGTTTTGGTTAATAAGTTATTAAAAAATTGTAAACCTTTAGCGTAAACGCTTTCTTGAGCTGTATAATATCCGTTTTTCTTTAATCTTTTAGCAAAATCTTCTGGAGTAGCAGCTTGAATAGGTTTAGCGCCTCTGCTTAATATACGCAAATAATCTTTTGTCCAATTTGTTATACTTGGATATTTAGCATAAAATACTTTAGGACCAGTTTTAGGCTGTTCTGCTGCTGGTAAAGCTACATCAGATTTTTGTGCTCCAGTAGCTAATTGTGCAGCGCTGCCAGAATAAGTAATACCAGAAAAATTATTTCCTTTACTAGCTCTTTGCTTGTTAGCAAATACTCCAGTTTCAAACATAACTTGAGAAATAGCTAAACGAATAGTTACAGCTGGTAAACCTTGTGCTTGTAATGAAGAATATATAGCAGATAGCAAACTTGCCTTTGCTGCTCCATATTTTTTTAGCATTGCTTCAAATAACATCTTTCTTTTTTTATCAAAACCGTCAAATAAACCTTGACTGTATAAGAGTAAAGTTACGAAAAATAAACCAACAATAAAATTTTTCTTCATAAACAAAGATACGATTTGTTTTTGTCAAAAAAAAACAGTAACTTTGCGACCAGCTTTGTGTCCTCACAAAGGCACAAACTGGTCGCAAAACTCATATTTTTGCCTAAAAATTACCTTTCAAACCTTAAAAAAAGAAATAAAAAAAAGCTAGACAGAATTGCCTAGCTTTTTTTATGTAAAGAGTATCTAGTTGCTATAATTTTTCAATTACCCACGCTGTAACGTCCATTTTATGGTGTTTTAAAAAATTAACAGCTTGTTTTTTTGTTTCAAATTGCAGCGCTAAATGTTTTTCTGGAGCTACAAAGGATAAAAGCTGGTTTTTATCGTGTAAATAAACAGCGCCTATATTACTGTCCTCCATTACTGTTTTAAGTATAAATTTCTTCTCTGTCATCTTGTATTTGTTTTAATTCGCATATTCTAGCTACTAGATGCTCTATAATTATTATATTATCTAATAACTCATTTTGGCTCATATTATCTTTGTTTTTTTCTATATATGCCATAGTACATTTTAGCGTCTGGTGGTATTTCTTTGCTAAATAGTCTGGTTCACTCCATTTGTCAATATCAATTTTTCTCATAATTTTCTATTCTTTGTTTTGCATTGGTAGCTTTTTCAGTTACTTCTTTTAATTCTTTTTGATTTCTAGCAATTTCTTCTTTGTAGTATAAAAATTGTTCTGTACCTAAATGCCAAGCCATATTTGTAATAAAGCGCTGGTCTTTATCAATTTTAAACTCTAAAAATTGCTTATCGTTTAAAAGCTCTCCGTAATATTTACGCAAACTTTCTATATCAATTCTTTTTTTCATATTATGTTATTTTCTTGTAAATAAAATATAGATGCGATTAAAGCACCTCCACAAATTTGCCCTATCCAGAACCACTTAAATTTAATATAATTTATCTGTGCTTCGGTAAAGCGTCCACGCACTTCTATACTACCTTTCGGTACTTTAAAAGTATTTACTGGACTAAACTCGTTTTCGTAATAATGTTTTCTGTTTTTCATAATTTTATTTGTTTAAAAAATTGTTTACTTGTTTTATAATATAAATTTAGTGTTATTCCTCCTTTAGTTGCAACAAATGCCTTAAATTTAGGGTTATAGAAATCATTTTCATTATGTGAATAGTTTCTTATGTTGCGATATTTTAAAAATGTATTGTCGCTGGTGTATATAATTGCTGTAAAAAGTTTTTCCATTTGTTTTATATTTATTTATTTCTTAAATTTGCTACGTGAAAGGTAGTTATTTCTATAACTATTCCGAGATAACGAGCTGCTCCTTGATTGTGGGCGGCTCTTATCGTTTTTTACCTTTTGGTATTTCTGTTTGTTCAAAATATGTAACTTGAAAAAGTTTACCGTAACCGTCACGCATTAAGCTAATTGGCTCAAAATCTCCAGCGCTTCGCAAAAGTTTAGGTTTTAATGTAATAGTACCTATGCTGCTAGGGTCTTTGCTTATTTCTAAATTACTTTGGCAATATCTATCTGCAAAACTTCCTATATGCCCTACGCTTGTACCAGTAGTTTTACCAGTATGTAGCACAGCTATTATACCAATGTTATATTCTGCTGTAACTCTTTTTAGCCAGTCAATAAGTATTTTACATTCCCTTTCATCGTTAAAATTATAAACTAAATCTAGTAAACCGTCTATAACTACTACTCCAGCTTCTGGTGTAGTTTTAAGATAAAATTCTATAAGCTGTATAATATTTGGCGCTTCGTCTTTGCGCATTGTAAAAATATCTAGCGTATCTGGATAGCTAGAAACTTGTGCTAAATCTAAAACTCTATGTACTGACTTGTATAAATCATAGTTAGCTTGTTCTGTATCAAACCAAGCTACACGTTTTTTATCGTCTGTTCTGTGCAGCTCTATTTCAAAAATAGAATGCCTAGCAATAGCAGAAGCTATTATAGCGCTGGTGTATGTAGATTTGCCGACCTTTGGCGCACCAGTTAATAAACAAAAATTACTACGAGAAAGTATAAGATTATCCCGAATGGTTAATATTTTAACCTCTGGGTCTGGTTGTATAGAAAAATCAAAGCGCCTATTATTTAGCGTTTGTGTAGTATATTTCATTATGTATTAACTATTCCGAGTGCTAATATAAATAAAGTTTTAAAATAAACAAGAAAAAAAAAGCTAGACAAAATTGCCTAGCCGAAAATTTGCGATATGCTTTAAGAGGTTTTGTCGCTTTTTTCTACTTCTTTGAGTTAATCAACATACCCATAAGGATAAGTCCAGCTCCTTTACAAATTTTAGCTGGGTCTTTAGCAGCTAGTCCTTCTAATAAATCTTGGCTACCAGCCAAACCACCAGCCACAGTAGTACAGATGTCTTGCATTGCGTTAGTCAATACTCTTTGTATTAACGCTTTCGCTTTTTGTCCTAATTTCTTCATAAATTGAGTTATATGCTGATATTACAGCGTTAATATATTCAAGGTTTTTAAATGCTCCTTGAGCTGCTGCTGCGTCTAGCGCTTCTTTAATTAATAGTAATGCTTGTTCTGGTTTCATTTTAGTTTTGTTTAAGTAAATCTATTTCTGCTTTTAATTCTTTAATAGCGTTTATTAATACAAATGTAAGCGCATGAGAGTTAAAATTCAATAGCTCTGTATCTTTTTTATCTTTTTCGTTTAATTTAGCAAAATAAGTATTCACTGTTTCTGGTAAAACTGACTGTATATCTTGTGCTATAATACCTATACCACCCTGCTCTGGGTCAAATCCAGCTTTACCATTGTATTTATATTCTACTGGATTAATTAGCAAAATTTCAGTTAAACCTTTAGTATAAGGTATAATATTAGTTTTAACTCTGCTATCTGATGCAATAGTCCAAGTATTTGTACTAGGTTTAGCTGCGCTATCTGCGCCTAATTGTAAATTATAAGCTGGTGAACCTACTGTACCTACAACTACACTACCACCACCAGAATTTAAAATTAAAGTACCAGAACCAGTACCACCAGAGGTTCTTATACTTAAAGAACCAGTAGCTGCTCCAGAAGTAGCAGATAAAGCAAATAACATAGCTGTACCAGCTGAACCAGCAGACCAGTCATTATTTTGTACACCAAAACTATTATATATATTTAAATTATTACTTGTCATAGTAGTACCACTAGGCACACTAGTTAAGTTACATAATACTCTACCACCAAAATAATTAGCAGCAGTACCAGCTGCATAAAAATTCCAGCGACCAGTAGCACTAGCTATATTAGAATAAAAACCATAATTATTAGTAGCTCCTATTAAAGTAGATGCAGCGACAAAACCATACTGATTAGTAACTGCGCTACCAGCTCCAAATGTTCCTTGATTAGCTTGGTAGTGTCTTAAATTTGTTAAAGTAAAAGCAGTTGCTGCTGTTTTAGCAACAGTATGATATAATTCTGCTGCTGTTGTAACTCCAGATTGTATAACACCATTAACATTAACACCATAAGAAGTAACTGCTCCAGATATGTTTTCGTCAATATGTAAATTAGTTGCTGTGCCTACTGCTGTTGATCCAATGCCTATTACTCCATTAGTAGCTATATTATCTGCAAAAACATCTTTATTACTTACAGCACCAGCAGAAGCTCCTACTTGTCCAGATAAATATTGCCCAGAAGTTAAATTTATAGTACCAGTATTTGTTAATTCATAAATAATTACACTAGATTGATTAGTATAAGTTATAGTACCACTAGGAGTTACAGTAATAGTATAATTTTTGTCTTGTAAAAAATTAGCTTGTGATAAAGTAGGTGTACTTGTGTTAGTACCACTTGTACCTATTCTTAAACTTGAAAGGGTTCTTAATTCAATACTATCATAAAAATATGTTGATTGTGCAAATTCTTTTAAACCATTAATAGTTTGTCCAGAAGTTAAATCTACATAATTAGAAGAATACAGTAAACCAGTAGCTGACGGGTTTACCATTAATATCTGCCCAGCAGTACCAATAGGAGTTAAACCACTAGGAACAGTAGCATTTGCTAAAAACACTACCCAAGCAGAACCGGTATCTCTATAAATAGTATTTGTATCTGTTGCAAAAAACAAACGTCCAGTTTGTCCAAACGCTGGTATATTTGCATATACGTCAGAGTATAACGCTGGAGTAGTTTGTTGATTTTTTACGTTATTATCTACGCTTATTGACATAGTTTATAGTTTAGCTTTTATACATTTTTCGTATTACTGTACAGCTTCGTGTACCAGCGCCTACAAAGAAAATGCTATATTTAGTTGTATCTATTTCGTTATAATTTGCATTAAACGCTAAAGATTGATTAGGTAGCAATATAATACCGTTTACGTTTACGTTAGCAGTACCATTATTTAAAAATGTTATATCGGCACAATCCGACTGGATATATTGTCCTATTTGATAAATAGATATATCGTTATAGTATTCTACTCTACAAGCCATTTTATTTATATTTTGGTTTAGATTTTATAATATTTAAAATTTGCTGCATTTCACTAGCATTTAACCCAGAGCTTGTTGGTCTGTAAATTTGAGCTGAAAAACTACCTTTTTGTAAAAAAGTAAGTAAATCAGTTTTATATTTTTCTTTAAATACTTTTGATAACCACGCTACCTGACTTTGTGTTTTTAAAGCACGAAATATACCAAATATAACTGCTTCATCATCTCCAAAAAAACCAAAGGCATCGTAAATCTGTTTAGCATATTTTAAAGCTACATCGTTTTTTAATAGCAAAGCTCCAGCTGGAAATTTATAACCAGCTCCAGACCAAACATTTTCAGACGGTTTAACAGTATCTAAACGTTCTAACTCTTTTTCTTCTGGACTTTGTTGTATTCCTAATTTTTGTAAAATAGGTTTAATTATTAGAAAGTATGCGCCTCCAATAATAATTACCGTTTGAAACAATTTGTTATCGTCTTTAGCCATATTATTTTCTTAACATTCCTATAAGGAGTTTAAATTGAGCTGGGTTATTATCTGCCATATCAGCTAGAGCTGTTAAATCAGCTGCTAAACTATTGGTATGTTTAGATAATCTTTCTAAAGCTATGTTTATTTGCTGTATGCTGTGCGTATGATAATTTTGCTCGTCTTCACTATAATCTATTTCGCCAATTTCTTCTGGCTCGTATGCTTCCATTTCTTCTACTTCTGGCTCTACACCAGCTACTGCTTGTTGTGGTTGTGCTTTCATAGTGTTAATTACGTTTGGTAAAAATGCAGCTATTAAAGATTGTACTGCTGGGTGGTTTATAATAGTACCAATTTTTCCTAATACATCGTCTTCGCTGTCTTCTTCTTCTTCTACTTCTTCTTGTACATCTTCTAAAGCTGTTAATCGGCTGTTAATACCGTTTAACATTTCTAATTGACGTTCCATTAAGTTTTGCATACCGTAATTAGGTTGCGCTTGGTATGGTTGTACTTGCTGTTTAAAATAGTTCGGGTCGCATACTCGTACAAATAATGTAGCTATGCTAGGTGTTTTATCAGTGATAAAAGTTTTTTCTTTCTTTGGGTGAAATTTAATTTTAAGAATATCGCTATGCTCGTTTTGTTCACTAGCAATAAGATTTTCCATAAGATATACTCTACCTTGTTCGGCATCGTCTTCGTTATAACTAAAAATCATATCCTTTCCAGCCCAAACCGAATAGTATGGAGTTTGCGAATTACGGTCATAAGCGTCCATAATTTGATTTACTCCAGTATACATTGCTTTATTTATTGCCATAATCTTTTTTTTAAAGAGTGAAAGGTAATTATATTAAATACTATTTTTCAAAGTATACATTAAAGATAAACGATAAATCAGTAGTGTTATTTAACGGTGTAGCTAAAGTAACATAAGATTTATCCCAGATAACAGTTTGTCCAGCCATTAAAAACGGTTGGCGAACAAAAGGAGCAATTACTCCAGCTGTCTGGTCTTGTGTACGTTTCAAAATTGTCATAGGTACGTTTTGTATCCACTCTCCTACGCTGCTTGGGTCGTCTACATCGTTTATATACAATGTCAAATAACCAGTAACTAATTGAGCAGCAGATACAATAGCTGCTCCAGTAGGAGATGTTGGTACGTCTACTACGTTAAATGTTTCAATACCAGTAACTGGTTTAAAACGTAAGTAGGGTTGGTCTTGAAATTGAAAACGAGTACCAGTATTACCAGTAGTAGCTACTCCAAAAACTTTCAACTCTACAAGTTGGGACTTTTTTACTCTAAACATTTTTTTTCTGTTAAGTGGACGTTGCTGTCCGATTTGTGATTTTAAAACTGCTTCTTGAAAATTAGTAATAGGAGCAGATGCTGGAACATAAGGTTTATTAATTAAACCAAAGCTTTTCTCATAAGCTGCCATTTTCTGACCTTCAACACCTAGTTTTTCATTGCAATCTGCCATTTTTTTTAAGTTTTAAATAAAGCTAGGTTTTACCCTAGCTTTATTAACCAAACAAAACACTATTACTATTAACTTACAACAGTTACGTTCTGTGCTAAAATACCTCTACATAAGATAATAACACGAGTGTTTGCATCTAGTGTAGTAAATGCAGACGGAATAGTGATATTAAATAAAGAGTTTTTAGAACCAATTAAAACCAAGTTAGGTTCTACTACTGTACTAAATTGTCCGTCAAACTGGTCAATAGGGCTGTTTGCAGCGCCTGTCTGTTGAGTTTGTGGAATTTGTAAAAATTTAGTTAAATCAGAAGTAGGAACGATTTGACGATTATTAACCGTTAAAGACAAAACACCATTATACAAAGTATATAAAGATGTTGCACCAGTAGTAAATTGCGTAGGACTTGGATAGCTAGATAATTTATAAGCGCTATCTGTCGTAGAAGATGCTTTACCAATATATACAAAAATTTCTGCAATATAAAAGGCATCTTGTAAATTCAAACGGTTTTCGGTTGGAAACTGTGCGTTACCACCAATACTTTGATTATTTAATACTCCAAAGTCATAAGACGTTTTGGTAGTAGATAGAGTATTTTCAAAACGTAAATACGATTGTGAAAGTACTGCTGATTGTGGATTAACTCCAGCTCTTACTAGAGCATCTTGTGCGTTTTTGTACACTAAACGTGCACCACCTTGTGTAGCCATTTTTTTACCTTTTAGGATTTTAAGTTATTTAATTTATTAATGTGTGAAAAGTAATTAGTAGCTATATTCGTCCATACCAGCGATAGTATCTAAATCAGAGCTGCCACCAGTACCTTCAATGCTATCATAACCATAGTTACCATAACCAGCGATAGGAGAAAGCATATCTGTACCAGATACTGTAATTTCCATATCGTCTTCCATTTGTCCGATACCAGAAATAATACCGAATGATTGTGCTAGTGATAAACCACCTACACCTACCATACCAGCGCCTAAATCTTGACCTAATTTGCCTTTAACTAATTTAGGAAAAAATACACCTAATGCTACTTGACCAGCTGCTACGATTTTAGGGTTTAAACCACCACCCATTTTACCAGCATAGTTTCCGATTAAACGAGCTGCAATAGCACCACCAGCGATACCAGCCACAGTCATTAATACATTTTTACTACCAGCTACACCACTCATTGAACGTCTGCGACGTTTTGGAGCTGCTGAACGTTTTCTACGTCTTGCCATTTTTAATTGTTTTTAATTGTTATTTATTGTTTATTGTTAAAATTCAAAGTTACCTTGTGAAAATTCTTTAAAAGTTTCTACTGCATAATCTAAAGCTAATCTTTTTCTATCTTGCATACTTAATAAATCATACCAGTTACCTCGTGGACTACCATATAGTTTATGATATTTTTTCATAGCATTATCAACATAATACTTCCACAAATCAGCAGCTCTATCTATTTTAAATGTACCTTTTTGATATTTTCTAGCCAAATTTTTTAATATAGGTAAACGCTGACTTTGATATAATTGGTAATCATTATCAGCAAATAACTGTATTTCTCTAGCAGCATCTTTATCTTGATACTGTGGTATATTTCCAATTTTAATTTTTCCTACACCAGACATAACTTTAATATTAACATTATGGCTATTAGTATCTTTATGTTTAGATACAGCTGGTTTTTTAACTCCTAATAATCTGCCTTTATCGCTACGGTTAGCTCGTGCTTCGTAATATACATTACCAGATTTGCTTACACGTTTGCCTGGCGCTTTAGCTTGTATTTTTTTATCAATAGCTATATTAGTTCTACCAGTTTGTTTTTTAGCAGCTGCTTTTCTAGTTGCTGGTTTAGCTTTAGCAGCTACTTTCTTTTTAGCTGGAGCTTTAGCAGCAGCAGCTGGTATAAATTGTTTAGCTGGTTTAGCAGTAGATTTTTTTCCTTTGTTATATTCTGCTGCTTCTGTTTGTAATTGTTTTACAAACTTTTTAATTTTTGTTTCTAAAGATTTGTCTGCTTCTAAAATATATCCGTCAGTATCTCTTAAAATATAAGCGTATATTTTTTTATAAGCTATATCATTATTTTTTGGGTTAGCAGTAATTTCTGTTAATTTTTTACCGTATTTATCCTCAATTATATAAGATAAATCTCCGTAAATATCAAACTGCCTAACATCTTGAAAACCAGCTCCAGCAAATTTAAATACACCAGCTATACTAGCTTTACGTTTAACGCTAGTTTTAACTTTTGCAGCTGGTTTCTTTTTAACTGCACTTACTTTTTTACCAGATTTTGGCAATATCATTGCCCAAGCTTTTTTAACAGCTTCGGTATGTGCCAAACGTGGGTTTTTAGCTTTTAGCTTTTTAGCTTCAGCTTGTACTTTTTTAAATCTGGCTTGATTTTCTTTTTGTGCTTTTGTCATATTTTAAAGTTTGAAAGGTAATTACCTTTTCTTTAGTAAAAAGTATAAAGCTGCTGCTGCTGCTGCTGGTATAATAAACTTTTGGTAATTACTAGCACCAGATTGAATATTTACAGTAGCAGTTTTACCAGTTGTATCTACGGTAGTATCTACTTCTTGTATTGGAGCTTCATCTGCACTTGGCTCTATACTAGGTATAGATGTTACATCTGGAGCTTTATTAATATCTGCTATTTCATTTTGGTCTGTAACTACTACATTATCTGCTACGGTTTGTATAGCTTCGTTAGTACCTTTTTCAAGTAAACTATCTACATCTATGCCTACACTTAATAAAATTGGCTGTAATTTTTTTAATACTGGTAAAGCAGTAGTATATACTTTAGAAATATCTACTACACCAATACTATCAGAGTAGTATCTATTATCAGTACCAGAAATAGCTACTTTGCTACCTTTTAATATAGTAGAAGCTAAAGTATTATATTTACCTCCTAAACTTTCCCATTGTGGTTTTAAACCACCTTGTAAACTAGATAGTGCTGCACCTAATTTTGTAGCTAGTCCAGCTTTATTTGCAGCTACAAGAGCTAAAAAAGCATTTCTAGAAGGTGTTGTACCTACTTTTACTATAACTTTAGTTAAAGTACCTCCAGTAGCTTTTGCTAGTGCGCCTTTAGCAGCTTTTTTAACAGCAGCTTTAGCAGCTACTTTAACAGCTCCTTTTTTAGCTACTTTTTTAATAGCAGCTTTAGCAGCTTTTTTAATACCACCTTTAGCAAGTAATGCAGCAGCTCCAGCTGGAGTAGTAGCAGCAGCGCCTTTAGCTACAACTTTAACTACTTTAGCTATTGGTTTTGCTACTTTTTTAACTGCTTTAGTTATGTTTTTTAAACTTAACTTCTTTAAACTAATTTTTCCGATATCATTTGTACCAGAAATTCTGTAAAGTGCCATACTAGGTTTTTTATCTATTTTAAAATTATATTTTTTTCTTTGGTCAAATTTAGGTAAAACTGGGTCTATCCAAATTTCTTTACCGTTTTTATCTTTTGCTACTACAAAAACGTGCTGTATAATTTTTTGGTCATTATAACTTGCAAATCTATAACACCATTCAGCACCTCCTCTATTTCTTTCCATTGCACCTAAAATACCTCCTATAAACTGGCTGTACTGTTTGCAATCTCCATAACCTTGAGCTATTATACTACTTGGACTTTTTAGGGTCTGTTTGCTACTTGGCTCTATATCGTATCTAACATTCTGTTTTAGAAAGTTATATATATTTTTGCACGTTTCTCTAACATTTCTACCAATAAAGTATGGATATATTTTATCATACTCTTTAGCTTCGTCTTTGTGAGCTTGTAACAGCTCCTTTATAATATCCCCAGTACCTTGACTGTATTTGACAATTTTTAAACTGCCTATATACGGTTTTAGTTTGGTAAGCAGTAAGCGCTTATCTACCATACTATTTTATTTTTCTATTAACGCTAACTGGATATAATATATTATCTACATTAACGTTCATATCAGCTGAAATAGTCAAACCACTACCCTTTTTTA
>Ga0209617_10001350_pt1 | contig 11490 bp, 12 predicted proteins | sample LakEriepJuly2011_2_FD_187459 | JGI IMG/M metagenome (GOLD analysis project Ga0209617, IMG submission 187459) | Freshwater microbial communities from dead zone in Lake Erie, Canada - CCB epilimnion July 2011 (SPAdes) (version 2) | ecosystem: Environmental > Aquatic > Freshwater > Lentic >... | reverse complement strand
AGTATAATTGATATGATCAAATCTTTAAAACAAGGTAAAGGATTAAATGAAATTTTTAGCGATAAAGATAAACTAATACATTTTGGAATAATACTTATAATTATTAGTATTTTACTTGTTCCTTTAGCTTTAAATTAAAACTCGCCAAATATTTTATTTTTAGTATCAATTGCATTATATGGTATAAATGATTGCATTTCTACCATCTTTCTTTTTGGTTCTGATAGTATTTGTTTTAGAATATGTACTAGTTCTTTTTTTTTTAAATAATGATTTTTTAATATTTGAATTGGAAGTGATAATATTAAATTATCATATCGATCTATACACTTTAGATAAATGTATATATCTTTAGTTTTAAAATATTTTTCACATATTTCAATAAAATCTTTGTAATTTTGTGGATTATATTTAGAATATAAATGTATTGAATCTAAAAAAATTAACATTTTTGGATTTGATGATATAAATGGATATTTGTTATTTAATATATTTTTTTTAATTTCTTCTAATTTATAATTAGTTTCAATATTTATTTTATGAAAATAATCTTGTCTAAGATAAATAAATCCAATAAAAATAATAAAAGGTAGTAAATATGCAGAACTTATATTTGAAATTTTCCAAATATATATTAATCCAATACCAAATAACAAATAAATAAATATATCACTTCTATTAAAAACTAGCAGTTTCCACATATTATTTAATTATATTTATAATTAGATAATTAATTTAATACAAACTATTTATTTGATCATATAATGAATTTTCAGGTATAATATGAGAGTTTGTATCTGAATTTATTACTGGTATTTCTTCAACTAATCCTTTTAATGATAGTTCTAGCAAAATATTTTTATCCCCAAAATAAATTGGTTTTCCTTTTGAATCTTTTATTTCAATTTGTAGACTATCTAATTTAGCTAATGCTGATGATAACTTTTGCATATAACTATTTATTCTATTTGATCCTAACATTATTTTACAAAGTGGTTGTGTTTCACTTATATTTGTTAAAAATATTTGAACAACTTTATCTGGTCTTAAATCATATGATTTTTTAGATGTAAAACTCGTACCATTTAAACATTCTTGTTTTGATTCAAAACCAAAAACTTCTAAAATATTATTTTGATAATGTGAATAATCAGTATATAATGTTATTGGACTTGATTCTTCTGATATCTTTTCTATTGTTATAAAATTATTTACTTGATTAATTGTTATCTTAATATTATCTTGATTTAGAACTCTATTCATTATTTCAATCAAATAATCTGCTGTATAATTACCAACTGGTAATCCTAATATTTTAATATTACCTTTCTTTTGATAAAATATATCATCTGAACATGTTATCTGATTATTCTCATTTGTTGAATAATATAAAATATTATTGTGCGGAGTAATATTATAAATTAAATCAGGAAGATTATAATTAACAAGTTCTATTGCTGAAATTTGTTTCATTTTTATTGTTAGTGGACAAGTATAAATATTAGCTGATTTTTTGCTATTATCTAAATTTAATATTTCTATTTTATCATTTGAATTATATATTTCCAAATTATTTTTAATTAATTTTTTAACATTATCGTTTAATTTTTTTGATTCTGTCATTTGTTTTTCAGTTTCTTCATATTTTTTTTTTAAATTATCTACTTGTGCTAATATTTCACTTCTTTTATCTTCTAGTAATTTTATTTTAGAATCATCTATGTCATATGAATTTGCTAAATTTTTTAACTTTTCTTGTAATCCACTATTAATTAGTTTCTGTTGTGTTAATTCATAAGTTAATAATTGAAATTGATTTTGTAAATCACCATTTAAACTTTGTGGTTGTTGCTGTTGTTGCTGTTGTTGCTGCTGTTGCAGCTGTTGTTGCTGTTGGTGCTGTTGGTGCTGTGTAACTAATTGAGATTTTAATATATTTAATTCATCTTGAAACCCCTTTTGCTGTTCTTGTAAAGCCATTTGTAGAGCAACATGTTGCTGTTGAGGAGTTTGTTGGTTGTACATCTGTTGAGGTGCTTGTTGAGTATATATTTGTTGGGGAGCTTGAGTATACATTTGCTGATAATGTTGTTGTAACTGTTGTTGTTGTAACTGTTGTTGTTGTTGTAATTGTTGTTGGTGTAACTGTTGTTGTAACTGCTGTTGTAACTGCTGTTGTAACTGTTGTTGGTATTGTTGTTGTGGCTGTTGTTGTGGCTGTTGTTGTGGCTGTTGTTGTGGCTGTTGTTGTTGTGGCTGTTGTTGCTGTAATCGAGTAATATTAGTTTGTCCTTGTTGTCCTTGACTTATTCCTAAAGTAGTATCTAATATACCTCTTTCTTGTTGTATTTGCATTAATTTATCTTCTGGTCTAATACTTTCATCAATTCTAATTCTAGTTGGATCAATACCAGTAGTATATGCATTAATATTTGTAGTCATATCAGGATCATTAAATCCTTCTACTAATACATTTTGATTTAATATAAATGAATCATTAGTAATTGGATTAAAAAATTTATCCATCTGATTATGTTGTTGAGACAAAGTAAAATTATCATTTGTTATAGGTTGAAAGTATTGATCTAATACTGCACCTTGAGTTGGTATTTGTTGATTAGGATTTGGATTATATTGATTTGGATTATATTGATTTGGATTATATTGATTTGGATTATATTGATTTTGATTATATTTATTTTGATTATTTTGTTGCTGAACTTGTTGTTGAGACTTTTTCATACTACCAGAACCATCTAATGAAAAGTCTGGTGTTGATGGTCTTTGACCCATCATAGATCTATCGTTATCTCGTTCTGCTTGCAATCTAGAAAATCTGTCTCTTGCAGACTCTTCAAAATCTTTTTTCCTATCACCATTATTAGAACTTGTTCCCATAGGATTAAATCCTATTTGTTGTTGATTAAATTGATCAACTGGCATGAATGATGGATTTGGATTAAATCTATTATCATCTCTCATTGATGTAAATTGTGGTCTAGATGAAATCATTTGTTGTTTTCCTTGTCCAGAATTTATCTCGATTCCTCTATTCATACCCATCATTCCTACATTACTTTTTGAAACCATTTCATTCATTTTGTTTATAACAAGATCATTTGCACCAGATAAAACTTTTTGAAAGTTTCCAGGTGTTAACTTTCTTGTATCAATTTTATCAAATACCATTTTCATTGTTTGAACAAGACGTGTTGTTAAATATTTTTTCTGCTCACCATCAATTGCACCTAAATTATTTTTTTTAATAATATCAACATACAAATTAGATGTATTTTGTTGTGAAAACATACTTTTTTTAAGGTTATCTTCTAATCCAGAACTCATAGTGTTCATTTATTTATTATAAAAAGTATATTATTTTTAAGTGTTTTTTAACAAATTAAATGAAGATTTTTTAGTAAATTTATTTTCTGAATAATTTTATTAAAATCTAAAAATATGTCAAATTTTTCTAAAACAAAACGTATTGCTTTTTCATTTTCAAAATCTAAAACATCAACTTATAGAAATGTAAAAAATGATGAATCAATTCCATATACAACAAATTTATATAAAAACTCTATTTATCAATCAGATCCAGTTAGAAGACAAGAAAAAGAATCCTCTGACTCTTTAGGGATTTATACTTATTGGTCAGAATATGAACAGATAGATAAAAATTTTTTTAGAGATATACAAGTTGAAGAATATGATATTAATTTAAATAGTGGAGATAGAGATATATCTGCTAATTCTAATCCATTAAATTTTACTGTTTGGTTGAGTCCAGGATCAACAAGATCCAAATCATTTTTACCCCGAGTATTTAAAAATGTTAAATATATTTCATTTGAACATGTTATTTTTCCCAAGTATACTCGTTTAAATAAATATGATGGTTCTACTGATATATCTGCAAATATTTATATTAGTGATATTTCTAACTCTATAACCTCCTTAAAACTAAATGATGATATAGTATCTAGTATTAATCAAAATATATCTTATCAAATTTGCAATTTTCAAAATTCAGGTCTAAATACTCATGTGAACTTTACAATAAATTTTTGCACAAGTATTTGTTGGGAATTAGTATATAATAATCAAACATATACTAAAATTTTAAATAAATATATTCCAAGTTTAACCTCTGGGTCTTCCAATTATATTCAACATATTTGTATTCAACCTACTAATAATAAATTTTTATTTAATACTAAAAATATATCTGAATTTAGACCATTATTTCCAAAATTAAATAATATTGCAGATTTATATTATGCAATTAAAAAGACATATGTGGTATATAAGAATTCAGATTTACTAAATATATACAAGTTTGATATTAAATTGCTAGATTCAACATACACACCAATTCAAATAAATAATTTGGATTTTAGTATTCAAACAAACAATTGTACATGTTGTTTACCTACAGGAGATATCAAATACTCGTGCAAATGTTATTATCCAAGACATCCATTGTATTATGGCTATCAAATTGACCTATTTTTAAAAATCGGAACCCTTGTACAAGAATTAAATAAAAAAACATACTTTGATTGAAAGCTTGTAAAAAATTGATTTTTATTTTGATTTAAATATTATGTTAATATATAATATAAATGAATACATTTGTATTATATAAGCTTCCTGAATTATCAGATAGTCTGATTACAGATATTAAAAAAAATGGATTTAGAGAGACTTATTCTAGATTTTTATCTCAACCACAAATTTCAAATGGATTTAATATTTTCATACATAAATCTAAAGATAAAATGAGTTTTGTTAATGATCCAAAGTATAGAAATAAAAATTTCTATCATGTAACAAATCCTTTTGAACATACTATAACTAATTCTGAAAAAGACAAACTAGATATTGCTTCTTATTCAAAATTATATTTTAAAATTGGTGAAAAATCTAAAGTTCCAATTGTATCAAGAGCTTTTTATAAACTTTGGGAAATGTTAATTATGTTTGATCTTTTTCCTAGAACTTCAGGACGCATTGTATCTGCACATTTAGCCGAAGCACCTGGTTCTTTTGTCCAAGCATTAATATTTTTTAGAGAAAAATTTTATAAATCTTCAGATTATTCAAAAGATGAACATTATGTGATATCAATTGATGATGAAGGTATGTCAGGAGTACCATCATTTAAAAAAGATTTTAGAACAGAATATTCAAGAGTTAAAATATATGAACAGGATGGAGGAGATTTAACAAATACAAAATCAATTGAAAAATTTGTAAAATTTTCATCAAAAGCAAACTTAGTTACAGCAGATGGTGGTTTTATTTGGAAAGATGAAAATTTCCAAGAACAAGAAGCATATAGATTAGTACTAGGTGAAATAATTACTGCACTTAAAATTCAAGCAGATGGTGGATCTTTTATACTCAAGTTATTTGAAATATATACAAATATCTCTATGAAGATGATATCAGTACTATCATCTGTTTATAAAGAAGTTTATATTACTAAACCACTTACATCAAGACCATCTAATTCAGAGAGATATATTGTTTGTAAAGGATTCAAAGGAATTGATTCATTAGTAATTAAATCAATGGAAGAGCTTTTAGAACGAATTAATTCTAATGAATCTCAAGGAATGTTTTTATCATCTATTTTGCCAGAATATACAATTGATATTCAAACAAAATATGTAACAAATATTTCATCAATACTTCTATCTAATACACAACATGAATCTATTAATAAAATGATCACATATATAAATTCTGGTAATTACTATGGAGATCAGTATCATCAGTTTCTAGAAGAACAACAAAAAGCTAATGATTTTTGGTGTTCTACATTTTATCCTCTAGATCTTGTAGATATGAAGGCTGTACAAAAAAGTATTGGAGCTATAATAGATATTTCATTGTCACAAGCAGATACGTATATTACTAACTATACACAAATTATTATATAAATCTTATTTTCTTTTTTGGACTTTAGGATTTGCTTTAATAAATTGTTCAGCTAAATGTTCACCTATTGCCATTTCTCCTTTATCTTTACTTATATTTCCAGATGCAATTGATTCCATAGTTGATAACATAAATTCTAATGGACTTAAATCAAAATCTTTTAGAACCATAACAAATAGTGCATCAAATTCTTTTGCAAATGATGGTAGCACTTCTTCTATTGATTTATAGTACTTAGATTCTTTAACTATTTGATTAACTCTTTCTTCATAATCAGAAAGATTTGAATCTACTTTTAAAATAGATTGTTTCATTTGTTTTTTTAAATCAGCAAATTCAGGAATTTCTGCAAATTGTTTAATAATTTTAACATTTTGACGTATCACATTCATTTCATTAATACTATTCATTTTTAATATATAAATAAATATATATATTTATTTATATCAGTTTAACAAATAATTTCTTATTATTAATTATTAATCAATGAATAAATTACATCTAATATTTTTACTTTTTATTGTAAAATTAATATTAGGATTAAAATTTAATGATTCTTATCATATGAATTTTATAATCTTGTATGTATATGCGTATAGTAGAACTAATTCGCATTCAGTGTCCGCATCAATTGGATTAATAAATTTACTTATATCAACATTTTTTAGATATATGTTAGATGATTCTAAAGCATATGTAGTAAATAGTTTAGTATATGGTTATATAGTATTAAATTTAGATAATATTGTTAATATAATAACTCCATATACCAAACAAATTATTTTTTTTAGTACAAGTTATATATTTTTTTCAATATTTGAATGGATAATACATAAATATATTATGCACTGCAATAAACAATCAGTATTTTTTTATTTGTTAAATTTAATTGATCCCAATGGTGTAATTGAAAAAACATGTGATCATCATATAGAACATCATAAAGAGGTTAAACCTAATATGACACTTTCTGAAGTTAAATATAAAAGTTCACTTTTTATGGGATGGCATGTTTCTATATATTTAATTGTATTTTCTTTTATATCAATGTCAATTTCTATGTTTTTAAGCAAAATTAAAATTACATATACAATTCTTGCAGTATCAAGTATAGCAATTACAATTCTATGGTCTTATTTATGGAATAAAGTTCATCCACTAATGCATAAATATGATGGATCATATACTTTAAAAGAAGGTCCATATGAATCTAGTTTAAACTTTGACCCTGTTAATAAACTATTTTTTAGAAATCATCAATTTCATCATTTACAAAAAGGAGTCAAAAAAGGTAATTATAATATTATTGCATTTGGAGCAGATGAATGGTTTGGAACTAATGTTAAAAATATTAATAATAAAGAATACTGTTCTAATCCAGAAGTTTCACATGAAGAGATTTGTAAAAATTAACTATTCTGTATTAATTAAATTATATTTATTTGTTGGACTTGGGTTTCTTGTTGGACTTGGGTTTCTTGGTGGACTTGGGTTTCTTGGTGTTCTTGGTGTTCTTGGGTTTCTTGGACTTGTTGGGTTTCTCGGACTTCTTCTTGTAAAGTTGAACTATGTTTATTTGCTACATTTTTATTAAACTCTTTAATATCATCTTCTGAAATAGTATTATTTTTTTTAATTATTTTTACTGATTTTTTTTTAATCATTGAATTTATTTGTTTATCAAAACTATCTAATTCTTTATTAAAATTTTTTAAATCAAAATTTGTATCAATAATATCATCAAACTGTTTATTAAAGTCAATATTTTTATTTTGTGTTGCTATAGGAATAAAAAAAGTATTTTTCATATAATTATAACATGTAAAACCAATATCAAATAATAGTACTAAACCAATATATATATTAAAAAAACCAATCATCTCATATCTTCTTTCTATAAATTTTAATCCAGCAATTATAAATATATATTTCATAACTGATATAAAAATGCCATGAGGACAGAGATGAAAGACATCTTTTAACTTCTCTGAAGATTTAAGATTAAAATATAATAACATTTACTATATTTTAATATATTATTTTTTATAATATTTACAAATACATTTACTATTTTAATATATTATTTTTTATAATATTTACAAATACATTTCATCAAATTTTCTCTTGAATATTTTCTATATATTTCTTTTATATTTATATTAAATTCTAATAAATTATATTTATTAGAATCATCATCATCTTCTAATACATTAATAGTATCAATAAAAATACTATCATCTATATCTACTGTTACAGTATTATCTGTTTTTAATGCAGGACCTAATACAAACTCTACTGGATTAAGATTAGATGATCCTGATAATCCTAATTCTAAAACTTTATTTTCTTTTAATCCAATTCCAATTGTATATATAGAATCGCATAAATCTACTACTAAAGGACTTGTGTGTGTTAGCATAACTTTTTCATCAAATGTTTGAAATCCAACATTTGGACTAACTGGATCTTTCTTATTAACTATAATAATTGATTTTTTATTTGGATCTAACTTTTCTTCTAAATAATAAATTTTTAGTAATTTAGATTCAAATGAATATATATAAATATTCGAGTCAAAATAACCTGACAGAAATAGTATCAACTCATTATTTACTATATTTTGTGTAACTAAACTTAACATTTTTTTTATATTTATTAATGGATTAAATTCATAAGATTCCATATATTCTTTAAGCTTGTTCAACTCAAAATTATACGAAATTTCATCAATTGTTTGATATTGACCAGTACTTAATAAAGGTCTGTCTGATAAATACTCTGTTTTTTTTTCTAGACTACTTTCATGTTGAAATAATAAACATGAAAACAAATTTGTAAAAGTTCCATAGGGCTCAAAATTTGTAAATTTACTTTTTTCTATATCTTTAATAACCAAATGCTGTCGTTTTGATGACTTTCTAGTAATTTTATATTCTGGGACTATACTTTGAATAATATCATAAATATTTACCATTGGAATAGCTATTTAATATAACTATTTATTTATTTAAGTAATTAAATAAATAATTCAATTTTTCCTAATTTAAAAAAATTGCATAATTTACTATTTACTTAAATAAATACTTATATCAATAGCTAATACTATGAATTCATCTAAAATTATTCTTAAACATTATGAAAAATACTCCAAAGAACCTATTGAAAATTTAAGTATTGAAGAACCTAATTTATCTAGTATTAATAAATGGAATTTTGTTTTAACTGGACCTAAAGATACTCCATGGGAAGATGAAATATATAATGGAACTATTAGTTTCCCATCTAATTATCCTTTTTCTCCTCCTGAAGTAAGATTTACTTCTAAACTTTTTCATCCAAATGTTTATTCTGATGGAAAAATTTGTATTAGTATATTGCATGAAGGTGTTGATGAATATGGATATGAAGATACAAGTGAAAGATGGTCACCAGTTCAAACAATTGCGACAATTTTTCTTAGTATAATATCTTTATTTCATTCTCCTAATTGTGATTCACCAGCAAATGTTGATGCGAGTGTTATGTATAAAAAAGAAATTAAAGAATTTACAAAATATATTAGATCTCTAAGTGTGTAAAACTTATTTTATCTAAGCAAGTTTTAAAACTTCATCTCCCATACATTCATTTATAAATTCAATTATTGATTCAGGATTTCTGTTACCATTAAAAGTTATTGTTTTCCCAAGCTTCATATCAACAAAAATAATTGTTGGATAACCACTAATTTCTTTAATTGTACTACATTCTTTTTGTTTTTTAACACATGAAATTTTTACCATATTAATTAAATCTTTTGGAATTAAATCTGTTAATGCATTCCAAGTTGGCATTAAACTTTTACAATGACCACACCATTCAGCATAAAATAAAACTAAAGAATTTAATTTTTTATTAATTTTAGATTTTGTTTTGTCTTCGTTTATTTTTTCATGATCTTCATTTATTTCTTCGTCTTCATTAAATTGATTACTATTAATTTTATTTTCTTCACAACTATCAATTATCTTTATAACCTTAAAGTTTAATCTTTCTAAATCAGATAAGACTTCAAGTTTATTATCTTCAGAAGAATCTTTAATCATAAGAATATTTTCAATAATTTTACCATGTAATATTTTCATTTGTCCAAGCGTTTTTCTAGCTTCTTTCAAACTATCTTTTTTAGTATAAGTATCAAAATATTTTTTTAGTATAGTTATCTTTGAATAATAATCCATATATATAACTTGTATAGATTTTAATTTAATTTCATGATAAAAATATCTATAATATATTAATATGAATATGGATAAAGAAAAAATAATAACTAGTAATGGATATGAAGACATTTTTCATCCTTTTTTATTAGACGTTTATCCTGTTAAAAAAACAGATTATGCAATTCTACCAAAATATATTACATCTGATAAAATTGATCAATATAAGATTTTTTCTAATTCTATAAAAAAAGTAGATACTTCTACGATTTTAGACTCGACACAAATTAAAGATTATTTTTCATCTGGACATTTTTTTTTATCAACTAATCTTGAGATTAATTCTATAGATGATGTTTATCAAGCAATAGATGAACTAATTACATCAAATAGAAAAATAGAAACAATTGATTTAGTATTAAATATAATTTTTAAAACTTGGATTAAAGAAATAGATGATATATATATTGATAAATTTATAGATTTTTATCAAAAATATTTTATGAAATTCTATTCACTTGATATTGATTATAAAAAAATGTTTAAACAAATACAGTCATCAATTAAAACTACAGATTTAATTCATAATGACATCATAAATAATATATTAAAAAAATAAAAAATATATAATATAATATTATATGTTAAGATCATTTGTTGATATTAATGGAAATATTCAATATGTACCTTTTGGTGCATATTCTAATCAAATTAATAGTGTATTTCAACCTATTTATGTTAATGATCCATATGCAAATTCATCACTTGTAGTTACACCAACCTATTCTGATGAAGAAAAACCTAGTATTACTGGCTATAATGTTTATCCAAGACCTATATTTTATACTAATTCAAATTATTCAGATATAAATAATGATCCAGAACTCCGTAAAAGAGTAGTTAGATATTTTTTTGAAAAATTTTCAACTGTATGGTTACCATATAGTTATACCAAGTTACAAAAGTATTTAAAAAATACAAATGGAGAAATTAGTTTTATTAAAACTATTGGAGAATATGATAAAGAAATTATTAATGATAATGCCAAAGTTGAATTTATTCTTGAAAATATATTATCCAAGCATGAACTTTTAGTATTTCTTGATAAATTTGTAAATAAAAATAATGTTAATTGGTATGATTTGAAACTTAAACATATTGATAAGATTAAATCTGAACTTTATGATAAATTAAAAAATCATATGAAAAAAATTGTCATCAAACATATTTAAAATATTAAATAAAATATTTATTTAATATTTTATTTTACTAAAAAAATTTATAACCATGTAGATAACTATCTGAAGAATCTTCTGAATCTGATTTTGAATCATGTGTACAAGCT
>Ga0209617_10001349_pt1 | contig 11491 bp, 9 predicted proteins | sample LakEriepJuly2011_2_FD_187459 | JGI IMG/M metagenome (GOLD analysis project Ga0209617, IMG submission 187459) | Freshwater microbial communities from dead zone in Lake Erie, Canada - CCB epilimnion July 2011 (SPAdes) (version 2) | ecosystem: Environmental > Aquatic > Freshwater > Lentic >... | reverse complement strand
CATGGACATCGAACACATCAACGCCCTCGGCGCACAGATCTCTGACCTGACTCAGCGCACCGTTGAGCTCCGGAGGTATCTTTGACTGGGATGAAAAATCCCGCCGCCTGAGCGAAGTCAACGCTGAGCTCGAAGACCCTGCCGTCTGGAACGACCCCAAGCGCGCTCAGGAATTGGGCAAAGAGAAGAAGGCGCTGGAGAACGTCGTCCTGACCATCTCCGAATTGCAGACGGGCCTGGCCGACAACGCCGAGTTGTTCGACATGTCCAAGGCAGAAGGTGACATCGACGGCATCGAAGCCATTGCCGCGGACGTGGCAGCGCAGGCATCCCGCGTGGGCGACCTCGAATTCCGCCGCATGTTCAACAAGCCGGCCGACCCGCTGCCCGCGTTCGTGGACATCCAGGCCGGCGCCGGTGGCACCGAGGCCTGCGACTGGGCCAACATGCTGCTGCGCCAGTACGTGCGCTACGCCGAGCGCAAGGGCTTCACGGCCACGGTGGAAGACATCACCGAAGGCGACACGGCTGGCATCAAAAGCGCGACCATCAAGGTCGAGGGCGAGTACGCCTTCGGCCTGCTGCGCACCGAGACCGGCGTGCACCGCCTGGTGCGCAAGTCGCCGTTCGACTCGTCGGGCGGCCGCCACACCTCCTTCGCCTCGGTGTTCGTGTACCCGGAAATCGACGACTCGATCGAGATCGACATCAACCCGTCCGACGTGCGCACCGACACCTTCCGCGCTTCCGGCGCCGGCGGCCAGCACATCAACAAGACCGATTCGGCCGTGCGCCTGACCCACATCCCCACGGGCATCGTGGTGCAGTGCCAGGATGGCCGCTCGCAGCACAGCAACCGCGACGTGGCCTGGAAGCGCCTGCGCTCGCGCCTCTATGACCACGAGCTGCGCAAGCGCCAGGAAGAGCAGCAAAAGCTGGAAGACAGCAAGACCGACGTGGGCTGGGGCCACCAGATCCGCTCTTACGTGCTGGACAACAGCCGCATCAAGGATCTGCGCACCAACGTTGAAGTTTCGGCCACCCAGAAGGTGCTGGACGGTGACCTCGACCAGTTCATCGAAGCCAGCCTCAAGCAAGGCATCTGACACTTGTCAGCCACACGGATTCACCTCAAAAGGGACACCCCATGCGTGAAGGCAGCGCCCCGCTGATTCGCCGCGAAGACTATGCGGCGCCGGCGTTCTGGATCAAGACGGTCGATCTGACCTTCGATCTGGACCCGGCCAAGACCCTGGTCATCAACAAGATGACCGTGGCACCCAACCCGGCCCAGCCCGGCGCGCCCCTGCGCCTGGATGGCGAAGACATCAACCTCACGCGCGTGCTGGTCGATGGCGAGCCGGTCTCCTTCCGCACCGAGGGGGGCCAGTTGGTGCTGGAGAATCTGCCGCAGCAGCCGTTCAATCTGGAGATTCGCAGCACCTGCGCGCCCGAGAAGAACACGCAGCTGTCGGGCCTGTACACCAGCAGCGGTGGCTTCTTCACGCAGTGCGAGGCCCTGGGCTTTCGCCGCATCACCTATTTCCTTGACCGCCCGGACGTCATGGCCACCTACAAGGTGACCCTGAAGGCCGACAAGCTGAAGTACCCGGTGCTGCTGTCGAACGGCAATCTGGTCGAAGAGGGCGCGCTGGACGGTGGCAAGCACTTCGCGGTCTGGGAAGACCCGCATCCGAAACCTTGCTACCTGTTCGCTCTGGTGGCCGCCGACCTGGTGCGCCGCGAGCAGCGCATCCGCACCCGCGCGGGCAAGGACCACCTGCTGCAGATCTTCGTGCGTGCCGGTGACCTCGACAAGACCGAGCACGCGATGAACTCGCTGATCGCGTCCATCGCCTGGGACGAAGCCCGCTTCGGCCTGAGCCTGGACCTGGAGCGTTTCATGGTCGTGGCTGTGAGCGACTTCAACATGGGCGCCATGGAGAACAAGGGGTTGAACATCTTCAACACCAAGTTCGTGCTGGCCAACCCGGCCACTGCCACCGACGTGGACTTCGGCAACGTCGAGAGCGTGGTGGCCCACGAGTATTTCCACAACTGGACCGGCAACCGCGTGACCTGCCGCGACTGGTTCCAGCTGTCGCTGAAGGAAGGCCTGACCGTTTTCCGCGACCAGCAATTCAGCCAGGACATGGCAGGCAGCCCGAGCGCCCGTGCGGTCAAGCGCATCGAAGACGTGCGCACCCTGCGTCAGCTGCAATTCCCGGAAGATGCCGGTCCGATGGCGCATCCGGTCCGCCCCGACAGCTACATGGCCATCGACAACTTCTACACGGCCACCGTGTACGAGAAGGGTGCCGAGGTCGTGCGCATGATGCACACCCTGGTGGGCGATGAGGGCTTTGCCAAAGGCATGGCCCTGTACTTCGAACGCCACGATGGCCAGGCCGTGACCTGCGACGACTTCGCACAGGCCATCGCCGATGCCAACCCCGCCAGCGAACTGGCCACGCGCTTGGAGGCCTTCAAGCGCTGGTACGCCCAGGCGGGCACGCCCCGCGTCCAGGCACACGGCGACTACGACGCGGCCAACCAGATCTACACCCTGAAGCTCTCGCAAAGTTCGGCGCCCACGCCGGGCCAGCCGGTGAAAGCGCCGGCGGTCATCCCCGTGGCCATGGGCCTGGTGGCGCCGGATGGCCGTCACCTGAACCTGCACTTCGAAGGCCAACTTGCGTCCGTGGGGCACAACACCGTGCTGGTGCTGTCCGAGCCCGAGCAAACCTTCACCTTCGTGCACGTGCCGGTCGAGCCCGTGCCCTCGCTGCTGCGCGGCTTCTCGGCGCCGGTGGTGCTGGAGGCCGAGCTCAGCGACGACGCGCTGTTCACCCTGCTCCGCCACGACCAGGACCCTTTCAACCGCTGGGAGGCCGCCCAGAAGCTGTCGCTGCGCCGCCTGCTGGCTGCGGTGGCCGGCAGTGGTCATGTCGAGCTGGACGGCCGCTTCATCGAAGCCTTGCGTGGCGTGCTGCGCCACCCCGAGCTGGACGCCGCCTTCAAGGAGCTGGTGCTGACCCTGCCGAGCGAGGCCTACGTGGCCGAACAGCTCGACCTGGTGGACCCGCAACGCATCCACGCGGCCCGCGAAGGCATGCGCCTGCAACTGGCCCACGCCCTGCATGAGGATTGGGCCTGGGCCTACGAACAACACCACGAGCTGGGCGGTTACTCGCCCGACCCGGTGAGCACCGGCCGCCGCGCCTTGGCCAACCTGGCCCTGGGCATGCTGGTGCTGGATGGCAGCGTGCGCCACAACCCGGTCTGGACGGGCAAGGCCCTGCAGCGCTTCCAGGACGCCAACAACATGACCGACCGCCTGGGTGCGCTGTCCGCCCTGGTGAACGCGCATGCCGAGCATGCCGAGCAGGCCCTGGAGCGCTTCCACCAGCAGTTCCGCGGCGAAGCCCTGGTCATCGACAAGTGGTTCAGCCTGCAAGCCCTGGCGCCTGAGAAGGACGGCAAGGTGTTTGCCCGTGCCAAGGCCCTGATGCTGCACCCCGACTTCACGCTGCGCACGCCCAACCGCGCCCGCAGCCTGTTGATGGCGCTGTGCCAGAGCAATCCGGCTGCCTTCCACCGCACCGACGCCGCAGGCTACGTTTTCTGGGCCGACCGCGTGATCGAAATCGACGGCATCAACCCGCAGCTGGCCGCCCGCCTGGCCCGTGCCATGGACCACTGGCGTCGCCTGGCCGAGCCCTACCGCACAGCAGCCCGCGAAGCGCTGAGCCGCGTGGCCGCCCGCACCGAGCTGTCAGACGATGTCCGCGAGATCGTCACACGCGCGCTGCAGGATTGAGCCTTTCCCTGTTTTCAGACCTTGAGATCACCACCATGTCCAAACGCATCAGCCTCACGCAGTACCTGATCGAGCAGCAGCGCGGCGAAGCGCAAATCCCTGCCCAGTTGCGCCTGCTCATCGAAGTCGTCGCGCGTGCCTGCAAGTCCATCGCCATCAGCGTCAACAAGGGCGCATTGGGTGATGTGCTGGGCACCGCCGGCAGCGAAAACGTGCAGGGTGAAGTCCAGAAGAAGCTCGACATCATCGCCAACGAGGTGCTGATCGAGGCCAACGAGTGGGGTGGCCACCTGGCCGGCATGGCGTCCGAGGAAATGGACGACATGCACGCCGTGCCGCTTCACTACCCGCAAGGTGAATACCTGCTGCTGTTTGACCCCCTCGACGGCTCCAGCAACATCGATGTCAACGTCAGCATCGGCACCATCTTCTCGGTGCTCAAGCACAAGGGCGGCGACGTCACGAACGACAGCTTCCTGCAGGCTGGCACCGACCAGGTTTGTGCCGGCTACTGCGTTTATGGCCCGCAAACCACGCTGGTGCTGACCGTGGGCCGCGGTGTGGTGATGTTCACGCTGGACCGCGAGCAGGGCTCCTTCGTGATGACGGCCGATCAGGTCAAGATCCCCGAAGACACCAAGGAATTCGCCATCAACATGTCGAACATGCGCCATTGGGACGCCCCGGTGAAGCGCTACATCGACGAGTGCCTGCAGGGCAAGGACGGCGTGCGCGGCAAGGACTTCAACATGCGTTGGATCGCTTCCATGGTGGCCGATGTGCACCGCATCATGACCCGTGGTGGCATCTTCATGTACCCCTGGGACAAGCGCGAGCCCACCAAGCCCGGCAAGCTGCGCCTGATGTACGAAGCCAACCCCATGAGCTTCCTGATCGAGCAGGCTGGTGGCGCGTCCACGAACGGTTTGCAGCGCATCATGGAAATCCAGCCAGGCCAGCTGCACGAGCGCGTCAGCGTGGTGCTGGGCTCGAAGAACGAGGTCGATCGCGTCACCGCCTACCACCGCGAAGTGAAGTGAAGCTGGGCGCTGAAAACCCGTTATAATTTTAGGCTGTGCGGTGATCTGCGTTGAGCGGGTCACACCACGCGTGCCGGTGTAGCTCAGTCGGTAGAGCAGCTCATTCGTAATGAGAAGGTCGAGGGTTCGATTCCTTTCTCCGGCACCAAAAATCTCAATAAAAACAACGCACTAGCCTTTGCAGGACAGTGCGTTGTTTTGCTTTTGTTGGCACACTTTTGCATTGCAGGTGTGCCAAGACTGTGCCAAGGCACAACGCACTCAACAGCCGTGCGGCTTGCATGACATTGCAATGCATCGCTGCTACGATTGCTGCGCGCCAGGGTGCTGGCGTTTTCCTGTGCTGAAGACGTAGGAAAGACCACGAGATAAAAAAAGGACGAACCTGGCGAGCGACCAGTAGGGCGTCTGAAAACCGAGGGTCACGGATTGTTCAGCAGCGTCTCACCTAAAGCGGAAGGGTGAGGCGTAAGAAAGGATGCCTTGCGGCAATCGCCAGGCTGCCACCCCGCCGGTCAGGATGAGGCCGGAGTGTTCAAAGGGGAGCAGTTCGGGAGAGCAGGAAATGCAACTAGGGGGACCACCCCGCCGAATTCTGTCCACGTGATGCCCGAAGGGCTGCGGACAAGGGTTCGGTCCCGCGGACTCATCCGGACACGGTTCAGACCATTGGTCGGCCGTGAACGGACTGTCACGCCCATGAACAAGTTGCTCACGGTGGAAGAGCTTTCCACTTGCATCCACAAATCCGTCTCCAGCATCCGCAGTGATGCCACCCGCAACCCCCAATCGCTCCCGCCCATTTGCCGCCTGCCGGGCACTAAGCGCCTTCTGTGGCGCCTGGAGGATGTGGAGCACTGGTTGAGTGCCCATGTCGCAACAATGTCGCCAGAGGCCGTTGTGGAGCCGTCTAGGGCCGACCGGCCACGTCGAGGCCGCCCCACTAAGGCTGAGCAGCTTGCGCGTCGTCGTGGGGCTGTCAAAGCCACGTGCCATGTCGCTGATGAGCAGGAGTGAGTCATGCATCACTCCGAACACCCCGAGGGCGGGTGTGATGGCTGGTCGCGTGCGTCTGCGCGCCACACGGCCACAGCACACAGCGCCTTGGCCCCTGATCGCTACCGGCAAGGGGACTTCTTCATCGCGGACATTCAGGACGTGGTGCCCAAGGGAGACCTGGCCTCAATGGAGCACCCTCTGTTCGCACTCAGGCCAGGTGACAAGCGAGTGCGGAGGTACGAGCGGAACGGGCTCATGGTTGAGGTGCAGCCTGGCGCAAAGGGCTTGGCCACCATCCATGACAAAGACGTGTGGATCTACTGCATCAGCCAGTTGGTGGAAGGCCTCAACCGTGGACGTGGCGACCCTGGCCGCGTAGTGCACTTCAAAGCCCACAGCTTCCTGGTTGCCACCAACCGTGGCACGTCGGGCAGCAGCTACAGCCGCCTTGCTGATTCCCTTGAAAGGTTACGGGGCACGACCATCATCACCAACATCGAAACGGCGGGGCGCCGAGAGCGGCATGGCTTTGGTCTGATCGACAGCTTCAAGATCGTTGAGCGTGACCCCGGCGATCAGCGGATGGTGGCACTTGAGGTGACCTTGCCTGATTGGCTGCATCGCTCTGTCCAGGCCAAGCAGGTGTTGACCTTGAGCCGCAGCTACTTCCGCATCAGGCGGCCACTAGATCGGCGCATCTACGAGCTGGCGCGCAAGCACTGCGGGGCTCAGTCACGTTGGCGCGTTTCCCTGCCGGTGCTGCATGCGAAGACGGGCAGCACCTCGGCCATGCCCAAGTTCCGCATGAACGTGAAGGCGCTCGTGGCGGCAGGAGACTTGCCGGACTACCGCATGGTGTGGGACGAGGCAGGCGATGCCGTCACGTTCTACTCAAGGGCGGCGAGGGGTGCAAAGGCACACATCGTTGATGTGGTGCGGGCTGGCCGGGCAAGGCAACGTGTGATGCAGCAGGCTCCACCGTGACCTGGTCGATGGCCCGTGTTCTGTCAACAACGTGGGGACACCCTGTGAGTTGGCACGTGCATTCAGGAACGAAAACCTGTGGATTGGCACGTGCTTTCAGGAATCCACCGACTCGTGCATTCAGGAATCGGAACGGCCCGCAAGCCCAGTGTTCATGCGGGTTCTGAGAACCGTAACGCGCGCGCGCGAATTTAACTTTCTTAATTCTTTAACAGCGCGGCGCTGGCCTTGCGAACGGTGCGACGTTGATGGTGGCGATGTTGACACTTGAGGGGCGGAGTGCTCAGTGCTCGGGATGCGGGGTGGCTGTCGATCGGTTGGATGACGCCAGGGAAGAGATGGCTGAGCGCCGCATCTTGCTTTTGGCTTGCTTTTCCTTTTCCTGGCGTTGTTCTGCCGTTCTTCCACCTCCGCAACATCGGGGGCAACGGTAAGCAAGGCAAAGCAAAGCCAGGGGGCGCCGCCATACGGCTTGAACAAAGGCGAAAGGCGGGGCAGGATATGTGAAAGTAGCTACACCGTTGCCGGTGATGCTGCTTTCACTGACCTTATTCGCGCTTCGCACTCAATGGTCATGCTGGCGCCGCACCTCATCTAGATGAAAAAATCCCTCGAATATGCAAAAAGCGAAAAGTCACATACGCCAACTCAGCGACCGTGAGATCTTCGACTTGCGTGAGGAGATGCATCGCGCATCAATGTGGATGCGAGCCCAACTGGACCAGCGACGTGGCGCCCAAGCCAGCAGCATTGAAACGAGCCAGCTCATTGAGGTTGAGCAACAAGTTGGGCGTAAGCTAGATGCCCCTTCACTTTAGCTAGGTCATCCCCTCTGATTTTTCCTGAGGTCAGTAGATGCTCGTACGCACGAATTCTGTTTCTATATCCTTTGGTCAGTCGGGGGGTGTCGTTATGCACCAAAAGGCCGTGAACTTTAAGTCGATGCGGTAGTTTGGCTAGCTTTGTCTTTTCGTCCGCGATAACCCATCCGTTCGTGTGGAGAATTCTTATTATTTCTTCCAGCAGCCCCTCGGGGGGCTCATCGGTGGTCCCAGAGAATACCAAGTCGTCAGCGTAGCGCGTATACCTTATGCTCCGCTCGATGATGGCCTCTATTATCAGCTTGTCTGTAGGCTCAAAGGCGATATTTGATAATACTGGGCTCGCGGGTGAGCCTTGAGGGAGCTTGTTTTTGAAAAGGCAAAGGGATAATATTAATTCAGAGGCCTTTTCGCTGAAGCCTATTTCTGCCAGTTGGGGTAATAGGCGCTCGCGTGTGACTTGTCCAAAGAAGTCGCGGAGGTCAATGGAGAGTACCCACTTGGAGTTGCAGTGAGTTTTTGCGGATTCGATTACTCCGTTTTTGCCTGGAATAAATCCGTGAACTTGGGGTGGGAATGATTTTGCGGCGGATATGTGTTCCGCGTACCACTTCTGAATTAATTTAAGGCCTACTCGCGGTGAGTGGATTTGGCGCGATTTCTTTCCGGTTTTTATTTTAAATGCGCGATAGTTTTTTTCGGGTTTTCGGACCAAATGAAAAATGAAACTAGGCCGCACGCCGAAAAGCGTTGAGAGTACTTGAAAATTTGCTGCGGGGGGAAGGTTGCGCCGTAGCAGTTCAGTCACCTCCGAGCGCACCGCTTCCCTCGCAACCTGTGGAAGAGCGATGAGGAGGTTCTCTAGTGATGAGAACGAAACGAGGAGTGGTGGTGCTTTCACGACTAAAGCAAAGCTGTGAGGCTTTCGTTGATGCTGCTTGCTGAACGGCAGCTGATTCGAAGGAGCAGCTGCCGTTCAGCAAGCGGCCCTTCTGCGCCTGGTCATCGCTAATGGGCATGATACACACCCACACGCCGCACCACCACGCCACAACTCTACCATGTTGTGCGACGGGATAGGTGAAGCATGCGATCGATGTCTGAACTGTTCTTTTTGGTGCTCAGTGGAAGTGCCGCTAAGCCCTCCGCAGTCATTACGTAGGTTCTGTTCTCTTGCCAAAGGACTAAATCTCTTTTCCTTGCTGCGTCAATCTTTGATGCGAGCCATCGATTCGATGGGCATTCAAATCCGATGCTTCGCAAATGGGCATCTATGGCTTCGAGACTTCCTGGTGCGCAAATCTTTATACTTCGAAGAATTTGTAGCATTGTAGGTGAGGGGCGAGCCGGCGGGACTATCGTGACCTGCTTGCACGTCAAGCCGAACTCTTCTAGAGATCTTGCTGTGTACGATTTTATGTTTTCGGTAACCGATTGATCAATGGATTCGGATGTGCTCAAAAATGCCGATGCAGTCGTGCCGTCAGAAAAGGATAGGGTTGCGTCGCTGATAATCCCAGGGAATTTTGTTTCGATAAGTGTTTTTGTTGCTGCTTCAATCTCTGAAAGTTTCTCGTCAACTTTCCAAACAATCTCACACTTGTAGTCGGATAGCTCTGAAATCGCTTTGGCTAGGTTCTTTGCTTGCTTTTCGGATGTATGGTTTTTATCAGCGACTGGGCGTAAATTTGCAAGAGATATTTCTATCAATATAATTCTTGATAGATCGTTGATTTTGAGTGCGTCGACGTATTTCGCCTTTCGCGTTTCAATTAATTCAAATATCTTTTGTTTAAGCAATTCCGAGCTCCTTGCATAGGCTAAGTAGGGTTGTCTTTCTCTGGTTAACTCCACTAAGCCAACGCTCTGCGGCTAAGTTGGTTGTGCCGGAAATTGAGAATCCTTTTCCACTGAACTCAACTTTTGTGTCTGGCTCGTAGTCGGCAGTGCAGCGCGTATTGTATGCTTCTCTTAGAAGTGATGCGTACTGTTTTGCCGTGGTCTTGGCTACGCTTTTGATTCTCTCCTTGTCGGATTCGGATATTAGTCCGGTTTTTCTGGCTTTCTCGGATGATGAGTTAATTAATTTTATGAGATTAATTTCGATGGTGTTGGGGATATTTGCGTGTTGTGTTCCCCAATTGCTGTCGAATTGGTTCAGGAATTCTCGAGTGGATAGGTATGCGGAGTAGTAGTATCTGTTGAATGCACTTCTACCAAAGGCGTCGGCCTCTGCCCCTGCTTTCAGTGCCTCAGCTGCCAGTGTGTTCGCTACTGGTTGGTACATGTGCGCCTGCTAATTTGGTTTGGGTGATTAGGCTAGCTTTTTTGCTAGATATTCCGCATCTGGGTGGTAGTAACGCATTAGCATTTTCGGGTCTTTGTGCCCCGTAATTTTTGTGAGCTCATGCATTGGAAATATGTTCGCGAGGCGGGAGGTGGCTTCGTGCCTCAAGTCGTGAAATCGGAGGTCAATTAAGAAGTTTTTGTCGATTGGTTTCGATTGGACTCGACATTCATCTTCATATGCTATTCTGGCTCTCTTCACGCTTCGCTCAAATGCTCGAGTAATTGCATCGCATCGCATTCCTATTACACAGTAGCTTGATTGGTCGATTTGCCTTGAGGTGTCTGCGTTATGGGTTTCTTGTGTACTTCTGCAATCCTTGTCGCGCAAATTTTGCAGCACAAGCAATGCTGCAACGGCCTTTGAGGAGAGCGGGACGTCCCGAGGCGATCCGTTTTTTGTTCTTGGAAGATGTGCGACTCGACGAACAAAATCGACATGCTCCCAGCACAAGGCCGCGATTTCACTGCGTCGCATTGCAGTTTCCACTGCAATGATGACTATCAAAGGTAGCAACCGAGATTTGCTTGCTCTTGCCACGCGCTCAAGTTCACCGTCTTCCGTTCTGCGTGATGCGTGGGCGTTGACCAACTTGCCGTCATTGATCAAGGGTGTCTGCGTCGCTAGGCGTCTTGACCTTGCGTCTTCAACCCTGGGCTTTCGGACTGCTTCGATCGGGTTTACAAGGCTCTCCATCCCCCATTCTTTGCGTGCGACGTTGAACACATGAGATAGCAATGCAAGCCTGCGAACTACTGTCGCTGGGGCGTAGCCATCCTTCAGCCAGCAATCGCGGAGCTTCGCGATGTCGGTGCTCCTGATCGTCGCCATGGTGTGTTTGGCAAGCGGCGTTGCTTTCCAGATCCGAATGAAGGACTTTTCGCCACTTGCGGTCTTTTTGCCTGGGGTCACTTCTTGCTCGTACCGGCTAAGTGCCTCGTCGAGCGTTGTTGATTCAGCTTCACCTCTACTGACCCACACTCCGCGAGTCATTTCGGACTCCGTCATTTGCGCCCAGGCCTCAGCCTCAGCCTTGGTTGTGAAGGTCTTGCTCTGCGGCGGGAATCCGGCCTTACGGATCTGTGCGCGCCACTGATGCGGCCCGCGCTTGTTGATGGCTGCCATCGTCCCTCATTCGTTGGTCACTGTGCCAAAATTGTGCCAACAAATAGGAAATCGCGCCAGGATGCCCATGAAATCTATGTTGTGCTTACCATTCGTAATGAGAAGGTCGAGGGTTCGATTCCTTTCTCCGGCACCAATGACATTCACCAAAAAGCCAACCTCAAAAGGGTTGGCTTTTTTGCATCTGCGGTGCCAAACCTCAGCCCATGGCGCTCATGGGCAGCCCACCACGTCCGTGGTGAGGAAGGCGGTCTGGTTGCCATGCTGGGCCATGGCCGAGGCGCAGCGCAAGGCATGGCCTTCGATGATGTCGCGCTCTTGTGAGCGGCAGCCGTTGGCGTTCATGCACTGGCGG
>Ga0209617_10001348_pt1 | contig 11494 bp, 11 predicted proteins | sample LakEriepJuly2011_2_FD_187459 | JGI IMG/M metagenome (GOLD analysis project Ga0209617, IMG submission 187459) | Freshwater microbial communities from dead zone in Lake Erie, Canada - CCB epilimnion July 2011 (SPAdes) (version 2) | ecosystem: Environmental > Aquatic > Freshwater > Lentic >... | reverse complement strand
CCTGCGCGCCCTTGGAAGACGGATCGAACACCACGCCAGGCAGGCCATAACTGGGCGCCTCGGCCAGGCGCACGTTGCGCGGGATGACGGTGTCGAAGACCTTGTCACCGAAGTGCGACTTGAGCTGGTCGCTGACCTGCTGCTGCAGGGTGATGCGCGGGTCGAACATGACGCGCAACAGGCCGATGAGCTGCAGTTCGCGGTTGAGGTTGGCGTGCACCTGCTTGACGGTGTTGACCAAGTCGGTGAGGCCTTCGAGCGCGAAGTACTCGCACTGCATGGGCACGATCACGCCGTGGGCGCAGGTCAGGCCGTTGAGCGTGAGCAGGCTCAGGGACGGCGGGCAGTCGATGAGCACGAAGTCGTAGTCGGCCGCGGCCGCCTCGATGGCCGTTTTCAGGCGGCGGTCGCGGCGCTCCAGGTTGACCAGCTCGACCTCGGCGCCCGCCAGTTCGCGGTTGGCGCCCAGCACGTCATAGCCGGCTTTGTCGCTGCGCACGCGCGCCTCGGCGATGCTGGCATCTTCCAGCAGCACGTCATAGACGCTGTGCGTCAGGGTGCGCTTGTCCACGCCCGAGCCCATGGTGGCGTTGCCTTGGGGGTCGAGGTCCACGATGAGGACGCGCTGCCCCTCGCGGGCCAGGCCGGCCGCCAGGTTGACGGTGGTGGTGGTTTTGCCCACCCCGCCTTTTTGGTTGGCAATGCAGAAGATGTGCGGCATGGGGAGATTATCGCCTGGGGTGCGGGCGTCAGACGCCTTGACGACGGGCAACGGGGGTCGCGCCCTTGGCGGCAAGCTTGGCAGACCGTGCCGCCACGCCATGCTTTTTGGCCTTGGCAGGCGAGGCGGTGTGCGCGGTGTTGGCCGCTGGCTTCACCGCCCGTTGGGCCCTGGACACGGACTTGCCGGGACGCGCGGCTTTCGCAGCGATGGCCATCGGGGACCGGCGGTGAGGCCCATGGCCCTGCAGTGTGGCGGCGGCCCGCGCCGCGCTCTGGCTGGCTTTCGACCGTGGCTGCGGGGCCATGTTGCCGCGGACGCTTGACTGGGCCACAGTGGCAAGCGCTTGCCTCGGCGTCGCACGACCCGAGCCCTTGCGTGAGCTCCGCTCGGTCGACCTTACGGCGGCGGCATGTCTGGCTGTGTTTCCGGCCTGAGCCGTCCGCCGCTGCGGGGTCAGCGTCTTGGGGGCTTTGCCGGCGGCTTCGCGGTGGACGATGTCTTCGCGGGGCAACTTGGCCTTGACGGGCGCCGTGGTTTCACGTGAAACACCATGGCTTGGCCCCGTCTGTGCGAACAAGTCATGCGGTGCGGCGGGCATGTGCGCTGGCGGGGGCACCTGCACCGCCGTGGACACCACCTGCGGCACCACAGCGGACGGGACGTCTGCGACAACCCGTCCTGTCACAGGCGCCGGCCGACGCGGCTCGAAACGGGCATCGGTCTGACCTGTTGTCGCACCCGCGCAAGCTGCATTCACCGTCAAGGCCAAGCAGATGGCCACAGAGGCGTCCGCTGTGACTCGAAGCGCACGACACCAGTCGGATCGCAGGAGCAGGTGTTTGGCAGGGATTCGCAAAGCGGCCTCCAGAAAATCGCGCTGCCCCATTATCAGCGCCCGTCACGGCCTGACCATGCGCAACGCTCATCCAAAGCACAGCCAGGCAAGCCAGGTGACGCCACGCCGCCACGGGTAGACTGCTGCTTGGCCGAACAGGCCGGCCCTCGCCATCAAAGGCTTTGCTGTGCCACCTTCAAGCGCATCCAGATCAGGCAACGCTCGGCATCCAACCCTGGTACCTGCAGGTGTTCCACGTGAAACACCTCCACGTCGGCCGGCAAGGCGGCGATCTCATCGTCGGGCAGCTTGCCCTTCATCGCCATCCAAACCCCGCCAGGCACGAGCTGCTGCCGGGTGAGCGAAACGAAATCGTCCAGCGAAGCGAAAGCGCGGGACGTGATCACATCGTATTGGCCCGGCAACTGTTCAACCCGGGCATGCTCACCACGCAGATGGGGCAAGCGCAACTCGGCCGCTACTTGGCGGATGAACGCTGCCTTCTTGCCCACCGTGTCCACGCAACTGACGCGCAGATTCGGACAGCAAATGGCCAGCACCACCCCGGGCAAGCCACCGCCACTGCCCACGTCCAGCAACTTCAGCGGCGCTTCTGCCTCATCCAGGTGCACCATCAAAGGTCGCAACACGGCGAGGCAATCGGCCAGGTGGTGGCTGAGCATGTCGGGCGCACTGCGCAAGGCCGTGAGGTTGTACGTCGCGTTCCAGTGACTGAGCAATCCCATGTAGCGCGCGAGCTGACTCAACTGCTCTGGCACCAGACTCAACCCCACGGCCTCCAACACCGGAGGGATGGCCGTCAACCAAGACGCTTCGTCCCATTGAACGGGCCGCTCCGCGGTGCGTTGCACCACCGTTGAGACAGGATGCACTGCACCGCGAGGGGCCGCCTTGCGAGCGGACGAAGGACGGCCTTGAGATGAACGGTTCATGCTGGGTCAGGTGCTCAAGAAAGCTCAGAGGGTCGGTGACGCGACGCTGGCCACGTCGCCGGCGGCCGCGTCTGCACGGGCAAAGCCCTTGAAGCGGCCCTTTTTCAGATGGATCAGCAACAAAGAGATGGCCGCCGGCGTGATGCCCGAAATGCGCGAAGCCTGGCCCAAGGTCTCGGGCCGGTGTTTGTTCAGCTTCTGGCGGGCCTCGAAACTCAGGGCCGACACGGTCGCGTAGTCCAGGTCGTCGGGCAGGCGCAGGTGCTCGTAGCTCGCGGCACGCTCGACCTCGCCGTTTTGCTTGTCGATGTAGCCTGCGTACTTCACGCTGATCTCGACCTGTTCGATGACGGCATCGGCCAGGGCATCGCCCAACTCGGCGCGCAAGGAAGCGCGGTCCACCGCCTTGGGCGCCACAGCGGCATCGTCCGTGACCACACCGTTGGCGGCCTCGGCGCGCAGGGCTGCCTGGCGCTCGGCCCCCAGCTTGCCCGCCTCGGCCACCGCGTCGTAACCCACGCCCGGGCGGCGCAGCAGGTCTTCCAGCTTGTATTCGCGCTCCAGGGCCTTGCCCACCAAACGTTCGGCATCGGCCGCAGGCAAGGTCGCGGGGCGCACCCAGCTCGTGCGCAGGCGCTCTGTTTCACGTGAAACAGCGTCGCGCTTGCGGTTGAAGGCGCCCCAGCGGGCATCGCCCACCAGACCCAGGGTGCGACCGATGTCGGTCAGGCGCAGGTCGGCGTTGTCCTCGCGCAGCTGCAGGCGGAACTCCGCACGGCTGGTGAACATGCGGTAGGGCTCGGTCACGCCCTGCGTCGTCAGGTCATCGGCCAGCACACCGAGGTAGGCCTGGTCGCGGCGAAGGGTGAAAGGGTCTTTGCCCTGCGCCTGCAGCGCGGCGTTCACCCCGGCGAACAGGCCCTGGGCCGCGGCTTCTTCGTAGCCCGTGGTGCCGTTGATCTGGCCAGCGAAGAACAGGCCACCGATGGCGCGGGTCTCGAAGGTGGACTTCAACTCGCGCGGGTCGAAGTAGTCGTACTCGATGGCGTAGCCGGGGCGCAGGATGTAGGCGTTCTCCAGACCGGGCATGGAGCGCAGCGCGGCCAGCTGGATGTCAAACGGCAGCGAAGTGCTGATGCCGTTGGGGTAGAACTCGTTCGTCGTCAGGCCCTCGGGCTCCAGGAAAATCTGGTGCGAATCCTTGTCGGCGAAGCGGTTGACCTTGTCCTCGATGCTCGGGCAGTAGCGCGGCCCCACCCCTTCGATCACGCCGGTGAACATCGGGCTGCGGTCGAAACCCGAGCGGATGATGTCGTGCGTCTGCGCGTTGGTGTGCGTGATCCAGCACGGCAGCTGGCGCGGGTGCTGGGCGGCGTGGCCCAGGAAGCTGAACACCGGCACGTCCGGCCCGGTGGGCGCAGAGATCGGCGCGCCCGGCACACCCCAGCCACCCAGCAGCGGCACGCCATCGCCCGGCTGTTCGGTCAGCTTGGAGAAATCGATGCTGCGGCCATCGATGCGCGGCGGCGTGCCGGTTTTCAGGCGGCCTTGCGGCAGCTTGAGCTCCTTCAGGCGCGCCGACAGGGTGATGGCGGGCGGGTCACCCGCACGGCCAGCACTGTGGTTCTGCAAACCGACGTGGACCTTGCCGTCCAGGAAGGTGCCTGCGGTCAACACCACGGTGCGGGCGCGGAAGCGGATGCCCACCTGCGTGACGGCACCCACCACGCGCGCGCCCTCGCCATCGCCCTCCACCATCAGGTCATCGACCGCCTGCTGGAACAGCCACAGGTTCGGCTGGTTCTCCAGGCGGTGGCGGATGGCAGCCTTGTAGAGGATGCGGTCGGCCTGCGCTCGGGTGGCGCGCACCGCAGGGCCCTTGCTGGCATTGAGGATGCGGAACTGGATGCCGCCCTCGTCCGTGGCCTCGGCCATGGCGCCGCCCAAGGCATCGACCTCCTTGACCAAGTGGCCCTTGCCGATCCCGCCGATGGACGGGTTGCAACTCATTTGCCCCAGGGTTTCGATGTTGTGGCTCAGCAGCAGCGTTTTGCAGCCCATGCGCGCCGCGGCCAAGGCGGCCTCGGTGCCCGCGTGGCCGCCACCGACCACGATCACGTCAAATTCTTCCGAGTACAGCATGCGCGCCTCACTGGCCACCGTGGACACCATCGCCCACGGTCAGGTTGCCACTTTTTTGAGCAACCTTCCATTTTACCGGGATCGTCATCCCCTGTGGGGCGCAGTGCACGGCCAGATCGCGCCCCGTCAAAACCCTGATGTCGCCAGGGATGCCACCGCCTGTCATCTGCCCCCGTTAAATTGAACCCAACGCTGTCATCGCGCCACATCCAATCAGGGACCCCATCTTGCGCCAGTCGCGCCACAATGCGCGGCATGGACTGCCGACCCGGCTGCGCGGCCTGCTGCATCGCGCCCTCGATCTCATCGCCCCTGCCAGGCCTGCCTCACGGCAAGCCTGCAGGCGTGCCCTGCCCTCATCTGGACGAAGCCCTGCGCTGCCGGATTTTCGGCCAGCCAGAGAGGCCAACGGTGTGCGGCTCCCTCCAACCCAGCGAGGAAATGTGCGGCGACACGCGCGAGCAAGCGCTGCGCTGGTTGGGTCAGCTCGAAGACCTCACGCGCGCCGGGCCTGCGCCCCCGGCGTGAAGGCCCTGGCGCCCAGCGATCCGGTCGCCCCAGGGACGTCGCCCACCGGCGCGGGCTGCCCCTCCAGCAGCCACTCTGGCGGCACCCCAGCCGGCTGCCCCGTGAGCGACGTCATGGCCTGACGCAGCCCTTCCGTGGTCAACCCTCGGCCATGCGGCGCCCAGCCGGGCGGCCCGAACAGGTAGCCCAAGGCATGCAGCGGGTTGCGCACCTTCAGCAAGTCCCGCCCAATGGCCGCCCATTCGGCCAGGCACACCCACAGCGCGTTGCGCGAGGTTTGCGCCTTCACCAGGCCGTATCGGATCGGCACATCGTCCTTTTCTTCGACATAGGTGCCGAAAATCCGGTCGAACAGCATGATGGTTCCGCCGTAGTTGCAATCCAGGTATTCGACGTTGGCGGCGTGGTGCACACGGTGCGCCGAAGGCGTGTTGAAGACGCCCTCCATCCAGCCCAGCTTGGGCACCAGGTCGGTGTGGATCCAGAACTGGTAGACGAGGTTCAGGCCGTAGGAAATCAGCACCGCATCGGGCGAAAAACCCAACAGGCACTGCGGCGCGAAGAACACAAAGCCGCCGGTCACCTTGCCGGTGATGGACTGCCGGAATGCCGCCGCCAGGTTGTACTGGTTGCCCGAGTGGTGCACCTGGTGCGAGGCCCAGTACCAGCGGACGCGGTGGCCAGCGCGGTGCATCCAGTAATAGAAGAACTCGGTGCAAAAGAACATGGCCACCCAACCCCACCAGGTGTCCATGGGCACGGTCCAGAGGCGCTGCTCGTACATCCATTGCCCGAAAGGCAGCGAGGCGCCCAGCACCACGCCCATGGGAATGGCCTCCACCAACACGCGCCACAGGTTGATGCGCACCGTGACCCAGAAAGCCGACCAGTCGTAGGGCTGGCGGTTGGCCTTGCGGCCAATCAAGACCCCTTCGAGCGCCGTGATGGCGACCGCAGAGGCGCCCAGCAGGGCCATCATGGTCTGGATGACGTTCAACTTCTCGATCATGGCGGGCTCTTTGCTTGGCAGGCAGCTTGGACAACGCCTGCACCTTAAAGACAAGCCCGCCGCTTGTCGCCAGGGGAAGCCCTTTCGGGGCGCGTTAAACCCCTCGAATCAGGGGGCGCGCGGCTTGCGTTGAACCAGCACCATCCAGTGCACAGGTGTAAAACCACTGCCCACCTTCACGGACGAAGCCACTGCGCTCGGCAAGCCGGTGCGCTCTCCCGCCCAGCTTGCTGCGCGCCACGAAGCTCACCTCTCCGTGGTCTGGCCCCGTCAGCTTGGCGGACGTGACCTGCAGGCCCAGCCAGCGCAGGCCCGACTCCGGCGCCTCGATGAGCGCAGGCCGATGGTCGGGGTGCCAGGTGGCCAACAAGTAATCGCGCAGGTCGAGCGCGAAGGCGCTGTAGCGCGAGCGCATGAGCGACTCCGGGTCAGGCGCCTGCAGGTGCAAGGGACCGGCGTGAAAACGACCGCAGCACCCTGCATAAGGCAGAGCGCCACGTGGGCCGCCACCACACGGACACAGGCTGTCGGGACTGGGCATGGGCTGGCGCATCACATCGGCCACAACATCAAATCAAAGGCCGCAGTGCGGCCGTCGGGGCCGCCGCCGTGTCTGCCGTCGTGTCCGCATCGGACGCACGCAAAGCCAGGTACACCTCGCACACGCCGCGCAGGTACACCAGCGTGGGCATCACCAACGCCAGCGCGAACACCATGCCACCGCCCACCGTGGCCGCCGAGATGTAGCTCAGCGCCTTGGCGGGCACCACGGCGCCCTGGGTGATCTGCACGGTGCGACCCAACAGTCCCGCCATCAAAGCCTCGGGGGGGATGTCCACGCCCAGCACGAACACCGAGGCCTCGGCCATCACCCGGCCACCCAGCAGCACCATGGCGCTGGCGGCCGCACCGACCAGGCCAGTGGCCAGGCTCAAGCCACCCACCAGCACCGCCGCCTGCAACAGGCGATCGCGGATGAGCCGTCCGATGGTCGCCACCGCCTGCACGGACGACGCCCCCGCCCACACGGTCGGCCCGGTCAAGGGCGCCACCACGACCACGCCCGCCAGCACCGCCAGCCCAATGATCAGCACCGTGGCCGGCACCACCAGCACGAACAGCCAGGGGCCGATGCGCGGCAAGCCGCTCAACCAGTACAGTCCCAACAAGCCACCGGCCAAAGCAGCCGCCAGCACCAGCATCATCGCCAGCGCCAGCAAGACCCGGTGCGCAATGCCCAATGCGTCGAACACGGCGTCGGCCACATCGCGGGGCGCGCGGCCCATGGCCCGGTCCATCAACAACAGGCCGGCCGCGTTGGCGCCGTAGAAGGCGATGAACAAGGCCGCCGCGCCCTGTCCGATCGCCCAGTTCATGTCTTCGCGTCCAAACGACGCCATCGCCGACGCCGTCGCCAGCCCAGCGCCACAGAAAGACGCGAGCAAGACGTACAAGGCGCGACCATCGCGCACCGCCTCGATGCTGGAGAGCACGCGCACCAGCGCCTGCCACCAATCAAAACGGCGACGCAATGCCACCTGGGATGCGATGGGTTCAGACGGAATGGGCATGTCGCTCAAAGGGGTGGGCCAGGGTCAAAAGGGCTGAATGCGGTCCGATCATAGGGGCTAGCCCCTAGAAAAACCTGCAGACGGGCCGCCACATGCGCATCAATGGTTGACATCCATTGAAAAATTAGGGCGCAAAACGCTGGCCGAAGGCGCAGGCTTCAACCATAATGGTTTGGTCTGTGTCTGGAAGCGGCACCGTCTTTGGAATGGGTCCTGATGGGTTGAAGCTCCACATGGTTACTTTGTTACTTTGAAAGGGGCTCTCTCGTGGGCAACAAACTTTACGTGGGCAACCTGGCCTACAGCGTGCGCGATCAGGATCTGCAAGACGCTTTCTCCGAATTTGGCGCAGTTTCCTCGGCCAAGGTCATGATGGACCGCGAGACCGGCCGCTCCAAGGGTTTCGGCTTTGTCGAAATGGGTTCTGATGCCGAAGCACAATCGGCCATCAACGGCCTGAACGGTCAGCCCGTGGCTGGCCGTGCGATCGTCGTGAACGAAGCACGTCCCCGCGAAGAGCGTCCTGCTGGCTTCCGCAGCCCCTACGGTGGTGGCAATGGCGGCGGTGGCAATGGCGGCGGCGGCTTTGGCGGCGGTCGCCGTGAAGGCGGCGGTGGCGGCTACGGCGGCGGTGGCGGTGGCCGTCGCGAAGGTGGCGGTGGTGGTTACGGCGGTGGCCGTGGCGACGGCGGCGGTGGCTACGGCCGCGGCGGCTACTGATTCCCGGATGATGCAAGCCTGAATCACACGCTTGCACATCTTCACGAAGGCGACACCCGGTGGTGTCGCCTTTTGTTTTGGTGGATGCGTTGATGGATCACACGCCTCGCTTGCAAGCACACACAGGACTCACCATGCCGCTCCACAAAAACACACTGCCCCGCCTGGCCGCCACGGCTGCGCTGGGCTTGGCCAGCCTTGCCTGCACGATGCCTTCGGCGCAGGCCACCACCAACGTCGGCGTGAGCGTGAGCGTGAACCAGCCCGGCTTCTACGGCCGCGTGGACATCGGCCAGCAGCCGCCCGTGTTGCTCTACCCGCAGCCGGTCATCGTCCAGCAGTCACCGTACGGCGCGCGGCAGCGCCCCATCTACATGCGCGTGCCGCCCGGCCACTCGCAGAACTGGTCGCGTTACTGCGCACAGTACGGCGCATGCGGCCAGCCGGTGTATTTCGTGCGCGATGTGCCCCGCCCGCGCGGCGAACGCTACGACCGCGATGACCATGACCGCCATGACCACGACCGAGGCGGCTGGCGTGAAGACGACCGTGGCGGCCGAAGCGACCGAGGGGACAGGGATGAGCGTGGCCATGGCAAGGGCCGAGGTCACGGCCACGACTGACCGGCGCTGATCACCGCGGCTGGTTGTCCAGCCGGCCGTGGACCCGCCCGCCCAGCAGGGTGAGGCCGGCCACATCGTCGTGTTGCAGGGTTTGCCCACGGACCTCGCTGTGGTCTCGCGTCATGGTCACGGGCAGGCTGGAGCTGAGCACGCGCGCGTGGGTGTCCAGGCGCAAGCCCTCGCCCACCACACGCGTGGTGCCACTGCGCAGGCCGGTGCCGGCATCGCCAGCGATCACAGCGCCTGCGGCCCCGGAACCCGGCGTCGGTGCGGGCATCAGGCGCACATCGGCACCACCGCTGAGCGTGACCACACCTGTCGGCTCCACCCATTCGCCTTGCCTGGCCGTGGCGTGGACGCTGCGGCCATCCGCATGGCGGGCGGACAGCACCATGGCGTCCACCTCCATCGCATTGCTCACCGGACGGTGGCGCATGGTGTCGCCGTCGAGCACGGCCTCCAACCGACCCGTGCTGTCGAAACGGGCAATGCGGGCGCGGCTGAGGATGTAATCGGGCCGGTCGTCGGCCTTGGCTGCGGCAGCGGCTTGCCGTGGTGCCGGCGAAGACGACACCAACCACCAACTGAAGCCGGCCAGGCCAGCGGCCAGCACCACGGGCAGCGCGGCCTGCAGGCGGGCCAGCCAATCGGGGCCTCGGTTCAAAGGGACTCGGTTCAGAGGGGCTTGGCTCATGCGGATGGGGCCACGTTGGTGTCCAGGGTCTGCAGGTGGCCATGGAGCAAGGCTTCGTAGCGGCCGGTGGCCCACAGCAGCAAATCACAGCACTCGCGCGCAGCGCCCTGCCCGCCCTTGAGCTGGCTGACGTGGTGGGCCACGGCCTTGACCTCGGCGTGTGCATTGGCCGGCGCCACGGCCAGGCCGGCGCGCACCAGCAGGGGCAGGTCGGGCCAGTCGTCGCCCATCACGGCCAGCTGAGGCCAGTCCAGGCCCAGTTGCGCCAGCAAGGGCTCGGCCGCGGCGAGTTTGTCGTGCGCGCCGAACACGGCATGGGTCACGCCCAGGTCTTTCAGGCGGCGGCGCACCGAAGGCGAGTCGCGACCGGTGATGACGATGGGCGTGATGCCGCCTTGCGCCAGCAGCTTCAAACCATGGCCGTCGAGCGCGTGGAAAGCCTTGAGCGTTTCGCCGGCTTCGCTGATGAACAGCGTGCCATCGGTGAGCACGCCATCGACGTCGAAAATGGCGGCGCGGATGGCCTGGGCGTGGTGGCGCAGGGCGGCGGGGAATTGCAAGGAGGGCGTGAGGCTGCGCATCAGATCACCTTGGCGCGCATCAGGTCGTTGGTGCTGACGGCGCCCACGAGCAGGCCGGCGGCGTCGGTCACCAGCAGGGTGTTGATGCGGTGGGTTTCCATCAAGGCCACGGCCTCGGCGGCGAGCACGTCGTCGCGGATGGTGCGGGGCGCAGGCGTCATGAGTTCGCGCGCGCTGAGGCTGCGCAGGTCGGTGCCGGCTTCGATCTTGCGGCGCAGGTCGCCGTCGGTGAAGATGCCCAGCAGCGCGCCGGCCGCATCGACCACGGCGGTGGCGCCCAGGCCCTTGCGGCTCATCTCGGACATCACCTCGCCAAAGCCCGCCTCGGGGGCCACGCGCGGCACCGCATCGCCCGAGCGCATCACGTCGCGCAGGTGGGTCAGCAGCTTGCGGCCCAGCGAGCCACCCGGGTGCGAGCGGGCAAAGTCTTCGGCCTTGAAGCCGCGGGCATCGAGCAGCACCACCGCCAGCGCATCGCCCAGCGCCATCTGCGTGGTCGTGCTGGCCGTGGGCGCGAGGTTGAGCGGGCAGGCCTCCTGGGCCACCGCGCTGTCGAGGACGATGTCGGCGTGGCGGGCCAACGCTGACGTGGGCTTGCCCGTCATGGCGATCAGGGTGACGCCCTGGCGCTTGAGCACGGGCAGCAGGCCGGTGAGCTCTTCGCTTTCGCCGGAGTTGGAGATCGCCAGCACGACGTCGCCGGGCTGGACCATGCCGAGGTCGCCGTGGTGGGCCTCGGCCGGGTGCACGAACAGCGCGGGCGTACCGGTGGAGGCCAAGGTGGCGGCGATCTTGCGCCCGACGTGGCCGCTCTTGCCCATGCCCATCACGGCCACACGGCCCTGGGAGGCCAGCACCGCCTGCACAGCGCGCGTGAAGGCCACGCCGGCCTCGCCATCGAGGCGGGCGCGCAACTCGTGCAGGGCGCGGGCTTCGGTGTCCAGGGCCTGGCGGGCCAGGTCGAGCAGAACGTCGGGCGTCATGGGGCGTGCGTACAAGATTTCAGGGATGGCTGTCGGGCGGCTGCCCTGCGCCGCCACCGAGGCAGTTAGGATCGGGTGATTCTAGGGACAACATGGCCTCTACGCTCGACCTGACCCTCCTGTATCTGCTC
>Ga0209617_10001347_pt1 | contig 11501 bp, 6 predicted proteins | sample LakEriepJuly2011_2_FD_187459 | JGI IMG/M metagenome (GOLD analysis project Ga0209617, IMG submission 187459) | Freshwater microbial communities from dead zone in Lake Erie, Canada - CCB epilimnion July 2011 (SPAdes) (version 2) | ecosystem: Environmental > Aquatic > Freshwater > Lentic >... | reverse complement strand
CCTGCTGGCCCTGTCCGCCGACCGCCAGTACACCGCCTTCATGCGCATGAAGACCAAGCTGGAGCAGAAGTACTTCTTCAAGTACGGCACCAACTGCCCAGCCTTCAAGCGCGACTTCGACGAAATGGTCTACCTGCTGGGCTCGGTCGCCGGCCTGCAAGCCATGCAGAACGACATCGCAGCTCAACAGACCGTGGGCGTGCCCACCGACACTGCACCGCTGGTTGAGCGCGCCATGGGCTGCCTGGACAACGCCAAGTGGTGGGGAACCCCACAAGCCGCTCGCGCCGTGGTTTGGAGCATCATCCCGGGCGGCGCCGATGGCAAGGATGTCAAGGGCACCTTCGACGCCAACATGACATTGGCCGAAGCCAAAGGCGTGCGCTTGCCTCACGTGATGGCCGCCGTCGCTGCGCAGTCGTCTGACGATCAGCCCCGCCTGCGCGAAGTCATCAAGCGCTTCGGCACAGCCAAGGACTTCAAGGTCAACAAGGATTACCGCCTGATCGACGCCATCGCCCAGGCCCAGCTGCAGAACATCTCCGACCGGATGTGGACCCAGGCCACGGGCACCCGCACTCCCATCAATTCGCTGGGCAAATTCTGGGACGACAAGGCCGGCGCCGACATCGATGCTGACAGCTTCCTGAAATGACCCCCGCTGGCGGGGCGCCTGTCATCTGACATCCCCGCCGTCCGGATTCGGGAATTCCCTTCCCCCGCTTGTGTGGTAGAGGGTTTACCTGAGGATACGTGTATCCAGATATAGTTACAACAAGAAGTTCCAGATCGCTTTTGCGGTCATGAGAACCGTCACGCCAGTTGGCACAGCCGGGGGCTCTTGCACGTCAAGGCCCTTGTGTTTTTTGCACCGAGGAGACTTCATGAAGTTGGTCAATACGATGGGCAAGATCGGCACCGCTGTGCTGATTACGATGGGACTCGCAGCCAATGCGCAGGCGGGCCAAAAGGTGTGTGTGTATGACTTGCTGGGCACGTCCGGCGACCTGTTCAACATGGCCAAGGACTACGTGGTTGCCATGCAGAAGCACGGCGCAGCGGTGGAACTCAAGGGCTACACCGACGAGCGCGTGGCCTCGGAAGACTTCCGCACGGGCCAGTGTGACGGTCTGATTGCCACCGCTTTCCGCACCCGCCAGTTCAACTCAGTGGCTGGCTCCATCGACACCCTGGGCGCCACCACCATCGTCAAGGACGGCAAGATCGACATCGCCGACAGCTACGAAGTTGTGCGCAAGGTCATCCAGACCTACACCGCACCGCAAGCAGCCAAGCTGATGGTCGAAGGCAACTACGAAGTCGGCGGCATCATCCCGCTCGGCGCGGCCTACCCTGTGGTCAACGATCGCAAGATCAACACCGTCGAAGCACTGGCCGGCAAGCGCATCGCCTCATTCGACTACGACAAGGCCCAGGCTGTGATGATCCAGCGCATCGGCGCGCAGCCGGTGTCGGCCGACATCACGAACTTTTCGACCAAGTTCAACAACGGCACGGTGGACATGATCGCCGCTCCGACCATGGCCTACAAGCCACTGGAGCTGTACAAGGGGATCGGCAAGAACGGCGCGATCGCACGTTTCCCTATCCTGATCCTGACCTACCAGGTGATCCTCAACAAACCCAAGTTTCCCGACGGCTTTGGCGAGCATTCCCGCCAGTACTGGCTGAGCCAATTCGACCGCGCGATGCAGCTCATCCGCCAGGCTGACGCCAGCGTTCCGCCAGGCACGTGGATGGACCTGACGCCTGAGAACTCCTACAAGTACACGCTGATGTTGCGCGAATCGCGCATCGACATTGCCCAGAAGGGGATGTACGACAAGCGTGGCCTGAAGGTCATCAAGAAGATCCGCTGTAGCGTGAACCCGGGTGACCCGGAATGCGCCACCAAGTCTGAAGAAGACTGGAAGTGATCTCGTGACGCCGCAGGAGGGCGGTTCGCCCCCTCCTGCAGCCCCTCTCCTGAAGGCTTGCCTGCCCAGGCATCCTGTTCCTTGAATCCCCATGAACACCCCTCCCTCCCGCCAGATCCTGGGCCGGACCTTCTCAGAATGGTTCTCCAGTCTTCCTGTTTTCGCCCTGCTGCTGCTGACCCTGATCATCGGCACAGGTGAAATGGTCCATGGCCAGCTGCTCAAGCTGGGTGAGTCCATGTTCGGTGACCCGCCAGCACAGGTGCAGTACTTCATGCTGCGCGCCGAACCGTCCAAGCCCGAGTGCAACCCCAACATCGACATCGACGCTGAAGTGGCGAAGCAGTCGGCTGCCGCACCGGCCAAGGCCGACGGTGACGACATCGACGACCTGTTTGGCGACCAGAAGGCCGGTGACCCGGCCGTCGTGCGCAAGGCCGTCGAGCAGGCGCAGCAGATCTGCAAGTTCAAGCACGACTTGTACGAGAAGGTCGTTCAGCACCAGACACCGCAGGTCAAGGCCTACCGCACGCTGGAAACGAGCTTCTTCGGCTTGTTCCAGATCGGCACGGACAACCGTTCGCTGATCCTGCTGCTGATGGTGGCCATCGCTGCCGTGACCACCACGCTGGGCTTCCACCACATCGGCATCCGCCCCGGTCATTACACCAAGGACTACCTGCTGCAATCGGCGTCACAAGTGGTGTCGTCGGGCCTGCTGCTGTTCTCGACCGTCCGCTACTACCAGATCCTCAATGGCTCGGGCGTGCCGGTAGAGCACCCGGTGCTGCACTTCATCTGGATGGGCCTGTTCGCGATCCTGTTGCTGATCAATGTCAAGCGCGTCGTCATGCCGGTGAAATCCACCTTCGGCGAAGGTGACTGGACGGGTGCATTCCTGTCCATCCCGCTGTACGCGCACATGGCCACCGTGGCGGGCGTGTATTTCCTGCTCAAGGGCCATGACGCGGGCCTGGCCATCTACATCAACCAGCTGATGGAGCTGCCCAGCATCTTCATGAACCTGGGCCTGTTCATCTGGTCGGGCATGCTGCTCAAGCAGAGCCGCCTGGTCGACCTGTTCATGAACATCCTGCGCCCCTGGAGCCTGTCGCCCCAGATGCTCACCTACATCATCCTGATCGCTGCAGCCTGGGCCACGGCCTACACCGGCGCGTCGGGCGTGTTCGTGATCGCCGCAGGCGGCATCATCTACCACGAGGTGCGCGCCTCGGGTGGCTCACGCCAGTTCGCACTGGCCGCCACCGCCATGTCCGGCTCGCTGGGCGTGGTGTTGCGTCCCTGCCTGCTGGTGGTGCTGATTGCCGCGCTGAACAAGCAGGTGACCACCTCGGGCCTGTACCACTGGGGCTTCTATGTCTTCCTGCTGACCTCGACGCTGTTCTTCCTGGCTTCGCAGATGCTGCGCACCCAGAAGGCCAACATCGAATCGCCGCTGGTGGCCATCCCCGCGATGCTGCGCCAGATCGTGCCGACCATCCCCTACCTGATCGTGGTGGCCGTGGTGGTGTGGCTGTACGAGTTCCTGCTGGAGACCAAGCTCAACGAGATCACCGCGCCGACCATCATGCCGGTCATCCTGCTGATCATCCTCGTCTATGACAAGATGACCAACAAGGGCAAGGCCGAACTGACGCCGGACTACGCCAGCCACCGTCAGGAAGGTGTGGAGAAGTCGATCCGTTTCGCGACCAACGAAACCATTGGCCACATCGGCGCCCTGTTGAGCCTGATGACGCTGTCGCTGGCCATGGGTGGCGTGATCGAGCGCTCCGAGGTCATGGGCTTCTTCCCCAAGATCTTCGAGAACCACTGGACCGCCATGACCTTCCTGGTCGTGACCAAGGTGGTGCTGGGCATGATCATGGACCCGTTCGGTGCCGTGGTGCTGGTGTCGGGTACGCTGGCCCCGATCGCGTATGCCAACAACATCGATCCGCTGCACTTCTGGATGATGGTGCTGGTGGCCTTCGAACTGGGTTACCTGCTGCCCCCGGTGGCCATCAACCAGCTGCTGACCCGCCAAGTGATCGGCGAGGAAGAGGTCACGCTGGCAGACAGCGAAGTCAAGCACCTGGGCTTCTACCGGCGCTACGAGCGCTGGATCCTGCCACTGGTGGTGATGACCATCGGACTGGCCGTGGTCTCGTACGCGCCGCTGGCGGTGCACGACTTCCCGGAATTGAAGGTCATCGCGGAATGGTTCCCCCAGCCTCCGCAGTGAGGTCAGAGTGAGGCGCCTGGGCGCCCCCGAATAGGGGCTGCCCTCTGCCACAACAGCCCGGCTGACGCACCACGTGTCAGCCGGGCTTTTTCATGGGCGCAGGCACCTCAGAGCAAGGTGCTGCGGTGTTATGTTCCGAGGCATGAGCCCGCTTTCTTTCCTGCGCCTGCATGAGCGCACCGCACGCTCCCTCCGTTTGACGGCCCTGGTCTGCAGCTGCGCCCTGGCCCTTCAAGCATGCAGCAGCTTGTCGCCACCCAACGCCGCAACCTCGTCCTCAACCGGCACACCTGCAGGCGCGCCCGCCAACGGTGCTGCGCCGGGTACAGGACAGGCAGGCCAGGCCCCGTCCTTCGATGTCGTCACCAAGGGCGCTGAGCGGCAGGCCGGCTTGCTGCCGATCTGGAAGCGCCAGGACAAGCTCTGGATCGAGCTGTCACCCCAGGTGATGGGCAAGCCCCTCTTCCTGTCGCCCAAGCTGGCCACGGGCATCGGCGAGGCTGGGGTGCTGGGCGGCCTGATGCAAAGCCGCTATGCCCAGGTCGGTCGCCCTCAGTGGGTGGAGTTCCGCAAGGTGCAGCAACAAGTGCAGCTGGTGGCCGTCAACTCGGCTTACACCGCTGCCAGCGGCACGCCGCAGGCCAAGGCCGTGCAGGCGGCGTTCTCGCCCAGCTTGCTGGCGGCGGTGCCACTGGCCAGCGCGCCCGATGCCAAGACAGGCGCGGTGCTGATCGATGCCTCGGCGTTGTGGCTCAACGATGTGCTGGGGCTGGCCTTGCAGCTGCAGCGCAGCTACCGACAGAGCTACGGCTTCGACGCCCGACAGTCCACGGTGAGCCAGGCACGCAGCAGCGAGCAAGCAGCGGTGTTCGAAGTGAACCAGCATTTCGCCACGGCCAGCATCGCTGTGCCCGCACCCGGCGCCCCGCCGGGCACACCTGTGTCCACGGTGCCCACCGCGGTGCCCGACCCGCGCAGCCTCTTCGTGCAGGTGCACTACACCTTGACGCCGCTGCCCGAGCAGCCCATGCAACGCCGCAAGGCCGATCAGCGGGTGGGCTACTTCACCAGCTCGGTGGCTGACTTCACCGACGACCTGGCCCGCACACCCCGCCAGCAGTTCATCAACCGCTGGCGGCTGGAGAAGAAGGACCCCAACGCGCCGCTGTCTCCACCATTGCAGCCCATCGTTTTCTGGCTGGACCCCACTCTGCCCGATGCCTACCGCGCGACCATCACCGAGGGCGTCCTGGCCTGGAACCAGGCCTTCGAAGCCATTGGTTTCCAGAATGCCATCGAAGTGCGCACGCCGCCGACCGACACGCCCTTCGACACCCTGCAAACCGGGCACGCGTCCATCCGGTGGATGACGAATGCACAGCCGGCATTCGGTGCCATTGGGCCCAGCCATGTGGACCCTCGCTCAGGCGAGATCCTCGATGCGCACATCGCACTGGAGAGTCTGTCGTCCCGCGCAGTCCGGATGGTGCGCAGCCAGTACCTGTCGACCTCGTCACCGCCGTTGGATGGCTCGGCAGACACGGCACCCCATGCCCCAGCCACGCTCCGTTTGCAGTCGATGGCGCATGCCCACGATGCAGACGACACCTGCATGCATGCCGACACAGCCGCAGAGCAGCTCACGCTGGGCCTGGACGTGTTGGCGGCGCAAGGCGCGCTGGACCCTGACAGCCCCGAGGTGCGCGCCTTCGTGCTGGCCTATTTGAAAGACACGACCATGCACGAGGTCGGTCACACGCTGGGCCTGCGACACAACTTCCGCGCCTCACGCTGGCTCACCGCCGCCGAGCTGGACGACCCTGTGCTCACCCGCACCCAAGGCAACAGCGCCTCGGTGATGGACTACGCGCCCATGAACCTGCCTGCGCCCGGCAAAACCATCGAACAGGGAGGAGCACCGTTCCAGACCACCCTGGGCCCTTACGACTTCTGGGCCATCGCCTATGGCTACAGCGCACTGCCTGCCGACGCGCCACAAGCCGATCAGGCCCTGCTGGCCATCGCCGAACGCAGCGCCGACCCCAAGGAGGCCGAGGCTCTGGCCTATGGCACCGACGAAGACAACCTGCTGGGTGTGGACCCGCAAGCGCTGACCTTCGACCTGGGCCGCGACCCCGTCGCTTTCGCTGACCGCCGCATCGCGATCGTTCAGGATCTCTTCCGGCGCCTGGACCACCGCGTGCCCGCCCCGCGCGACGACGCCAACCTGCCGCGTCGTGCCGTGGGCTACGGCCTGCGCGAACTGGCCCGTGTGGGCCAGGTGCTGGTGCGCCAGGTCGGTGGCGTGGTGACACGCCGCGATGCCCCTGGCAGCCGCCGCGATGCCATCGATCCCTTGCCCGCCAGCGTGCAGCGCGAGGCCTTGAGCCGGCTGGTTGATCAGTACCTGGCGCCGCAAGCCCTGAGCCTGCCGCCCGGTCTGCAGCGCCGCCTGGCGCCAGATTTCATGGAGCTGCAGGACGCTGGTGGCCTTGGCCGCCTGGACCCGTCCGTGGCCGAGTTGCAGCTGAGCCTGCAACGCGGCGTTCTCGCGCCGCTGATGAGCGAAGGCCTGGCCGAACGCCTGCTCGACAACCGCGACAAAACCACCGACCGCGAGCCCCGCCCGTTGATGCCACAAGAGGTGCATGCAAGGCTGTTGAACACCATCTGGATGGTCCCGCCTCATGCCCGAACTGCCGGCGACGCGGAAGCTGCGGAGCGTCAGCGCAACCTGCAACGCGAGCATGTCACACGGCTGTCAGCAATGTGGTTGCGCCCCGCCAGCAACCGCGCCGATGTGCGCGCGCTGGTCTGGCAGCAAGCCCAGCAACTGCAGCGCTGGTTGACATCGGCCAGTAGCCGCGCGACCGATGCCACCGCGAAGGCGCACCTGAAAGCCTGCCTGGAGACGCTGCAATCGGCCTTGCGCGCCAGCGTGGTCCGTGGCGGGGGCTGACACCGCACCTTCCCCCCATTGGAGCGAAGCTGGCCGGCGCCATCAGGCCCCACAATGTCGGGCTTGAGTGAAGCCGCATGGCCCCATGGACCCGAACCCTCTGAACGAACTGTTCTCTGCCGCCGGCCCACTGGCACGCGCCTTCGATGGCTACTGCGAACGCCGCGAGCAAATCGAGATGGCGCAGGCGGTGCAGGCGGCCATCCGCGATGCCCGCACCGTGGTGCTGGAGGCCGGCACGGGCGTGGGCAAGACCGCCGCTTACCTCGTGCCCGCGCTGATCGAGGGCGGCAAGGTGATCGTGTCCACAGGCACCAAGGCCTTGCAGGACCAGCTCTTCCACCGTGACCTGCCCGCCGTGCGAGATGCCTTGGGCGTGCCGGTCAAGGTGGCGCTGCTCAAAGGCCGCAGCAACTACCTGTGCTGGCACCACCTCGACCGCACCAACCAGGACGCCACCCTGCTGGGCAGCAGGCAGGAGGTGCGCGACCTCAGCCTCATCAACCGCTTCGCCCCCTTGAGCGCCACCGGCGACAAGGCCGAGTGCCCCACCGTGCCCGAGCACGCGGCCATCTGGGCACGCGTCACCTCGACCCGCGAGAACTGCCTGGGCAGTGACTGCCCGCGCTTCGCCGAGTGCTTCGTCGTCAAGGCACGGCGTGAGGCCCAGGACGCCGACGTCGTCGTGGTCAACCACCACCTGTTCTTTGCCGATCTGATGCTGCGCGAAGAAGGCGTGCCGGAGCTGCTGCCTAACGCACAGACCATCGTCTTCGACGAAGCCCACCAGTTGCCCGACACGGCGACGCTGTTCTTCGGCGAATCGGTGTCCACCGCGCAGGTGCTGGACCTCGTGCGCGACACACTGGCCATCGGCCAGGCCCAGGCCCGCGATGCCGCGCAGTGGAACGAGCTGCTGGCCCCGGTCGAGCGGGCGGCACGCGACCTGCGCCTGTGCTTCGGCCCGCAAATGCAGCGCACAGCCCTGCCTCAACTGGGCGACGACCACCTGCTGAGGCCCACGGTGGACCAACTGCAAGAAGCCCTGTACGCCCTGCGCGAGGTGCTGGACCACCAGTCCGAACGCGGCCCCGACCTCGCCAACCTGCACCGCCGCTGCGAGCAGCTCATCCAACGCCTGGCCGCCTGGGGTGCTCCCGAGCGTGCCCATGAGCCTGAGCTGTGCTGGGTCGACGTCGGCAGTCACGGCGTGCAGTTGCACCGCACACCGATCTCCGTGGCCGATGTGTTCCGACGCCAGCGGCTCGGGCTGGGCGCCGATGCCAGCGGACAGTCCCACACCACGGTTGACGGCGACGTGGCCGCTGAAGATGCGGCTCACGCGGCTGAGATGGTGAAAGCATTTGCGGGCGATGGCGGTGTCGATGCAGACGATGGGGACGATGGGGACGACCTCCAAGCCCTGTTGGCCGGCGGCGATGCCACTGAGCCTGTGGACGAGGCCGTTGACTCAGAATCGCGGATGCCCGAGCCCCCGCCTCGCCGGGCTTGGGTGTTCACCTCGGCCACGCTGGCCGTGAAAAACGACTTCAGCCACTTCACCGAAGCGCTGGGCTTGGAAGATGCCGAATGCGCGGCCTGGTCCAGCCCCTACGACTATCCGGCCCAGGCCATGCTGTACGTGCCGCAAGGCCTGCCGCTCCCCAGCGATGCGGGTCACACCGAGGCGGTGGTGGATGCCGCCCTGCCCCTGATCCGCGCCAACCGCGGGCGCGCCTTCGTGCTGTGCACCAGCCTGCGCGCCGTGGCCCGCGCCGCCGACCGCCTCAAGCAAATCTTCCAGGAGGCCGGTGACCCCTTCCCCGTGCTGCAGCAAGGCGACGCGCCACGCCCCACCCTGCTCGAAGACTTCCGTCGCGCCGGCAACGCCGTGCTGGTGGGCAGCCACAGCTTCTGGGAAGGCATCGACGTCAAGGGCGACGCCCTCACGCTGGTGGTCATCGACAAGCTGCCCTTTGCCCCACCCGATGACCCTGTGCTGGCCAAGCGGCTGGAGCTGCTCAGCCAGTCTGGCGGCAACCCCTTCATGCAGCACCAGGTGCCTCAGGCCATCATCGCGCTCAAGCAGGGTGCGGGCCGGCTCATCCGCTCAGAGACCGACCGTGGCGTGCTGATGATCTGCGACAGCCGTCTGATCGACAAGCCCTACGGTCGCCGCATCTGGCAGAGCTTGCCGCCCATGAAGCGCACACGCTCGCACGACGAGGTCGTGGCCTTCCTGGCCACGCTGTGACGCAGGCGCGTCGCCTCACACTTCCAGGTTGTCGATCAGCCGGGTGTTGCCGATCTTCGCGGCCACCAACGTGACCAGCGGCGTGGCGCCCAGGCCCGCGGCCAGCTCCTCGGCCGTGGCCGGGTGGAGGTCCTTCTGGCGGCGCACCATCACGTAGTCGGGCGCCCAACCGCGCGCGCGCAGTTCGGCCATGGCGGCGTCTTCCCATTGCTGGACCACCGTGGGCGTCAAGGCCTGGGCCGCGCGGGCCTGGCTTTGGATGCCGCGCAAAAGGCGGATCAAGGTGAGCGCTTCCTCGCGTTCGGCCTCGCTGAGGTAGCCATTGCGCGAGGACAAGGCCAGGCCAGCGTCCGAGCGTGACGTCTCCCCACCGACGATCTCGATGGGCAGGGCCATCTGCGCCACCATGCGCCGGATCACCATCAGCTGCTGGTAGTCCTTCTTGCCGAAGACGGCCACGCGCGGCTGCACGATGTTGAAGAGCTTGTGAACCACGGTGCAAACGCCGGTGAAAAAGCCCGGACGGAAAGCACCTTCGAGGAGCTTGGCCAACTCGTCGGGTGGCAGCACCTTGTAGCCCTGTGGCTCGGGGTAGAGCTCGGCTTCATCAGGTGCGAACAGGATGTCGCAACCGGCACCGTCCAGCACCTCGGCATCGCGCGCGAGGGTGCGCGGGTAGCGGTCGAAGTCTTCGTTGGGCCCGAACTGCAGGCGGTTGACGAAGATGCTGGCGACCACCGGGCTGCCACTGCCGGCCACCAAGGCACGGGCCTGGCGGATCAAGGTCAGGTGACCTTCGTGCAAGTTGCCCATGGTGGGCACGAAAGCCGGGCGCGACGGGGCCTGGGCCAGTTCGGTACGCAGCTCGGCAAGGGTGTGGATGGTTTTCATGGTGGCCTCGGCGCGTTCAATCGGCGCGTTCAATAGCCGTGCAGCGCTTCGTCGGGGAAGCTGCCATCCTTGACGGCCGCCACGTAGCGGCGCACGGCGTCTTCGGCCGAGCCGCCTTCCGCGGTGAAGTTGCGCACGAAGCGGGGCAGTTTGCCGCGTGTGAAATTGAGCATGTCGTGCAGCACCAGCACCTGGCCGGCCGTGGCCGGGCCCGCGCCAATGCCGATCGTCATCATCCCTGGGTTGTCGGCCTGGACCTGCATGGCCACGGCCGAGGGCATGAGCTCCAGCACCATCATGGCGGCACCGGCCTCGGCCAGCTCGCGGGCGTGCTTGCGCAGCGTGTCGGCGCCGGCTTGGTCACGGCCCTGGATGCGGTAGCCGCCCAGGGCGTGCACGCTTTGCGGCGTCAGGCCCAGGTGGGCGCACACGGGGATGCCGCGCTCGGTCAGGAAGTGCACGGTCTCGGCGGTCCAGCCACCGCCTTCGAGCTTGACCATGTGGGCGCCGGCCTGCATCAAGGCGACGCTGCTGCGCAAAGCCTGCTCGCGGTTTTCCTGGTAGCTGCCGAAAGGCAAGTCGCCCACGACCCAGGCCGTGCGGTTGCCACGCACCACGCAGCGCGTGTGATACGCCATCTCGTCGAGCGTGACAGGCACCGTGCTGCTTTGGCCCTGCACGATCATGCCGAGGGAGTCGCCCACCAGGATGCAGTCCACCCCTGCGTCATCGACCAGGCGGGCGAAGGTGGCGTCGTAAGCCGTCACCATGGCGATTTTGTCGCCCTGGGCGTGCATCTCGCGCAGGCGGTGCAGAGTGATGGGTTTGCGCGGCGCGGCAGAAGCAGCAGAAGCGGCGGTGGCGGCGGTGGTCATGCGGGGCTCCTGGGACAAAGTGGGGCCGATTCTAGGCGCACGTCACTCGGTCTGCAGCGGCGCGTAGGCCAGGCGCACATAGATCGGCGCAAAGGCCTCGGCCTGGGTGATCTCGATGAGGCGCTCGCGGGCCAATTCGAGCATGGCGATGAAGGTCACCACCAGCACCTGCGAACCACGGGTCACGTCGAACAGGCCTTCGAATTCGACGAAACGCTGGCCCTGCAAGGTGCGCAAGACGATGCCCATGTGCTCGCGCACCGAGAGCTCTTCGCGGCTGATGGTGTGGTGGGTGTGCAGGCGGGCGCGCTGCAGGATGTCCATCCAGGCTTCGCGCAAA
>Ga0209617_10001342_pt1 | contig 11520 bp, 19 predicted proteins | sample LakEriepJuly2011_2_FD_187459 | JGI IMG/M metagenome (GOLD analysis project Ga0209617, IMG submission 187459) | Freshwater microbial communities from dead zone in Lake Erie, Canada - CCB epilimnion July 2011 (SPAdes) (version 2) | ecosystem: Environmental > Aquatic > Freshwater > Lentic >... | reverse complement strand
ATCGACGCCGTGATGTACGGCATGATGCCGAGACCGAAGATCGTCGACTGAGAGAGGCTACCGCCGGAGAAGATCGACGCGTACTCAACGATGCGACCAAAGCCCGACGGATCGGAGCCATCGCCGGTTGCCTTGTCCGCGAGATCCTTCAGCGCCGTCTGATCCACACCCACGAGTGGGATGTGATAGCCGATGCGGTAAATGGCGATCATTCCGAGCGTGAACAGCACACGCCGGCGAAGGTCAGGAATCTTGAAGATGTTGGCAAAGGCTTGCAGCATCGGTCTGATCTTCAGTCACCCGTCGGAGGGGTGCATCCGAGTCGGTCCCAAACTCGCTTCGCACTTGTCTCGCCGGCTTGAAGAACTTGTGGACCTTCGGGCGAAGGCCCCGCGTCACGCCGTCACAGAGACTTTGCGGGCATCACTCACTCTTCGCGGACTTCTTGGTTTGAGCTTTGGTCGGAGCTTCGGAGCAGCTACCGCCCGCAGCTTCGATCTTCGCCTTCGCGCTTGCGCTGAACGCAGCGGCGACGACGTTGAGCTTCTTCTTGATCTCACCAGCGCCGAGGACCTTGAGGCCGAGCTTGGTGTTCGGCACGAGGCCGAGCTTGACGAGCGTGTCGATGTCGACCGTCGCGCCAGCATCAAAGTGCTTGTCGAGGTCGCGGACGTTCGCAACGTAGTACTCAGTACGGAAACCAGCGTTCGAGAAGCCGCGCTTGGGGAAGCGACGCGCGAACGGAGTGGCGCCACCCGCGTACGACGGACGGCTATTCCAACCGGCGCGGCTCTTCGCACCCTTGTGACCACGGGTCGAGGTGCCGCCGTGGCCGCTACCTTCGCCGCGACCGACGCGCTTGCGCTTCTTGTGCGGGCCGACCTTGGCGGTGATGTCATGGATCATCATGGCTCGAACTCTCCAAACGGTGGCGATGCCACCGGAATCTACGCTTGACTCACACTCAAAATCACTACAGGCTCACTTCAGGCGCGCTTCGCGCACCTGAATTTGCACCGGGACCGACTCAATCGACTTCCATCGACGGGATCATCCGGGTGCGTTCAACCTCGCTCACGCGCCCGCTTCAGGTGCCGGTGCCGGCGCCGGTGCCGGTGCCGCAGGAGCAGCGCCAGCATCGGTCGCACCGCTATCACGGCGCGGGCCACGCGGTCCGCCACGGCCACCACGACCGCCGCGACGCTCACCCTCACCAACGGTGTTCTTCGGAGCAGCCATCTTCTCGCCCGACTTCGCGGACGGCATGAACGCTGCACCACGCTTGATCGCTTCTTCAACCGAAGTTGCTGGGATCGAAACGCCACGGAGCGATTCAACCTGCTCGCGCGTGCGGAGCGTCGAAAGCGCGTCCATCGTGGCCTTCACGACGTTCTTCGGGTTGCTCGAACCGTAGACCTTCGTGAGGCAGTCCTGCACGCCGATCATGTCGAGCACCGAGCGAACTGCAGCACCTGCGATAACGCCGGTACCAGGAGCAGCAGGCATCAGCTTCACGGTCGTGGCGCCGAAGCGGCCGATGACCATGTGAGGAATTGTCTTCCCCTGCAGCTGGAACGCGTTCATCTTGCGCGACGCTTCCTTCTGCGCCTTCTCGATGCTCTGGGGCACTTGGTTCGACTTCGCGTAACCAACGCCGGCGCGACCGTTGCGATCACCGACGACAACCATCGCCGAGAACGAGAAACGACGTCCGCCTGCGACGGTCGACGAGGTGCGGTAGACGCCGACGGTCGTCGACTCGGAAGAGGAATCCTTGCTGATGAATTCTGCCATGGTGGGTACCAGTCTCGGTGACTCTCGGTGACTGTCGGACTCGGCGGGGTTCCGCGCGAATCAGACTCGATTCAGAACTGCAGGCCGCCTTCACGCGCGCCATCGGCGAGCGCCTTGATGCGACCGTGATAGAGGTATCCGTTGCGATCGAAGACGACCTTCTGGACGCCCTTCTCTTTCGCGCGCTGAGCAACGAGCTTGCCCACAGCGGTCGCTTCGGACATCTTCGCGCCCTTGTCGGCGAAGGACTTGTCGCGGGTCGACGCCGAGGCGACGGTCTTGCCGGTCAAATCGTCGATCACTTGCGCGTAGACGTGGTTGAGCGAACGGAAGACGGAAAGGCGCGGCCGATCCGGCATGCCGAAGACTTCCTTGCGGATGCCCTGCTTACGACGGGCTCGGCGAATGTTCTTTTTGGTCGTGCGGTTCATAGTGTCTGCCTTTCGAGTCAGGTTTCAGGTCGCTGACCTTTCGGTCGCTCTCGATTGCGCGCGGTCACGCCGCGACCTGCCACTGACTTCGCTTCTCGCGTTGCTTCTCTTTCGATCCTTCAAGTTCGCATTCCTTCGGCATGACCTCAGGATCGCAAACCATGCGCGGCATTAGCCGCCCGTTGCCTTGCCTTGCTTGCGGATGATGTTCTCGCCCGCGTACTTGATGCCCTTGCCGTTGTACGGCTCTGGCTTGCGCTTCGAGCGAATCGCCGCAGCGAACTCACCGACGCGCTGGCGATCAGCGCCGCTGATCGTCACGAAGATGCCACCTTCGGTCGAAACGTCGACCTTGACGCCCGCGGGAATCGCGAGCGTGATCACGTTTGCGTAGCCGAGCTTGAGGTCAACGTTCTTACCCGCGACCTTCACGCTGTAGCCGACGCCGACCACTTCGAGCTTCTCCGAGTAACCCTCGGTGACGCCCTTGATGCAATTGTTGATGTTGGCTCGAGTCGTTCCCCAGAAGGCGCGACGATTGCCTTCGTCGATCTTCGCCATGTCTGTGGTGCAGACAATCTGGCGATCCTTCTCGTTCCACGCCACCGAAACTTCGGGGCGATACACGACCTTGAGGGTGTCTCCCTTGGGACCCGTGATCGCGACCTCGCGGGTCGCGGAATTCACGGCGACCTTGCAGTTGCCAGGGACGATGATGGGCTTCTTACCGATGCGCGACATGGTTGACTCCTGTCGATCTAAACACTCTGACTGACTCCGCCTAAGCAATGCGACGTTGCGTTTCGCGATTCCGGCTGGCCACGATCGTGGCACACGCCGAAGCGCGGATCAGCAGACGGTCGCCACCACTTCACCACCGACGCGCATTTCGCGCGCCTTGCGGTCGGACATGATTCCACGGCTCGTCGAGACGATCGAGATGCCGAGGCCCTGCATCGGGCGCGGAAGATCCGACATCGCCGAGTAGGTACGGCAACCCGTCTTCGACACGCGACGGATCTCGTTGATGATGTTCTCGCCACGCGCGCCGTACTTCAGGGCGATGCGAATGATGCCCTGACGGCCATCGGCGACGTTTTCGTAATCCGAGATGTAGCCCTCGTCCTTGAGAACGGTGGCGACGCCGCGGTTGAGCTTGTTGCTGATCACGACGACGGACTTCTCGCGGTTCCGCACGGCGTTGCGGATGCGGGTGAGCATGTCGGCGGTGAGGTCTTGAACTGCCATCTCTGAGGCTCCTGTCCCCTCGCGGGGCGGGAAGTTCGATCCTGTGGGGATCGCGGTTGATCCTGTGAAGGTCTCGGTCGTTCTTTCGTATGTTGCGCTCGAGCGGGAACCCGCGCGTGCGCAACTGAATCGGCTTCTGGTCGCTTACCAGCTTGCCTTGCGCATGCCAGGGATCATTCCCTTGAGCGCCAACTCACGGAGTTGGTGACGGCAAATGCGGAACTTGCGGTAAACGCCGCGCTTGCGGCCCGTGATCTCGCAGCGCACCTCGGAACGGGTGCTGAACTTCGGCTTGCGCTGCATCTTGTTGAAGGTTCGCTTGCTGGCCATTGTTGTTTCCGGGGTTCGGTTCCGGCGCGGTCGTGTGTTCGGAAGGAAATCTGTTTCAGGCTTCCGCGCGAACTCTTTCGAACTCGCGCGGCGTACCGACTACTGGTCTCACGCCTTCTTCTGCTTGCGCTCTTCGGGCTTGACGAAGGGCATGCCGAGCTCGGCGAGGATGTAGCGGCTCATCTTCGGGTTCGAATTCTCAAACACGAACGTGATGTGCATACCGTGGGTGATCGTGGCGTTCGCCATGTTGATTTCGGGCCACACGGCTTGTTCGGTCAGACCGAACGAGTACGAGCCGCCCTTGTCAAACGACTTGTCCTTCACGCCGCGGAAGTCCTTGATACGAGGAATCGCGAGGTTGATCAGACGATCCATGAAGTGCCACATGCGATCGCGGCGGAGCGTCACCATGAACGCGGAGGGCATGCCCTCACGCACACGGAACTGCGCGACGGCCTTCTTGGCCTTCAGCATGATGGGCTTCTGGCCGGTGATCACGCTGAAGTTCGAAATGAACTGGTCGCGGACCTCAGGCTTGAGCTTCTGATTGTCGAGGTACTTACCCACGCCCGCGTTGACGACGATCTTCGTCAACTTCGGAAGTTGGTGCGGGTTGTCGAGACCGAACTCCGCGAGCGCCTTCGGACCGACTGCGTCGATGAAGGCCTGCTGGAGACGGGGGTATTGTCGCTTGACGTGTGCCATAGAACTGTCCTTCGACTCTTGCTGTGTCGCGGGGGCGACCTTGGCGGAAGACTGGCGGAAGATTGGCGAGTGCTCCTCGCAAGCGCAGGCGGTATGACCCACCTACTCAATCTTTAAGGTTGCTCTTTCAGGTTGCTCTTTCAATTCGCTCTTTCATTTCACTCTGACGTTCACTTCGAGCCGCGGAGCTTGTGGAGCTCCTTACCGCCGCGAGCAGCGACGCGCGACTTCGAACCGTCAGGCTTCGAGACGAAGCGGACGCGCGACGGCTTGCCATCGACGACCGGGCTGACGTTCGAGATGTGGATAGGACCTTCCTCCTTGAGGATGGTGCCCTGAGGACGGCTTTGCGTCTTCTTCAAGTGCTTGGTACGGATGTTCGCGCCCTTGACGACGACGCGCTCGCCTTCGTCCACAACGCGGAGGATCTCACCAACGATGCCCTTAGAGGCGCCCTTGGTCACGATGACAGTGTCACCCTTACGAACGTGGCGTGGCATGGTTAGATCACCTCCGTCGCGAGCGACACGATCTTCATGAAGTTCTTCTCACGGAGCTCACGAGCGACTGCACCGAAGATGCGAGTGCCCTTCGGGTTGCCGTCCTTGTCGACGAGCACGCACGCGTTCGAATCGAAGCGCACGTAGGAACCGTCATCACGACGGGTTGGGAACTTGACGCGAACGATGACGGCTTGGACCTTGTCACCAGCCTTGACATCGCCGTTGGGAAGCGCCTTCTTGACGGTGCAAACGACGCGATCGCCGATGCCCATCGTGAGGCGGGTAAAGCGGCCGGTGGCCGTCGAGGATCCGAGGACGCCAATCACCATGGCTTCCTTCGCGCCGGAGTTGTCGGCGACCTCGAGTCGTGATTCCTTTTGGATCATTGCTTGGCTCCATCGCTCGCCGTAGCGAGCTTTCACACACATTTTGCGGGTAGTCGTCGTTCAGGCTTCCGCCAAGAACGCGCGGCACACGCTTCAGAAACTTGTTGTTCGTGACTCACGTTCGTGTTTCGCGAACGCGAGCACTTGCTTACACGCCGTCCTTCAACTGAACGCCGACGCCTGCAGGCGCGCGCTCAACCACACGCACGAGCACCCACGACTTCGTCTTCGAAATCGGACGGCACTCGGCCACCTCAACGCGATCGCCGAGGTGCGATTCATTCGCCTCGTCGTGCACCTGAAGAACGGTGCGCTTACGCATGTACTTGCCGTACTTCGGGTGCTTGCCCGAGTACGCGATCACGACCTTGCGGGTCTTGTTGCGCTTGTCGCTCTCAACGACGCCGATGCGGCGAGGCGAGGTCTCAGGAATGACGAGCCCAAAAGTGGCTGCCGTGGTGGCTGCCGTGGTGGCTGCCTTGGTGGCTGCGGTCGTTGATGCAGAGGTAGCTTTGGTCGGCATGGTTGTGCTCACTTCTTCCCGCCTGCGGCATTGGCACCCTTACGGGAGTTCTGCTCGGTGAGAACGCGCGCAAGATCCTTGCGGGTCTTCCCGATGCGGGAGTTGTCGGCGACCTTCTCGGTCGTCAACTGGCAACGGAGGTCGAAGAGCTCGCGGCGGAGGCGCGTAGCCTCACCCTTGAGGTCGTCGTTCGAGAGCTTCTTCACTTCAGCGGGCTTCATGGCGTGTCTCGTAATTTGAACTTGATTTGACTCGAGAGGCTCTAATTTCGTGAGGCTCGGTAGCCGTCATATCACCGTCTCTATCAGACGGCGATACGGCGTCCGACGAAGCGGCAGCGAACGGGCATCTTGTAGGCGATGCGTGCGAGCGCTTGCTTCGCGAGATCCTCAGGAACACCGGCGATCTCAAAGAGCACCGTGCCTGGCTTGATGCGTGCCGCCCAGTAATCGACATCGGCCTTACCCGTACCCATTCGGGTTTCGAGCGGCTTCTTCGAGATCGGCTTGTCTGGGAAGACGCGGATGAAGATCTTGCCTTGGCGACGGAGGAAGTGCTGCGCGGCGATACGGCCAGCCTCGATTTGGCGACCGGTGAGCCAGTGCGGTTCAAGCGTCTGCAGGCCGTAATCACCGAACGCGACGTAATTGCCGCGCGTGGCGTTGCCCTTGAGCTTTCCTCGCTGCTCCTTGCGGAACTTGACTCGCTTTGGCATCAGGTTGGACATGGGGTCCTCTTCAGTCTTCTGTCGGTTGCGATCGTTCTCACGATCGTGGATCTACTTGAACTCAGGTTGGTTGCTTGCCGCATTTGGCGAGTACTTCGCCGGATGCGGCTCTCACTCGAGCATGCGGCGAGTGCTTCGCCGGATGCGGCTCAACGACGTCCGCGGGCGCGGGCGCGGCCACCGGCAGCGCTCGATGCGGTTTGATCTTCGTCTTGCTCGGTGTAAAGGCCCTTGAAGACCCACACCTTCACGCCGATCGAACCCGTCGTCGTGTACGCCTCAGCGACCGCGTAGTCGACGTTCGCTTGAAGCGTCGAGAGCGGAATCGAGCCTTCGCGCGTATCAAGCGTGCGGCTCATTTCCGCGCCACCGAGACGACCAGCGAGGAGGATGCGAATACCCTTTGCGCCGTTCTGCATCGAGCTCTCCGCGCGCATCTTGAGCACGCGACGGTAGTTCGCGCGCTTCTTGAGTTGCTCGGCGATGCTCTCAGCGATCAACTTCGCGTCGAGGTCAGCGTTCTTGATTTCGACGACCTTGATGACGACCTTGCGGCCCGTGAGGGCTTGCAGGTCCTTCGTCAGGGTTTCGATACCCGAGCCACGCGGACCGACAACCATGCCGGGGCGCGCGCTCTTGAGGATGACGGTGAGCTCATCGCGCGTACGCTCGATGAGGATGTCGCTCACGGCCGCGAACGGCGGCGTGCGATTGAGGCGCTTGTCGACGTACTTACGGATCTTGTAGTCCTCAACGAGGAGAGATCCGAAGAGCGCCTTTGGTGCGAACCAGCGCGAGCGGTGAGCTTCGGTGATACCGACGCGGAAACCGAATGGATGGACCTTCTGTCCCATAGTGAATCTCCGAGGCTTAGGCCCCGCGCTCCTCAACTGCAATGTGGATGTGGCTGGTTCGCTTCAAGATCGGGTGAGCGCGACCGCGGTCCTTTGGTTGGAAACGGTCGAGGGTCGGACCCTCGTCGACGCGCGACTCGCTCACGATGAGCTTGGTGGGATCCGCGTTCTTCTCTTCCGCGTTCGCGATCGCGCTCTTGAGCACGACCGAGATGTACGCAGAGCCGCGCTTCTTCGAGAAGTCGAGCGCGGTGAGCGCCTCGTCAACGCTCTTGCCGCGGATCATGTCCGCAACGAGACGCGCCTTGCGAGGAGCGATGCGGGCGAAACGGTGGCATGCCCGGTAGGAATTGGTAGCCGTTTGCTTAGCCATGGCTGTAACTCAAGACTTCCGCAGTGCGATCAAACGCACCGCGATCAGACCTTGAGATCCTCCTTCTTGTTGGTGTGACCGCGGAAGGTGCAGGTGTGGGAGAACTCGCCGAGCTTGTGCCCGACCATGTCTTCCGTGCAATACACGTCGACGAACTGACGGCCGTTGTGCACCTGGAAGGTGTGGCCGATGAATTCGGGGACAATCGTGCACGAGCGGGCCCATGTCTTGATGGGAACGCGCTTGTTGCTTGCCTCGAGCTTTTGCACCTTGCGGTACACGCTCTCGACGACGTGTGGACCCTTCTTAAGCGATCGTGACATTGAGGTAACTCGCTTCTCTTGCGCCTAGGGCGCGTTTCTCTGTCTAGACCGCGCCAAAGGCGCGGTGATCTTGACTGACTCACTTGTCTGACCTGCTGTCTTCACAGCCTCGCACGCGTCTGGTCATCTCTGGTCATCGCAGACCGAGCGCGCGAAGCCGTCCGACACGTCAGAGCTTCAATTGACCGTAACGCTTGCTCTTACGACGACGGATGATGCGCGCATCGCTGGCCTTGCCGTAACGGCGCGTGCGACCACCCTTCGCTTGCGTACCAGAGTGGTTCACTGGCTCGCGGCCACCCTTCGACACCGAACCACCGCCGTGCGGGTGGGTGTGGTGGGACATCGCGATACCACGGGTCGTCGGACGACGGCCCTTCCAGCGGTTACGACCAGCCTTACCGAGCACGACGTTCGCGTGATCAGCGTTGCCGACTTCGCCGACGGTTGCGCGGCAGTCCATCGAGACCTGTCGAATTTCGCCCGACGGGAGCACGACAGTCGCCCAGCGACCTTCCTTGTTGGTGAGACGCGCATACATGCCCGCGCCGCGGCACATGCGGCCGCCAGCACCTGGCTCGATCTCGATGTTGTGGAGCGCGAGACCGGTTGGGATGTGCTTGATCGGCATCGAATTGCCGACCTTCGGGTCGATCGCGTCGACCGAGCTCATGATTTCGTCGCCAGCGCGGAGGCCCTTCGGCGAAATGATGTAGCGCAACTCGCCGTCGGTGTACTTGAGGAGAGCGATGTGCGACGAACGGTTGGGGTCATACTCGATCCCGACAACAGTCGCAGCGACGCCGTCCTTGTTGCGACGGAAATCGATCTTGCGGTAGCGGCGCTTGTGACCGCCGCCGCGACCGAGAATGGTGATCTTGCCTTGCACGTTGCGACCGGAGCCACGAACGAGCGGAGCGAGGAGGCTTTTCTCGGGGGACTTCTTCGTCACTTCCGAGTGCAGGTTCACCGACGCGTTGCGGCGTCCGTTGGTGACCCTCTTGTAGACACGAATAGCCATGACAGTGTTTCCTCTTGCCGAAGCGAAGGAGTACGGCTCAGAAGAGCTCGATCTTGTCTTCCGGGTGGATCTTCACGACGGCGCGCTTCCAAGTCTTCCCTGGAACAAAGCCGTACGCATACGCGCGATTGCGGAGGCGACGCGTTTGAGTCGCGACGCCGAGTACGCGAACCTTGTAGAGGCTTTCAACAGCCTGCTTGATGTCGGTCTTCGTCGCGAGCTTCGAAACTTCGAACGCGAAACGATTCTGGTGGCCGGAGCCCCAGGTCGCCTTCTCGGTGACGATTGGACGAACAATGACGTGGATGGGGTCCATTTACGCGACCTCCTTCTTGGCAGCGGTCTTCTTGGCCGGGGCCTTCTTTGCAGTCTTCGCAGGAGCAGCAGCCGCGGCTGGAGCCGAGTCGGCACCCTCGTCATTTGCTTCGAAGCAGCTGCCGTCGAGGAACGACATCAACGCCGCCTTGTCCACGACGAGGTAGCGGTGATTCAGAAGTTCAAACGCGTTGAGTTGATCGATGCGGCAGACATTGACGCCAGCGACGTTGCGCGCCGAGAGGATCGCATTGCGATTGGCCTTATCGGTTGCGACGAGGCACGTACGGTCGATGCCGACCGAAGCCATCATCTTTGCAAACTCAGCGGTCTTCGGCGCTTTGAAATCGAGCGCAGCGAAGCACTTCACTTCGTTGTCGATGAGCTTCGCGAGAAGCGCATTGCGGTTTGCAAGACGACGCATCTTCTTTGGAAGCGCTGTGCGGAAGTCCTCGCGTTCGCGGGTCTTCTTAAACGTCACACCGCCGCCCTTGCGGATCGGCGTACGCGCAGCACCGGCGCGTGCGTTACCGGTGCCCTTTTGCTTGTACAGCTTGCGGGTGGAGCCTTCAACGTCACCGCGGCTCTTCGTACGGGCTGAGCCCTGACGCTGATTGCCGTGCGTAATGACGTAGGCTTGCTTGAGAAGCGCGTAACGGACTTGGCCGCCGAGCGTCTCTGGGTCGACCTTGACAGTGTCGACCTTCTTGCCATTGGAATCGTAGATCGGGAGTTCGATCATGCTTCGCCTCTTGCGGACGTTGTCCGCACTCTTCGCCTCATCCTCTGCGTGCCTGTTGATTGGTGGCACGGAGTAGGAATCGACTTGGTGAACTACAAAGAATTCTTTGTTGCTGCCGGCTGGTTCCCTCACGGGCCTTTCCGGCGTTCGAGAGCACTGCGTGCCTCGAACATGGCTGTGTACCTACAAACTTTTTCGTCACTCGCTTGCGCACCCATGACCTTCATGGAGTTGCCGCTCGGTGACACGATTCAGGTGAATCTGAGTCGGGTCGAAGACTGTAACCGAAACATTGCTCGGTTTTGCATCTTCAGACCATCAATTTCAAAATCACTTCACTCTCACTTCTTCACTCTTACTTCTTGGGGAGCTTCTTCGCCTTGCGCTTGAAGAGGCGCGTGGCCTGACGAATGAACAGATAACCATCATTCGCGCCTGGAACAGGCCCCTTCACAAGGAGGAGCCCCTTCTCAGCATCAATCTTGACAACATCGAGGCTGCGCACCGTGACGCGTTCGTCACCGAGCTGACCAGCCATGCGCTTGCCCTTCTTGATCTTCGCGCCGTGACCACGGTCAGTGCCGTGCGAACCGATCGAGCCCGGGGTGCGGTGCTTACGCTCGGTACCGTGCGTCGCGGACATACCCTTGAAGTTGTGGCGCTTCATAACGCCAGCGAAACCCTTACCCTTGCTCGTACCGACGACGTCGACGTACGCGACGCCTTCGAGGCACGAAACATCGATGGTCTGACCGAGCTGGAAGGCATTCGCGGCAGCGTCGTCGTTGACGCGCATTTCGCGGTGGACGCGCTTCGGAGCAGAGCCGGCCTTCGCGTCGTGACCAATCATCGGGATCGACGAGTTGCGGGCCTTCATGTCGTCGAAGGCGATCTGCACAGCCGAGTAACCGTGACGATCAGCGGTCTTGACTTGCGTCACGACGCAAGGACCAGCTTCGATCACGGTGACGGGAATGTTCTTGCCGTCTTCGAGGAAGTAACGGGTCATACCGATCTTGCGACCGAGGATGGCGACTTGGCAGGGCTTGTTGCTCATGAGTTTGACTCGCTTCGTCTGAGGTGATCGCGGTTGGTCAGAACCGCGCTCAGTTTTGGGTTTCCGTCAGAGGTTCGACTCGGCTTTCGACTGGCCGGTCGCACTTGACGCTCTTCACTTCTGCCGTGCAGACCATCCGCACGGAGTCGCGGGCGATTGCCCACTGAGGACTTCAAACCATTTTT
>Ga0209617_10001341_pt1 | contig 11522 bp, 2 predicted proteins | sample LakEriepJuly2011_2_FD_187459 | JGI IMG/M metagenome (GOLD analysis project Ga0209617, IMG submission 187459) | Freshwater microbial communities from dead zone in Lake Erie, Canada - CCB epilimnion July 2011 (SPAdes) (version 2) | ecosystem: Environmental > Aquatic > Freshwater > Lentic >... | reverse complement strand
TTCATCCAATCCGCCCAAAGTCACAGGTTTGCCAAAAAACTTCTGCATCTTTGTAGCGAAATCCGGTTTCTGTAGAAGATCGGAACTGCCAATCACTCCAACGACTCCGGACACCCCATCCGCCTTGATCTGATCTTCTGTTTCAACGAAGACCAAACCCTTTAATTCTGCCGTTATAATCGATTCACGGCCCCGACTTGATCCTTCGGGTTGTTCCACCTTAGGGATCGTCTGCACAGTGCCTGGCTTCGATGTTGGAAGACTTGGCGCAATATCCTGAAACCCCTGACCAAATTGTACGCTGGGAGGTTGCGTTCTTGAGGGCAAGAAAGCGTTGTCGTTCTGTCCATAAGCGATTGCGCCCAAGAAGAGCGGAATCCAACCTATAGACCTTAATGTACACACGTACCCCATTGGCTGTGATGATCACTTTCAGATTGGAGGGGACAAGCGCAACAGCTTTCCCGGAATAACAACTTGTTGAGAAGTTAAGAAAAGATGGTGAAAAGCTAAAAAGCCGGCGACTAGCGGCTCTGCACAACGGGAGCCGACCCCACGCTAACCTCGGCCGCCATCCGCTCCGATTCCATCACCTCATTCACATTGAATCCAGAACGCACTGCCACAGCCCGTGTGGGACGAACTTTCAGAATCCTCTTCGCATCTCCTCTTTCTTGATCCGACTTAGCACCTGCCAAGGGCTTACCCTCCAACAGAACTTGAGCTGTAGGAGCAACAGGGATCTGGACCGCTGGGATCGCAGCCTGCGGTGTTCTTCCTTCCGTAGGAGCCCCAATTTCCTCACCCTCCCCACTCTGGCCTTGTAGAATCACACGGGCAGATACCTGCCTCTGCTGGTTCTCGTATGCAGATCGTTCCTCGGGGGTCATCATCTCGATTTCATCCGCACTGTAGGAAATCGTCTTCGCAAATCCGTTTCCACCCGTCAGAGCCGCAGGCATCATTACCGGTGGAATCGCTGCCTGCTGAGCTAAAATGTAGGGCTGTCCCGTTCCCGTCGTAAATTCGAGAATATAGGGTGCCGCGTTGCCCGCCAACAGGGTAGTCGATACTCCAATCTGGTTCGCACTCAACTGATCAGTGCTATTAAGTCCATATACAATCTCCAGACCAGGAACTGCTCCATTCGAAGGCCAAGAGCTAAAGAGATCCCTAGTGAGAATTTTAGTGGAATTAGCCGTAAAAGGATTGCCTGCGTATGAGTTTACAAAGTTTCCTGTTGGCGACAGGACGACATCACCGTTATTTAAATTGATTCGGCCGGATAGGTTTAGGTTTCCGGAGGGGGAGTAGCTAAAATTCTCACCAGATCCAGTTAAAGTGATGCTTCTTAGTCTGGGTATGCTGACAAGACTCAGTATGCCAGCAGTCCCACCAGACTCGATCGAGTCAGCGCTAATTTGCAAAGACTGAGCGGTCGAAAGATCCCCAGCAAAACTAGCCACCCCCCCTGTGATAAGATTCAGATCCCCATTAACGGTAATATTACTCACCTGAACACCCGTTTGACCGTCCAAGCCCAGACTTGTGTTAACAATAATCCCATTCGCATCCAATGTACCCGCGTTTGATTCAAAATTAGCCCCACCCGTTGACCTAATCAAATTCACTTCTGCTGCACTAAGGTATCCCGACGAGCCTCCAAGCACAATCGAACCACTTCGAATCACATTAAAAGTACCGGCATTTGCTACTGCACCACCGACTTCCAATTTGGCACTGTTGGTGGGCAGAACAGACAGATCACCAGTTCCATTAACTCCACCACTCCCCAACGTAACGGCGTTGTCAGCATCGGAAGTTGTTATCAGATTCAGATTTCCAGCCAGAGTGATGCTTCGATAACTTTGGGTAGCGGCGTTTGAGTTAATTTCTACAGTTCCGTTCACTAAAGTCGTGGCATTCATGGTAATTCCATCGCTAAACACATTCCCCCCGAACGAAACTCGCCCGCTACCCACAGCTTGAGTGACGGTGCCTAAACGGCCACCTAAGGTTCCGAGGTTTCCAGAGAGGGTCTTCGTACCAGCGCCGTCAAATGTCAAGGATCGAGCCAATCCGTCCCTTGTGATAGAGCCAGATACTGAATAATTTCCAGCACCATCCATCGAGAAATTCCGTTGTAGCACAAGGCCGTTATTTAGGCTTAGTAAGCCGCCAGTTGTGGTGGAATTCAGGTCCCCTGTCGCACCAAGCGTCAATAGACCAGATAAAATCGTGTTACCGCTGCTATTAAGCGTGCCGGCTAGTGCGACGCTGCCTGCAGAAAAGCTTATCCCATTTAGGTTTATTGTGCTTCCTGCGCCCAAGATGGCCGCACTGTCAAATTTGGTCGATCCATTAAGCGTCAGAGTACCACCAGTCTGACTCAGACTAGTCCCAGAGAGGCCGGAGCTAAAGGAGGTGGTTCCGCCTTGGATTGTCAATGCGTCTAGGCCAGTCGCGGAGAGAAACTGTTGTGTTCCACCTCCGAGGGTCAGACTTTGATTATTACCAGTCAAGGCTCCGCTGGCCTTGAGATTGCCGACCAAGGTTGAATCCCCGATAAGATTAATAGTGTTGAAACTGGTGGTACCTGAGGTGGTATTGAAGTTGCCGCCCAACTTAACCAGACCGACAAAAGAGGAGGCATTCGCAGAGGTAACGTCGCCACCAAGGGTCATCGTGCCTTTCCCCGAACCAGTGATGGAGCCCAGATTGAGCACGCCAAGAAGGTTCGCACTCCCACTTCCGCTATATGTCAGGGCCTGACCAACTCCGCTAATTGAGCTGATGGTATAAGCCCCAGTTCCGCCCAGAGTCCCTCCACCGCCGGCCAAAGTCAGGCCGCCACTCATCACAGTGGCACCGCTAGCTGAAATGCTGCCGCCTGATAATGTGATCGGGTTCGCAAAGCTTGACGCCCCTTTTAAGTTGGTCGTTCCGCTAAAGGTAGCCCTCCCAGTTCCGCTTCCTGTGATAGCGGTCGTGCCATTACCAACTGTTAGTGTTCCGCTAAAGGTTTTGGTGGACGTGCCACTCAGGCTAAGCGGTTGGGATCCCTTAAGTGTGCCAGCTACTGTGAAAGAGCCGCCGGTGCCAGCCAGGGCAAAGGGCCCTCCGCTCATTGTTACCGTACCCGGCATACTAAAAGCACCAGAGGATGTGAGGGTAAATACCTGTGTTTTGTCGGTAGCGTAGAGCGAGTTCAACAATGTCACCGTGCCAGCCAGACTAGACACCCCAGTGGTAGTGATTCCATTCAGGGCGTCATCAACGCTCGTACCGCCGGAAAAGCTGGTGGTCGTACCAGCTGCAGTCACAATCCCGCCTCCATTAAAGGATGAGGCGAAGGCAACCGGCCCAGCGGAATTTACGGTAACAGTATCCACCGGGTTAATAGAGCCTACGGCTCCGGCAATCGTGACGGAACCGGTCGAGCCAATGCCACTGGCAAAGGTCAGGTCTTTCGCGAGTGTGGTATCGGGGTCGTTGTCGATGGTCGTAAGAGTGATATCGTTACCGTTGGAGTTCAGGGTGCTGTCTTCAGCTAGAGTTACTGCCCCCATAACCATATTTCCGCCGTTTCCAAGGCTTTGAGCACTTCCGGTGTTAACCAAGCCATTGAGCTGGGTGGCAGAAGCGGCCGTCGAATTAAAACCGCCCTCAAAGGTGACCCCGGCCCCAGATGCACCTAACCCAACAGTCCCAGTGTTGAGAAAAGTGTATAGGCTACTGAACTGAGTGCCTGCCCCTAAGATGGATAGGGAGTACCCCCTCGCATAGGTAACTAAGGTGTCCACAACGAGTAGTCCATTGATCTCCAGCTTTCCGGTGCTACGTGAATCATCCGCCGCCGTAATCAGCGTACCCAAAGTGATCGTGTCCCTTACGTCGTTACCCAATGTCACATCACCCGACCCGTAGCGAAGATCCAAGATATTCGAGGTAGTCTTAGTGCCCTTTAGGGTGCCCGTAAAGGTAATATCTCCTCCACCTCCCTCATCCCCAGTGCCAAGACCCAATCCACCGGCTGTGTTAATTAATATAGTGCTTAATTCGGTAGAGCCGCTATCTAAGGTTACATTACCTGTAAAGGTTATATTGCCACCTCCACCACCGTATCCGGCCAGCGACGATAATCCTTGGCCGCCGGTCGCTGTCAAACCACGAGCCAATGTAATTGAAGTTCCCTCAATGTTAATACCTCCCGCAGCACCGCCGAGACCCAAACTATCAGTGCCACCGTCTAGCGAATCACCACCGCTGCTGTTAATCAGGCCACGAATGTCGACCGTAGTACCTTTGACATTCACAGCTCCACCCCCCAACCCAACCACCGTATTTGCCGCCGCAACCCCACCCCGAGTAATGATAGATCCTAAGCTAACAATTCCCGCCGCCCTCGGTTCATTAACCGGGAATTGATTGATAGCGACTGACCCAGATACCAATCCATCGGCGGTGGTGAAAAGTTGACCATACATATTAACCCCACCTAGCTGTCTTTCCTTATTGGCTGTATTGAAGACAGGGGCTGGATCAACGGAGGGGTAGATGCGGGAAATGTTGACCGCACCGCCATAGGAAAGAATTGCACTTCCACTCGGAGCATAGAAATAGCCGTCTCCGCTACTCCCACCGAACCCTATGGTCACAGAGCCACGTGAAGCCAAGGTAAAGTCAGTACCTTCTGCCGATCGATTTAATTGTAAAACAACACCGCTGGTGACTTTATCCCCAACCGCATCATACTGACCTAAATAGAAGTTTCTTCCTGCCAAAAGGGTGTACTTCGAATCCTCAATTACATCTAGAATCGCCGTTCTGAAAGAAATGTCAGCAGTCCCACTCTTGCTGTTATCAATGGATACATTACCGGCCTTTCCATCTACAAAGGATCCAGTACCACCTGTACTGCTGATTGAGCTAGGCATTACAAAACTGGTTTGTGTTATCACGGTCAAATCTCCACCATCAAAACCAATAGTGTTTAAAATATTTGATCCTCCATCCATTGTTACAGAACCTGCTATCTCAACTGTGCCAGCCCCAAAAGAGCGGATCGTCACATCCCCCGCTTCAGCAGTTAAAAAGGATGTGTTGATTCCACTACGGAGAATAATGTTTCCAGTTCCACTAGACTGAAGAATGTTGTTGCCCCCTGCTATTGCTGCCGTCAACTCGGGGAGTATGTCCAAAGCATAGCCACCTGAGTTTGCCCCGTATCCTATGAGAGCGCTGGTGACCGAGAATGTTCCAGCATTGAGGACGGTAAGGGAATTGATCTTCGCACTGTAATCCGTGGCCTGAGCGGATGCACCGAAGCCAACCCTGCCCGAAATTCCGCCGTTCACATTGATGTCGTAAAGCTGATCTGCATTTCCATTCCCTGTCCCTGCCCCAGTTGCGGTGAAATATGTCAACAGGGTCGTACCAGTACCGGTACCTGCCCCCGTTGCGGTGAAAACCGTGCCTACGGTGTTGGACGAAGCCCCGACCGAAGTGAAATCGGTGGTTCCAGTTGCAGTGATAATGTACTCCTGCCCGATCTGCAGCGTGCCGGCGGCAAAGGCGGTAGCTCCAACAGAAATATATTGATTTGCCGTAGTAGTTCCAAGCGAAGTGATCAAATAACTTTGATCGTTAACAAAGCTACCTGCGGAAGTTTCCTCACCAATCACGCCTTGCAAAAAGTCGATTGTGCTCCCACTTGCACTGTTTAGCAACGTAGTGTCGATTGAAATATCGTCCCCTAGGCGGACCCTCATACCAAAGCTAACTACACCTCCTCTCGTTGAAATGTCGCTGGAAAGAAGCACATCTCCAGAGCCCGCTGATACGGTAAAGCCTCCCAGGGGGGTGGTATTTCCAATGCCTCCTAACAGAGTAAGATCTTGCCCGTTTGCGACGCTAATGGTCACAATCCCAGGACCATTGAGATCCCCATTGAATATCACATCCCCACCCGACAATAAGTTCAAATTGGTTTCCAAGAAGACCGAATCGGTCGATCCATTACCGAACGTGATAGTCCCAGTTGTATCGCCTAGCGTATTGTCAATATTTGATGCCGCTGCAACAAACAACGGACTGTTAAACGCAATCTCTCCTCCGCGGGTGACAAGGCTTGCTTCAAGTTGAATATTCTGGCCTGCATTTTCAGCTGTTGTGAAAGAAAAGTTGCCGCCAATTGTATTGGCTCCACCGGTCGAACTAATGTTTCCAGCCAAAACAATCGACCCACTGGAATCGAGAGTGATCTGGCCGAGGGCACCCGATTTAACAGGGTTTTTTCCGGCAAACGTTACGGCCCCATTATTAATATTAATCTGATAATCATCTCCTCCCGAAGTTGAAACCTCTAATCCCCCCAATGGCACAATGCCGCCAATGGCTCCATCAAAAATTACCTGGCCACCAGCGTTGATCGTGTTGACATTAAATACACCCGCCGTGTCCACAAAGTTAGCGTCCACCGTGCCGCCAAAGTAAACATCCGCCCCAGATGTGATGAATGTATTCTCAAGTATTCTTATATTCGCGCTGTCGAATGTAGCCGATCCAAGAGAGTAAATTGTCGGCCGATTCAAGTCACCTAAGGTCGGAGTAAGATTAGGCTGAATGGCTGTGGCTGGTTGCCCGAAATCAATACTTCCACCTTCCTGCCGGAAGGAGAGAAGCGGCCCAAGGCTGAGATACTGTATCAGAGCTTGATCGGTGGTGATGGCACGCGCAGTCCCCACAAATGCTTCAGGCTGGAAGGCAGTCACCCCGCCGTCATTGATCAATAATAGTTGCTCGTTTAATGTTGGAGCGATGACTTTGACTGAAGCAGCAGGGACGTCGCCAACTGAAATAGAGCCATCATTGATGGCTTGAAAGAAATTGATTCCGTTGCCAGAGATGACCGTCAAACCAGTTTCCGCAAGTAGCGCTGCATCGTAGGCGTTCAGAGTTACGACCCCGTCGAATGTAATTTCGCCAGGACTCACCACCTTAGGGAATAGTCTGGTGCTGGAATTAGGCACAATGATCCCGGCAGATGCCTCACTACTTCTTAAAATCACGTCCCCGCCGCTATCGAACACCTGACCATTTAAGATCAGGTTTCCCAAACCGCCAATCAGCTCAATCCCAGCTGTAGCTCGAATGCCGTCGGCTTGGAGTGTGGAAAGAGCAATTCCTTGATTCCGAATTGTCACAGATCCACCAGAGGTTCGTCCGGAGATGGAGGGACCCGGATCACCAACTGCAAGTTCAGCGCCGGTGGACAAATTGATCGTTACATCCCCGGCTGCACTGAAACTAAGACCTGCGCCGGCAGATGTTTGCAGGGCAGGCAAGGAGATAAGACCTCCCCCGTTAATTTCTCCCCCTGCGTTCAAAATCACTACTCCACCTGTTAGAGTGGTAGAAGTGGAAACATTAATTCCGGCATTCAGGGTAATGTCCCCAGCGGAATTCAAGGTCACAGTCGCATCGGATCTAATATTGTTATTTAAGATGATATTACCAGCTCCATTGGCATTGATAGTGACACTTCCCGTACCAATGCCTCCATTGGTCAAATTAATGGTTGAATTCACCAAGACACTGTCGTCTGCGGTCAGAGTCAGACTGCCAGTCCCACTTGAAATGATGCTCCCTGATACTGTGATAGTACCGGCTTGGTTCACCACAGCCCCCTGAGCATCGACGGCCGAACCAGCAGACGTGATGGTTACATTACCAGTAGCAAGAGAAGTATTGATCTCACCAACATTTACGGTTGATCCAACGGCGTTGGGCGCCCAAACACCATTAGGCACCATTGGATTTGGAGTTCCACCAGCTGTTGCAGCAGAGGATATTGTCACATTCAGTGGATCCAGTAACCACATACCTGATTTCCCATTGGCCGAGGATGTAAGTGCAGAACCAAAGGCCTGAAGATTATTTTTTGACGATGTTTCGATAAAGCCACCGTTACCACTCTCCACCCCACCTCTCGCAAACAGATCGCCATAAAATCCGGTGTACTCATCCGACCAGAAGATGATCTTCCCGCCATCCCCGTTCACCGTCGCGTCAGCCTTGATTTCGGCCGTATCCGCCATCACCGTAGCCTTCGCATTCTTCACCGATTCCGCCTCCTGCTTCGCAAGCTCCTTGAGCTCGGCCTTCGGGGTCTGTCCGCCCAAATAGTCCCCACCCACCAAAACTGTTCCCCCGCCCGCTCCGCCACTCGCATCCACCTTCGCCCCGTCAAACAACCCAACCCGCTCACCCAACAGTTGCACCTTGCCACCTTTCGCAGTAGCCGAAGGCGCGGTCACATCCACCTTGCCCTGAACAATCGTCGTGTCCTGCGAATCGATCTTCACGCTCCCACCATTTCCACCCAGCTCTCCCCCCGCCGCCGTAATGATCGATTCAGGCGAGGCCGTCACGTTTTTGCCAGCGACATCAATCTTACCGCCCGCGGCAGTTGCATCATCCCCAGCGTTCTTGGCGTACATTTTGCCTGTATTGATCACATCGCCCAAGCCGCCGTCCAAACGAACCGTACCATCCGCATTCGCCACCACCGCCTTCGCCCGGATCGTTCCGCTATTCCTGATCGCCAATGCGTATACGTTCCCCGAGGCGTTCAATTCCGCTTGAGCTGCGTTGATCGAACCCTCATTCAAAAGCTCTTCCCCATCCGGCAGATCTCGGTTCGATCCGGTTGCAGCTTCTCCCTGCAGTTGAGCGACCCGAATCGCAAATCCATTCCCCCCCACCTCATGCACCATCACATCGGTGTTCTGTCCCGAACCAACCATACCCACAGTACCATTGGCAGCGTTGATCGTTCCCCGATTTTCCACTTTCTGGGCAACGAAAAAGACGCTTCCCTTTTCTGCGGTGATATTGCCTTGGTTGATAATCGATTCGGCTGAAGATCCCACAAAGCTCATCCCTGCCCCGTTTTTAGCATTCATAAACTGCTCCGTGCTGACATCGAGTGTCGACGCCATAAAAGCCGCCGCATTCACCGTGCCGCTAGGTCCCACCAAGATCCCGCTGGGACTAATCAGATAAAGAATCCCATTGGCCGAGAGGGATCCATAGATTGAGGCGGGATTTCCACCGACAACCCGATTCAGTGCGGCAGATGTTGAACTCGGCATATTAAAGCGAGTGCTCTCCGCCGCCCCGATATTGAAGCTCTGCCAGTTGACCGCCAAACGGTCGGTGGCCTGATTGACCGTTAATTTATTTCCATCCCGTTGGAATGTGGCTGCGCCGCCCACCACCTGCTCCCCGGCCGGATTCGCCCATACATAGGAGGTGGGTAACAAAACAAAACCAAGGGCACAAAAGAGCATTAGGTAGCGAGCACCGAGGTGGGGAGTCGAATACCGCTTTAACCACCACATCTTGGGTTTCATTGGTAGAGGGTTACTAGATGATGGAACTATGTGCGTCAACGAGAACATCAAAGATAACTTTGTCGCAATTGTAATTTTGTCAATAGGTTGTGAAATTTAATAAGATTAGCTACTTCACATTTCGGTGAGGCCTCGACCTTGTCGGGGTTGCCGTGTCCAGCTCAACACGCTCGATTTAGACTTTCCACTGGGGCATAGACGCAACCCTGCCCATCACCGTATTTTAGAACCTGACCCCTTGGTAAAGCCGTTAGAATGGATTCAATTTGTTAGCGGTTGACCTAGGCGGGCGTTTCGTTTGAATCATCAGATGATTCTATCTCTCAAAAAAGCACTCTCCCATTCTACCTTGAGGCAGTTCACCTTTCCCATCGATTGGGTTCGAGGGTTCTTTTTTTGCATTTTCATTTTTTCATCAAGCAACGGCTATGCACGGTTAGGCGAAACGTTTGCGGCAATCGAAAAACGTTTTAACGATCCGATTCGCTTAGTTCCCGCAAGCTCTGCCATTCCAAAAAAGTTTCTAGATCGTGTCACTACACGAATTTACCAGATTGGCGGGAATCAAGACGGTGCGCTGGTTCAAATCACTTTTTTAGATGGGATTAGCTCTCGGGAGTTTTATTTTCTCGAGCGCGAGAAGTCCCAGACCTCTCGGGGCCTGAACGACGCGCAGATCCGCTTCATTCTCGAGGTAAATGCCCAAGGATCATCGTGGGATGCGTTTGCACCGGAAAAGTCGAATCGTGGAATCTCCTGGAAAAGAAAGGATGAGGCGGCGAGTGCAAAATTTCAGGATATCCAGCCCACGATCAGCTTAAACTCCACTACACCGCTAGAAAGCCAGCTCCTGACCTGGAGTGGAATTGAACTACAGTCAAAACGTTGGGACGACTTTATGAATCAAGCGGAGATCGAGATGGCAAATGCAAAGAAACAGCAGGCTTTGGAGACCAAGAAAAAGTTGGAGCAAGAATTGGCAGATCAACAACTTCTTCAAGGGATTTAGCAACGGAAAACAGGGCCGTCAGCTTCATTGAAGATTCGGTTTACTCTTTTTTTCCCGACAACCGATCGGCCTCTGCCTGAACGGTCTTTGCCTCAGGCATCCCAAGGAAAGATCGAAACGCCCGAACAACAGCGTTCCCAGCCGAATCGCCGGGCGGCTTCTTCTCAAGCGTTTCTGCAGGGGCAGCCGAAACCAGTTCAGGATTCTCCAGTGGTCGTGCCGCAAGGCCTTTCTTACTCGCCCTCGTCAAATCCCGACGATCCCCTTCTTCGTAAAGTAGTGGCTCCTGTGCAAGGGTCGCCTCGCCCACATCTCCTCTTAATGCGATAACTTTCACGTTCTGGGTCACCTGTTTGCTCGGCACGTTTCTACCAGCAGGCACAGGACTAGGATCAAAATTGGGTGTCAGGCTCTGTGGTGCAGGAGCCGAAAGCTCGGGCGTTCCGGATGCGACCTTAACCACTGTTGCGGGCGGGGTTGTCTCGGGATTCGGTAACCCAAGGAGTGAAGTTCCCGCATTTTGCAACCACCCGCCCACCGCCAACCCTGCATTATTTTTGGATGTCTGCTTGTCTTCCGTTTCAATTTTCCCCGCCACAACGGCATCCACCATCTCCTCGTCCGGCAACTTTCCTTGCTCCACCTCTCGCCCTATACGCACCAGGTTCTTGGAAGCCAGCAACGTCACTTTATCCTCCGGCACATCCACCGCCGTGGGTTGGGTATCCAAATAGTAGATCGTTCCGGTCAAACAAGGCTCGATCGTCACCCTCCCATCTCCCTCCATAAAAGCAGAAACACTCGTTCCCGGGGGCAGAATCAGCCGACGCTGAAAAACCGAAACCTGCACCGGTTTGGCTTGGGCAGGCCCAGGCCGAAGCAACAGGGAAAGACGACGACCTTCATCCCTACCAAAACTAACCTTCAACTCATACCCCCCAACATCAAGGAGGCGCCCAATCGCCCCAGGGGAGTACTCTTCGATCAAAGCACCATCAATATCCCTCGCCTCCACCCTTTCCGTCTTTGGATTGATTAAGAATGAAACGGGCGCATTTGTCGCACGCGCACGCCTGAGTTTAAGCTCCGCCCTCGTC
>Ga0209617_10001340_pt1 | contig 11533 bp, 7 predicted proteins | sample LakEriepJuly2011_2_FD_187459 | JGI IMG/M metagenome (GOLD analysis project Ga0209617, IMG submission 187459) | Freshwater microbial communities from dead zone in Lake Erie, Canada - CCB epilimnion July 2011 (SPAdes) (version 2) | ecosystem: Environmental > Aquatic > Freshwater > Lentic >... | reverse complement strand
CCGCCCTCCTCACCGACCTCGGCGTCGGCCTCTGGGCCTGGCCCCTGCCGATGGATTACAACGGCGACGGGCTGATGGACCTCGTCGTCGTCTGCACCGACAAACCTTACAACGGCACTTGGTTTTTTGAGAACAGCGGGCAGGTCGATGCGCAGCTCAAGCTCCCGATTTTCAAGCCCGCTGTCTTCATCGGCAAATCCGCGCCTTCGGTCGGCATTTCCTACGTCACGGGCAAACCCGTCGTCACCGCGACCGCCAGCGTCAAGACCGACGCCGCCTACGACTATCGCGGCAACACCTACCCGGATTTTCTGAATTCGCAGTTCACGAAACCGAAGCCGCTCGGAGTGCCGGAGAAAGTCCTCACCGAGCCCGGCAACATCCGCCAAAACCAGTGGCAGCTCGTGGACTTCGACGGCGACGGCGCGCTCGACGTTTCGGTCGGCATCGATTTCTGGGGCGACTTCGGCGCACTCAACGGCGGCGTGGGCGCGTTCAACGCCAAGGGCGAGTGGACCCGCGGCAAACTGCGCGGCTACGTTTATGTGATTCGCAACACCGGCACCACGGAGAAGCCCGTCTACGCCGTGCCGTTTCGCCTGCAGGCCGGCGGCAAAGACGTCGATCCCTTCGGCATGCCCTCGCCGTGCTGGGGCGACTTCGACGGCGACGGCGACCTCGATCTCATCACCGGCGAATTCCTCGACGGCTTCACGTTTTTCGAAAATACCGGCACGCGCACGAAACCCGTTTACGCCGCCGGCCGGGCGCTGCTCCACGCGGGGCTTCCGCTCAAGATGGACCTGTGCATGATCACACCCACGGCGGTGGACTTCGACGGTGACGGCGATCTCGACCTAATTGTCGGCGATGAGGACGGCCGCGTAGCGTTCATCGAGCACACCGGCAAAACGGTCGGCGGCATGCCGCAATTTCTCTCGCCGCGCTATTTTCGGCAGTTCGCCGCCGACGTAAAATTCGGTGCGCTCGCCACGCCTTACGCCGTCGATTGGGACGGCGACGGCGACGAAGATCTCATCTCGGGCAACACCGCCGGTTACATCGGGTTCATCGAAAATCTCGGCGGCACACCCGCCCGCTGGGCCGCGCCCGTCTATCTGGCGGCGGGCGGCAAACTCGTCCGCGAGCAAGCCGGGCCCAACGGTTCGATCCAAGGGCCCGCGGAGCCGAAGTGGGGTTACTCGATCCTCAGTGTCGCCGACTGGGATGGCGACGGCCTGCCCGATATCATGACGAACGGCATCTGGGGCAAAGTCGTTTGGTATAAAAACATCGGCACGCGCACCGCGCCGCGTCTCGCCCTCGGCCGCCCCGTCGAGCTGGCGTTGCCGCCCGGCACGCCGAATCCCGCTCCCGCGTGGAACTGGTGGAAACCCGTCGCCAACGAGCTGATTTCTCAGTGGCGCACCACACCGCAGATGATCGATTGGAACGGCGACGGCCTGATCGACCTCGTGATGTCCGACCCCGCCGGCTACCTCGCCCTTTACGAGCGCAAGCGCGCTGCTGACGGCTCGCTCGCGCTCCTGCCGGCGCAACGCGTGTTCTGGAGCGAGGGCGCGAGCGTATTCAACAGCAACGGCATCCCGCAGAACCAGGAAGCAGGCCTGCTGCTGCTCAATAACGGCGAATTTGGCCGGGGCGGACGGCGCACGTTCTGTTTTGTGGATTGGGACGGTGACGGGCGGCAGGACCTCATGTTGAACAGCGCGCCCAACGTGAATTTCTTCCGCAACCTGGGGAAAAACGCCGCCGGCCAATGGGCCTTCCGCGATGAAGGCCCGGTGAGCACGCACGTCCTTGCCGGCCATGCGACCAAGGCCACGTATTTCTCCGCCACCCAAACTCTCCTCATCGGCGGCGAGGACGGGTTCTTCTATCAAGTGCCACAACCCGCCGCGAAAGGCTCGAAGTAGGGCAGGGTCTCCGACCCGCCCTCCCACGCCACACGCAGCTCGCTACGCCATTCCACGCCTCAAAGGGCGGGTCAAAGACCCCGCCCTACTTTCAATCCCTTCATGCCTTTTACATCCTCCTACCGTCCCAGCGGCATTTATTCCGCCCAATGGCTGCCCACCGATGCGGCCGGCGTCCTCGACCGGGCGGCGCTCGACGCGCACCTCGCGTTTGAGAAAAACGCCGGCATCGCCGGCGTGCTTGCCCTCGGCAGCACCGGTGAGTTTCCGCATTTCTCGCCCGACGAACGCAAAGACGCCCTCGCCGCGGTCGCCGAACTCGCCGCGCCGTTGCCGGTGATCGCCAACATTACGGACCTCCGCCCCCGCGTCGCGATCGAGCTCGGGCGATACGCGAAGTCCCTCGGCCTGTCCGCGGTCGCCATCATGCCGCCGATGTTTTTCCCGATGGCGCAGGCCGATATCCTCGCCCACCTGCTCCACGTCGCCGAGGCCGTAGAACTGCCTGTGATGCTCTACAACTTCCCTGAACTCTGCGGCAAGCGCCTCGACCTCGCGACCGTCGCGGCGTTCGCCGACCGTGCGCCGATGTGCGCGATCAAGCAGAGCGGCGGCGAGTTCGCCTACCACCGCGAATTGATCGCCCTCGGGCGGGAAAAGGACTTCGTGGTCATGTCCGGCGCCGACACTCGGCTCACGGAAGTATTCTCGCTCGGCGCGGCCGGCTGCATCGGTGGACTGGTGAACATCGTGCCCGAACTGATGGTTGATCTTCACCGCTGCGTGACGGCGGGCCGGCCCGACGACGCGGCGGTTTCGGCGGCGCGCATGGTTGAGCTGGGCCGGGTGATCGATCAGCTCGCCTTCCCGCCCAACGTCGGCGCCGGGCTCGCCGCACGCGGTTTCGCACCAGGATTGCCCAAGTCGATTCTGTCGCCGGCGTCGCAGGCGCTCGCCACCAAGATCGAGTCCGAGCTGCGTGCATTGTTCCGGCACTGGGGCCTCGCCCCCGGTCCGGTCTCGGCCGTAGCCTGAGATCCCTCCCACTGATCCGTTTCCGCGGGCTCCGAATTCAAGAAAGAGCGGTCTACAATTCCTCCGGATCGCTCCGACCGCTCACCTTATGAAACTTCTCCGCACACTCTGCTTGTTTGCCGGCACGACCCTTTCGGGTGTAGCCGCGTCTTCCGCTCTCCTCACCCGCGAATTCATCTACGAAAAGGCGTCCTACCCGTCGTGCCACGCTTCGACGATTGTTGAGACGGCCCAAGGCGGTATCGTCGCCGCGTGGTTCGGCGGCACGGCGGAGAAAAATCCGGATGTCGGGATTTGGGTTTCGCAGTACGATGCGGCGAAGAAGTCTTGGACAACCGGAGTCGAGGTGGCGAACGGCGTGCAGGCCGACGGCAAACGTCACCCGACGTGGAACCCCGTCCTCTTTCAGCCGCGCGGGCAAGTGCCGCTCCAGCTCTACTACAAAGTGGGACCCTCGCCGCAGACGTGGTGGGGCGAACTTCGCACGTCCACCGATGGCGGCCGCACGTGGGGCGCGGCGCGGCGCCTGCCCGATGGCATCTACGGCCCGATCAAAAACAAACCCGTCCAACTCACCGACGGCACGATCCTAAGTCCGACCAGTGATGAGACCGACGAGCGGCCGAGCAGGTGGCGCGTGTATTTCGAGCGCAGCACCGATGGCGGCGCGACGTGGACCAAGACGCCGTTCTTCAACGACGGCCTCGCCGTCGGTGCGATTCAGCCGAGCATTTTGTTTCACGACGGAATCGGTGGCGCTAAACTTCAGGCCATCGGCCGCACGCGGCAGGGTAAGGTGTTCACCGTTTCTTCCGATAACGCGGGAAAGTCTTGGGGCGAAATGTCGTTGCTGCCCCTCGCCAATCCGAGCTCCGGCACGGATGCAGTCACCCTTAAAGACGGGCGCCATCTCATCGTCTACAACCCCGTGCCCAAGGGCCGCACCCCGCTGACGGTCGCGCTCTCGCGGGACGGCCGGGAGTGGAAAGACGTCATCACGCTCGAAGATCAGCCCGGCGAATACTCGTATCCCGCGATCATCCAGACGAGTGACGGCCGGGTGCATGTGACCTACACGTGGAAGCGGCAGTTGATCCGCCATGCGGTCATTGATCCGGCGAAGCTCTGATCTCACGACCGACTGCGAACCGACAATTTTAACATGAACTACTATCTGGGAATCGATGTAGGCACGGGCAGCGCGCGGGCGGGGATTTTCGACGCGCGGGGCAAAATGGCGGCGGCGGCGACGCAGCCCATCCAGATGTGGAAACCCGCGCCGGACCACGTCGAGCAATCAAGCGACGACATCTGGCGCGCCTGCGCCCGGGCGACGCGGGCGGCGCTGCGGAGCGCGGGGCTGAAGGCGGCGGAAATCAAAGGCATCGGTTTCGATGCCACCTGTTCGCTCGTCGCGCTGGACGCCGATGATCGCCCGGTGACGGTGAGCACGTCGGGCCGGGCCGAGCAGAATGTTGTGGTCTGGATGGACCACCGCGCGCTGGCCCAGACCGAGCGCATCAATCGCACCGGCCATGCGGTGCTCCGCTACGTGGGCGGCGTCATCTCTCCGGAGATGGAGACGCCGAAGCTACTCTGGTTGAAAGAAAATCTCCCGGCGAGCTGGGGGCGGGTGGCGCGATTTTTTGATCTGCCCGATTTTTTGACGTACCGGGCGACCGGGGATGAGACGCGTTCGCTCTGCAGCACGGTCTGCAAGTGGACCTATCTCGGTCAGCGGGGGGGCGAGGGTGCGGGGTGGAGCCGGGAATTTTTCCAGCAGATCGGTTTGGGCGATTTGGCGGCGGAGGATTTCCGGCGCATTGGCCAAACCATTCGCCCGATGGGCACGCCGCTGGGCGGTGGTCTGACCGCGCGCGCGGCCAAGGAACTCGGGCTGGTGGCGGGCACGCCCGTGGGCGTTTCGATCATCGACGCCCACGCGGGCGGTTTGGGGATGTTGGGCGCGAAGCTCGGTGGCCGGGCGCCGACGTCGGCCGCGCTCAACCGGCGGCTGGCGCTCATCGGTGGCACCTCGTCGTGTCACATGGCCATCTCGGAGAAAGCGCGGTTTATTCGCGGGATCTGGGGACCTTATTTTTCCGCGATGATCCCGGGTCTTTGGCTGACCGAAGGCGGGCAGTCGGCGACGGGGGCGTTGATCGACCATGTGATTTTCAGCCACGCGGCCGCGGCGGAGCTGGCCGCCGAGGCGAAGCGCGCGGGCCGCACGATCTACGAATTGCTTAACGCCCGGCTCGACGCGCTGGCGAAAGCGGAGCGTGCGCCGTTCCCCGCCGCGCTCACGCGCGACCTGCATGTGCAACCGGATTTTCACGGCAACCGTTCACCGCGGGCCGATCCCACTTTGCGGGGCGTCGTGAGCGGGCTGACGCTCTCGGCGACGGCCGACGATCTCGCGCGGCAGTACCTCGCGGCGATTCAAGCGGTCGCCTACGGCACGCGGCACATCATCGAGGCGATGAACCGCCGGGGCTATCAAATCGACACGGTGTTGATCTGCGGCGGCGGCACGAAAAATCCTGTTTTCCTGCGCGAACACGCCGACATCACCGGCTGCCGGCTCGTGTTGCCCGCCGAACCGGAGGCCGTGCTGCTCGGATCCGCCGTGTTGGGCGCAGTTGCGGGCGGCGAGCACGCCACCGTGCTCGGAGCCATGCAATCGATGAACGGGGCGGGTCGGATCATCGCGCCCACGCGCGGGGCGGTGGCGCGCTTTCACGCGGCGAAGTATCGGGTGTTTTTGCGGATGCACGCGGACTTTTTAGCGGCGCGCGCGATCATGGCGGCCGTTTAGCTTTGGGTTCACGGCCGCTTCGGTCGCAGCTCCGGCGGGCCAAAACGGGCGAGGAATCACTCGCGGTCTCAACCCGATTCCAATTTCATGGCGGAACTCCCCAGCATGAAAAACAACCCCGCTTTTTTTGAGCAGCACGAAATTCGCCGCGTCTACGATGAGAAGACCGAGACGTGGTGGTTCTCGGTCGTGGACATCATCCAAGTGCTCACGCAGCAGGCCGACTACCGGGCGGCGCGAAATTATTGGAAAGTCTTGAAGCACCGTCTCGCCAAGGAGGGCAGTCAGTTGGTGACAAATTGTAACCAACTGAAATTACCCGCCGCTGACGGCAAAAACTATCTCACCGACGTTGCCAATGCCGAGACCCTGCTGCGGCTGGTGCAGAGCGTACCGAGTCCTAAAGCCGAGCCGATCAAGCTCTGGCTGGCGAAGGTCGGCTACGAGCGGATGCAGGAAATGTCGGATCCCGCCCTCGCCCTCGAACGTGCTCGTGCGACGTGGCAAAAACACGGACGCAGCGAAAAATGGATTCAGCAGCGGATGACCGGGCAGGACACGCGCAACAAACTGACGGATTACTGGGCAACGCACGACGTGAAGCCGGGGGATGAATTCGCCATCTTGACCAATCTCATTCATCAGGAATGGAGCGGAGTGAGCGTCGTGAAGCATAAGAACTTGAAGGGACTTAAGACCCAAAACCTGCGCGATCACATGAGCGAAGCCGAACTCATCTTCACCGCGCTCGCCGAGCTTTCCACCCGTCAAATCGCGGAGACTGTGACCGCTACCGGTTTGGGCGAGAACACGGTGGCGGCGAAGTCTGGCGGTAGAATCGCGCGCCGCGCTCGTTTGGAACTCGAGGCGACAACGGGCAGAAAAATCGTGACGGGCAAAAATTTCCTCCCGCCGAGCAAGATCAAGAAGATCAAGTAGCGCTGTTTAATGGCGCGGGTGGGCCGGCGCCGGCACACGGTTTTCTGCAGCGCGCAAAATCAGGGCGACGGGCCGCCGGTGAACGCCGATTTCCGCGCGCGTCGAATGGTTCGGAAAGGTAGAAGCGCTTCTCTGTGGGGAACGCGCGATGCGGTAGACTTCTGCGGCAAAACTCTGCTTCACCCGCGAGACCATTGTGGTAACGAGGGTTAACAAAAAAACAGCGAGCGACTGAAGTCGCTCGCTGTGAGAGTCCGAAAAAAAGACCTAAGGGAAACTCGGATCCATTCGTTAATCAGCTACGCGACCTAACGTTTGGATCATTTACTGGGTAGGCGACTTTCTTATCCGAAAGCCAAAAACTTTTAATTTCTTTATGGCAGGAGAACCGCGTTGATCACGTGCACCACTCCATTGGTGGCGCGCACGTCGGCGGCGATCACATTGGAGTTATCAATCCTCACGCCGCCGGTCAGATTCACCACGAGCGGGCGGGCGCCGGTGCGCAGGGTGGTGACATTCTGATTGTTGGTGAGCTGGGAGGACAGCACTTGGCCAGAGGCCACGTGGAAGAGGAGCACCTGGGCGAGCGCAGCGGGATCGGCGAGCAGCGCGTTGAGGGTGGCCGAAGGCAGGGCGGTGAAGGCGGCGTTGGTCGGCGCGAAAACCGTGAAAGGTCCGCCGGCGGCGAGCACAGCGTCGAGGCCCGTGAGTCGCAAGGCGGTAGCTAGCGTACTCAAGTTGGGATTGCTGGCGGCAAGCCCGGCAATCGACTGACTGTAGGTGCCGGTCCCCACCGCGCCGAATTCATACACCTCGACGAGGCCGGGACGAACATCGGTCGCTCCGACGCCGGAAAGTTGCGCAGTGTAGCCTCCGGCGGGGACCCCTACGAGAACAGCGGCTTCGTTGGGGTTGGTAATGGGAAACGCCCCGACGGCTGCGCTCACCGTATTCAGGAGCGCAAGATTCGGTGCGGTGGCGAAGTTGTCGTTCGTCGCAATCACGGTGCCGTTGGAGCTGCGGATCTGGATCGTGGGATCAGCGAGCGGATTCGCGACGCCGAAGCTCGCGAGTGTCGGTCCCACGCCGCGCACGAGGACCCAGCGTAGCTGGCCCTCGGGGGCGTTGACCGCAAACCCGCTGATAAGGGACAGAGAACCTGCGCCGACGCCGGCGCGGGTGGATTGAGCCACGAGACTGCTGGTTTGGGCTGACGATACAGGGGAAAACAACGCTACTGAAGCGAGCGATGCTGCGACAAACATGGGGAGCTTTTTCATAATGAACTTTGAGTTATGGTTTTCTGTGATCAAACGATTCACCGCTTGATTTCTTTAATTGGAACGCATGAACGGCGGCGACGGATGCACGGCCCGATTATTTTTTGGTGGGCTGATGATGCGTGGCGAAATGGCAAATTTTTTACCAGATTCGCGGATTTAAACGGGTGCCCTTAAACCGCGAACAACCCGAAGGCGCCAAAAGATGATGAACCATTTCACGGAGAATCCGGCTTGGCCCGCGAGGAAGCACAGCAGGCAGGCCGCCGGAATCCTAGCGACCGTCCTAAAGTTGTCGGCGATGCGCAGCACGCAGGCGAGCGGCCACGCGAGGAGCACGGGATTGACAGCGACGTCGGTCGTGAGGCTGCGAGATTCGCCGCCGCCCGCGAGCTTGATCATGGCGCCAAACGCGCCGCTGCGGGCCCTGATGAGCCATGATCGTGCCGGCCCTCTCGAAGGGTGGTCCGATGACCGGGCGTCGTCGCGCTAGCTGATGAATAAAGTGACGAGCGGGGTGAAACCGGTGGCGGCGAGGAGCAGAGGCCTCGGGTGAAAAGGTATAAAAAGAGTAAGAGGTAAGAGAAGTAAGGTCGGAAAAGCAGCCGGCTTGCGTAGGGGCGGCGCTCGTCGCCGCCCGTCGGACGTTTATGGCGCGAGAATGACTTTCATGAATTTCGCGCCGTCTTTGGCGGAAAGTTTTTCGAACCACGCGGCGCCCTCGGCGAGCGGCGCGACGGCACTGATCATCGGCTCGACGCGGATGATGCCGCGTGCGATCAGATCGAGGCAGAGCGGATATTCGCCGGCCGACCCGCAGGTGCCGTGGAGCGTGAGTTCGCGGGTCACGACGGCTTGCAGCGGGAAATCGATCTTCGGAGCGAGATTGCCGACGAGGACGACGTGGCCGCCGCGCCGCACGGAGGCGATCGCAAGATTGACCGTGGCGGAGAGGCCTACGACCTCGAGCGCGACCTCGGCCCCGCCGCCGGTGAGACGGGCGACCTCGGCCGGCACGTCGACGAGATCGGAGCGCAAGGTGTCGGTGGCTCCCAGCTCGCGGGCGAGGGCGAGGCGGTTGTCGGCGAGATCGACGGCGATGATGCGCGTGGCGCCGGCCCACTTGAGCGCTTGGACGACGAAGAGGCCGATCATGCCGGCACCGATGACCACCGCCGTGGAGTTGGGCGCGAGCTTCACGCGCTGCACGGCGTGGATCGCGATCGAGACCGGCTCGACCATCGCGGCTTGTTGGTAAGTGAGACCCGGGGGCAGCGCGTAAAGAATGCGGGCGGGCAAGGCGAGCAGCTCGGCGAACGCCCCGTGTTGGCGATACTCGACCGGGGCGACGCCGACGACGCGGCGGTTGTCGCACAGGTTCACTTCGCCGCGGGCGCAATAGGGGCAGGCTCCGCAGTAGATCGTGGAGTCAAAGGTGACGCGGTCGCCGGCGCGCCAACGTTCCACGCGCGGGCCGACGGCGACGATCTCACCCGAGGCCTCGTGCCCCATAATGAGCGGCGGCCGGCGGCGCCCAGTGGAACCATCCCAGCCGTGGATATCGCTGCCGCAGATACCGCAAGCGTGGATGCGGAGGAGCACTTCGTCGTCCCCGGGCGTCGGCGCGGCGAAATCGGTGTAGTCGAGTTGGGACGGGGCGGTAAGAAGCAGGGCTTTCAAAGGGAAAAGGCGGGGTGGTTGAACTACGATTCGTGAGCGGGCGTTCGAGGGCGGGCGAGCTTTCTTAACGGCATCAGGAGACAAAAATTGCGGTCCGGGAACGTTGGTTCGTGGTGTCGAGTTGACCAGGTGGGAGTGCTGGATTTTGGTGCGGAGGAGCGTTTAAGTTCTCTCAACCCCCAACATGATCCGACCCGTTCTGCTTTCCGTCTGGCTGACGGCCCCCCTCTTGGCCGCAACGTCCGGAGTCCAACCGAGCATTTCGTTCAACCGCGATATCCGGCCGATCATGTCGGATACGTGCTTTCACTGCCACGGCTTCGACTCGAAGACCCGCGAGGCCGGGCTGCGGCTCGACGTGCGTGAGGAGGCGTTAAAGCCGACCAAAAACGATCTGATCCCCATCGTCCCCGGCAAGCCCGAGGAGAGTGAAATCATCCAGCGCATCATGGACCCCGGCGATCCGATGCCGCCGGAGACGATGCACAAGAATCTCACGCCGGCGCAGAAAGAGCTCTTCCGTCGCTGGGTGGCCGAGGGCGCGGTTTACGAGCCGCACTGGGCTTACACCCCGCTGGTGAAGCCCGAGGTGCCGCGCGGGCAGAAAGTCACAAATCCCATCGATGCATTTATCCAAGCGCGCCTCGCCGAGAAAAAGATCAAGCCCTCGCCGGAGGCCGAGAAGACCCGGCTGTTGCGGCGGGTTTCGTTGGATCTCACCGGGCTGCCACCGACCGCGGCGGAGACGGCGGCGTTCCTTGCGGACCGGTCGCGCAACGCCTACGAAAAACAGGTCGAGCGCCTGCTCGCCTCGCCCCACCACGGCGAGCGGATGGCCGTGTGGTGGCTCGATATCGCGCGCTTCAGCGACACGGTCGGGTTTCACGGCGATCAGAATCAGCGGATCTTCCCGTATCGCGATTACGTGATCAACGCCTTCAACTCCAACAAGCGTTTCGATCAGTTCACGGCCGAGCAACTCGCCGGCGACCTTTTGCCCAATCCGACGAGTGAGCAACGGGTCGCGACCGGCTACAATCGGCTCAATATGATGACGCGCGAGGGCGGCGCCCAGCCGGCCGAGTATCTCGCGAAATACGGCGCCGAGCGCGTGCGCGGCGTCTCGGCGGCCTGGTTCGGCAGCACCTTTGGCTGCGCGGAGTGCCACGACCACAAGTTCGATCCGATCAAGGCCAAGGATTTCTACGAGCTGCAGTCCTTCTTCGCCGACGTGAAGCAGTACGGCGTCTACAACGATTATGACTATACCCCGAATCCGGAGCTGAAGGGGTTCAGCAACGACTCGCCGTTTCCGCCCGAGCTCGAGGTCGAAAGTCCGTATCTCGCCACCCGGTATGCGCGCGCGAACGACGAACTCGCGGCGCTGGTGGCCTCACTGCGGCAGCGCGTGGCGGACCCCGCTGCGGCCGTCCGTTTTGGCGCATGGAGTGGCGAGACGCGCGCCTACCTCGGCCGGGTGCCCAGCGGTTGGGAGCCGATCCGGGACGCGACCAGCGAGTTTCGCCTGCGCGACAAAGTTCTGCCGGAGCGCACCGTCGAGTTCGAAGCGGATGGCACCCTGCGGCCGGACAAACCCCTCGGGTTCCGCGAAAGCCTGCGCCTAAAGTTCCGCCCTGATGAAGGCCGGCTCGCCTCGATTCGGATCGACGTGGGGCTTGTGCCGGAGCCACCGGCAAAAAAAAGGAGATCTTCTCCGCAACCCCTCATGCCGCGAGTCAGCGTGATCGGGGCCGACGGCAAAGCCCGCGAGCTCCCCTGGGCCTACGGTGAGGCCACGGCGAAAGCGCCCCGCTATGAAAACGGGTTTGAATTGCACGGCG
>Ga0209617_10001339_pt1 | contig 11534 bp, 9 predicted proteins | sample LakEriepJuly2011_2_FD_187459 | JGI IMG/M metagenome (GOLD analysis project Ga0209617, IMG submission 187459) | Freshwater microbial communities from dead zone in Lake Erie, Canada - CCB epilimnion July 2011 (SPAdes) (version 2) | ecosystem: Environmental > Aquatic > Freshwater > Lentic >... | reverse complement strand
CTTGCTTTAGCAAAGCAACCCATGGAAGGAATACCGGGTAAGGTTTTCCATTACAGCAATACTGGTTTACAAATTGCTGGTGCAGTTATGGAAAAAATTAGTGGCAAAAGTTTTGAAACATTATTTGCTGAAAGAATTGCACTTCCATTAAATATGAAAAATACGGATTTTGGAAAAGCAAAAATTGCTTTGCCTGCTGGAGGTGCATATAGTACAGCCGAAGATTATATTCACTTTTTACAAATGATTTTGCAAGAAGGAATGTATGATGGCAAACAAATTTTAAGTAAAAATGCAATTATAGAAATGCAAAAAAATAGAAAGAGTGAAGATGTTGAAATTAAAGGCTCACCTTCCGAGGCCGGCAATTGGGGCTATGGTTTTGGAGAATGGGTAATGGCAGAAACTAAAGAAGAAAAACGTAGTGATGCTGTTACCAGCCCTGGGCTTTTTGGAAGTTTTCCGTGGATTGATTATAGTAAAAATTATGCTGCCTTTTTATTTACATTTAACATAAAAAGTAAAGGAAGAAATGAACAGTATAAAGAGCTTAAAAAAATTGTAGATGAGGCTATACAAGTTAACAAAACGAAATAATGTAACTTTGCAGTTAACTATACGTTTTTTGTAATGAAGAAGACTATTTTTTTAAGCACATTGCTATTTATTTTTGCCTTGTCTATAAGTGCCCAGAAAAATAAATCACTTTTTAAGGGCATGTATTTACAATGGGGTTACAACACAGAATGGTACACAAAAAGTACAATTCATTTTAATACTAGTGTAAATGGTGTTCCACATAATTTTACTATTTACAAAGCTAAAGCTAGCGATAGGCCCGATTTAGATGCCATTGCAAAAAAACCAATAGAAATTTCTATTCCGCAATTTAACTACCGTATTGGTTTTTATTTAAATACGAACAAAACAAAAGCTATTGAAATTAATTTTGATCATACGAAGTATATTGTAAATGATAATCAAAAAGTAAGAGCAAAGGGATTTATTGGTAATACAACCTTTGATAAAGACACTGTTTTTAGTAGAAACGATTTACATTTTGAGCATACCAACGGAGCTAATTTTTTACAAGTAAATTTTGTACGGCAGCATATTTTAAAGAAAAAAAATGATAGGCCATTATTTTCCTTATTGTGGAAAGCTGGAGCAGGTATTTTAATTCCTAAAACCGATGTTACACTAAGTGGTAAACAGCTTGATAACAAATTTCATATAGCTGGGTATTGTTTTGGAGCAGAGGGTGGAGGAAGATTTTATTTTGCAAAAAAATGGTTTTTAGAGGGTACCGCTAAAACTGGTTTTGCTAATTACACAAATTCATTAGCATTAGATGGGGGAAAGATTAACCATAATTTTGGTTATATTGAATTGATAGGAACAGTTGGGTATGATATAAATTTTTAACCTATTTATAATTAGTTTTTTAAAAGCCCTATTTAATTATAGGGCTTTTGTATTTTTATAGAAATATTAAAATAATGTACGAAAATAAAAAGCAAGCTTTAGCACCTAAAGCTATCTACATTAACCGCATTCGTAAAAATATATTATTTGCTATTGGTATACTTTTTATTAGCCTTAGTATTGGAGTAATAGGCAATAAATTAACCATACCAGAATTTGATTGGTATGATAGCCTTTTAAATGCAAGTATGATTTTAAGTGGAATGGGCCCCATAATAAGTGGTGATATTGTTTTGACGAATGCTGCAAAAGTTTTTGCATCGGTATATGCCCTATTCAGTGGGATTACTTTTATAAGTACCATTGGGCTTATGTTAACTCCTGTTGCACATCGTTTTTTTCATAAATTACATTTAGAAGATAAGTAGACTTGACAGCTAGCGAAAAAAATACAAATTTTATTAAAACCCAAACTCAATTATTAGGTTTTACCTATTGTGGTATAGCCAAAGCGCAGATTTTAAATGAAGATGCTAAACGCTTAGAAAGTTGGTTAAACAAAGGTTTTAATGGGAATATGCAATACATGGAAAACTATTTTGATGTACGAATAGATCCAAGTAAATTAGTTCCAAATGCAAAATCGGTTATTACATTATTGCTTAATTATTTTCCTACGGAACAACAAAACGAAGCCTCTCCAAAAATTTCTAAATATGCTTATGGCAAAGATTATCATGATGTAATAAGAAAAAAATTAAAAACACTTTTGTACCTAATTAAAGAAGAAATTGGCGAGGTACAAGGCAGAGGTTTTGTAGATAGTGCACCAGTTTTAGAAAGAAGTTGGGCACAAAAAAGTGGATTGGGGTGGATAGGCAAAAATGGAAATTTAATTAACAAACAAAGTGGCTCATATTTTTTTATTGCCACCCTAATTGTAGATTTACCATTGCAATACGATGATGTAATAGCAAAAGATTATTGTGGCACTTGCACAAAATGTATTGATAGCTGCCCAACAGAAGCTATTTTGCCTAATAAAGTTATTGATGGTAGTAAATGTATTTCGTATTACACTATCGAGTTAAAAGATGCACTATTACCAAGTGGCATGCAAGGCAAATTTGATAATTGGATGTTTGGATGTGATGTATGCCAAGATGTGTGCCCATGGAACAGGTTTTCATCAGCAACAAAAGAAATAAACTTTAAACCCATACCACAAATTTTAAATTTTACTACAACCGATTGGGAAGAATTAACGGAAGAGAGTTTTAAAACTATTTTTAAAAATAGTGCTATAAAAAGAACAAAGTTCATTGGAATAAAGAGAAATTTAAATTTTTTGAAGCAATAAAAAATCCCAATTACTAAAAAGTAATTGGGATTATATTTTTATAAAATTAAAAAACTAAAGTGTTGGATTATCTGGAGTATTAGGATTTCCATCTCTTTCTTGTTGAGGATAAGGATAGAAATTTCTTGAACGCTCTGCATTTGGTGTTCCTGCAGCTGGACGATTAAATCTTCTACTATCTTCTATCTTTAAACCAAACAAATACATTTCGATACAACGATTTTTATAAATTTCGTTTAATATATCCTGTTGTGTCATTGGGCCTGAATATGCAGGTAAATCCGCTCCTAAACCAAAAATATCATTGGCAGGTAATTTTGTTAATACCTGATCCAAAAATACTTTTGCCGCAGGTAATAATGGTTTTCTTGCATTTGCTTCTGCCTGAATTAATAACATTTCTCCAGGGACATATAATGGTATTGAAGTAGCATCGCCTAAATAAAATCCTGAACCGCTTACACCATTCTTTGTTAAATGATACGCTATCCTTTTATCCGCTGGATTTGGAATTAATGCACCACTCAATCCAAAATCAGGGCGAATACCATAAACATTATTTTGAGTAAGTGAAAGCCTAAATACTGGATTAGGATTAACATTGTTATAAAAAAAAGCAGATTTTATTGTAAGATTTACCGAAGCAGCCTTAGCAATTGCTTTGTCATTATCTCCTAACATCATATAATATCTAGCAGCAATAGCATTCAATGCATTTGGCAAATCAATGTCGTTACCTACTGTAGCTGTAAAACTAGCTGGTATAGTGGTAGTGCTTATTAAAGTACTTGCATCATCTAACAATTTTACAGCAGCTTGTAAAACTTCTGTTCTTGTATTAAATGTAACTCCTATACCAGTGTTTATAGGGGCTTTTTCCCAAAATGTTGCCATTGTGCCTAACGCTAAAGCCTTATATAAATGTCCGTATGCTTGTATAGAGTTTTTTAAATTAACTTCTGTAACAGATGCTGCACCATTAATTATTTTTTGAGCTTCTGCATTTATTAAATTACACGACACCCATAAACCAGTTAATGTTTGATTTACTGGAGGAAAAGCAGTTCCGCCCAAATCAATTGCTGCTAATTCTGCATTACCAGCATTTAATACAGCCGCTTCTTTTGTTGCTAAAGCGTTTAAAGTTATTGAATGGTACTCAACATTTGCACCAACTGCATATCTAAACTTTACACCAACAATTGCTCTTATTAATCCATCTGTAGTGGAAAATACTTGCACATCGGTTGGAGCATTAGGATTTGAATAATCCTTTTTACACGATAAAAACGTGACAGGTATTACTAGTAATAATAAATATTTTATCTTTTTCATATTCTTAAAATTAAAAGTTTGCAATAATTGAAAATTGAATTGTTTTTGGAATTGGCACTGAACCAAAATCTGTACCACGTACGTAAGACTGGCCAGCTGAGTTTACTTCTGGATCAAATCCTCTATACGAATCTTTAGAAAATAAATTTCGGCCACTAACAGCAACCTTAATATTATCTGCAAATTTTAGTTTCTTAAATGTATAACCTAAACTAATTTCTCTCAATTTGGTAAAAGATCCATCTTCTACATGTTCTTCTTGAATACGTGGCCCAATAAATCCTCCTATGGAAGCTACCCAACCTCTTGGTAATTGCCCCAATAATTCTTGCTTGGCCAAAGGACCATTTCCAACATTATTTCTAGTAATCCAATCCCAGTTATATACTTCAAAACCATAAACACCATCTACTTGCATTCTAAAATTCCAATTTTTGTATGTAAATTCTTGGTTAAATGATATATTGAAATCGGGATTAGGGTCGCCCAACACTTTACGAAGGTTACCACCAGTTGGCTGCCCAGCTAAATCTCTTTGAGCTTCTCCAGTTAATAAATTCCCTTTCTCAATTTGTGGTAATTTAAATCCATTCACATCTTTTAATAATAAACTACCATCAGCATTTTTTGCATAATAATTTACATAATAAACACCAACTGGTTGTCCAACTAAAATTCCTTGCGTATTAGATCCATCAAAACCAATAAATGTTGCATTCCTATACACTTCTGTTACTTTATTTTTATTGCTGCTATATAAAAAAGAAGCATTCCATTTAAAATCTTTAGTAGTTACTGGAGTACCAGTCAGCATAAATTCAAGCCCATTATTAGTCATTTTACCAACATTGTCTAAAATAGAACCAGCACCAGATGATGGTGGTAAATTAAACGGAATTAATACGTCGGTAATTTTTTGGTTATACTTGGTAATTTGCAAACCTAATCTGCCTTGTAAAAACTGCATATCTGCACCAAATTCAATTTCTTCTTTAATCTCTGGTCTAATATTAGGATTACCAATTCGACTAGATGGAGCAAACCCTCCACTTGTATAAACAATTGGAGAATAATTTGTAAAACGATCGTAAGGCCCAACTCCTGTTAAGTTACCAGCTTTACCATAGGATGCTCGTACTTTAAATGTGTTAAACCAATTATTTAGTTTGTTGTTTTTCCAAAAAGATTCGTCAGATAAATTATAACTCATACTTGCTTTTGGATAAAAAATATTTCTAGCATCTTTACTAAATGCAGATGAACCATCAAAACGACCAGCTATGGTTACAAATAATTTATTATTATACCCTAATGTTTGCTGAACAAAATAACCATAAATTGATTGTTCGGTTCTGCTTTCTTGTGGATTAGTAAAGAAATTTTGTGCCGCACTTATTGTTCTTACAGTCGGTAATAAATCTCTACCCTCTTGGCCTGTAAATGACGTTTTAATATATTGTGCAGAATAACCAGCGGTTGTGGTGGATTGTAACTTTGCACTTGGATTAAACTTGTAAGAGGCTACCACATCACCTGTCCATTGAAAATAATTTAATTTTGCATTGCTTACATATCCATCAGGATAAAATGCAGCAGCAACACTATTCACTCCAGCATAAGGCATTCTCTCTTGAAAAGTTGTACCCTGTTGTCCATAGGTATCAAAGCCATTGGTGATATCTATATTTAAACCTTTTATTGGTGTTAAAGATAATTTTGCATCCGCAACAGACCTATTTGTTTCTTGACGAATATCAAAAGTTTCAATAACTGACAATGGATTTACTCTGGCAAATTCCACATTTAATAATTTACCATTTGCATCTCTTTCATTAATATTCCAAACATTGTCAATAATCGTCATTGTACTTACTGGTGAAAAAAAGTTATTACCGTTTGGCTTATCTTTTGATCTTGAATTTGTGTAGGTAAGACCACCCGATAATTTAGCCCAATTGTTTAACGTAACATCTGTTCTTGCTTTAAAACCATATCGTTGAAAATTTGTATTTCTAACAATACCTTCATTTTTAGTGTAAGAGCTAGAGAAGTAATAATTTATTTTATCTGTACCACCTGTTACTGATAAGTGATTATCTGTACCAATTGCTTTTTGAAAAATATCATCTTGATAATCGTAACGAGTAACTGCATATTTACTTTCTAATAATCTACCACCAGCTGCTGCAGGGCCTGTACCACCTGGTACATTTGCAAAATTTCCAATTGTTGATAAACGATCTTGTACAGTCGACAAACGAAGAGCAGGTGCAGTTGCTACACCAAAGCGTAAAGGAACGTCATTCATTTCCCATCTATTACGAAGAGAACTTTGTTGTACACTTGAAGTAAAACTAACTTTGGCTTTTCCATTTTTTCCTTTCTTTGTAAATATTTGTACTACACCATTTGAGGCTCTTGAACCATAAATAGCAGCAGCAGCAGCACCATTAATTACTTCTATCCTTTCAATATCATTTGGATTTATATCCGATAATCTGTTTGTGCCTGCTTGTATACGAGAACCTTGAGTATCCGCATTTAAATTAATAACATTTGCAGAGCTATTATCTATAATTACACCATCCATAATATACAACGGCTCACTAGATCCAAAAACAGAACCTACGCCTCTTAACTTTACAGAAATACCGCCAGCAGCATCTCCACTGTTTTGCGTTACTTGTGCTCCCATAACTCTACCACTTAACATTGCTGATAAATTTGTGGTTCCAGTATTTTGTAATTGAGCTGCATTAATTGTAGAAATTGCATTGCCTAATTGCTTTTTAGAAGTTTTATTTACATTACCTGTTACTACAACTTCATCAAGCCCTAATGCATCTATTTGCAAAGTAGAATTTAAAACAATATCCGATGAGCCATTTACGGTAATTGTTTCTTCGTTATTCTTATAACCAACATTCGAAACAATCACTGTATACTTTCCATTATTTAGAGCAGTAACAATTTCGTAGTTACCATTTATATTGGTAGATACGGATATGTTATTACCAATAGAAACTGAGGCTAAAGCAATACCAATACCTTTTGAGTTGGTAACCCTTCCACTAATTTTTACCTGTGCCATACTTACTAAAGCAAATAGGTTGGTTAATAAAAAGAGAAATAGTATTTTGCTCATACTCCTCTTTTTTAAAATGTAATTTTTCATGTTGCAATTTTTGATTTGATTGATAATAGATGTTTATAAAATTTGTATATTTTTTTGTTTGTATGGCAATAAGAGTGGCGATGTATTTTCTAACTCAGTAATCAACACATTTATTTCGCTAGTGTTGCACACTTTAATTGATTGTGTTGTGTTTATTTTTTCGGAAATAGCTAATGAAACTACTGTATTGCTCGATTCAATCATTGCTTTTTTTACTTGTACTACTTCCCAATCGTTATCCGTTAAGCCATGTTCTACTTCTATTGCATTAGTACCCACAAAACATATATCTGCCCTTATTTGTTTTATTTTTTCTATTGCTTGAGCACCCACTGTAATTTGGCTACTTTTAGAAAGTTTATCTCCAATAATAATTACATCAATATTTTGATGATGCAAATATTCTAAAGCTGCTGGTATGCTGCCCGTAATAAATGTTGCATGCAAACTTTCGGGTAAAGCTCTTGCTAATTCAATAATTGTAGTTCCGCCACTAGTGAGTACAAACATACCATCCTTTATTAAAGAAACTGCTTTTTGTGCAATACACTTTTTACTTTCTATGGCGTAAACGCTACTGTTGTTAAACGAACTATGAAAAGATTTTGATAATGCACCACCATGTACTTTAATTAATTTATTGGCTTCAGATAATTCTTGCAAATCTCTACGAATTGTATCTTCTGATACCTTTATAGTAGTACTTAAATCACTACTAAGTACTTTGTTGTGTAAGTTTACACTGTGTAAAATAAAAGCTTGTCTCTCTTTTTTTAGCATATATTTTGGCAATAATCAAAGGCAATTTATCATTTTTTTTAAATCCTGCAAAAAAATGCATCTTTTGTGCATAAAAACTGCATAAAACAGAAATACATAATAATAAAAAAGATTATATATACTTATTTTAAAAATGTATTTTTACATATATGATACAAAATGTTGAGGCACTATATAATATTTCAAAAAAGAAAAGTAGAAAAATTATTGGGCTAATGAGCGGTACATCGTTAGATGGGTTAGATGTGGCACTTTGTGAAGTAATAGGTAATGGATTACAAACTTCTATTAAATTAGTAGAATTTGAGACAGTAACTTTTACCACAGATTTTAAAAATGAGGTGAAAAAAATATTTAGCAAAAAAAATATTGACTTAGAAAAATTGACTTTGTTAAATTCATGGATAGCACAACAACATGCTAACATCATAAACGTACTTTTAAAAAATTGGAAACTAAAAAAAGAGGAGGTTGATTTAATTGCTAGCCACGGGCAAACCATCTATCATGCACCTAAAAGTTTACATCAACATAAAAAATTTAGTAATGCTACTTTACAAATTGGTGATGGTGATCATATTGCAGTAGCTACGGGCATCATTACGCTTAGCGATTTTAGACAAAAACATATTGCTGCCGGCGGAGAAGGTGCACCCCTAGCAGTTTATGGCGATTATTTAATTTTTGGAAAGCAAGGGGAAGATAGAATTTTATTAAATATTGGTGGCATTGCTAATTTTACTTACCTACCAAGTAATATGAATAGCGCAGAAATTTTTAGTACCGATACGGGTGCTGGAAATACGATGATGGACGCACTGACTCAACAACATTTTACAGGAAAGTATTTTGATGAAAACGCTACTATTGCTTTACAAGGGGAAATAAATGATGCATTATTAATTGCTTTAAAACAACATGATTTTTTTTCTAAACCATTTCCTAAAACAACCGGACCAGAGTTATTTAATTTAGCTTATTTGCAACAAGCAAAAAAACTATCCTCAACACAACATATTTCGTTGGAAGATACGATGGCAACCTTAAATAAATTTAGTGCCGATACTATTGTTGATGCTATACAAAAAACTACCGATGCCCATAAAACTTATAAACTATTTAGCAGTGGTGGTGGTATGCACAACCCTTTATTAATGCAACATTTACAAACAGCTTTACCCAATTTTAAATTTGATAGCACTAGTGCCTTACAAATAAATCCGGATGCAAAAGAAGCTGTTTTATTTGCAGTATTGGCAAATGAATGTGTGTGTGGTAATGGTGATTATTTACAAAAAGGTATTAAAGGAATGCCTGTAGTAAGTATGGGCAAAATTAGTTTCCCTACTTAGAATTTAAGCAGAGTGAAGTTTGAAATGGTTTAAACAATTTTTATTCAACCATATGTAAAGCACTATTTTTCACAAAGAGCTTTTAATTTATTAAGAGAAGTATCCATCCCTGCTATCCAACTTTTTTCTTTTACCATTGCTGCAAATTTTTCCCAAGGCATATACCACCGGAGTTTTTGTTGTAATGCCCAACTTACATTTACAATATTCTCTCCTTCTAAAATAAAAATAGAACTTAAATTTCCATAACCTGCTGAGGGATGATTAATTTTTAGCAAACTATCCGTTTGTATAAGAAGAGTATTATTGTTAGATGAATAGACATTCCAGGTATTTAATGCAGCAATTTGTTGTGCTATTGATTTTTTGTTGCTGTTTATGCTAACTGACTTTGATACCCCAACAGATGAGGGTAATAATAAAGAGATTAAAGAAAATAATCCACCAAAAACAAGTGCATTTAATAATAAAAATTTTAAATACTTCATACTAAAATCAGCTTTATTTTCTTTTTAAAAAATACATTATTCCCATTTAAAAACTTTTATGGCTATTGCATAAATAATTACCATCCAAATAGCTAAAATGCCTAACTCCTTCCAACAATCCCATAAATGTAACCCTGTAAAAGATATTTTGCGCATGGCGTCATTAAATTGCGTTAAAGGTAAACCATACCTGCAAATGGCCTGTACCCAGCTAGGAAAAACAGTAATAGGAAAAAAAGTACCAGCCATCAACATTTGTGGAAATGCAAATAAATTAATAAGCAAAGGGATAGACGTATCGCTTTTCGCTACACTACTAAAAATTAATCCAACACCCAATAATAATAACAGCATAATTATGGTAACCAAGGTCATCTCTAAAAAAGTACCAATCCCATTTACTAACGTAAACTCCATAAACAAGTAACCTAGCCCAATTAACATAACAACATTTATTAATTGAAAAACTAACCTACTCATTCCTATACCTAACAAAATATTAATACGACTAACGGGTGTGGCGTAAAAGCGTTTTAAAATTAACTGCTGCCTAAATTGAAAGAACGTAAAAGAAATGCCAAATAAAGTTGAAAACAGAATAGAAAAACCCAACATACCTGGCAATACAAAATCAATGTTTTTATACTCTCGTATAGAATAAACATAAGGTTGTACAGCAGAAATAGGTTTGCTATTTTGATTTTTTAAACTAATTGCATTCGTAATGTTAGAAAAAATTTGTTGCAATGCCGAAATAGAATTACCACTTGTGCTTGTTAAGGTATCAAAAATAATATAGCGTTTAACACCGTTAGAATCTGTACTCTTTTTTATACTAACAATAGCCGTAATCTTATCTTTTTCTAGTGCTTTTCTTCGTTCGGCAGTATCGGTAATACCTTTTGCATTTTTAAAAGGTACAATTGTTAATAAAGGGTTAGCCCGAATACTATCAAATACTTCATTGGCTGTATCTGAAAAATCGGAAAGGGCAATTTCATATTTTACACTATTATTATTTCCAAACGAACCAAAAATAAAAATAAAGATTATAGGAAAAAGTAAACTAAAAAAAATAGCACTAGGATTACTTAATATAGAACGAAAACTTGCTTTAAGAATAGCCAAAAACGCTTTTAGCTGACTGTATTTTTGCATTACCAATATTTTTTAAAAGGTAAAGCTATTGTTAAAAAATTAGTAAAAAAAATTCTATTGCTTCAACCATTATATAATTCATAATCTATTACTTTCGTTGTAATGAATAAAGTATATCTTCTGTTAGGAAGCAATAAACAAAATCCAAAAAAGAAATTAACTAAAGCTAAGCTATTAATTAATGCCCAAATTGGAAAAATCGATAGACAGTCGTCAATTTACGAAACTGCCGCTTGGGGCTATACCAATCAGCCCAATTTTTTAAATCAGGTAGTTATACTACAAAGTGCTTTTACACCTAGTGAAATCCTACAGAAAATTTTAACTATCGAAAAAAAAATGGGTAGGGTTCGTACTATAAAAAATGCCCCTCGTAGTATTGATATTGATATTCTTTTTTATAATAAAGAAATTATTAAAGATGAGAATTTACAAGTGCCGCATATGCTTTTGCAACAACG
>Ga0209617_10001338_pt1 | contig 11535 bp, 8 predicted proteins | sample LakEriepJuly2011_2_FD_187459 | JGI IMG/M metagenome (GOLD analysis project Ga0209617, IMG submission 187459) | Freshwater microbial communities from dead zone in Lake Erie, Canada - CCB epilimnion July 2011 (SPAdes) (version 2) | ecosystem: Environmental > Aquatic > Freshwater > Lentic >... | reverse complement strand
CCCGCCGGTTCCCAGTGCTCTACTGGCTGCACGGATCAGGCGGGCCGACCCAAGGCATCCTGCAGGCCACGAGCCTCTTCAGTTCCGCCATGGCGCAGGGCAAGATTCCGCCGATGCTGATCGTGTTTCCAAACGGCATGAACTACAGCATGTGGTGCGACTCAAAGGATGGCGAGGTCCCCATGGAGTCCGTGGTCCTCGACAATCTGATCCCGCACATCGACGCGACCTTCCGAACCATCGCGCGGCGGAGCGGTCGGATTCTCGACGGCTTCAGTATGGGCGGCGCTGGCAGCGGTCGGCTCGGCTTCCGTCGCCCCGACCTCTTCGCAGGCATCTCCATGCTTGGTGCCGGTCCGATCCAAACCGATTTCCTCGACGACCCGTCCGGCAGCGCGATCCCTCCCAAGCAACGTCTCGCCATCTACGAAATGGTGTGGGGAAGCGACCCGCTCTATTACCTCGCGGAGAATCCGCGGACGATCGTGACCGATCGCGCCGAGGCCGTGATCGCCGCGCAGATCCGCGTTCGACAGGGCATTGGCTCGCTTGATGCACTCCTCGAAATGAACCAAGAGTTCGACGCGCTACTGACGAGCCTCGGTGTGCCGCACGCGTTCACCGTGCTCCCAGGGCTTGACCACAACGCGGGCGCCGTGCTGAACACGCTCGGACAGGCGAACTGGGACTTTTACAACGCAGCACTCGCGATTCCCTGCCGACTCGCAGCCGATGTCGATTGCAGCGGCATCGTCGACGGCGCGGATCTTTCGGCCATTCTGTCGAATTGGGGCGCAAGCAACGGTCCGGAGGATCTCGACGGCGACGGCTTCGTCGGCGGAAGTGACCTCGCTCAGGTTCTCTCGAACTGGGGGCCGGTGCCGTAGCAAAGACGACCAATTTGCAAGTCCCGCGGTATCGCCCCTCGCACAACACTTCGCCGAGCCACGCTCATTTATGCGCGCTCGTCCATCCACGCTTGTTGGATCGCTTCGAGAATGCGCTCGTTGCACGGATGGCCGGGCTGCTCGACAAATCCTGGCAATGCGGTGACCATCGCCTTCAAGCGAGGGAACGACACCGTCGTCGGGTCGACCTCGGGATGAAGATCCACGAGCTCCTCTGCGATTCGTTGAACATCGAGCCAGTGCATGGTTCTTCCGCGTCAGTGCGGAATTTCCTTCACCGCGTTGCGATTCCACGCAGGAACTCGCACGACGATCGGCACGCGCTTTCCTTCGCCAAGATCCTTCAGCTCACACTGGCACGAGAGCCGCGACGTGCGCTTGATGCCGGGTGCCTCTTCCACGCGATCCTCTTCGTCTTCCGAGGCTTCGGTCACTTGATTCGCACCACTCTCAAGGTAGATGTGGCACGTTGAACACGCGCAAACGCCACCACACGCGTGCTCGATGTTGATGCCGTTGTCCATCGCCACTTCAAGAATGGACTCATGCTCGCCGCCGAGCACTTCCCAAACTTTCTGCGAGGTGCCCGTCAAACCCTCGGGGTCTTCGAGGTGGAAGGTGATCGGAATCACCGGCGGTCCGTGATGATGGCTGTCGTCGCGCTTGAGATGCATGGGGTTCGCCTGTCGAATGCCCTCCGACGGAGGGGGCGCGGATGATAGCGGGCCGGAGAAGTCAACCGACCCACGATTCATGCCGTTATTCTGCGCGCGCGGCGTGGTACTTGCCCGCGACACCCCGACGTGACACCCGATGAGAGCGCCTGTGACCACTCCTTCCCCAAACCACGCAACGAACCACGCGACAAACGACCTCCTCGCGTTCGTTGAAACGCTTCGCCGCCAACTCGACGGCATCTATCCGCTGCTTGTCATCGAGACCGACGATGAGGATGGGCTGCGAACCGCCCTCTTCGACGCTGTTCGGAGTGACCTCCCCTATCGCGAGTGGACCGCGGTGCGTGGCCTCGGAAACGCGCGCCTCGCGGGCGACGCCATCGCCGAGACGACCCACGCTTCCGCAGCGCTCGCGTGGATGCCCGCCAACGAGTCGCACCAGCGTTCAGTCACTGTTTTTTACGACCTCGGCGCGCATCTGGCAGATCCGCGCGTCGCCCGCGCCTTGAAAGAAGCGGTCACATGGGCTCGACGAAACTTCTGTTCGATCGTGCTCGTCGAACATCGCGTCGATCTCTCCGCCGCAACCTTCGGCGCACTCGCGGCCGAAGCCCATCGCATCGCGGTTCCGAGCCCATCCGAAGCGGATCTTTCTGAACTCGTCCGCGCGACGGTGCGCGAAGTCTCACGCTCACGGAAGATCGAGGCATCGGTGCGCCGCTCCACGCTCGAAGCGATGGCGCGCGGCCTGCGCGGACTCACACGTCGCCAAGCGGAACGCGTCGTACTCGCTGCGGTCACCGAAGACAATCGCTTCGACGACAGCGATCTCGAGCGCATGCTGCTCCTCAAACGCAACGCGTGCGCCGACCTCGAAGGCGTCCTGGAGTTCGTGCAAGCCCCAGTTTCCATGGATGAAATCGGCGGACTTGCGCAGTTGAAGAAGTGGCTCGATGCGCGACATCTCGGCTCGATCGACGAGGCGGAGGAGTTCGGACTCACGCTTCCGCGCGGCGTGCTTTTGCTCGGCGTGCAAGGCGCCGGAAAGAGCCTCGCTGCGAAGGCGGTCGCCACCGCGTGGCGCGTTCCGCTCCTCAAACTCGATGCAGGCGCGCTCTTCGACAAATACATCGGTGAAAGCGAGCGTCGCTTGCGCGACTCTCTCGCACAAGCCGATCGCATGGCGCCCGCCGTACTCTGGATCGATGAAATCGAGAAGGGATTCGCAAGCGCGAGTTCGCAATCGTCGGATGGTGGTCTCTCACGCCGCATGTTCGGTACGCTCCTGACGTGGATGCAAGAGCGTCGCTCAGCCACGTTCCTCGTCGCAACGGCCAACGATATTTCCGCGCTTCCGCCCGAACTTCTCCGCAAAGGACGATTCGATGAGGTGTTCTTCGTCGACCTTCCCAACGAGAGTGTTCGACGCATGATTCTCTCCATTCATCTCCGAAAGCGTCGCCGCGATCCCGCGCAGTTTGATCTCGGCGCACTTGCGGCGGCGACTCACGGCTTCAGCGGAGCAGAGATCGAAGCTGGCATCGAAAGCGCGCTTCGCCGCGCATTCGCCGACGATCGCCGCACGCTCACCGATCGCGATCTTCTCGAGACGTTCCATGGAAGTCCGCCGATCTCGGTGGTGATGGCCGAAAAAGTCGCCGAACTCCGCGCATGGGCCGCGCAGCGCTGCGTTTCTGCAGACTGACTGCTACTCTTCGCGAATGCCCGCGTCGTCCGACTCTCCCCTGCGCCCACTCGGCTTGACCCGAGCCGCGTTTGTCGCGGCCGCGCGAGCACATGGTCAGAGCGCAGGCAACGCACTCGATGCATATCGCGCGCTCTTTCGCGATGGAATCGTGCCCGCGTGGTGCTCGGTTGCGGACTATCCCGTTACTGCAACACTCGTCGAAGGTGAGACCTCGAAGTTCGTCCTTCGACTCGGTGGCGCGGGTGATGAGTCGTACGAAAACCTCGAAACGGAGAGCGTGCTCATTCCGATGCCACGCTCGACAGGCACCACGACGACGCTCTGCGTTTCGAGTCAAGTTGGCTGCGCGATGGGTTGTCGCTTCTGTGAAACCGCGCAAATGGGCCTCATTCGCAACTTGCGCGCCGATCAGATCGTTCATCAGTGGTGGTCGGGCACGCATCGCGTGCAACGCAACGCCGAACGCCCGATCAAGAACATCGTGTTCATGGGGATGGGTGAACCCACCGACAATATCGATGAAGTCATCGCGGCAATTCGCGTGCTCGTCGATCACGACGGCGCGAAGGTCCCCGCTTCGAACATCTCGATTTCCACCGTTGGGAATCCTGAAGGCATCGAGAAAATCGGCGCACTTGTCCGCGAAACTGGCTTCCATCGACTGAATCTCGCGCTTTCACTCAATGCACCCAACGACGAGATTCGCAGTTCAATCATGCCCGTCAATCGCGCGTGGCCAATGGCGCGTTTGAAGGATGCGCTGTTGTCGTTTCCGCGGTATTCGAAGGCTGCGTTCTGCGTCGAGTACGTGCTCATTCCAGGCGTCAACGATCGCGACGAACACTGCGACGAAGTCTGCGCGTTCTTGAAAGACGTGCGTTGCTCGCTCAACGTGATTCCGTACAACCCTCGACGCAATTCACCGTGGCCTGCACCCGAAGAGCACGACGTCGATCGCTTCATTGGACGCGCGGTAGCCAACGGACAATTCACCAAACGCCGCGGAACCAAAGGCCGCAACGTTATGGCCGCGTGCGGACAACTCGGCAACGAACGCATCCGTCATCGCAGGGTTGTTGATGCAGGCGGCGATGACGCGAACTCTGCGCGCGTGCAAATCTCCATTCCGCAGCGCAACGTTGCGCGCGCGACAAGCGCGCATCGCGCCGACGCACACGCGCGTTCGACGGAGCCGCGCGACGCATGAGTTCCATCAAGCACGATGCAGCGCCGCGCACGGGTTCAAGTCGAAGCCGCTTTGAACGCTATCGCGCGGAGCTCGCAACTCGCTCGAGCACGGGCGGCGAAGATCGCCGCGGAAAACCGAAGAAGCCGCTCCACCGCTCGTTCGGCACGCTTTTTCGCGCGTATCTCAGCCTTCTCCGTCCGTTTCGCGCAACGCTCGTTGTCGTCTTCACCGCGCTCGCGATTTCAACGGCACTCGCGCTTGTTCCGCCCGCGGGCGTGAAAATCGCGATTGACAGTGTCTTTGGCGATGTCCCGCTTTCGCCGTCGCTTACCGCGCTGCTTCCGAGTTCGATCGACGCGACCGACAAGAATGCATTGCTCGCGCTCATCGTGGGCGCGACGTTTGCCACACTCCTCGTGAAGGTTGCCATCGGACTTGTCGGACGCAGTCGCGCGACGGTTGTCGCCAAGCGATTGCAAGTTGCGATGCGCCGCCGCGCATTCGCGAAAGCGATTCGACTTCCGCTCGGACGCGTGCATGAACTCAAAGCAGGCGGCGTTTCAGCGCTCGTACGTGAAGACGCAGGCGCTGCGGGCGAACTCCTCTTCGCGCTTCTCTACAACCCATTTCGCGCGGTGATTCAACTCACGGGAAGCCTCGTGATCTTGGCGTTCACCGATTGGCGACTGCTCGTCGGCGCGATCGTGCTGCTTCCGATGGTGTGGTTCAGCCATCGCACGTGGATTGGGCGCATTCGCCCGATTTACCGCGATCTCAAGAAGTTGCGCGACGAAATCGACGGCCACGCAGCCGAGACGTTCAGCGGTATTCGCGTCGTTCGCGGTTTTGCCCGCGAACCGGCGGAAGTCGCGCGATTTGCGCGCGGAACAAACCTCCAAGCACGCAGCGAAATGCTCGTGTGGTGGTGGTCGCGCGGGGTCGAGATTGCGTGGGAACTCTTCATTCCCGCAGCGACAGCTGCGTTGCTTTGGTACGGAGGATCACAGGTCGTCGCTGGCCGACTGACACCTGGCGATCTCGTGATGTTCTTGACCTACGTCACACTCTTGCTTGGCCCGCTTGAAGTGCTCGCGAATACCGCGACGAATCTTCAGACGAGTCTCGCGAGTCTCGATCGATCGCTCGACTTGCTCGAAGAGCGCGACGAATTCGCAGAAACCTCGGGTCGCTCCTCCAAGTGCCCCGCGCCAGAAACGGTTCGTGGCGACATTCACTTCGACCACGTGTCGTTCCGCTACGCAGCGGAAGGACGCGCGATTCTCGACGACGTGACCTTCACCGCGCCCGCGGGAACCATGGTCGCACTCGTCGGTCACTCGGGCGCCGGCAAGACCACGCTTTCCAATCTCGTCGCGCGCTTCCATGATCCGACGTCGGGCGAGATCACGCTCGATGGCACCGATCTTCGCGACATCGAACTCGCTTCTTTCCGTCGATTACTCGGCATCGTTGAGCAAGACGTTTTCCTCTTCGACGGAACGATTCGCGAGAACATCGCCTACGCGCGACCTGAAGCGAGCGACACAGAAGTCGAGCACGCAGCGAAGATCGCCCGCGTGGATGTCTTCGTTGAGAAACTTGAAGCGAAGTACGCCACGCGTATCGGTGAACGCGGCGTGAAACTCTCTGGTGGCGAACGCCAACGACTCGCGCTCGCCCGTGCCGTGCTCGCGAATCCGCGCATCTTGATTCTCGACGAAGCGACGAGCAATCTCGACACCGAAAGCGAACGCCACATTCAAGCGGCGCTCGCCGAGATCCTGCGTGGACGCACCAGTTTCGTCATCGCCCACCGCCTTTCGACGATCCGCGAGGCGGATCTCATCCTCGTGCTCGAGGATGGTCGCGTGGTCGAATCGGGCACCCATGACGAACTTATCGCCCGAAGCGGGCGCTACGCGACGATGGTCGTGCTCCAGACCGAGTCGAGGCGCGAAACAGCGCCCGCGGTCTGAACCACGGCGAATCCCGGGTTTTGCGGCACATTCGGTGGATCGCGAACCGAGACCTCCCGAACTCGTGCCGGCACTGCGCGTCAATTTCTTGTATTGGAAGGCCGAATCCCACTATTTCCTTCGTTCGCACGCCATGAGGGATTAGTTTGTGCACTTCAGTCTTGCTTGCCACGGGAGTTCCGCAGTGGTCCTGTCATTGCAGGCAGAGAGATTTCTATGACCCAGCGCATGATCCAGCGTTTCTACACCTTCACCCTCCTCGCGTCGACAGGATTGGCCGTCGCTTCGGCGTCACCAGCATCGGCTGATGTGCCCAACGGCTCATGCTCGACTGCGCAGCCCGTCTTCGCAAACACCATCGTCCCGATTGGCACTTCGGCGCCCGCCGCGGACGGACTCGCATACGGTTGCGGAAAGAGTCTCGCGCACCACAGCTGTTGGTACGCGTTTACTCCGGAGTCAGACGGTACGCTCACCTTCTCCGCCGCGCCGAGCGGCGCAGGATTCGCGAATCTTCAACTTGCCGTCTACGCCGCATGCAATCCCAACGCGCTGATCGATTGCAGCGACCAAACCGCGACCTGCGGCGTTTGTGCAAGCATCACACTCCAAGCGGCGAGCGAAACGACCTACCTCGTCTGCATCTCCCTCCCATCACCTACGACCAACCAGTCGCTCGAGGCAATTCTCGGCGTCGACTTCACTCCCAACCAGTGCGGAAACGCGCAGTCATGCTGCATCGCGCAGTTCACACCCTCCTGCTCTGATCCGAAGTGCTGCGGTCTCGTTTGTACGTCTGATCCCGTTTGCTGCTCTGAAGCCTGGGATTCGGTCTGCGCCGCGATCGCGCGCGACGTCTGCAGTTTCATCTGCACCGATGAGGATTGCGATGGAAACGGCGAACCCGACGCGGAGCAATTTGGATTCAACGCGCACCTTGCGATTCCAACATCCGCTTCGACCGCGAATCCCTACGACTGGTGTCCGACGCTCGAAGTCCCTGGCAAAGGCGTGGAGTTTCCACTTTTCGTCGTCACGGGAATGCCACCGGCCGATTTGACTCGCGAAGTCACCATCCCCGATCAAACCATCGCGCGTTCGCGCGGATTCTCGGCGGTTGACACGCGCGCGACGCTCTCGGCGCAAGACGCCTCGGCGACGCTCTCAGTCGGAAGCGCCGGGATGTACGTGGGTCCACAACATCTTCCCGGACCGACTTCGCTCGATCTTTTCAACATCACCGTTGAGAACTTCGACACCGTGACGGTCGGCGCACTTCCCAACGAAAACAATCCTTCGCCCATTCGCGCAGGCATTCTCACGGTGGGCAACAGCGCGGCGATCTACGGCGGTTCGGTGGAAGTTGTCGATGGCATCTTGGAAGTCGACAACGGCCTGGTCGCAGTGAACCAACTTGGCATTCAAAGCGAAGGAAGTTTGCGACTCTCGGGTGCTTCGTACACCAGCGTGACCGAAGCCATGAGCGTGCAAGGTGTTCTCGAACTCAATCAAGGAACACTCGATGTTTCGCCTTCCAAAGCACCGCTCATCGGAGGTTCCAACGCGCTGCTCAAGGGTTACGGCGCGATCTACGGCGATGTCGCCTGGGCTGGCGTCGTTGAACCCACCGGATCAATCTACGCGCAGAGCGACTTCCGCTTTCAAGGTACCAACGGAAGTCCGGCGGACAACGCAAAGTTCGTGCTTCATCTCGGCACCTACTCAGAGCTGACCGTTGCGGGAAGTGTCGATTTGCACGGAACGTTGGTGGTCGATGCGACGAGTTTCACACCGCCGCTCGGCCAAGTCATCCCATTCCTCTCTTGCAACGGTTTCGAATCGGATCGTTTTGACAGCGTCCAATTCCGCGGGCTTGCGCCGAATCTGGGAGCGTTTGTGGTTCCGCTCGGTCAAAGCCAACTCGCGGGTAAAGCCAACAACACTGGACTCGGCATCGTCTTCGTTCCGCTCGCGAACATCCTTGATTTCGGGAACCAATCCAGCGCCTCGCTCATCGCGCGACCAACCGATGCAGTGCGCGCCGACTTCAATCAAGACGGCGTCGACGACCTCGCCATCTCGCTCACGCGCGGGGCATCGGAAGGTGGCGACGTGGTCATCTTCAAGGGCACTGGCAAGGGACTTGAGCAGGTGTTGAGTGTCGCCGTCGGCAAAGATCCACGCGGGATCGCGGCTGCAGACTTCAACGGTGATGAGAAACTCGATCTCGTGCTTGCACTCTTCGCAGACAACGCGATCCAAGTGCTGAGCAATATTTCGACCGCAGGCGAGGCGAACTTCAACGCGCTCGTTCCTGTCGGTGTTGGTCTTGGACCTGTCGATGTGGCTGTTGGAGACTTCCTTCCCGACGCTGCGCTCATCGGAACCCGTACCGATGTCGCTGTCGCGTTGCAAACCGACGCGTCATTTGCAATCGTCAAGAACAAAAGCGGATCCATTGACGGCTCAGAGACGCAAACGGTGCCGTCGGGCGGCGGCTTGCCGACTTCGGTTGGCGGCGGAGATATCGACAATGATCGCGACGATGACGTGGTTGGTGGCTCGACGGGTGGCACCACGATCATTCCAGGCGGATCAACGAGCACCAGCGATTCCGCCGGCTCGACGCTCTTCATTCCCACTCCGAATCCTGTGACCGATCTCAAACTGGCGGACCTTTCGGGCGACGGCGTCCCCGAAATCGTTGCCACACTCGAAGCGACCGCCCGCCGCCCTGGCCCACCTGGGTCACCCATCATCTACGACTCACTCGCGCTCATTCGTGCGAACGGGCCCGGCTATAGCACCGCGCTTCTCGATTTCTGGCTCGACGCGCGCGCACCCGCAATCGGCGACTTCGACGCGGATGGCGACAACGACTTCGCGCTCACCGCGCGCAGCACGCTCTCTGGGCCAAAGGTCACGCGCATCATTCGCAACGATTCAACACCAACAAGCGCCGAGTTCAATCTCGTCGCCAACTTGCCTTCCCTTGGCGAACCTGATGTCTTGGTTGCGATTTCGATCGACGGCGTTGGCGACGACATCCTCTCGGCGGAGCAAGTCACCCAAGGCGACATCGCGGGTCGAATCACGTTGCTCCGCACCGCTGATCCACCGCAGCCCGGCGATCTCAACGGTGATGGCGTGATTGATGCCGCCGACCTCGCGCTTTTCTTCCAGTACTGGGGCCTCCCGGGTATCGGCGACATCGACGGCGATGGCACCGCCAACGGCTTCGATCTCACGATTCTGCTGTCGAACTGGAGTGCGTGATTTCCCGACGCGCGTGTGTTTGATTCAACGCTGTGAAGTCTGCGCCGCACTCGCTGCAACACATTGCGCTGGTTCGCCGTGGATATCCGCAATTTGGGCATGCAGCGCGCATCCATGCTCGACGCGCGTCGCGTGTGAGAAGTAACAACACGGCAGGGCCGCAGATCCAAAGCAGTGCCGCAATTCCGAGCACGAGACTCCAGAAGCTTGCCAACGCGCACTCGCATGCAGACTTCTTTCGAATGATGAGGTACATCGGAAGTCCAAGCGCGAGTTCGATCACGGATCCTGCGAGCAGCACACGAAGCATTCGATCAAGCGCGGTTGGATCGCGCGTTGAGCCGAGACGTCGAAAGAGCATCGCGCAAAACGCGCCACCGACAGCCCATGCAGCAAGCATGACGAATGTCATCGCCATACGTACTTCGGATGACATCATCTCAAAGTCGCTGGTGCTCTCTGAACCGAGCGCGCAGAGCAACTCATAGGTCGCGGACGCGATGATGCCGAACATCACGATGCCAATGATGACCGCTGCGATGACGCTTGGAAGAAGTGAACGAGGTTCGGAGGTCGCCTGCAACTTCCCAGTAATCGGTGCAAGAAACGCAACGGCAAGGCCAGCCCACATCAGCACCGCAGCGGAGAACAGTCCAAGTTGCGCCGCAGTGAAGGACAACGTCGGATTGCTCAAGAGAAGCGGCACCCGGTAGTAGTTTCCTACGAACTGCGTGTATTCACTCAGAGAGTCGAAAAAGAGCGACGGCAGGAATGCGATCGGCGCGACCAAAAAACCTACGGTGGTAAATCCGACGAACAAATAGAGGAGTGCAAGCGGGCGCCGAACACGCGCGAGCAACATCACGCACCTCCCAACGGTCCAATCACAGTGCTCTCGACGATCGCATGCACCTCGCGATCTTCCGTTGGTTCGACGCGCACCCCGCGCGTGAACTTCGAAAACGCAGGTAAGACGACGACGCGCTTCCCGCGTTCGATGACGAACGCAGGAGCTTCCACACTTCGCACACCGCGCGAAACCGAGAGCATCGGGTGCAGATGTCCGCAGATCGTCCACTTCTCAGTTGCCGAAACTTCAGCGGGATCATGGCAAAAGCGAACTCCCGCGAGTTCAAAGGTCTCGCCGACGCGGTCGATCATCCACTCGGGCGGAAGCGACCGTGCGCCGCGATCGTGGTTTCCCTCGACCAAGCGAATCGGGAGCGAGCATCGCGCGCGGAACTCCGCGAATCGCTCGCGTTCCGCCTCTCCGATGCCCTCCGCCGAATGCGTGAGATCACCGACGACGACGATGACTTTCGCTTCGGCGCGCATCGCGGCGCGAGAGAGGCGAATGAGAGATTCCTCATCGATTCCATCGGTCGATGGCACACCGAATCGCCGATACGACTCGCTCTTTCCAACATGGAGGTCGGCAACCACAAGCGCACGCGCAGCTCGAATGAAGAGTGCTCGCTCGGGAAGAAGGTCTACGACGAGGCCGGCGTCTTGCGCGGCGGCCAAGCCGACAACTCCCTCTGTGAGCACGATCGTTGCGTTGGGCACGGGCGCAATCTAACGCGGGGTGCGGGATCGTGTGCGAGGAGAATCGTGGACACGCCAGCACGTCAGGCCCCGCACGCCAGAGCGAGCAAACCACGCATCTCGGCCCGACGCGATTTACTCGCGGCGAGGCCGACGAAAGCGAGCGAGAGCGGGCACCTGAAGCGAAGCTTCAGCAGCCCGCCAGTCGCGAGCGCTCAAACCAAGTCGCGAGCGCTCAAACAACTCATCTCGGCCC
>Ga0209617_10001336_pt1 | contig 11540 bp, 9 predicted proteins | sample LakEriepJuly2011_2_FD_187459 | JGI IMG/M metagenome (GOLD analysis project Ga0209617, IMG submission 187459) | Freshwater microbial communities from dead zone in Lake Erie, Canada - CCB epilimnion July 2011 (SPAdes) (version 2) | ecosystem: Environmental > Aquatic > Freshwater > Lentic >... | reverse complement strand
TATTTATTAGTGGCTACTTAGTTTTTAAAAATTTTAGTTTTTCATTACTCGTAAATGTAGTTTTTGTATACTACTTTTTGAAGTGCGGAATGTGGGTTGTAAATTCCATTCTCTATTTTGGCGGATAATTTGAATTTGTTGGATAAATTCACGGAAGTAAAATCTTCTGTCTAAAGCACCTAAGGCATTGCTACGCAATGCTTACTCAGGGGCTTTCAAACTTCCCAGTCTTTCTTGTAAAAAATATTCAAAAAAATCTTTAACCACAGGTGAGGTAGTGCGATCAATAATATATTTACCTTGTCCTCTCCGGTAGCCATAGCGGGATTTTCCCGGTGGTGGTGAGGATTCTTCTAGGCGATTACGAGCGTGTCCCTGACGAATGGGACGGCTGCGTTGTTGAAGTTGAATTTCTGGTAATAATTCCAGCAGTTCGGCGCGGGTGTGACTAGATTTAGAGGTGTATGGTTGTTGAGTCGCAATTATCATAACTCCCATTGTTTCTATTTGGTTGAGGCGATCGCTCACTTGGGATAAACTATCACCTAATTCTTCTAATCGGCGCAGCAGTAGATAATTTACAGTTTCGGTTTGACAATCAATTAATAATTGTTGTAATTGGCTACGTTTCCCTAAATCTTCATAAATTTTATCTACTTCCCAACCCCAATCATTTTGATTGGGAACGTTATCAAGTAATGGATCTGTATAAATATAAACTATTATTTTCATAATGTACAATGAAAACTTGTTTTTAACTTATATTTTATTGTTATTCAACACTTCCGGAAAATAACCAATTTTTTGAAAGTAGGAAAAATACACATTCAGTAATTCCTCATTGATAGCAGGACAGAGAATAGATATATTTCCTAACTCTGCAATGGTTTGGTCAGCATTAAATTCTACTTTGTCCGGTGAAAATATCTTTGAGAATTTCAAAAGCAGTAATAAAGACGAGTATAACTTATCCTTGGGATACTTGGATATTTGATTCTTTGTTTCCGCTAAAAAATCATCATAACTAACCTTTTCTAAAGGGTAGCCTAGAAAACACATTGAGTTAAAAAATTGCTCCCAAGAAGTTGACTGAGGATTAACTAAATGAAATGTTCTGCCAAAATATTTTTTTTCCAGAGATAAACTTACAATTGATTGACTGACATAATCAACTGGAATCATATTTATTTGTGTTTTTAAATTCGGAAATCTTCCTAATTTAATACAACCTTTGAGCAAAATACATAAGAAATCTTGAATATTGCCATTGATTCCTGTTTGACTATGTCCACTAATTCTTGAAGAACGATAAATACAAGCAGGTAATCCTCTTTGTTGTGCTAATATAATTAATTGTTCTGCTACCCATTTAGTTTGTTGATAACCTCCTTTGATACTAGAAAAATCAGCAATATCTGTTTCCGTTATTTTTTCATTATCAAGATTAGTTTTATTGAAAAAGAATCCCAGGGTAGAAATAAAATGAACAGGTTTAGTTTGCAGAATACTTGCTAACCGAATAACCTCTTGTGTTCCTAACACATTCGCAGGTTTTAAAATTGAATAAGGACGAGCCGAGTTAACCCATGCTCCATTATGATAAATAATATCAATTATCCCTGCTAATTCATTAAAATCTCCCTCAGAAAGACCCAACAAAGGTTTAGATAAATCTCCCACAACGGGAATAATTCGATAACTAAAAGTTTCTTCCCAAAGTAAATAAAATTCCAAATGTTTTTGGAGACGATTTTTACCATCTTCGCTATTACCACAGCGAATCAAACAATAAATATCTGCTGTGGTTTTGTGGAGCAGTTCTCTAAGTAAATAAGCACCGAGAAAGCCAGTTGCTCCTGTGAGAAAGATAGATTTTGGCTCTGGTAAATTATCTGACAGAGGATTGATAAATTGGATAGAGGAATCTAAAATTAATTCCTCTGCTAAATCTAAACTATTACCAGTAGTGTTAATCATAAATAATGGGTTTTTGCCTATTTCTTGAATACCTTGTGCATAAACTTATGAGAAAATTACCCGATTGTGTATCCAGCTTCCTCACATAAAGGTTGACAATAAATATTTAGTTTTTCTACATCTTCTGCGTTCATTGAGCTTTTCCAACCATCTATTTTACCTGTTCTAAATGTTCTAGCACCAGGATTATAAATTTCACCTAACTGATAAAGAATAGTATCATCAAAAGGAATATCTAAATAAGAGCAGATTTTGTAGACAACAGCTTCTTGTTTTTCCTTAGTTCCTCCACCCTGTTCCCCAACCAAATCTTCAAAGTGGATAAATAAACAATTTTCTTCATTACGCCAAGCTAACATAGAACGATACACTTCGGCAAAATTTTTGATTTCTACTCCTACTTTTACAGCATACCCTCCCTCTAAAATAAAGTCTAAGCGTTGGGTAGGAGACATTACACTAAAATCATCTTCTAAAAAGTGTCTTCCTGGCATTTTACCTGTATCTAAAACAAAGGGAATTAAAGAAAAAACGACAGCGCGAGGATCACGAATTATAAAGACCTGTTGATAATTTAATTCGTTCAGAATTGGCGTTAATAGAGGTGTCCAAGGAATATGACCTAAAATATATTGCTTTGGGGAAATCAGTGTTAACCAATGTCGAAAAGTTGCGGAATCTACATAACATGGGGTTAAAGCACCGATACTAATTTTCTGATCTGATTCTGTTTGATGTTCTAATCTCTTTTTGACTTCTCCATAATTAAAGAATAGAGGTGTTTCTGTGATTTCTCCTGGTTCAAAATGTTCTTTATACCCCAAAATTTCTACAGCTTTGGCTAATAAATGAGTACCACTTTTAGGCAAAGAATTAATTAATAGTCTCTTGGTTGCAGATTGTTCTTCAGTCATGATCTTAGTGGGGAAAATTAAAAATTGACAGTTGGTAGTAATTCAGGAGTATTTGGAAGATATAGCGTTTTCTGATCTAATGAGGTACAAAATTATCTGCGTTCAATTCTTACTTCTTGTACCTCAATTGTAGGGTGAGAAATGCCTATGGTAGATCAATACTGCTCGGTTAAGCCTCGAAATCCAACAAAATCCTTGGTAATGTTGGGTTTCGCTGTCGCTCAACCCAACCTACATTTCCTTAACCGACAAGTATTGTATGGTAGATAGGTTTTCTAAGCCATAGCCATATCTAGGGTAAACTTTCAAAAATCAAATAGTAATCCTATATCAAGTTTAGAACATTCCGATTGGTGGGACATAATCACCATCAATTCGCACATCTAATACTGTTGGTTTGGAATCGTTATAAATTGCCTCATAATCTAGATTTTTTAAATCTTGACCATTATGAATAATATAACCATTTGCCCCCATTCCTTTGGCTATTTGACTAAAATCAACTGAAGGTAAAATAAACTCCAGTTTTTCAGTTCCTGTTTGCTTATGTCTGTGTTTCACCATACCAAAAGATCGGTCATTTAAAATAATAAAAATGATTGGTAATTTTTCAGCCACAGCTACAGCCAGTTCGTTTCCGTGCATTAAAAAGCAACCATCTCCTGTTAGGCAAACAATGGGGGTATTTTTAACGCCAAAAGCTGTGCCAACTGCACTACCAATTCCCCACCCCATCGGGGCTGTTACTGCTCCTAGACGGTAATTTTCGGGACGATGGGGAAATAAATAATGAATACTCCAAGTTAACCAATTACCTACATCAATTAGATAGCGAGTTTCTGGGGGGAAATGCTGTATAAGTTCACTGATTAATTGTTGGGGTTTAACTGGGGATTGATCATTTAATAGTTTATAACTATCTGGATCTTTAACTGTAATTTGAGTGGGTTGATATTGATGATGGTTTGATAATTCGGGGGAGGTTGTTGATTGTTGTGGTGTTAGTTGTCCTGTTTTTTGAGCATTTTCTAGACGTATATGTAATTCTTTTAGTATGGTTTTAATAGTGCCTTGGATATGCAATTCTGCCATCGGAGAAGTGTTAAAACACTCATCTGTATGATGGATATGGACTAATCTTTTCGTCAATAATGCGTTATCCCAATTGGAGGTTTCCCATTGTCCTAAGTTCATACCTACAGCTAAAATTAAACCGACAGATTCATTGGTGAGGGCTTGACGGGCTGTTTGATGGCCAGCAAACCCAAATACGCCTTTTGCTAAGGGATGATAAGGATTAACGCAGGTTTTGCCGCTTTGGGTTGTAGCTATAGGAGCGTTAATTAATTCTGCTAAGGCTATAATTTCTGAGGTTGCTTGTGTACAATCTTGACCAATCCAAAGGGCGATAGTTTGTCCTTGGTTTAATACATTGGATACGGTTTGAGAAAGATTATCTAAGGCTTTTAAATCAACTAATGCTGGGGGTTGGGTTAATAGTTGAGGTATATGAGGATAGGTAAGAGATGGGGGGGCTTCAGCACGGAAAATATTAACAGGAATACTCAGATGAGCGGGGCCAAAAGGCGATCGCAAAGCTGTTGTTAAGGCCGCAACTAATTTTCTTTCTAGTTGATTGGCATGGGTAACGAGAGTGTTATAACGGGTACAGTGTTTGAACATCGCCACTGTATCTATCGTATCAGGTGATGATTCCTGAAAGGCACTCCAGCTAAAATGAGATAGCATGGTTTGGGCGGTAATCACAAGCATGGGGATGCCTTCACCATAAGCGGAAGCTACCCCTGTAATTACATTGGTGCTACCTGGACCTGTTGTAGCACAGCAAACTCCAATTTTTCCAGTTTCACGGGCATAGCCATCAGCCATAAAAGCCGCACCGGTTTCATGACAAGTCAAAATTGCCCGGATTCCCCCACGTTTTTCGCTACGTGCTAGGGCTTCATACAATGCGCTGTTGTGTCCTCCAGGTATGCCAAAAACATATTCCACTCCTAATTGTTCTAAATAATCTACGATTAAATCACTCAGTGTTCTGGATTGATTTTGCTCAGGGGAAGTCAGTTGGAGAGAAGATGGAGTTTGTGAAATCATTCTATTTAAGTTGGTAATGTTAACAGAGGTTGAGGTTTTTAAACCCTGACTTATACTTGAACAGTGGTTTTGAGTCATTGATCAAGAGAATTTTTTGTTTTTCTGATCCCTTGACCAATTTGATCGGAATACCCATCAAAGGTGTAGCCAAATAATGCTATATCTTCTTGAAAATGCTCTTCTACTAATTTTATGGTTTTGGGGTTGTAATATTCTTGATAGTTTCTATGTTTCGACTTATTCAAATATGGTAAAGAAGTTTGTAAACTCAGTCTTTGACAAACATAATTAAAATCAGTTTCCAATGTTTCATATCTACCAATAAAATCAATTATTAATCTACCTTGTGAGTCGGTAATAAGTTCTTTTTGTAGTTTGGTTGCTCCTTTTGAAAAGGGGTTTTTGGTGTTAATTACCCATTTTAAATATTCCTCAAATCCAGCCATTGATTTTACTAATTCATGTCTGATATGAGCTTTTTCTTTGAGAATAAAGTGATAATAGGATACTTGCCAATCCCAAGGATTTCTCACAAAAGCAAACTTATAAAAACTGTTATAGACTTCTTCCGATAATTCCTTCTTAACATCTTTAGCTTTAGCGTGCAAAATCGAAGATTCCCACATTTGATAAAGGGGATTAATTTTACCTTCTAACATTCGTTGGGGACGATTAATTTTGAATTTTTCAGGTTCTTGAGCATAATCTTTCAAGGCTTCTTTAATACTTAGTCCTGCGACTTTGGCAATATGGAAAAAAATCAATTTATGACTATAAGATATTAACATTGGTATAAATTCTGATATTTGTAAACTGCTGCTAAATCTAGTTCACTGAAGTTATTCAGCTTCAACGATAGATTCATTTTTGGACTTGAACAGGGCAGAAAAAATCGAAGGATTAACCTTAACGTATTTGATGACTAAGACACTCAGCCAAATATTCCAGGTAATCATGGTGATGCTAGTAGCGATCGCTGCTCCTACCATCCCGAAATAAGGAATAGCGATCGCATTTAAAACTATGTTCATTAAAGCACACCAACCAAACACAGGCAAGGACTTATTTTGATGACCTGTCATTACCATTAAAGAGCCAACCGAACCACATAAAGCATCAACCAAACGTCCAATCACCAAAACTTTCAAAGTCCAATTAGCCGTGATAAAATCCGAGCCAAAAATACTGAGAACAGGTTGAGTAAACAGCAATAAGCAGACAGAAATCAACACTGTAGGAATAAATATCCAGATATTGGCCTCAGACACCAGTTTTTGTAACCCCGAAGAATCTTTTTTAGCATAAAGGGTTGCAAATCTGGGTGCAGCCACTATATTTAATGTTAGCAAGGCTAAACCTGGCCACTGAGCAGTTTTTACCGCCGCATTGTAAATTCCGGCTGGTTCAGGCCCCATCAAAGAACCCACCATCAGAATATCAGATTGATCCAAAATCACAAAAAATGACTGTTGAATCAACAAAATCAGCGATAATTCCACCCACTCACGATAAGCATAAACAGGAGTTGTGGGTTCAAATTCTTGATTGAACTTCCTTCGCACTAACAAAAGTTGCACTGTGGTGACAACAAACAAGATCACTCCAGCCAGGATAATCAAAGGTAAACTATTGAGGCTATGGTGATCTCGCCAGATTATAAATCCTGCTCCTAGCACTAAGATAGGATAGATAATATCAGAAGGAATGTATGCCAGAGCAATTTCCTCTAACGCTGTAGCGACTCCCTTATACAAATTAACTAAAGCCTGTAGTGGTAATATCCAGATTCCCACTAATAGGGGAATTGCATAAACAAATTCATGGTAATGATTTATTGATAAGACGACTCCCAGGACAATTAAGGACACAGTTAGGCTTCCTAGTAATATTAATAGCCAACTTCCCCGCACAATGCCGTGTAAACTGCCAAAATCTTGTTTAACTTTATATTCTGCAATTAAACGGACAGTAGTGCGAGGTAATCCTAATCCTGCTGGTAGAGCTAAAAATAAAGTCCAAGCCGTCACATATTCATAAATCCCATATTCGATTTTCCCCATCCATCGCGCTAACAAAACTTGCAACAGATAGGTAATAAAAAGACTGCTAATTTTGACAACCAAAGCTATAGTGGCATCTTTGGTAAAGCCCTTGAAGCTGATTTTTTGGGGAGACTCTGTCAAGGTTGATTCAGTCATAATATGAGTTTAGGTTAAGAGTTTTTGTAGGTTGGGTTAAGCGACAGCGCAACCCAACAAAAGTCTGTAAATGTTGGGTAACAAGAACGTCAACCCAACCTACCTGATTTCACATTTTTAGATTATTCAGCACAAACCAAATTAAGAGATTGTTTTACTTCTTTGAAAGTCAATTCTAATTTTTCCACTAATTCATCACATTGAGTTTCTGTAATAATGAAAGGTGGTGAAATTAAAATGTGATCTCCATCTACTCCTATTCCCGTACCAAATCTACCTCGGAGAATTAAGCCATTTTTTAAGCCTATTTGCATGATTTTTTCAGTTATGCCCAGGGAACGGGAAAATGGTTGATGAGTCTCTCGGTTTTGGACAAATTCAATCCCTATTAATAACCCTTCTCCGCGAACATCTCCAATGAATGATTCCCGTGCAGCCAACTTTTGTAATTCATTTTTCAGATATTTACCGATGACTGCACATTTTTCAATCAGATTATGTTCAGCAAGATAGTTTTGTACAGCTAAGGCCGCAGCGCAACTAATGGGATGTCCCGCATAGGTGAACAATGATAGGGGTATATTTTTAGTGGCATGATCAAATATTTCTCGAACCCTTTTGTGAATAATCACGGCTCCAATGGGCGCGTATCCACTACTTAAGGCTTTTGTGGCTGTGATCATATCCGGGATGACATTCCAGTGGTCAATTCCAAAATTCTTACCAGTGCGACCGAAGCCTGTGATAATTTCTTCGGAAATGAAAAGAATATCGTAAAAATCACAAATTTCTCGAATTTTTTCATAGTAACCCGGTGGGGGAACGATCGCACTACCGGCACCACCAATAATCGGTTCGGCAATAAAAGCGGCTATGGTATCGGGGCCTTCTTGTTCTATTGTCCTGGCTAGTTCATTGGCACAAGCGAGTTGACAACTGGGATAGGTGAGTCCATAGGGACATTGATAACAGTGGGGGGCTTGAATATGGGGAAAATTTAATAAATCAAAGGGAGGTAAACTGCTGCGAACAAACCGACTCCCGGACATGGCTAGGGTAGCAATTGTATGACCGTGATAACTATGCCAACGGGAGATAATTTTATATTTGCTGGGTTTTCCTCGGAGTTGATGGTAATAAAGTGCTACTTGAAAAGCCTTTTCATTGGCTGTTGAGCCACCGGTAACGAAACCAACTCTATCCATGCCCTCTGGAGCCATTGCTGTGACGACATCAGCCAAACGTTCCTGGGGTTCGGAGGTAAATTGAGCTTTATGGATGAAACACAGTTGACGAGATTGTTCGGCGATCGCATCAGCTACTTCTGTAACACCATGGCCAATGGAAATAACATGAGTTCCCCCGATAGCGTCTAGATAGGATTTACCTTCGGAATCATAAACATAAATCCCTTTGCCATGAGTTGGCATCAAACAGGTTTTATGCCAGCGAGGTGTATTAAAAACGTGAGATTGTTTTTCGTTCATTTTATATTTTTTAGATGAAAAAACTAGTGGGGAATTTTTCGGTAATCATCATTACAGGTTGATTTTGTGAAAACACTCGATAAGTCCGTGAAAAGAGGTTTTCATCTTTGTTAATTTTAAAATCCTCAGCTAAATTACCAGCAAGTTCTTGAGATAAATCAACAATTTCTTTAAAGGTTTCCACGCGATATTCTAACCAGAGTTTACCAATGGGTTTTACTGAGTTGAGTAACTGTTCTTTAAATCTTGGATCTAGTCGGTCGGGAACCACCATAGATTCAGCGTAAACCCAGTTTTTTTGGCTAATTCTTCCTTGGAGAAATATTCTTCTTTTAATAACTTTGTTGCCAACTTCCAGATTTAAAAGAGGGATACTTTCAGTAATGTTGACTATTTCTTCAGAAAGTTTAATAATTGCAATCTTTTCTAATAGATAAATTTCCAGAATATCAGTTAAAGTTCCATCAGTAATTAAGATAATTCGCTGAAGTGTACTTAATTCAGCAAGTTCAATTGGGCTTCTGCTTAAACTATCTTTCAATAATTCAATTTTACATTTATCAAGTTCTTCTGCCTGTAGCATGAAGATAATTCCTTAATTTACTAAATAATTAACCCGGTGTTATGAGGTACAAGAACCCCACCCCCCCTTCGGGTTCACCAGTCGCCTATGGAGGGAAACCCACCTACAGCGCTGGTTCACCGCAAGCGAGGAGGGGGCTAAGATGTACCTCACAAGAGCGGAAACCGCTGTATAATGGTGCGTTATGAACACACCCTACGAAATTGGATGATTTATTTTTTGGAAGTCCCTCAAGTCCCACCCATGCAAAATTTCAGATCAAACTCAAAAATTGCCCCTTTCTAGAATATTAATGAGGTTTTCTAAATCTGGCAGGACTTTAGCCAGTTCCCTGGCATTTTTGCGCCATTTTTCCGCCGACGGGGTGGATAAGGTTCGTTGAGCGATCGCTAAAGGTTGAGAAAGCATTTGCTCAATATGTTGATCTTGATGGAGTTGGGCAAATTCGGCGATGTCGTTGATGGTTTTTTGCGGTTGCTCAATCAAGTCCTGATAATTAACCAAGCGCCAACAAGAGGAGGGCAGGGTTTTTAGGTCTTCTATCAGGTAAGAATTCGCTGTTTTCCACTGATAAGCGGCAATTTCAACCAATGAGGACTTTTGCAAAGATGACCATTCGGGAACGAGGAGAAAACTCCAATTGCGATAAGGCCAACCTGGTAGGGGTTGATAGGAAATAAACCGCTGCGATCGCCACCCTTCCATTAAACTACTGATATTTTCTTTAGGTTCTCGATAGAGATAGATAAAGAGAGCATCAGGAAATATGGCTTTTATGAAAGGAACTCTCAGGGCGTTCTTGGGTGTTTTTTCCAGAAACCGAATTTTATTTGGCCGTTCTGACTCAGGAAGATGGAGATATTTCACTCCTTCCCGATTTTGCAATTGTTGAACAAAGCGTTTTTTCAGATTTAAACCAATTTCTGAGGTAGCATCACTTTCTATCAAGCGATTAGAACTAAAATTTCGCGCTCCTGGGTGTAACGCCGGAATCCCTTCGATAATTTCATGACTTTCATCGCCAATTGTCCACAAATCAGGAAATTGAGCTAGGGTTTCAAATAATAAGCTACTCCCGGCTCTAGGTGCAGAAACGATAAAAATCGGCTTTGTAAACTCTGGAATCAGGAAATTTTGGTTTTCATCTCCCTCTAACTTGGCTTTCAGCTTGCTTCTGGCTATAGATAGCTGCTTACTCAAGGGTACGGAAACAGGTTTGGGTGTTGACAACATGGAAATAATGACGTTAACTGCCCCATTTCCTGTTCCTGATGGGGGTAGCCATTTTTTTGCCAAGGGGGCTATTTTTTCGCCAAAATCTGCGATCAAATCACCATAGGCTAGTTCCCCTCGGTAGTGGTTTCCAAAGTCTGTAAAAGCCTTTTGCCATTGATATTTAAAGTCTTCCAACCTCTCAATCAACTGCTCTATATCCATTTGAGGAATTAGGGAATCTTTGAGATCCCCCAAAATAGCGATCACTTGTTCCTCAATTTCCGAGGGAGTTAAAATTGGTAAATCATTGAGTTGGGACACAGGCAAATTCATGGGATTTTAGCTGATATTTTTCAAAGATGCTGCTAAGGTTTCCCCTACATAGTCTCCATACAGAATGCCTTTGGAGGTTAATTCAATTTCTGTGTCCGATACTTTGATAAAACCTCCGCTTTCCAGTTGGTTTAAAGTTCCACCGCAGAGAAATTGTAATTTAAATCCGTGTCTTTGCTGAAATTTAGCTAGATCAAAGCGTAATAGCTTCATACCCAGCAAAACCTCTCTTACCATCCTATCTAAGCTGGTAAACTGATAACCACGCGCTAAGGGTAGTTCTCCTGTTGTCATCAGGCTGGTATATTTTTCCATGTCGCTGGTATTTTGCAGCAAAGAATGGCCTAAATATCCGAATGCAGACACCCCAAAGCCATAAAAGTCCACTTCTTGCCAAATATTGAAGGTGTATTCGCTGCGATCGCTTGGGTTCTTGGTATAAGTAAAATGACTCCAAGGGTGATAATTCGCTCGTTCAAACCGTTCCATCGCTAACTGCATAAACTGCATTTCTAGCTCTTCTGATGGTAATTCTATGGTTTCTTGACGGACACCTTGCTGAAATACCTCTGTATTCGCAAAGGCTTCCATTTTGTAAACTGTAATACTTTCTACCCCTGTTTTCAGAGCGCTTTCTAGGCTTTCTTTCCAGGTTTCTGTGGTTTCTCCAGCTAATCCACTCAATAAATCAATATTAATTGACCATTGCCCTTTTCGG
>Ga0209617_10001332_pt1 | contig 11561 bp, 6 predicted proteins | sample LakEriepJuly2011_2_FD_187459 | JGI IMG/M metagenome (GOLD analysis project Ga0209617, IMG submission 187459) | Freshwater microbial communities from dead zone in Lake Erie, Canada - CCB epilimnion July 2011 (SPAdes) (version 2) | ecosystem: Environmental > Aquatic > Freshwater > Lentic >... | reverse complement strand
TCCATGCGGTTTCGGTCGACAAGTCGGGGTCGGGCTACACGCTCTCGGCGGTCAGCAGTGCACTGACGGGGGTTCTCTCAACGCCCTTCAATGTCAGTGTCGGCAACGCGAGCACCTTGTATTCCAGGCTGACTCCCGCCTCGGTTCTGCTCCCGGGTGACGGCCAGAGCACCCAGCCCCTGACGGTCACGGTGAGTGATTTGTTCGGCAACCCACTGACCACGGGTGGTTCCGCTGTGGTCATCAGTCTCAAATCCGGATCGGGTCGAGTCGGAACGGTGACCGACCATGGAGATGGTTCCTACACAGCGACTCTGACAGCGCCCTCATCGGCAGGGGTGGGAGTGGTGGTGGCTACAGTGGACGGGGCGCCTGTCAAAGGTGGAGGTGCCAGCCAGACCGAGGTCTCGGTGCGCTATACCGACGTGACAGCCCCGGTCATCTCCGGCCCGGCGGGCGACTCAGGCGCGACCGCATCCCCATCGATCCCTGAAAACCGCCTGCCAGTGCATGCGTTCACGGCCGATGAACCGGTGACTTGGATCCTTAGCGGGGGACGCGACGTCGCGAAGTTTAGCTTGAGCAGTTCCGGGGAATTGACCTTCAAGGCCGCCCCCAATTTCGAGGCGCCGCAGGACTCGGATCGGGACAACGTCTACGAAGTCGTCATCCGGGCCACCGATGCGGCGGGCAATGGGTCCGAGCAGGCGCTGTCCATCACGATTTCCGACATCAATGAGGTCCCTGACGGTGTCGTGTTGACTGGGACTTCGGTGGCGGAGAATGCAGGGCCTGATGCCGTGGTGGGTGTCCTTCAAGGATCCGATCCCGATCGGAACACGGTGTTTGGTTATCGTCTCGTTGATGGCGTGCCCGACAACGCTCGATTCAATCTCAACGGCAATGTGCTCCGGGCCAGTCAGAGCCTCGATTACGAGACCCAGCGCATCTACCTAGTGAAGGTGCGGGTCGGTGATGGAAGCCTGTTCCTTGAACAGGAGCTGCTGGTCGCCGTCGAGGATCGGAACGAAGCGCCTGTGGCGGTTTCCTCGATTCCGGGCAAGACGTTGACCTTGCAACAGTCGGTGAGCTGGATGCTTACGAGTACCGCCTTCACCGAAGTGGATGCCGGCCAATCCCTCTCGTGTTCCGTCTCTGGTCTACCTCCGGGAATCCTATTTCTGCCCCAGACCAAGACCTTCACGGGGTCTCCCCTATCGGTTGGAACCTATCTCGTCCAAGTCACGGCCACCGATACGGGAACACCGGCCCTCTCCGCCACGACCACCTTCGAGATCAAGGTGGAACGACCGTCGATCCAGTTGAGCCTGAATCCGGCCTACTTGCTCATTGGCCATGAAGACACGCTTCTCCCGCTGGCCTCGGGTAGTAGTCAGATGGTGTCGGTCCTCCTGGGAGACGGTTCCGAACTCCCGTTGGAAAAACTGGGAACCCAGAACCTGGCGGTTCGAATTGTTGTCACTGGCCTTGCGCTGGACGTTCAGGGCAACCCGAAAGGATCGCTTTCCATGATGACCGCTGGCATCCGGACCCTGGTTCAGCCGAGCGCCCAGAATTCCCTGGACATCCCGCTTCAGGATTTAACCTCCGGCCAGTTGGCCTTTATGCCTGCGGCCGACGATTATGGCCTCCGTTATGCCACCGTGCCCTATCGGGCTGATCTGTTGACCGCCGATGGCAATGTCGTGGTCAGTTCGGCGTCTGGGCTGATCTACTTGGCCATTCGTAATGTGAATGACGCGCCGCAGGCCTTGGCGAATTCAGGAATCGCCCTGGCTAGCAGGCAGGCGATGCGGCTGAACTTGGGGAGCCTTTTTTCGGATCGGGATCCCGAGGATGTCTCTAGCTTGACCTACGCCGTTGATTCTATTGGAGCGGATCTGGACGCCAGCCTGATTGGCAATGAGCTTCAGATCAAATCGTGGGCTTTAGATCCCTCCTCAGCGGAGATTCAGATCACGGCCACCGATCCGAGCGGAGCCTCGGCGCAGGCGACACTTCGGGTGCAGCATCGGGGCCAATTGATCCAACCGAATGCGGCACCCACCGTTGTTATTTGGACCGCTGACCAATCCAAGCCCGATGGCCTCTTGCCGGCCGAAATGGTGGTCGGCAACGCTTCGATTATCCTTTCTGAAAACCGCACCATCGCCTTTGCGGCCCGCGGGACAGATTTGAATTCGGACACGCTGTATTATGGACTGACCGGTCGTGATGCGGCGCTCTTTACGGTGGATGCCTCGGGGCGGGTGAGCACGCGACGAGGGTTTGATTTCGAAAACCCGGTCGATGCCGACAAGTCTGGGCGGTATCTGGTCGCCGTGACGCTTTCGGACGGACTGGGAGGTGTCGTGGTCCAGCCTGTGGAGATTCTGGTTTCAAACGTAGTCGAGCCAGCCGAATTGCGGCTCGGCAAGAGCTTGAACCGGTCGATTCCGCCCGGTAAAGCCGGCGGAACCCGCTCCTTTTCCATCAAGGAGTTCTTCCGTAATCCGGAGGGCGGACTGGTGAGTGCCTCGGTGGCCAATTCGGCTGAATTGTTAGCGCAGGGAATCACGGCCTCGGTGCAGGGAGACCTGGTCCAGATCACTTTACCTGCGGGATACTCCTCGGTGGCCAATCTGCAATTGCAGGTCCAAGCCAATGGATTAAGCCAATTGATGGAGGTTCGCCTGTCGGCAGACTTTGACAGTGATGGGGTTGATAATTTCACCGAATCCTTCGCTGGCGACCGCAACGGAGACGGTATCAACGATTCGAAGCAGAACAACGTTGCCTCGCTGCCCGCAGCCAATTCGGATCCTGGCGACCCCGCTTCTTACTTGTCTGTTTCCGCGACTACCAACGAGAATCTGAATTCATCGGCTCTCCAGCAAAACCTCTCCAACGGCGGCAGCCTCAGCGCCGTTCTGAAGATCAGCGCCGTCGAAGTCGGGGCCGTTTCTGCTCAGGAGAAAGAAGCTCTGAAGCGGGCCTTGGGTGGCTCGGCTGTGAATGATATCCAAACGGACTTGGGCCTGTTGGGCTTCTCGATCACGCCTGTGGTTGAGACCAAGGGGGTTATTTCTGCGGTCGATCTCAATTCCTTTGAGGCGACCGTCCTTACAGCATTCGCGTCGCGCCAGAATTTTGTGCGCGTCGTCCTCCCTGTGGGAAGCCAAGTGAACACCTTCGTCAAAACAGCAGGCGACGGGAGTCGGTATGAGTTCTTGAAGGCTGCCCTGGTGGACTCGAAGGGAATTCCTCGGCGAGGTCCTGATGGAAACATTTTTTATACGGGGGCCGAATTCCTGAACACCGATGGTGATCCGGAGAACGACGAAGTCTTGGTGCACTTCGTCGACAATGAGAGAGGCGATGAAGATCCGGCGCAGGGATCAATTCAAGACCTCGGCGTTCTGGCCTTTCTGGCTCGCGAAACCGAGATCGCCGCGCCGAAGATGAACTCCCTGGCCAGCCCCACCGCTGATCGTTGTCCCCGAATCTCGGGCACGGCCCCAGCGGGGTCCACAGTGCGGATCCGGGATGGTTCCTATATCGTGGGAACCACCGTGGCCAATGCCCAAGGTGTTTGGAATTATACGCCGGCGTCCGATCTGACGCTGTCCGAGCACGTGTTCACAGCCATCGCATTCAACGAGGCCGGATTGATCAGCCTGCCCAGCAACGAGGTCAGCCTGCTCATCCAGAACCGAGTGGTAGCGGTGACCGATTCTTTGGTCCGCATCCCGAGGCAGACGTTGAAATGGAAGGTGGAACAGATCCTCGCCAACGACTTCGTCGCCGAGGGATCTGCAGCGCTGGTTCGAGTCGATCCCCTCACGACACAGGGAGGAAGCGTCCGAATCGATGGGGGGTGGATCCTCTACACCCCTCCGGCCGGCCTGGCAGATTCGGTCGTCGATTCCTTCGGCTATGAATTGGGCAATGGCATGGAGACCTCCCGTGGTCGGGTTCATTTGGTGGCCCGAGAATGGGGCACGGGATTGGCTCAGAATCTGGTGAGAGTTTTGCCCATGGCACGGGGCGCTCAACTCCGGTTTGCTGTGGTTCCCAGCAGGAAATATCGGGTGATGGGACGGTCTTCCCTGCTACCTACAGCACCTTGGACCGACTTGGGTGAGGTCTTAGCCGATGAGGTCGGACGCTTGGATTTGTTTGATCCGGAGATCGCCTCCGATGCCCGATTCTATCGCCTGCAAATGACTCAGCCTTGAACCATCGCTCCGGAACCCATCGTATGAAAATTTCCAGCCTCTCCGCCTGCGCTCTGATCGCGAGCGTCGGATTCTACATTCAAGAGGTCCAGGCGCAGCAGACTTCGGGTTTTGCCGTCGGCGAATCTGGAGTGAGCCAACCGGTCCCTGACAACGACCCGTCCGGGGTTGTGAGAACCTTTCAGACGAGTGGTCTCACGGTGGGTATTCCATACGACCTGACCGTGAGTCTCTCGGTGGAACCCACTGGGTTTGGGGCCTTCAATGGAGACTATTATGCCTACCTACTCCACGAAACTACTTCGGGCTCTGAGTTTCGTCTGGCTGTCCTGATGAATCGTGTGGGGTCTTCGGCCGGCCAGCCCGATGGATACAGTGATTCGGGCTTCCGACTCACTTTCAGCGATTCGGCCCTGCAAGATATCCATCAATACCGCGTCTCTTTGGGGGGCGCTCCCTCCGGTTTGGTGTCCGGAACTTGGCAACCGGATGGGCGGCAAGTTGATCCGTTTTTAGCCGTGGACACCTCGCCTCGGTCGGCGCTCTTAACTCCTTTGGGGCAAATGGACCCGAACGGTCAATGGACCTTGTTCGTTGCAGATATGGAGGCGGGCGGAACCGGCAAGCTGACGGGCTGGGAAGTTCGAGCGGTGGCCGTGATTCCGGAACCTTCCACAATGTGGATGCTGGGAATCGGATACCTGGCCTGCATGGGATACCGAGGCCGGCGATCAGCCTGAAGGCCGCACCGGGGAATCCATTCGATCGGCCGCCCAAGACTGGCTGGCCTCGCTTGTGATCCGATCCTGAAAGACCGCTGGATCACAGCGGCAGTGAGCCCTAATTCGGAACGATTCAATTGAATCGGCTCCGCTGGCTGCGCCTTCTTTCGGCCGCGCAGTTTTCTTTCTGCAGTTTAGATTAACCCGTTCGAGTGGGTGACAGCCGTCCGGGTTGATGTTGGACAGTTTTCTGATGGGATCGGAAGGGTGTCCGATATCTTCGGAATACGCACCGCGTGCAACTGACCACGAAAGTGACAATAAACGGATTACCAGGAAGCCCTCGGAAGGTGAGAGAAGGTTCTTGAAAACCCAATGAAATCAGGCATTTTTGTGGCGCTTTGAACGGTCGGCCAGGCCGATTCCGACCCTCGCCTCCAGTGCGTTTTTCCTCGGGAAATCGAGGGTTTTAGGTCTCTCAGACTGCGTTTGGCCCTGGTTCGTCAGCACGAAACCTTGAGGTTTGGTGAGTCCTCAGGTCGAATCTGAGGTTTATCCTAGGGACAGGAAATGCCACAAAGGCGCGGTTCCGTTTTCCCTTGAGACCTGAACCGGGGCCCGGAGATTAGAATTGTCGGGCGACTGGCCAGTGAGTTCCGGTGGGGGCGGCAAAGCGACCCCTTGAGGTTGGATTCGTCGGACGATGATGGGGCCGTCTTTGGGCACGGGATCGGGCATCCACCGAGGCCAGAAGAGAAGAGTGTTGACCGAGGGTCGGTGAACCCCCGCCTAAATCTAACGGATTCCCGTCATTTGCTTGCGGGGATTTGACGGGTCAGGTGGGACACGGGTCAGGTGGGGCAAATAAGGTTTTATAGGGTCACCTTCTCCGGCCCTCTTAGTCTGGCAATTTGTTTTATCGGAGTGTCTGGCAAGACGGGTTTTCCAGTTTCAAAGGTGTCGCTGGCATCAGATCCCGAGCAACATTCGACCAACGGTTACCATTTCTTCCCGAATACGATCGCGGCGCTCGGCGTTACCGGGATGAAACTCCGCAGCGCGGATCGGTCCATCCTGTTTAGGATCAATAAAATCCTTCTTCAGCGCCTCGATGGCAGAGGCAAAACCCGAGTTGCCAGTGTTCGCATCGGTTTGGAACGCTTCCACTGCGATCCCGGGACCGTCTACAAACCCCGTCACCGTCAGCAGCACATCATAGGCATCCTTGGGTAATCGTCTTCCTGTTGGCCCGCCGAACGCATTGAGCTTCAGCACCAACAGCGGGCCGATATCGCACACCGCCACGGTGCATTCCTGGGCGGTGCCGAAGAGGTCGACTCCCTTCACCTCGACTAGACGCCGACTCGCCAAGGCCCGGTTCACACCCGGAACAATGCTTGCCACGACGTCATCCACCATCCGGGCACCGGTTACCGACGGAGGGTCCTCTGTAAGGAAGTCGAGGTAGAGATTCATCCCGCCGTATTTGCGTACGAGACGATTGCGCTCAACTCTGAAACCCAGTCCCTGCAAATCCGATTGGATGGTCCCGTATTGTCCGCCGGAGGCGCACAGGGAGATCCCAAAATCCACATCCATCGTGACCGCTCCTAGCAACCCAGGCACACTCAACTTCGTCAGATAGTGCACGGCTAAGCCTCCCACCAAGACGAGGTGATCGTGGTAACGCGACAGTGAACGCCAAGCCGTCAACAAGGCCATTTCGGCCGAGGCGAGGCTATTCGTTGGGTATTCGCTAAACGTGCCGAATTTGCTCATTCCCATCCTCCCCCGAAGTCAGGCCATTGTTTAAGTTCCTCAACCTGCTCTTCTGCACGAAGTCCGGCACGCTGTAGGTCGAGGACAATTTGGACATCGGAAACCAAATTGAATCCTTGTGCCGTTTGTACCGGATGTAGAACTCCTTTGTCCTTTGGCTGTACCAGTCGGAGTCGTCCGCTGCCGACATCCACGCGACGGCCAAGCAATGTCTCGCGAATCCTCGCCTCATCGGGAAACCGCTTCACATAGGCCGTCACCACCGTGGGAGTTGTGTGGGGATGCCTCAGCCAGCCGGCAAACCACTGCGTGAACACTGGCGGTTCGTCAGCCATGATGGCCTTGAGTTTCTCCGCAATTTCAAGCGGATCGGTGACCAGTAACGAATACTCTCGGGTTTGCGTCCTCTTTTCCCAATCAGGGGCGAACCATTTGAGGTTTCATGCCAAAGTTCGGGCTCATGAAGTTTCCCGAAATAGATTGGACGGAGCCCGGAAATTGATGCGGAAGTGAATGATGTGTGGATCGAGAGGGTTTGGTTGGCCCAAGCCTCTGAGCCCGCTTCGGTGGGTAATTTTGCGCTTCGCCCAAGGCTGCTTTGGCACCACAATTGACCCTGCTTCTCCAATGAAAAAACGATCCTGGAAAATTGCTGGAATCAACTTTGACCACTTCCACATGGGCGATTTGCTCCGGTACGCCCACGAGCATCCGAATGCCGAGATCGTCGGTATTAGCGACGAACAGCCGGCCCGCATGGAAGAAGCGGTCCGCAAGGGACTGGTCACCCAAGATCAGGCGTTCACCGACTACCGCGAGTGTCTCGAAAAGACCAAGCCCGACGTGGTGCTGCTGTGCCCGGCGGCCTCGAAGCACGGTGAGTGGGTCAAGAAGGTGGCTCCGTACGGAGCGCACCTCATGGTCGAGAAACCCTTCGCGGCCTCGCTGAAGGAAGCCGATGCCATGGTCAAATGCATGGGCAAGGATCAGCGCCTCATGATCAACTGGCCGCTCCAGTGGGTGGCCTCGCATCGCAAATCTTACGAGCTGGTCTCGAGCGGCAAAATCGGCGAGGTGCTCAACGTGTGGCACATCGGTGGCAATCGGGGGCCCTTGTTCCATGGCGCCGACAAGGATGAGAAGACACCCGCACAAGTCGCCAAAGAGAAGCCGAACTCTTGGTTCTACAAGAAGGCTCATGGCGGTGGTTCGCTGCTCGATTACTTGGGTTACGGAACCACTTTGGGCACCTGGTACCAAGGGGGCCGTCGGCCCATCGAAGTCACGGCCGTGGTCGATGAACCCGCCGGGCTCGAAGTCGATGAGCACAGCATCGTGGTGGCCCGCTACGCCCACGGCCTCTCCAAGTTCGAGACCCGTTGGGGCACCTTCACCGATCCGTGGATCATCCAGCCGCAGCCCAAGTGTGGATTCGTGATCCTGGGCACCGAGGGCTCGGTGAGCAGTTACGACTACGACGACTACGTCACGGTACAAACCCGCAAGCAACCCGTGCCGCACGTGGTGGCCGCTCCGGCGACCAAGGCGCCCCACCAGAACCCCGTGCAGTATTTGCTGCATTGTCTTGATAAGAATGTGCCGCTGGAGGGGCCGGTGAGCCTTGCTATCAGCCGGATCGGCCAAGAAATCGTCGATGCGGCCGTCAAGAGCGCTCAGCTCAAGAAAGCCGTCAAACTGGCCTGACCGATCGCCGGTTTCCGACGGTTGAGACAAGGCCAGAGAGGGCTGCGAGCTCTCTCTGGCTTTGTTGCTTTTTGGCAGGCTTGTTTCTCCGAAGCTTCCTTCCCGAGGTCGGTCCGGTCACACTGTCAGCCATCATGACCAAGGCTGTCATCCTCGCCGCCGGAAAGGGAACCCGCATGGGTGACCTCACCCAGGAGATCCCTAAACCCATGTTGGAAGTGCAGGGGCGTCCCATCCTAGAGCACATTGTCGAAGGGTTGAAGGAAGTGGGGATTCGCCAGTTCCATCTGATCACCGGTTGGCGCGCCGAGGTGATTGAGTCGCACTTCGGCGATGGATCCCGCTTCGGGGTCGAGATGAGCTATTCCCGGCAGGTGGTGCAAGATGGCACGGGTAAAGCCCCGGAACTGGCCAAGGAGTTCGTCGGGCACGACGACTTCGTGCTGACTTACGGCGACATCTTGGTGAAGCCCGAGACTTACCGGCACATGATCGAACGGTGGCAATCCGGTCAATTCGACGGCGTGCTCACGGTGACTGCCGCCGAGGACGTCACTAAGGGAGGCCTGTTTTTCTTTGATGACGCGCAATTTTGCCTGACCCGGTTGGTCGAGAAGCCCAACGCCTCCCAGCTGGAGACCCTCCGCGCTGAAGGCTGGATCTGCCCGGGCAAGCCCGTCTGGTACAACGCGGGTATTTACCTCTTCAAGCCCTCGCTTTTTGCCTACACGGCCCGGTTGGAGAAGTCGCCGCGCGGCGAATACGAGTTGACCGATGCCTTGTCGGCGATGGTGGCCGAGAGCCGCCTGCTAGCGGGTCTCCAAATTGCCGGCCGTTGGGTCGATGTCCGTGACCCTGAGGTCCTTGCCTCGCTCCAAGCATGAGTTCATCCCCCACGTCTTCAGCCAGTCCAGCGAAGCCCCGCCTGCGGTTGCGACTCACCCCGGCCGCTGAGTACGCGATCCGAACCGGTCACCCGTGGGTGTATGCCGAACGCATCCGCGAAAAAAATCGGGAAGGGGATTCGGGCGAAATCGCCGTCGTGTACGACCGCAAAGACCGCTTCCTGGCTCTCGGACTCTACGATCCGGATTCTCCGATCCGATTCCGCGCTCTCTACTCCGGCAAACCGGTCATGGTCGACGACGACTGGTGGCGTGCCCGCCTGGCGGCGTCTTTGGCCCGCCGTGAAGGCGTCGTGACCGACCAGACCAACGGCGTGCGTTGGATCAATGGCGAATCGGATGGTTGGCCCGCCATGGTGGTGGATCAGTACGCCAACACCTTGGTCCTCAAGCTGTATTCGGCCGTTTGGTTGCCGCGGATCGCCGACCTGACCCGCTGGCTGCGTGAATTTCTTAAGCCCGAACGCATTGTGTTGCGGTTGAGCCGCAACGCCACCACGAGCTTCGAACAGGCCGGTTATCAAGATGGCCAAAACCTCTGGGGCGACGACACCTCGGGTTCGGTGGTCTTTCTCGAGGACGGCATCCAGTTCTGGTCCGACGTGGTGAAGGGCCAAAAAACCGGCTTCTTTCTCGACCAGCGCGACAATCGTCGGCGCATCGGGCAGTGCGCGGCCGGTGTGGACGTGCTCAATGCTTTCAGTTTCAGCGGCGGGTTCTCACTGCATGCGGCTCGAGGAGGCGCACGCAGTGTGACCGACCTTGATATTTCCCCGCACGCCCTCGAGTCGGCCCGTCGTAATTTCGAACTCAACGCGGCCGATACTCGTATGGCTGCCGCCCGTTACAACTCGGTGCAGGCCGATGCCTTTGCCTGGTTAGAACGCAGCACGGAGCAATTCGATGTCGTCATTTGTGACCCGCCATCGATGGCCAAACGCGAGACCGAGCGAGCCGGTGCCATTGATGCCTACCATCGGTTGGCGATGCATTCTATAGCTCGGGTGCGACCGGGCGGACTGCTCCTAGCGGCCTCGTGCTCGGCCCACGTCACCCCCGAGGAGTTCTACGCCGCCGTCACCGAGGCGGCCCGACGCAGTGGTCGTCCCTTTGGCGACGAAGTCTACACCGGGCACGCCCCAGATCATCCCGCGACCTTCGACGAAGCTCGCTACCTCAAGGCCGTTTACCTGCGCTTCGAACCTCGCCCTCGGTAGGGAAACCCCTCCTAGAGAGGAAGACCGTCCCAGACGTTGGCAGCGCACTGGAAGTGGGGGCGATTTCGGCAACCCTCCACCACTTCCAGTTGCCTGCGGCGCAGTCGATTATTCACGGCGGTCTCTCCAGCGAATCCGATCTGGGTCCAATCCCAGACTTGCGGGCCAGAGGCATGCCCCGATGGTTGGGGAAATCATGCGTTTGGGAACACCGAGTGGATTGAGCAGCAGACGGGGCTATTGCATGGCCATCACAGGGGTCACGGCGGTAGTGGCGCTTGGGGCGCTCGCGGGCGAATTTAAGACCCAGTTGGGCCCTTCCATGGACAAATGGATGTACCCCTTCGAGTTCGGAACCGGAGGGTCCCGACCGGTGGCTCCGACGTTCGCCTCGTTCGATCCGCGCTTCGATACCCGCGATGCCGAGTTTCTCTTGGGCTGGCAAACTCAGACGGTGATTCCCACCAATGCTGTCCCGAGCCGGTACGTCTTGAAGCGCGTTCGACTGAACCTCACGGTGGGGCGCGACTTGGTAAATAATGCCACCGGAGAGCGAGTGACGTTTTTGTACGACCCCTCGTTCGACAGCTACCGCACCCACCTTCCGGACTCGGATCCGGCCCATCAAGCCGACGAGGATGCAGGCCGACCGGTGGAGATCTTTGGAGTGGGTTTCCGCAATGGATTCGAAGCGGTGGGTTATACGGAGGACAGCTCTTTCGGCGTGGTCGGAGCCTTCACCTCGAACACCATTTCCATTGGCACCCGCAATTCGTTCGCGGCCGTGTTCAACCCGGAGGGCGAACTCATCGACATCGCCAACCATGTGGGGCAGGCCAACGCCGCGTGGACACAGCCGCCCTTCGAGGCCCGTCCCTGGGCCGTGGGCCAGACCGATGGCGTGAATTCAGGGCAGAGTGTTCCCCTGGGAAGCACCTTTCGCTTCGATCTCGATTTGTCTGATCCGCTCATCGCCGGCTACGTGGCTCGATCGCT
>Ga0209617_10001328_pt1 | contig 11577 bp, 8 predicted proteins | sample LakEriepJuly2011_2_FD_187459 | JGI IMG/M metagenome (GOLD analysis project Ga0209617, IMG submission 187459) | Freshwater microbial communities from dead zone in Lake Erie, Canada - CCB epilimnion July 2011 (SPAdes) (version 2) | ecosystem: Environmental > Aquatic > Freshwater > Lentic >... | reverse complement strand
TGAGGTTTCGCTGCGCATTCATCGAAACCACGTTGGTGTTGATCGTTTGGGGCATGGTGCACTCCTAAAGAATCGAGAGACTCCCGGCTCGCATGCCGGCCGGCTTCAAACTGACAAAAGCTGGCCAAGGGAGTTGCGAAAAACCTTCGACCTGTGGGTTGAATATTCGGCCCATTCGCCTTGGCGCAAAAACCGGATGTGCAGCGTTTTTGCCCTTCAGTTCTCGTCTTCCATCGCCCCATGAAAAAAGCCGCCCCGAAGGGCGGCCTTGGCGTCGGGAAACCACGCGTGGGTGGCGTCCTGAGGCGTGTGCTGGATCAGCGCAACAGTGACAGCACCTGCTGTGGCAGCTGGTTGGCCTGGGCCACCATCGCGGTGCCTGCCTGCTGCAGGATCTGTGATCGCGACAGGTTGGCGGTTTCTGTCGCGAAGTCCGCGTCCACGATCCGCCCTCGGGCGGCTGCCTGGTTCTCGATGTTGGTCTGCAGGTTCGAGATCACGGCCTCGAAGCGGTTCTGCGATGCACCGAAGTTGGCGCGCTTGTTGTTGACCAGGTCCAGCGCCTTGTCGATGGCCTTGATGGCGTCGTCCACCTGCGAAACGCTGGCGGCAGTGCCGGTGGTGGAGCCGTTGACGTTGCCACCGATGGCGATGCCCTTGGTGCCGTCCCAGGTGCCGGTCACCGTTGCGACCAGATCTTGCTCGGCGCTTGCCGAGGTCGAGGCGATGGCCGAGGACACCGACACGGAGGTGCCGCCGCCCAGCACGGCGCCAGCGATGTCGATGCGGTCCGTGGTGTCGGTACCGGCGCCCACCTGGAAGGACAGGGTGGTCGATGCGCCCGATGCGAACATCGCGGTGCCGTTGAATTTGGTGCCTTGGACGGTGCGGTCGATTTCCGATTGGAGTTCCTTGAACTCCTTTTGCAGGTTGTCGCGGTCACCGGCGCTGTTGGTGGCGTTGCGGGACTGGACAGCCAGTTCACGCATGCGCTGCAGGTTGTCGCCGATCTTGCCGAGGGCGCCTTCAGCGGTTTGGGCCAGCGAGATACCGTCGTTGGCGTTGCGCACAGCGACGTTCATGCCTTTGACCTGAGCGCTCATGCGCTCTGCAATGGCCAGGCCTGCAGCATCGTCACGGGCCGAGTTGACCCGCAGACCAGAAGACAGGCGTTGCATCGACGTCGACAGGCTGGACTGCGACATGGACAGGTTGCGTTGCGCATTCAGCGAAACGACGTTGGTGTTAACAGAAGCGGCCATGATGTGATCCTTTGGCGGTGTTTACTACCCGGCGATAGCGCCGGCGAACAAGTGCTGAGGGGTTGGAAACTCTTCAGCTTTCCTGCCCGACGCTAGTCAGCCCATGCGCCCTTGTGGTGAAACCACTCGAAGCCCCTGGCCGGCTAACCGGACCCCGAAATCTTGCGATCCCGATGGTTTGTTTATCGTCCCGGGGCAGCGCGGTCTTGAGTGATTTTTTCCTCGTTTTCTGCGCTTGTGTGCACAGTCGCTGCTTGACGTTTTTTCGAAATGAAGAGCCTTTTCGGCGCACTTGCCGGGATCTTGAGAACTTTGTTTTCCTAGACTGAGCAGGCCCTGAAGAAGGGTTGAACCTCCATTCACAGTCTCTCCCGGGGTCGCCATGAACGTCATCCACAAGCCCGCATCTCGCCAAAGCCGCCAGGCGCACCAGCACTGGGAGCGCGGGGTGGCGCAGTCACGCAAGGGACTGTGGGGCGAGGCGCTGCGGGCGTTTGAGGCTGCGCTCAAGATCGCACCCAAAGACGATGTCTATCTGGTGAATGCCGCCAAAGCAGCCCTGGAGAGCAACCGCATCGAGCAGGCGCTGGACTACAGCGTGCGCGCGCTGGCACGCAATCCCGCTTCGGAAGTGGCGTTGTTCATCAGGGTGGCCGCCCTGCAGCGCTTGCAGAACCATGCGGAGACGCTGGCCTATCTGCGAGGTGTGCCCGAGGAGCGACGCAACAACCGCGAGTACTGGAGCGCCCTGGGCTGCGCCTTGCAGAACACCGGCAAGCAGCAAGAAGCCATCACGGCATTCATGGAGGCGCTGACCATCCAGATGGACGATGCAGTGACCCACTACCGCATGGGCATCTCCTTCTATGAATTGCAACTCAAGGAAGAGGCTTCCGAGTGTTTCCGCACAGGTCTGGTCTTGGGCCTTGGCCCCAACGCCCTGCATGTGCACGGCATGCTGGCCTATGCCGAGCGCGAGAACTGCCGCTGGGCGCAAGCCGCCGAAGAGGAGGCCAACATGCGCAGCATGGTGGACGCACTGGACGACACAGCTCGCGTGATGACCGCGCCGTTTGCCCACGTCACCTTGAGCGACGACCCCTTGCACCAGCTGAAGGCGTGCAGGCTGATGTCCAACAACTTTGCCGACATCAGACCGGTGGTTCGCCGCGCTCGGGTGCGTCGTGGCGAGCGCATCCGGGTGGGTTATGTGTCTGCCGACTTCCACCAGCACGCGACCAGTGTGCTCATGGCCGAAGTGTTCGAGCACCACGATCGCAGCCGCTTCGAAGTTTTCCTCTATTCGCATGGCCCCGACGACAAGACGGCGATGCGCCAACGCATCGAGGCCGCTGCCGAGCACTTCGTTGAACTGGCTGGCGTGTCCGACCAGGACATCGCACAGCGCATCGCCGACGACCAACTCGACCTGCTGATCGATCTCAAGGGTTATACCGCCCAGAATCGCATGGGCGTGTTCGCCCGCCGGCCAGCACCCGTGCAAGCCACTTACCTCGGTTTTCCGGGCACCACGGGCTCGTCCTTCGTCGACTACATCATCGGTGACCCGATCGTCACGCCCCTGGCACACGCAACACACTTCTCTGAAAAGATCGCGCAGCTGCCTGTTTGCTACCAACCCAACGACCGGCAACGCCCACGCCCTCAACCCATGAGCCGCAAGGCGGCGGGGCTGCCGGAGGACGCCTTGGTCCTGTGCGGCTTCAACCAGGCTTACAAAATTTCGCCCGAAGTGCTGGACGTGTGGTGCGGCTTCCTCCGAGACATCCCGAATGCCGTGCTGTGGCTGCTGGACTGGCACGGCCAGGCCCGCCCACACCTGGAAGACGAGCTTTCGGTGCGTGGCGTTGACCTGGCCCGCATCCGCTGGGCACCGCGCCTGGGTTTGGCCGATCACATCAACCGCACCCAGTTGGCAGACATCTTCATCGATGCCTGGCCTTGCAATGCTCACACCACCGCCAGCGATGCGTTGTGGGCCGGCCTGCCGGTCGTGAGCTACATGGGTCAGACCTTTGCGTCACGCGTGGCGGGCAGCCTGCTCAACGCGGTCGGCCTGTCCGAGCTGGCCACCGAAAGCCTCGAGGCCTATCGAGCCAAGGTGCTTGCCTTGGCCGCAGATCCGGCCGAACGCTCGCGCATCCGCACCCATCTTGCAGAGGCGCGCGACCAGGCGCCGCTGTTTGACAGCGGGCGCTACACGGTCGATTTGGAGCAGTTGCTGGAGCGCATGGTGCTGCGCCGTGAGCAAGGCTTGCCGGTCGATCACCTCAATGCAAGCGCAAAGCAGCTGGCCTGAGGCCCGTTAGTGGCCTGGGTTGGCTGGGCTTTTTGCGTGCTCATGAAGTGGCTGAATCCTTAGACTGCTTCCAAGTTCTTCAGGGAAAAACCATGGAAATGCGAGCCGTTCACATCTGCATCGTTCAGCCAGTCGGCTATGTGCATTCCCTTGGATTTCTGGACCAGGCCAGGTACTTGCGGTACCAGTTCAGGCGCATGGGTGCATTGGTCACGCTGGCCAAGAACCGCCTTCGGCACGACGCCGTCAATGTCGTCTTCGGCGCGCACCTGGGTTTCGATGCCGAGCTGCGCAAGCGCTACAGCTGCATCTTTGTGAACCTGGAGCAAGTGGGCAACGGCGGGGCCAATTTGTCGCGTGATTACCTGCGCTTGTTGGGGTCATCGGCGGTGTTCGACTACGACGCGGCCAATGTGCCTGCCTACACACCCCACACAGATGATGTGCCCATCATCACCTTCGCCCATGCGCCTTACCTGACCCCTGCCGCGCTGGCCATCGAGGATCGACCGATCGACATGCTGTTTTTCGGGAGCATGAACGAGCGACGTCAACGGATCATTCAGAACATTGAAGGGGCCGGATGCAAGGTGACGGTCGTCAATGGTGCCGTTTACGGACCGGAGCGCGATGACTTGATCCGGCAGGCCAAAACTGTCCTGAACTGCCACTTCTATGAAAGCGCCCGCTTTGAGCAGGCGCGTGCCTTCCAGTGCTTGTCTCTTGGCACGCCTGTGGTCAGTGAGCGCTTGCCGTCAACGACTCCTCCGGCCCATTTTGAAGATGGCGTGTTCTGGGTGCGTGATGGTGATTGGTCCGGATTCGTCCACGAAACGCTCAGGTCTGCGGAATTCGGTGCGCGGGCTCGTGCCCGCTTGCAGGCGTTTCGCCAGCATGACGTCGTCGAGTCCTACGCCGATGCGCTTGTCTTTGCTTTGTCCTACACCCAGACGCACCTTTCGAACATGGCGGCCGGCCCTTGGCGTCCGACCAAGCTGCACATTGGTTCCGGCAAAGACTACAAGCCCGGATGGTTCAATGTGGACATCCTGTCATCCGCCGAGCCTGATGTGGTGCTGAACCTGGCGGAGCCTCATGAATGGCCGCTGCACATCCGGGGTGAACAGGTTGGGGAAGTGGAGCTGTGTGCCGCTTCCTTGGACGTCATATATGCCAACAACGTGCTGGAGCATGTCCCCGACTTGACCACGTTGATGGGCAATTGCCTGACCCTGCTGCGCGATGGCGGTCAGATGCAGATCGAAGTGCCTTATGAGCGTGCCAACTCAGCTTGGCAGGACCCCACACACGTGCGCGCCATGAATGAGAACTCATGGATCTATTACGCCGATTGGTTTTGGTACCTGGGCTGGTTCGAGCACCGATTCCATGTCGCCAAATTCGCTTACCTGGACGGCAACCTGCGGGAGTGCTCCCGAGATGCCGCGCATTTCATGCGTGTGACATTGACCAAGCAGGCGACCACCCTCGGAGAGCGCATGACCGCCCGGACGATGCAGGCCGGCTTCGGTGGCTTGCCTGACGATCTTGACGTGTTCGTGGACGATGGTGCTGCCTCTGCAGAGCCCGCGCCAGCGCCCGAAGATGCTGGGCTTGTGTTGAAGCACGTCACGCCAGCCGTGGCTCCTTGGCTGGTCATCTACCCCGCACACGACGATGGCGTGACGGACAATTTTTCGCACGAAATCGCTGCGGCCTTGCGATCTGAGGGCGAGGCCGTGATCGAGCTCAACATGTCGGCAGATCTGTCTGCCCAGTGGTCTCGGCTCCCGGGGACATTCGCAGGCGTGATCACTGTGGGGGCCTTGCCCCTGAACATCCAGGTGGACGGCAGGCCGTTGGCCGAGTTGTTCCAATGCCCTGTGTACGCGTACCTGCTTGACTCGCCCATTTACGATCTGGCGCGCGTCCCCGCCACAAGAGATTTCATCCGCCGTGCTTGGGACAATGACAAGCTTGTGCCGGTTCTGGCCGAGCGAAGCTATTTGACGTTGGGCCTCGGCGGTTCGCATCCGCTGTTGCCGCCGCAGTCCATGTACCTGCCTTTCGCTGCGTTTTCGGCGCCTGACGAATGCCGCAGGGCGGTGTCCGAGCTTCTGCCGCAGCAGCGCATCTTGGTGGTGGGGGCGCTGGGGCAGGAGTTGTCCCGAGGGGCCATCCGCCAAGACCTGGCTTCAACGTTGGCGTCTGCCAACGCCCCGGGATTGACCCATGCAGACATCCAATCGCTGGCGCAAGCCATGCTGGAAGCAGACGCACCGGGCAACCCCCTGGTGACAGCGCAAAGCCTCTTGTCGTTGGATGGGCACGAGCTGTTCGGCGACCACATGATGACCTTGATGTGCGCCGGAGACTCATTCCTCAAGCGCATGCGCCGTGTCCTCGCAGTGGAGTCGCTGCGCGGCATGCCGGTGGATTTCGTGGGGCCTGGCTGGGAGCAAGCTTTCGGTGACCAGGATGGCTTCCGCTTTTTGGGCTCGATGCCCCACGGACAGCTGCCGGCGCTGATGCCGCTTTACAGCGGGGTGTTGAACCTCGATCCCAACTGGGACTGGGGTTGCCACGATCGTGCTTACTCGGCGTGGGCGCAGGGGGTGCCGGTCATGACGCACCGCAACGCTGCCATTGCCGAAGAACACGTGCCGAACGAGCTGGTGCATGCATTCCTGCCCAATGCGCCGGAGTTGGCCGCAGTTGCAGACGCATGGCTGATGCGGCGCGCGCCATGCGATGAGCCCACGGCGACGTTGTCCCGCTTCTCATGGGGAGAACGCATCCGCACACTGCTGGCGCACCATCGGTTCATGCCCACCCGCAGCGAGGTCCTCGCATCATGAGGGTCGCCGTTGCCGGAGGTGGGTGGTATGGATGCCACATTGCGTCTTCGCTCAAGGCGCATGGCGTCAGCGTGGACCTGTTCGAGAAGAACGACGGCCTGTTCAGCGAGGCATCGGGCAACAACCAGTTTCGGCTGCACCAAGGCCTCCACTACGCACGATCGGCGCAAACGCGACACCAGTCCAGGGACGGCTATCACCGTTTTGCGGAGCGCTACCCCAAGCTGTCAACCCCCGTTGAGGACAACATCTACCTGGTCCCCAAAGAGACCTCGCTGATCGACTTCGACACGTATTTTTCGATCATGCTGTCCAGTGGGATAGCGATTGAGAAAGTGCCTCTGAACAGCATTGGGCACATTGACGCCGACCGGTTTGAAGGGGCTGTGCGCTGTCAGGAACGCGTGGTGCTCACCTCAGCGGCACGCGCGTATTTCGCGAAGCGCTTGAATGGCACGGTGAACCTCAACCATGCCGTGACAGACGTCCGACAGCACAGCGACCATGTGCTGGTGGATGGCGTGGCATACGATCACTTCATCGATGCCACATGGGGTGCTTTGCCCGGCATGGTGGACGAGGTGGGAAGTGTCTATTTTGAACCCACACTCCTGCTCTATTACCGGCTGCGCGATTCAAGCGCTGCACCGTTTCCCGCCATCACTTTGGTGGATGGGGATTTGTGGTCCATCTATCCAACCGAAGACCCTAGCATCTTCACTTTGTCGTCCGTGACGCACACCCCTCTGGGTCGGTACGAGGGCAAATCGAGTGCCTATGAGAGGCTCGCCGCAATCGATGCGCGTGTCGTTGCTGAAAAACGGGGCTTGATGGAGGCCGAGGTCCGCCCATACATGCCTGGCTTCAATGAGGTGTTCACTTTTGTCGGGCCGCAGCTGGCCATCAAAACAAAGCCAAAAGGGTTGTCAGAGAACCGTGCCTGCGGTGTGGTGATGAACGGACGCTGCTTCAACGTGCAGTCAGGGAAAATTGACAACATTTTCTATGCCACCGACCGCATCCTGGGCGCATTGCTGTGACACGAAAATGAAGAGCATCCTCATTGGCCATACAGGTTTTGTCGGGGGCAATCTGCTCAGGCAGCGTTCGTTCGATCTCTGTGTGCACAGGGCAAATCTGTCTGATTTGCAAGGGGTGAGTGCCGACCTGCTGGTGATTGCCGGCTTGCCTGCCGAGAAATGGCGAGCGAATCAAAATCCTCAGGCTGATCTCGACAACATGAGGGTTTTGCAAAAGGCGCTGGCAGGTGTCCGTGCGCAACAGGTGGTCGTGGTGTCGACCGTCGATGTTTACCCATCCCCTTTGGCAGTCGATGAGTTCTCGGCCATCGATGGTGCGTTGGCCCAATCCTACGGGGCCCACCGTCTTGAATTTGAACAGTGGGTGGGCGAAAAATTTCCGCGCGCAGGGATGATTCGTCTGCCTGGCTTGTTCGGCCCTGGACTGAAGAAGAACGTCCTGCACGATCTGGTTCGCGATCATTTGACGCACTGCATACATCCCGAATCGTCGTTCCAGTGGTATCCCGTCACCCGACTGTCCGACGACATCGACACCTTGATCGCCTCTGGTTTGCCATGTGTCAATGCAGCCACCGAACCTGTTTGCACGAAAGACCTCGTTGCGCGCTTCTTCCCCTCCCTTGTGCTGCAGCCTCCAACGAGCCAAGCTGTCCACTACGACATGCACAGCGCGCATGCGAGGCTGTTCGGCGGTGATGGTCGGTACTGGATGGACCGGCTTGCTGTGATGGATGCCTTGGCGGCGTGGTTGCACTCGCCGGAGCTGGGCTCCAAAGGCGCGGAGTGAACATGGCGCTGAAGCTGGCTTGCTCCAACATCGCATGGACGGATGCACAAGAGGGTGACGTTCTGCCATGGTTGCAAGCGCAAGGTGTTGCGGGCATTGAGGTTGCGCCAACGCGCGTTTGGCCCGATTGGCATGGCGCTTCACCTGTCGCGGCACGCGAGTGGCGTGAGCGCATGGCCTGCCATGGGTTCGTTTTGCCATCCATGCAGGCGTTGCTGTTTGGCCGTCCTGATGCATGCTTGTTTGGTGCCGATGGTGGACGTGCTTTTGTCGAGCACCTGCAATTTGTGGCCGATTTGGGCGAAAGCCTGGGTGCGACGGTTGCTGTGCTGGGTGCGCCGCGGCAACGCATCCGAGGTGACTTGTCCATGACCGAAGCGATGGACAAGGCCATCCCTCTGCTGCGAAGCCTTGCACAAGCGTTCCATGACGCAGGTTCATGCTTGGCGCTGGAACCCGCTCGGCCGGAGTACGGGGGTGATTTCTGCATCAGCACGGCAGAGGTCTCCGAGTTGGTCGCTGCGGTGGATCATCCTGGCATGGGTGTGCACATCGATGCCGCAGCCTTGTTTGCCGCGGAGGAGTCGATCAGCGACTTGTGGCAAGCATCCCGAGGGCGGCAGTGGGTGCATTACCAACTGAGCGAGCCTGAACTGGGCGGGTTTGCGCAAGCACAGGCGCCGCAATTGGCGAACCTGCGGTTCTTGCAAAGCGTCGGTTGGCCCCATTGGTGCGCGATCGAAATGCGCCCGCCCCCGAGGGGCATGATCGAAGAGGGGCCGTGGGCCATCCTGGCGCAAGCGCGTCAGGAGTGAACCGATCAGAACAACTTGCGCCCCGTCAGCCGCTCGTGCTCCCGCACGGCAAACCTGTCCGTCATCCCAGCGATGTAGTCGGCCACAGCGCGGTGGCGGTCATCGCGCTCGGCAAAAGCGCTCTGCATTTCCTGCGGCGCTGCCACGTAGGCATGGAACAGCTCGCTGAGCACTTGCTTGGCCCGCGCCGTGGTCTCGTTGACCTGCGGGTGGCGGTACAGCTCCTTGAACAGGAAGCGCTTGAGCTGGGTGCTGGCCTCGCGCATGCCGGGGCTGAAGCGCACCAGCGGCGGGCACTGGCGAGCCTCGTCGGCATTCAAGGGCATGTGCTCGGCAATGCGCGCGCGCGTGGCATCGATCACGTCATAGACCTGCTGTGACAGCATGCGGCGGATGCTGTCGAACAGCAGCCTGCGGCCTTTGGCATGGGGGAACTCGCGCAGCGTCTCGTCGCGGAAGCGCACGAACAAGGGCACGGCCTCCAGTTGTGCCATCGTGATCAGGCCCGAGCGCACGCCATCGTCGATGTCGTGGGCGTTGTAGGCGATCTCGTCTGCCAGGTTGCACAGTTGCGCTTCCAGGCTGGGCTGGGTGCCCTCGATGAAGCGGCGGCCCACACCGCCGGGCTCGCGCGACTCGAGCATCTCGGCGTGGCGCTTGGAGCAGTGCTTGAGGATGCCCTCTCGCGTCTCGAAACTCAGGTTCAGGCCGTTGTAGGGCAGGTAGCGCTCTTCCAGCTCATCGACCACCCGCAGCGACTGCAGATTGTGTTCGAAGCCGCCATGATCGGCCATGCAGTCGTTGAGCACGTCCTGGCCAGCGTGGCCGAAGGGCGTGTGGCCCAGGTCGTGGGCCAGCGCCACGGCCTCGACCAGGTCCTCGTTGAGGCCCAGCGAGCGCGCGATCGAGCGTCCCAGCTGCGCCACTTCCAGCGAATGCGTCAGCCGCGTGCGGAAGAGGTCGCCCTCGTGGTTGAGGAAGACCTGTGTCTTGTAGACCAGGCGTCGGAAAGCCGTGCTGTGCACGATGCGGTCGCGGTCCCGCTGGAATTCGCTGCGCGTCGGCGCGCTGGGCTCGGGGAAGCGACGCCCCCGCGAGCGGTCGGGTTGGCTGGCGTAGGGTGCTGTCCACATGGGTGGACTTCAGCGCACGTTGGCGGCGATCACCTCGCGCACCACCGCATCCGGCGCCGGGCGCATGCCCGCTTGTCCCAAAGGCCCGACCACCACGAAGCGGATTTCTCCGCCCTCGGCCTTCTTGTCGACCTGCATCAGCTCGATGTAGCGGTCGGCGCCCAGGTCCGGACCCTTCGCGGGCAGGCCGGTGCGCTCGACCAGCGCGCGGATGCGCTGCGAGGTCGCCTCATCGATCAGACCCAGGCGGGCAGACAGGTCGGCTGCCATGACCATGCCGCAGCCGACGGCCTCGCCGTGCAGCCACGCGCCATAGCCCAGGCCCGCCTCGATGGCGTGCCCGAAGGTGTGGCCGTAGTTCAGGATGGCGCGCAGGCCGGATTCCTTTTCGTCCTGCCCGACCACCCAGGCTTTGATCTCGCAAGATCGCTGGATGGCGTGTTTGAGCGCTGCACGGTCGCGCGCCAGCAGTTTGTCGAGGTTCACTTCCAGCCACGCCAAGAACGGCTCATCGGCGATCGGGCCGTACTTGATGACCTCGGCCAGGCCGGCCAGCAACTCGCGCTGGGGCAGGGTGTCGAGCGTGTCGATGTCGCAGACCACGCGCAGAGGCTGGTAGAACGCGCCGATCATGTTCTTGCCCGCCGGGTGGTTGATGGCGGTTTTGCCACCCACAGACGAATCCACCTGCGCCAGCAGTGTGGTCGGCACCTGCACGAAGGGCACGCCGCGCATGTAGCAGGCCGCCGCAAAACCGGTCATGTCACCGACGACACCGCCGCCCAGCGCGTACAGCACCGTCTTGCGGTCGGCCGCCTCTTCCAGCAGCTTGGTGAACACCTGGTTGAGCGCCGGCCAGTCCTTGTATTGCTCGCCATCGGGCAACTCCACGTCCAGCACCTGCTGGTGCAGCGGGGCGATGGCCGCGCGCAGTTGAGCGGTGTAGAGAGGGCCGACCGTGGTGTTGGTGACGATCAGCGCCTTGGCCGATCGGGGCAGTCCGGCGAAGCTCTCGGCTTTCAGCAGGCCATCGCCAATGAGGATGTCGTAGCTGCGGTCGCCGAGGTCGATGGGGACGACCGAATGGCCGGCGGATGCCGTGGTGGCCAGTCGAGGGGCGGCGGGGGAGGAAGGTGCAGATGCCATGCGGTGACGCGGAGTGCGCGGTCGGCGCGTTCAACAAGCGCCCCGAACTTTCGCGGAAGTTCGGTCCCGGCCGCGACGCGTGGGGCATCCAACACTGTCAGCGTGACAGTGAGCGAAAAAGGTGACGAGCCTGACCCCGGCACTGGAGGCATTCGGTTAGGGCTGCTTCGTTCCCGATCTGACCCGGTTGGCCGCGCCCCCATGCGAGGAGGC
>Ga0209617_10001326_pt1 | contig 11587 bp, 1 predicted proteins | sample LakEriepJuly2011_2_FD_187459 | JGI IMG/M metagenome (GOLD analysis project Ga0209617, IMG submission 187459) | Freshwater microbial communities from dead zone in Lake Erie, Canada - CCB epilimnion July 2011 (SPAdes) (version 2) | ecosystem: Environmental > Aquatic > Freshwater > Lentic >... | reverse complement strand
GTCCAGTAGGTCCTGTAGGTCCTGTGGGTCCTGTGGAACCAGTTGGACCGGTTGACCCAGTAGGTCCTTCATTACTAATTCTGATAATTCCATTCATTGATCCGTGATATTGACAAATATAGTACAGCTCTAATGGGGTTGTTAATGGAACCGTAAAAATGATACTACCAAGAGCAGTCCCATTGTTTGTTATTCCTGTTTCATAAGCACTACCAGTCCCAGTAACACTTTCTGTCTTTATCCAAAAAGGATGCCCTGACGCATTTATCTCAAATACATATGTAAATCCGCGAAGTAAGTTGATTGTAGGATTGGTTGCCCCATCGATTAAATAAGAACCAGAACCGCTATTTGTTACACTGAATGTTCTTGCGCCTCTAAGACCATTTGGACCGGTGGGACCTGTGGGTCCCGTTGGACCCGTTGGACCCGTTGGTCCTGTTTCCCCGGTTGGACCTGTGGGTCCCGTTGGCCCCGTCGGACCCGTTGGACCCGTCGACCCTGTAGGTCCCGTCGCGCCTACAAATGTATTCAATGAGAGAATATCTCCAATTCCCGACTCGTTCACTTGATACACATTCAGATCCAACGGAATCAATGCAATTACACCATCCCCATTTCCGGCGCTTACACGATATGGAACTGTCCCCACTTTCAAATACGTCAGCGTAGCATTCGCATTATCCACATCCTGGACCACCGCGCCATTATTTCGGATGGTTCGTATCGTTGTTCCGCTGCTCGTAATGACAATATTCTGGTTGTTCGCAACAAATATACACACGATTTGATTGATGAGGGGGGATACTGCCACGGTATACCCTTCACCCTGACTATTCGGTATTTTTACTGTAACACTTTGTATCGTGGTTATACTATCCAATGAAACGGCAGGTTGTATCACGCGAAACTGTGCGAGCGTCAGTGACGTCAGGTTGTTAATGGCGGATATCGTCTGGTTGGCCGCGCGTAAAAGAAGTTGACCTTTTTGTAAATTACTAAAGGTCAATGTATTTATCGTCGCACTGACAATAAGTGTGTTTTTAAATGTTGCGTTTGTTATAATCGCATTGGTGAAATTAACACCGGTTGCATTGGTATTTGTAAAATTGCCGCCACTTAAATCTACACCAGTTAAATCGGTGTTGGTTATGTCTTGATTGGAATAATCCACCGGCATTCTTATATGTATTGTCGAATATAATTTTATATCATTGTCTATCAAATTATATAATCTCTCGGAACATCGTAACTCAATCTGTCAATGTTGCTGCCGCTATCGCCTCCGCCGCCGCTACGTCGGTTCTTAACTTCTTGATTTCTGCAATGAATATTGCAAACAACTGATCATACTGTATCGTCTGATAACCAATATCGTCGTCTTTATTCCCTACTACCATCTCCGGATAAACCGTCTGTATTTCGTGCGCCAAAAATCCGTATTCTTCGCGTCCAGTTAATGTATTCAGATATTTCACTGGTCTCAATCCGTCTACTGTTTTACCCAGCGGTAGGTCAATCACATTCGACTTGATACGATAATCACTCACACTATTCATACCTACGGTTTTAATGTTTCCGCTAATATCCATGGTATATCGAATATCGAGGGCGCTTGTTGCATTTACTCCAACGGTTGTTCGCGTAGTTGTTCGTGTGTCGCCTTGACCTTCTTCTAGTGCCGTAATCGAGTATTGAATATTTGTATATCCTGTAGTGGGCTCAGGTGTCTCAGCGTTGATTACTGTCCATACACCGTTATTCATTGGTCCAGTCGCTCCTGTCGGTCCGGTTGCCCCTATACCAGCAATTGCACCACTTAATCCAGTCGATCCTGTGGCGCCTTGTAGACCGGTAGGTCCCGCATTCGCAATGATACCTTCAATACCTTGCTCCCCTGTTGGACCAGAAGGACCGACTACCCCTGTCGGACCATATGATCCCACACCACTTTCTGTTCCTGCATCACCCTCCGGTCCGACGGGTCCTGTGATTCCAGTATTTCCATCTACTCCGGTCGGACCATCCCGCCCCCGAGGACCAGTCACACCTTCTGCACCAGTGACTCCGGTTAATCCCTGTGGACCTGTTTCCCCGTCAAGTGACGCCGCACCAGTAGGACCAGTCGCGCCTACATTACCGCTTGTCCCTGTCGTTCCTCTCGGTCCAGTAACTCCGGTTCGTCCGTCTAAATAATCGCTATTTGTAAGAATATCATACAGTCCAACATTCACCACTTTATATATATTAATATCATACGGCACTCCGGCAACCAATCCTTGGTTCGCATGTATTTTGTATACCACATTTCCTAACCGTATCAATGAATTTGATACAACTGTATTTGCGCTTACGTCCGTCACCGTAGTTGTATCCACTCCGCTGATTGAACTTCGGGCAACAGTAAATGTCTTAGACGGATAACTCGTTACAAGACTCGGATTATTGATTGTCCCGATGGACTGTGCATTGATTGTTATTGTCGCACTTTCGCCTATTGCGATGGGTGCATTATTGACATAAAACGCCGCGGTAGGATTCGCAGTTAAGGTCCCTTGATTTGTTCCAGATACGACGGTGGGTGTGAATATTGCAACATTCGAACTCAAGTCAATGATGTCATCCGCTAATATAGTCTGAAAACTTGATCGGATATCAGTTATTTGTAATTGAGATAGTGCATCTTGAATTGTCTGGTTGGATGTATTTACCGGATTACGCAGAAGTTGCACTGCTTGGGCGCTTGTAAATGTAACTCCCGAGAGATTTGTGTTGGCGAAGTTAGCATTTGTCAAGTTTGCGCCAGTAAACCTTGCGTTCGAGAGATTTACACCCGATAGATCCGCATTTGTCAAATTTACAGATGAAAAATTAACGGAACTACATGATTGAGAACTTGGAATTACAATACCCGATAGATCAGTCGATGACATGTTTACTGTGGGACCGAATATGGAACCAGATATGATGGAGTATCCACTTGGCAATACAACCGCACTACCGCCACTTCCACCATTTAATCCGGATGATGCAAGATTTGTTATCGTTGCGGTGGCGAAGTTTAAACCGGATAAATTTGTATTGCGAATCACGGCGCCAGACAGATCCGTATTTGTGAATGTTGCGCTTGTCAGCGTCGCGCCGGAAAGGTCAACCTCGCGCATCGAGAGATTTGCGAAGGTTTGTCCTGTTAGTGGGGCACCTACGAGAGAAACACCGTTTCCGACAATATATCCATTTCGAAACACATAACCCGTCGGTAATACAGCATTGGTTGTGTTAATCAGACTGCCTGTTATTAAACCAGTGAACGATGCGGCAGGTATATTCGAGATATCCACGTTCGAGAGATCCATTCCAGTTATTCGAACATACGGACCAATAATATACGTGTCAGTTCCAGCGATCCCGGCCGTGGATCCAGATGCTTTGAAATAGTATGCACTAGACGGTAATGTTGCGGTGGATGTGCCGATGAGACCACCAGTTGTCACCCCGCGAATCGTCGCATTTGTGAAATTGACGTTGGTGAGCGTCGCATTTGTAAAGATCGAATTGGTGAGATTGGTTCCGACGAATGTCGCGGATATCAGATTTTTCCCGGTGAAATTCGAGTTTGGAATGGAGATCCCGTTGTAATTCGGGGGCACGACCGTGAGGGTCATTGTTGCTGAACCAGCGTCATATGTTGCATTTACTGCTTGCGATGCTGTGATCGTAGTTGTTCCTAGATTTACAATTGTTACCACATTACCAGCAATTGTTGCAACATTCGTATTTGACGATGAATAGGTAAATGCAGCAGAACTATTGGAACTCGGGTCTACCAATGCAAATGACGGGTCGATTATATTCGATTTTGTAATTGACGGGAAGTTGGTAATGACAACTGGTAATAATCCCAAATATAATGCGATACCGCTGGAATTAATACCGTCGCCACCATATAAATCATATGGATATCCATTGATTGTGGTGGTGGTTAATTTAGTATATGTGTTGTTCGTCTCTCGACGATAGACGTATGAACCATAATTCACGTAGGTTGTTCCAGAGATGGTGACGGGTTCGCTTTCATCACACGCAATGATTACACTTCCCGCGCCGGCCGGGATGGTCGCTGTTGATGTTATAGAAAGCGGTGATGACACGTAATTCGGAACAATGATACGAAAGGGTTTATCGGTAGGCATTCTTGGGTTAATGACTTGGAGGTCACGCACTGCCGATAATGTAAATACATTATTGTTCAACGTTGTTAAGTTGACGCGCTGCCGGTTCTCTTTTTTGCGGAGGATGTCGTATCGGTCCATATTGGAATAATATGAAAATGACAGGTCGAATGTTGTTGCAGTTGTTTTTAGCGCCGCGAAGGCGAGATCGTTAGAATATACCGAGACGACATCGGAACTCACAGTCCCAGGAGTTGTCCCACCAAAACTTGAATTCCCCCATGCAATAACGCTGCCGTCGCTTTTTAGCGCCGCGAAGGCGCTCTCTGTAGAATAGACCGCAACTACACCGGAATTCGCATTAGTCACGGTGTATGGTGCAATCCCGCCATAATTTGAATTTCCCCACGCGACAACACTGCCGTCGGTTTTTAACGCCGCGAATGCTTGAGTGGTAGAATAGATCGCGATGACGCCGGAACTCACATTCTCGGGAGTCGTCGCACCAGCACTTGCCTGCCCCCACGCGACAACGCTGCCGTCGGTTTTTAGCGCCGCGAAGGCACTGTCGTTTGAATAAACAGCGACGACACCGGAACTTACATTCCCGGGAGTCGTCCCACCATCACCCGAACGTCCCCAGGCAACGACACTGCCGTCGGTTTTCAACGCCGCGAATGCTAATTTCGCAGAATACACCGCGACCACACCGGAACTAACGGTCCCGGGAGTTGTCCCGCCGCTACCCGAAATCCCCCACGCGACAACGCTGCCGTCGGTTTTTAGCGCCGCGAATGCTTCGTGAGTAGAATATATTGAGACGACGCCGGAATTTAAATTTGAAACATTTGAAACTGGATAATTTGAATTGCCACCATAAACTGAACTCCCCCACGCAACGACACTGCCGTCTGTTTTTAACGCCGCGAAGGCCTCTTTACTAGAATAAACTGCAACGACACCGGAACTCACATTTCCAGGAGTCGTCCCGCCATAATCTGAATTTCCCCATACAACGACACTACCATTGGTTTTTAGCGCTGCGAATGCGTAATAATTTGAATACACTGTGACCACGCCGGAACTAACGGTCCCGGGAGTCGTTCCGCCATTGCCTGATTCTCCCCACGCAACAACACTGCCGTTGGTTTTTAGCGCCGCAAAGGCGTAATAAGTAGAAGATATTGAGACGACGTCGGAACTTACATTCCCGGGATTCGTCCCGCCATAAGTTGATTCACCCCACGCAATGACGCTGCCGTCGGTTTTTAGCGCAGCGAAGGCATTTTGTGCAGAATACACCGCGATGACACCGGAACTCACATTGCCGGGTGTAGTCCCACCATAAGTTGAATACCCCCACGCTTGGACGCTGCCTGTCGCAAAACTCTTTGTTTGATATTCCCGAATATCCTGCGGTTGTAAAAACAAAACCCCCCGATACTCTTCGATTAGTTCCGTGAAGTATACTGTTTTCAGGTTGACGCCCGTATGCGACTCCAGGAACCAGTCTCCGCCCAGCGAGGATGCACCCGTGTCATCCGTTGATGCGCGCACGGTAACGCCTGTCTGCACTGTGAGTGTGTCGATGATATACTTCCAGTCCTTGTTTGCGTAGAGCGCACACGCCATCATATCAAAGTAACCTGCCTGGATACTGGGAGTGGTGCTACACCATGTTATCAGGTCGCGCAACAGTTCCCATGTTGTAAGATCGTGGTCGCGGTCGGCAACACCCAATACAACACTACCATTGTTTGCGGCAACCAAATTGTAAAACGGGTGATTGTAATTATGCTGAATGAGACCAATACATCGACGCGTTCTGTCTTCATTATTATAAACACTTGATTCCAATATCCGCGCCTTGATATCCTCTACGGTGTCCGTATAGTAATCGAACAATACTAGAATACATAACTCCGGATCGGTCGCGTTTACGATTGTCTCGTAATCTTGCACTCGTTTGTCAATAAGAAGAATATTTTTCAGTGTCATTGGTATATTATGTTACTATTGTTACTATTGTTACTATTGTTATTATAGATATTAGCTACTATAATAACATATTAATATTCTTTGGTTTACTCGATCATCCTCACCTGACTTGCGCTACTCGTTCCTTCAATTCCTGGATATCTCTCGCAAGGATCGCAAACATCGACCGATAGTCCACCGATTGTAATTCTGTTTCATGGTCTTTCGTTCCGTAGATGAGTTCAGGATATTTTTCTTGCACTTCATGTGCGATGAACCCGTATTCGTATTGGTTCGTGAGTGTATTGAAATAATGTGCACCTCGCAATTCCGTCATCGTTGGTGAGTCGCAGATATCGCGCACATTCGCCTTAATTCTGTAATCACTCACATTATTAATACCAATGCATCGAATGCTACCACTCACGTCCAGCGCAAATGCTCCATCTGGCGCAGGTTTTCCAATAGCGACTCGACCTTCATAATAGATACTTCCTGTGCTTCCGGTATTCGCCAGGTTCCCCCCTAGTCCGGCCGGATATGTATAATACTTCCATACTGCGTATTCTCCTGTAGGTCCTGTTGCGCCTGTAGCGCCGGTTGCGCCTTGTGTCGTGTATGCGCCATGTGGTCCGGTTGCCGCGATGGTCGACGCGATCGGACCTGTCGGACCAACGAAATCAACCACACCAGGAATACCACGTGGACCGGTCGGACCCGTATCTCCATCCGGTCCAGTGGGTCCTGTTGCGCCGGCTTCTGTTGCCACACCCGGCGGTCCCTTCGGTCCTTGAATTCCAGTATGCCCCGTTACGCCATCCGGTCCAGTTCGCCCATTCTCACCAGTCGCGCCAGTGTATCCATTGGGTCCGGTTGCGCCTTGTTGACCCGTTGGTCCCGTCGCCCCATTGAATGCCGCAGCCCGACCTGTCGGACCCGTGCTTCCATTGACGGCATTTGCGCCAGGAACGCCGCTAGGTCCTGTGCTTCCACGCGGGGCATTACCGTAACTGCCTTCTACGATGACGTCATATAATCCGATATTGCTTATCTTGAATTCGTCGATTGATAGTGGTATCCCAATCAGCGACCCACTAAACACGCGATAGACTGTATTACGAATCCGTAGAATCGTCACTGTATTTTGCGACCCATCCGCCTCGGTTATCACGCCACTTCCTGTTCCACCTGTGCTGACATACTGCTTACCATCCCCCGCGCGATTCCCCGTTATTTGAAACGCGGTATTATTCGGAATATCCACATAAAACGCCCGGTTTGAACTCGTGTCGGTCGTGAAATTCGAAACCACGGTAGTTCCGCCATCGCCTCCACCAATCGTCGGCGTATATACATCAACACCACCTGTTAGTCTCACGACATCTGTCGGTCGTATTCCCGTATTCAGTGATAGTAAATCACTCGGCGTCATCGTAGTTATCGTAAGTCCAGCAATCCCTTCGGTCACATTGGCCGCATTTCGACGCAGTTGCGATTTTTGCACCGTTGTAAATGTAATCCCTGTCAGTGTGGCGCCAACGATCAATGTATTTGAGAGATTCGTTGAACTGTTTATGGTGGCATTCGCAATGTTCACCCCCGATAAATCTACATTTGTTAAGTTCGCCCCCGAGAGATTGCACGCCGGACCTACTATAAACCCACTGCGAAGTTGGAAATTCGTAGGAAGGGTGACGTCGGTTGCTTGCGCAGGAGAAACTATTTGTCCGGAACTCACGCCGGCGAAGGTTGCGCCCGTGAAAATGGCGCCGGAGATGTCGGCCGCGGTGAGTGTTGCGTTTGTCAGGTTTGCACTCGTAAAATTGGCGCTTGTAAGCACAGTGTTCGAGAGATTTATACTTGTAAGTGTTTTATTCGAGAGATTGACAGTTGGTCCAACAAGAAACCCGCCACGAATTGTATAACTCGCGGATGACCCGGCAAATGTTGCCGTTGCTGATGTTGCGACGAGACCACCGCCACATATCACATTCGTAAACGTGGCATTTGTAAAATTTGCACCATTTACATTATTGTTTATAAAGGTGGCGCCTGTGAAATTCGACCCCGAAAGATCGCTACTACGTAAATTAATACCGGAAAGGTCGATTGAACCAGATAAATCTGCCGACAGTGCGACGGCCGTAGGTCCGAGTAGGTATCCATTACGCACACCCCATATCCCTCCTCCGTCACTCGACGCGATTGTGGGGAAGATTGTTGCTGCAGCGCTGCCACCCGTGATTCCGCCGCCACTCGATATTACACCTGTGAGGTTCGCCTCTGCGAAATTCGCACCAGAAATGTCGGCGCCAGTAAATGTGGCGTTTGTCAAGTTCGCGTTCGAGAGATTCGCCCTTGCAATTGAAATACCATTCAATGATATACCGGCGAGATTTGCCAATCGCAGATTCACACCTGGACCTACAATACGCATATTGTACATTTGGCAGTTGGCCGGAAGAACCGCAAACCCAGAATTATATAATTCACCAGTTACTAGGTTGGTTATGTTTGTCGTGGATGTAATTACCATACCACTCACATCCGTTCCAATAATATTTATTCCAGACAAGTCTACGCCGTTTAGGTTTGCATCTACCAGAGATACAAGTGGACCCACCATGAATCCGCCACGAACGGCGTATCCTCCATTCGACATCGTTGCGCCAGCCCCCGCTGTTGCATTCAATAACCCGCCACTTCGTATTCTCGTTACTATTGCTCCTGAGAAATTCGCACCCGAAATATCACAACCACTGATGTTGATACCGGTTAGATCTACACCTGACAAATTCGCGCTCACGAGACGCACATTTGGACCTACAATGTGACCTACCGACCCTCCGCCGCCTCTTGCAACATACGCCCCCGATGGAAGTGTCGCAGTCGTGAGTCCAGTAATACCACCTGTAAGAATACCGGTTATATTCGCACCCAAGAGATTTGCCGTTGTAAGGTTAGCGTTACGAAAAATCGTATTTGTAAGATTTGCGTTTGAAAAATTTGTGCTCGTAAGGACGATACTGCTCATATCTACTGCTGATAAATCTGCGCTGGAGAGATTCACACCTGCGCCAATCATGAACCCGCTACCACTCGCGCCACCTGTATTACGAACAATATAACCGCTTTTCATTGTGGCGGTCGTCGCACCAGTCAACCCTCCACTTCGGAGACCTGTAAGCGTTGTACTTGAGAATACTGCGCCAGATATATCGGCATTTGTTATGTCGGCATTTGTAAGGTTACTGCTCGTGAAATTCACACTTGTAAGTGCGAGTCCTGATAAATCCACCCCCGTCAGTGTAGAACTTTGGATGGATAAACGTGGACCAATAATAAACCCGTTATTCGCGGTGTTTATTGTTCGTGCGACATATCCCGTCGGCAGTGTTGCTGTGGTCACACCCACGATATTTCCTTGAACTATCGCATTCGTCAAGGTTGCACCGGTGAGATTCGCACTTGTCAGTGTCGATGATGTCAGTGTTGCGCTATTCAAAAATGCACCAGTTAAATTCGCATTTGTCAGATTGGTCGATGTAAGTGTTGTGCTTGTCATATTCGCCGTCGTCAATACCGCGCCAGTGAGGTTTGCGGATGTTAAATTGCTCGATAACATAAATGCGCTTGCTAATGTTGTATTGATCATGGTGGCGCCCGTAAGTGTAACTGAATTCATCACCGCATTTGTCATATTTGCATTTGTCAGGGTTGAAGATGAAAAATTGGCGCTGGTGATGTTTGCTCCCGATAAATCGATCCCCGTCATATTTACACTGGTAATGGTTTGACTAGATAACGCTGCGCCTGCGGCGTTGACACCTGCGCCAATAATAAACCCATTTCGTGCAACATATCCTGTTGGTAATGTTGCTGTATCAAGACCAGTGATCGTTCCCGATTGAACACGTGTGAGGATCGTTGAAGCGCCGCTTATATTTGTGCTTGTCATTACCGTTCCGGTGAGTGAGATTCCCGAGAGATCCACGTTTGTCAACACGGCGCTGGCGAGGGATACGCCTGGTCCAACGATAAATCCACTGCGAATGACGTAACCGGTCGGAATGATCGCCGTATCTGCATTGACGAGTCCACCTGTCACTAACCTCGTAAGTGTTGCGCCTGTGAAATTGACTGTCGCGATATTTGCATTCGTAAGTATAACATCTGTAAGATCGAGTGTCGAGAGATTTGCGCCAGGAATGGATACCCCGTTTCCAAGAATGAACCCGCCACGCACAACGTATCCTGTTGGCATGACGAGTGTGGTTGATGCACCTCCTGTAACTCCACCACTTACAACTCCTGTAAAAGTGACTCTCGAGAGATTGGTCGCGGAAATATCGACACTAGTAAAGATCGAATTTGTAAATACACACCCGGAAAGATCCGCGCCTGTAAGTTGAACACCTGTGATATTGATTCCCGAGAGATCGGTGGTTACCCCTCTGACAAGGACATTTGGTCCAAGAATATACCCATTGCGTGCGACATACCCACTCGGTAATGACGCGGTATCTGCGCCGGTAATCGCACCTGAAGACAACCGTGTAAATGTGGCGCCGGTGAGATTTGCGCCTGTTATGTTTGTTCCCGCGATGGATTGACCACTTAAGTCCATATTCGAGAGATTGGCGTTCACGAGGTTGACATTCGGTCCAACGATGAACCCGGCGCGGACGATGTAACCGGTCGGTAAGGTAGGCGCAGTTACTCCACCCGCGCCTGCACCCGCACTTAACCCGCCGGTTATGACTCCAGTCAGCGTTACGCTGGTGAAAACGGCGCCGGATATATCCGCATTCGTTAGCGTGGCCGTTGTTAGGTTAGAACTTGTGAAGTTGGCGCCAACGAGAGATACGCCAGAAAGGTCAATGTTTGTGAAATTCGCGCTTTGTGTTATCATGCGCGGACCAAGGAAGTATCCGTAGGTGGCGCGCGGGACGTATAACGCGGACGGGAGCGTGGCTGTATCGGCGCCTATGAGACCACCTCCACATATCATAGATGTAACTGTTGCGCCTGCGAGGGTTGTTCCGGTAATGTTTGTATTTGTAAATGTTGCACCGGTGAGATTCGCATTTGTTAGATTTGCACCAGCGACAGTAAGACCTGTGAACAATTGCGACGACAATGCAGCGCCCGAGAGATCTACGTTGGGACCTACAATGAAATTATTACGAATGACGTAATTGCTTGATGGTAGTGTTGCGAGGGTGGCGTTGGTTAGGTTTCCGGAGACAAGGTTCGCCACTGTGGCGTCCGAGAGATTTGCGCCTGATATATCGCATCCGGCAATTGATACCCCTGTGAGGTCTGTATTTGAGAGATTCGCACTGCGTAGAATCACGGATGGTCCAACAATAAAACCATTTCTGGGAACATAACCTGTTGGTAGTGTAGCAGTTGTTAGATTTACGAGGTTTCCTGTG
>Ga0209617_10001323_pt1 | contig 11609 bp, 8 predicted proteins | sample LakEriepJuly2011_2_FD_187459 | JGI IMG/M metagenome (GOLD analysis project Ga0209617, IMG submission 187459) | Freshwater microbial communities from dead zone in Lake Erie, Canada - CCB epilimnion July 2011 (SPAdes) (version 2) | ecosystem: Environmental > Aquatic > Freshwater > Lentic >... | reverse complement strand
CCCATGGCCATGGCTTCGCCGGCAAAGCCCTTGAAGTCGGCCAGGGTCACGGCCACGTCGGCCACGGGCACCTGCCAGGGGCCAACCATCTGGTCGCGGCTGTTCAGGCCACCCACGGTGCGGTCACCGATGGTGATGAGGAAGCGCTTGCTGGCCACGGTGGGGTGGCGCAGCACGTCGAAGGCGACCTTGTCCAGGGCCACGCCGGTCAAATCCAGCTGGCCGCCATCCCAAGCCACGCGCTTGACGTCGCGGTGCATCTTGGGCGGCTTGCCCAGCAGCACGTCCATGGGCATGTCCACGGGCTTGTCAGCGCCGGGCTGGGTCGTGTCTTCCAGCACCAGGGCCAGGGCCTCGGTGGCCACGCCGATCACGCCGAAGGGGCAGCGCTCGCGCTCGGCCATGGCGGTGAAAATGGGCAGGCTCTCGGGCGCGATGGCCAGGACGTAGCGCTCCTGGCTCTCGTTGCACCAGATTTCCTTCGGGGCCATGCCAGATTCCTCCAGCGGCACCTGGCTCAGGTCGAAGCGCGCGCCCTTGCCTGCGCCGTCCACCAGCTCGGGGAAGGCGTTGGAGATGCCGCCCGCGCCCACATCGTGGATGGCCAGGATGGGGTTGTTCGCGCCCAGGCCCCAGCAGTGGTTGATGACCTCTTGCGCGCGGCGCTCGATTTCAGGGTTGCCGCGCTGCACGGAGTCGAAGTCCAGCGCGGCGGAGTTGGTGCCCGCTGCCATCGACGAGGCGGCCGCGCCGGCCATGCCGATGCGCATGCCCGGGCCGCCCAGCTGGATCAGCAGCGTGCCGGCGTCGAACACGATCTTCTTGGTTTGCTCGGCGCTGATGGTGCCGATGCCCCCGGCGATCATGATGGGCTTGTGGTAGCCGCGGCGGATGGCAGCTTGGCCCTCACCCACCGTCTGCTCGAACACGCGGACGTAGCCGCCCAGGTTGGCGCGGCCGAACTCGTTGTTGAAGGCCGCGCCGCCCAGCGGGCCCTCGGTCATGATCTGCAACGGGCTGGCAATGTGTTCCGGCTTGCCGATGGGGTGCTGCTCCCAAGGCTCGTTCGTGCCGGGCAGGTGCAGGTTGGACACCGAGAAGCCTGTCAGTCCCGACTTGGGACGCGAGCCCCGGCCGGTGGCGCCCTCGTCGCGGATCTCACCACCCGCGCCGGTCGAGGCGCCGGGGAAAGGCGAAATCGCGGTCGGGTGGTTGTGCGTTTCCACCTTCATCAGCACGTGGGCCAGCTCGTCGCGGGCCTGGTACTGCGGCGCGTTGGTGTAGCCGGCCGGCATCCAGCGCTCGATGGCATGGCCTTCCATCACGGAGGCGTTGTCCGAGTAGGCCACCACCGTGTGCTGGGGGTTGAGCTTCTCGGTGTTGCGGATCATGCCGAACATCGAGAGGTCTTGTGCCTGGCCGTCGATGGTGAACTGCGCGTTGAAGATCTTGTGGCGGCAGTGCTCGGAGTTGGCCTGCGCGAACATGGTCAGCTCGACGTCGGTCGGGTTGCGCTGGAGGCCCGTGAAGGCCGTGACCAGGTACTCGATTTCGTCGTCCGACAGGGCCAGACCGAATGTCACGTTGGCCTCGTCCAGCGCTTGGCGGCCCTGGCCCAGCACATCGACGTGGGCCATGGGCGCGCCCTGCTTCTCGTCGAACAGGTGGCGTGCGTCGTCGCGGCGGGCCAGCACGCTTTCGGTCATGCGGTCGTGCAGCAAGGCCGCGATGGCCTGAAGGTCTTGTGCCGCCAGGGGCTTGGCCCCACCGCCGAAGCCACCCATCAGCGCCCCGATGACACCGGCCTTGACCGTCACGCGGTACTCGGTGACGCGCTCGACGCGGCGGATGGCCAGGCCGCAGTTGTGGGCGATGTCGGTGGCCTTGGAGGCCCACGGCGACACGGTGCCCAAACGGGGCGCCACCACGATGAGCTCGCCCTCGACGGCGCCCTGGGCCGCATCGGCAGCGTCGCCGTAGGTCAGCAGGGCGGCCAGCTTGTCCAGATCGCCAGGTGGCAAGGCCTGGTCCACCGCCACCCAGTGGACGAAACGGGCTTGCACGCCGCTGATCCGGGGGTTGATGGCCTGCAGCTTGGGCAACAGGGCTTGAACTTGGTGGGGGGCCAGGGCGTTGCCGCCCTCGAAGTGCATCAGGGTGGACATCGCGGAGGGGGTGCCGGTTGTGGAGCGTGCGGTCACGGCGAAGGGGCGGGAGCCTGCGTCGGAAAAACAGGGATTTTACCGGGGCTTGTCACCGAAACGACAAACTCCTGGCCGATGGCATGTCCACAAGCGCGTCAGGTGGCGCATGAATTACGGATAATCCACGTATGAGCTTCACCATCAAATCCGGCGCCGAGATCGACGCCATGCGCGTGGCCTGCCGCCTGGCATCCGAAGTGCTGGACTACCTCGAGCCCCTGATCCAGCTCGGCATCACGACCAAAGAGATCGACCGCCTGGCGCACGACTACATGGTCAACGTGCAAGGCACCGTGTCGGCCACGCTGAACTACCAGCCGCCCGGCCACGTGCCCTACCCTGCCTCGCTGTGCACCTCGGTCAACGAGGTGGTGTGCCATGGCGTGCCCAACGACGTGCCCCTGAAGTCGGGCGACATCGTCAACGTCGACGTCACCGTCATCAAGGACGGCTGGTACGGCGACAACAGCCGCATGTACCTGATCGGCAAGCCGTCCATCGCTGCTGCCCGTCTGTGCCAAGTCACCTTCGACGCCATGTGGAAGGGCATCGTCAAGGTCAAGCCGGGCGCGCGCCTGGGCGACATCGGCAACGCCATCCAGACCTTCGCCGAAAGCGCGGGCTTCTCGGTGGTGCGCGAGTATTGCGGACATGGCATCGGCCAGAAGTTCCACGAAGACCCGCAAATCCTGCACTACGGCCGTCCGGGCACTGGCCTGGAACTGGTGCCCGGCATGATCTTCACCATCGAACCCATGATCAACCTGGGCAAGCGTGACATCAAGGAAGGCCGCAAAGGCGGCGTGCCCTACGACGGCTGGACCATCGTCACCAAAGACCGATCGCTGTCGGCCCAGTGGGAGCACACCGTGCTGGTCACCGACACCGGCTACGAGGTGCTGACGCTGTCGGCGGGCAGCCCCGCGACGCCGAGCTTCGTCACAGCCGTCGCCACACCCGCTTGATGACCGTGGACGTCACCGAGCTGCGCGCGCAGTTCCGCGCAGACAAGGCCGAGCTGGTTGCGCAATTCCAGCACAGCCGCCCGAGCACTTCCTCGGCCACGCGCCTGCTGACCCACTTGGCTCGGCTGGTGGACCGCACCCTGCACACCCTGTGGGACGCCCATGCCATGCCCCGCGGTGCCGCCCTCGTGGCCGTCGGGGGCTATGGCCGCGGGGAGCTTTTCCCCTCCTCCGACATCGACGTGCTGCTGCTCATGCCGCTGTCGCCCTCGGTGGCGGGCGACGAGAGCCTCGCGCCGGCCCTGGAGAGTTTCATCAGCGCCTGCTGGGACATCGGCCTGGAGATCGGCTCCAGCGTGCGCACCGTTGCCGAGTGCAGCGAAGAGGCCACGCGCGACGTCACCGTGCAGACCTCGCTGTTGGAGTCCCGCTTCCTGTGCGGCTCGCGCGCCCGCTTCGACGAGCTGGAGCGCGCCACCCGCGAGAACCTCGACGTGCCGGCCTTCGTCACCGCGAAGATGCTGGAAATGCGCCAGCGCCACACCAAGCACGAAGACACGCCCTACGCCCTGGAGCCGAACTGCAAGGAAAGCCCTGGCGGTCTGCGCGACCTCCAGGTGGTGATCTGGCTGGCGCGCGCCGCCAAGCTGGGGCGCAGCTGGCACGAGTTGGCCCGCAATGGCCTCATCACCGCCTTCGAAGCGCGCCAGCTGCAGCGCAACGAAGGCACGCTCAAGCTCATCCGCGCCCGCCTGCACCAGATCGCGGGCCGCCGCGAAGACCGCCTGGTCTTCGACCTTCAAACCGCGGTGGCCGAGAGCTTCGGCTACACCAACACGCCTGCCCTGCGCGCCTCCGAGGTGCTGATGCGGCGTTACTACTGGGCGGCCAAGGCCGTCACCCAGCTCAACCAGATCCTCATCCTGAACATCGAGGAGCGCGTCCAGGGCAGCACCGACGCGCCCATGCGCCCCATTGACGCGCGCTTTTTCGACCGCGGCGGCTACCTTGAAGTCGCCAGCGACGACCTCTACCAGCGCGACCCGCACGCCATCCTGGCCACCTTCCTGACCTTGCAGCAGCAAGACGGCGCCTTGAAAGGCCTCTCGGCCCGCACCCTGCGTGCGCTCTACAACGCCCGCGATCTGATGGACGGCGCCTTCCGCCGCGACCCGGTCAACCGCGCCACCTTCATGGCCATCCTGCAACAGCCTGCCGGCCAAACCCGCGTGATGCGCCTGCTCAACCAGACCTCGGTGCTGGGCCGCTACCTCTGGGTGTTCCGCCGCATCGTCGGGCAGATGCAGCACGACCTTTTCCACGTGTACACCGTGGACCAGCACATCCTGATGGTGGTGCGCAATGTGCGGCGCTTCTTCATCCCGGAGCACGCGCACGAGTACCCTTTTTGCACGCAACTGGCTGCGCAGTTCGACAAGCCCTGGCTGCTCTACATCGCCGCCCTCTTCCACGATGTGGCCAAGGGCCGCGGTGGCGACCACTCCGACCTGGGCAAGGTCGAGGTGCGACGCTTCTGCAAGGACCATGGCATCGACAGCGAGGACACCCGCCTCGCCGAGTTCCTGGTCGGCGAGCACCTGACCATGTCACGCGTGGCCCAAAAGGAAGACTTGTCCGACCCAGACGTCATCCAGGCCTTTGCCAAGCGCGTCGGCAACGAACGCACGCTGACCGCGCTCTACCTGCTCACCGTGGCCGACATCCGCGGCACCAGCCCCAAGGTCTGGAACGCGTGGAAAGGCAAACTGCTCGAAGACCTGTACCGGCTCACGCTGCGGGCCCTGGGTGGCGCCCGTCCGCACATGGACGCCGAGATCGAATCGCGCAAACAGCAGGCCCGCCAGAGCCTGGCGCTGTACTACATGCCGCCTGACATCGAGGTGCCGCTGTGGAAGACGCTGGACATCAGCTACTTCGCGCGCCACGACGCCCCCGACATCGCCTGGCACACCCGCATGCTCTGGCGCCATGTGCAAACCGACAAGCCCGTGGTGGCCGCGCGCCTGTCGCCCGTGGGCGAAGGCCTGCAGGTGCTGGTGTACGCGCCCGACCGTCCCGACCTGTTCGCGCGCATTTGCGGCTACTTCGACCGCGCCAGCTTCAGCATCCAGGACGCGCGCATCCACACATCGGTTGCTGGCTATGCCTTGGACACCTTCCAGATCCTGGCCTCCGACCCGCTGCGCTTCGAAGGTGTGCACTACCGCGACATGATTGCCCTGGTGGAAAACCAGTTGTCGGAGGCCGTGGCGTCCGACAAGCCGCTGCACGAACCTGGCAAGGGACGGCAATCGCGCCGCGTGCGCTCCTTCCCGATCGCGCCACGCGTCAGCCTGCGCCCCGACGAGCGCGCGCAGCGCTGGCTGTTGACGGTCTCAGCGTCGGACCGCTCCGGCCTGCTCTACGTGATCGCGCGCACCCTCGCCCGTCACGGTGTGAGCGTGCAGCTGGCCAAGGTCAGCACCCTGGGTGAACGCGTGGAAGACACGTTTTTGGTGACGGGAGACGCCCTGCGCCAGGACAAGCAGCAGCTCACCATCGAGACGGAATTGTTGGACGTGCTTGCAGCGTGAGGTTGGTCACGGAAAATCGGTGACCACTCAGCCGTCAGGCAGGTTCTTTGGGGTCCAGCAAGAGCTCCAGCGTGGCGATCTGATCGCGCAGCGCCAGACGGCGCTTCTTGAGCCTGCGCACGGCCAATTCGTCCAGAGGGCTTTGCTCGGCAGCGTGGTCGATCAGGCTGTCAAGGTCTGCGTGCTCCATCCGCAGTTCGATCAGTCGGCGGTGCGGGGAATGCAGGTTTTCGGTCATCGGGGACGCCTGAGGCCCATGTCATGGTGTGGTTCTGGAGCGTGAGCAAGGGGCGAACCCCGGCAGTTCATCGCTTTGTGAGTGGTCTGAACCCGGCTCGCAGGCATTATAGTTTTCTCCATGATCGCAGCACCCTCCCGTTTCCGTCTGGTGGCAGCCACGGGCCTCCACCGCGGAGACCGCCCCTACCAGCAGGACCAGGTCGAAGTCATCCCGCACCCCCGGGTGGCGGGTTGCCTGCTGAGCGTGGTGGCCGATGGCATGGGCGGCAAAAGCGGTGGGCGCAAGGCGGCCGATCAGGTCGTGATGACGGCGCGTCAGGTCTTCGACCGCTACATCCCGTCTCAAGAAAGCTCGGAGCAGGCGCTGCGCCAGACGGTGCACGAAGCGCACCTGATGATCAAATTGACGGCACTGGCTTTCGAGGAGGAGCCCCACAGCACCGTGGGCGCCTTCATCGTCAACCCGGACCTCTCAGCCTGCCTTGCACACGCTGGCGATACCCGCATTTACCACTTCCACGGGCCCGAGATGGTTTACCGCACCGAGGATCACTCCTTCGTGCAACGCTTGGTCAATGAGGGGCAAATCACCGAGGAAGAAGCCAACGTGCACCCGCAGTCCAACCTGTTGACCGGCTGCCTCGGCACCCAGACCGACCCGCCGCTGGCCATCAAGCGCATCACGCGGTTGGAGATCGGTGACACCCTGATGGCCTGCTCAGACGGCCTTTGGCACTACTTTACGCCCAAAGAACTGGGCGCCATCGTCCACACCCTGCCCCCGCGAGAAGCCGCGGAAATGCTGGTGGGCAAGGCGCGCTACCGGGCACGCCAGGGCGGTGACAACCTCTCGCTGGCGCTGGTACGGGTGGAGGCGCTGGACCGATGACGACGCTTTCGCCTGGCACGTCAGCGGCCTCCCCGACGCGTTCCAGCGTTCATGTGCCTGGTTTGGATGGCATCAGGGGTTTGGCCATTTTGATGGTCGCGTGCCACAACATGCAGATGCTGGACGGGCTCGATTTGCAGGGTGCTGGCTTTTGGCTGCGCCATGTCCTGAATTACGGCTGGGTTGGCGTCACCCTCTTCTTCGTTCTGAGCGGTCACCTCATCACTGGCATCCTGCTGGACACGGTGCCTCGGGATGGCGCCAAGATGGGCACGTTCAAGCGGTTTTTCATCCGCCGCGCCTTGCGCATTTTTCCCCTGTACTACGGGCTGTTGTTGGTGGTGTTTTGGTTGCTGCCCATGCTGCACATGCAACCCGCCAGTTACGCACAGGAATCACCCCAGCAAATCTGGTACTGGGTGTTCCTGAGCAACTGGGCAGAGCCCTTAGGGGTGGTCGGTGGTGCCCTCCCCCACTTGTGGTCCCTCGGCGTGGAGGAGCAGTTTTACCTGGTCTTGCCTTGGTTGGTGATGGCCTGTCCGCGTCCTCGCGTGGTGTTTGGTGTGGCATTGGCCATCGCAATCACGTGCGTTGTCTTGCGCTTCGCATTCTGGGCCAACACCACGGAGCCCGACACGGTGTACCACTGGACGATGTTCAGGATGGACGCCTTGGCCCTGGGTGCATGCACCGCCGCTCTGCAAAGAGATGAGCTGCTGCGCGGTTGGTTCCAGCGGCAAGACAAGCGCTTGGCGTGGCTGATCCTGGCCTTGGTGGTAGGGGGCGCATTGTTGACCCGAGGATACCCACGGTCATCGATGCTGGGGCAGACGGTTGGCTACAGCATCTTGGCCTTGCTGTTTGCCTACCTGGTTCATGCCACATCGTCGCGCCAGCAGTCGCTGTTCGGGGCCCGCTCGGGCGACAACGTGTGGTGGATGCGCGCCTTGCGCTGGTCGCCGCTGCGACGCGCTGGCGCCTACAGCTACGGTTTCTACATCATCCACAAACCGTTGCACGATGCCTTCAGCGCCTCTGTCTTCCAATGGCTCTCCCGCCACATGGGGGCGCCCGTTGCCGCTGCGATGCTGCACCTGGGCCTCATGATGTTGGTCTTTTTCATGCTGGCGGCTTTGTCTCACCACTGCTTTGAGCAGCCCATCCTTCGCCTGAAAGACCGATGGGCACCGTGAGCCACCCGCCTTTGCCGGCCTGGTGACTTCAGCACATGGCCATCAAGTGATGGACGTGTCCACGATGCGGCGCTCTTCGCCCAGGTACTCCTTGGACTGCATCTCGTTGAGGCGCGAAACCGTGCGCGGAAATTCGTGCGACATGGGGCCTTCCACGTATAACTGCTCTGGAGGGACCGCCGCCGATATCACCAGCTTGCAGCGGCGGTCGTAGAGCACGTCCACCAGCCAGGTGAACCTGCGCGCCTCAGAGGCCAGGCGCACAGGCATTTCTGGCACATCGCTCAGCAGGATGGTGTGAAAGCGCGAGGCGAGTTCCAGGTAGTCGTTCTGCGACCGCGGCCCACCGCACAAGGTGTTGAAGTCGAACCAGACCACGCCACCGGCACGGCGTCTGGCCTTGAGCACGCGGTGCTCGATGTTGAGGTCCGGGTCTTCGTCCGCCTGTTCGGCCAGGTTGCTGAAGATGCCATCCATTTCCTGCTGCGTTTCGTCGGTGAGCGGCGTCAGGTAGAGCCGTGCCAGCTCCAGCGTGCGTCGGCGGTAGTCGTTACCGGCGTCCACGTTGATGACCTCGAGGTGGTTCTTGAGCAGCTCGATGGCCGGCAGAATGCGGTCGCGGTGCAAGCCGTTGGGGTACAGCCCGTCCGGGTGGAAGTTGGACGTCGTGACGATGCTCATGCGGTTGCGGAACATCGCGTCCAGCAAGCGGTGAAGGATCATCGCGTCGGTCACGTCGGCCACGTGGAACTCGTCGAAACAGATGACGCGGTGCTTGCGTGACATCTTCTTGGCGAGGACGTCCAGCGGGTCCTGCACGCCTTTGAGCTCGTGCAACTGGCGGTGCACCTCGCGCATGAATTCGTGGAAGTGCAGGCGCGTTTTGCGCTCCAGCGGGACGGCGTTGTAGAAGCAGTCCATGATGAAGCTCTTGCCCCGCCCCACCCCCCCGTACATGTAGACCCCCTTGGGCAGCTCCGGGTAGCGCAGCATCTTGGTCAAAGCGTTGCCGCGCTTGGCCTTGTAGTTGGCCCACTCGTCCTGACAGCGCTGCAAGGCCGCAATGCCCTTGCGCTGCGCCTCATCGGCCTTGTAGCCGCGTTCGGCCAGGCTCTGCTCGTAGAGGTCGGTGACGGATTGTGTGTAGGCGGGCATGGTGAAGCGGCTTTGAACCGGGATGTCGGCGGCCAAAAAGCAAAGGGGCAGCCAGCGCCGCCCCTTCTCACTTTAGCGGAGGAAAGCTTCAGAAGTTCAGCGTGCGCTTGTCGATGGCCAGCGCGGCTTCCTTGGTGGCTTCGCTCAGGCTGGGGTGCGCGTGACAGATGCGGGCGATGTCCTCGGCACTCGCCTTGAAGGCCATGGCCACCACTGCTTCCGAAATCAGCTCGCTGGCGTAGGGGCCGATGATGTGCACGCCCAGGATCTCGTCGGTGGTGGCATCGGCCAGGAACTTGACGAAGCCATTGGTGTCACCCAGCGCACGGGCGCGGCCGTTGGCAATGAAGGGGAAGGAACCGGCCTTGTAGGACCGGCCCTCCGCTTTCAGCGCCTGTTCGGTTTTGCCGACCCAGGCGATCTCCGGGCTGGTGTAGATCACCCAGGGGATGATGTCGAAGTCCACGTGGCCATGTTGCCCAGCGATTCGCTCGGCCACGGCCACGCCCTCTTCTTCTGCTTTGTGCGCCAGCATCGGGCCACGGACCACGTCGCCCACCGCCCACACATGGGGCAGGTTGGTCTGGCAGTCGGCGTTCACCACGATGGCACCACGTTCGTCCAACTGCAGGCCCACGCCTTCGGCATTCAGGCCGATGGTATTGGGCACGCGGCCGATGGAGACGATCAGCTTGTCGCACTCCAGAATTTGTTCGGCGCCGGCAGCGTCGGTGTAGGCCACGCTGACGCCGGTCGCCTTGCCCTTCTTGGTCGTCTTGATCTCGCCGATCTTGACGCCGAGTTGCAGCTTCAGGCCTTGCTTGGTGAACAGCTTCTGGGCTTCTTTGGCGACCTGCTCATCGACCGCGGCCAGGAAGGCCGGCATGGCTTCCAGCACGGTGACATCGGCACCCAGGCGGCGCCAGACCGAGCCCATTTCGAGGCCAATGACACCCGAGCCGATCACGCCCAGCTTCTTGGGCGCTTCGCCCAGGGCCAGTGCACCATCGTTGGACAGGATGAGCTTTTCGTCGAAGGGCACGCCGGCCAGCTGGCGGGCGTTCGAGCCCGTGGCGATGACCACGTGCTTGGCCGTCAGCGTGTCAGGCTTGTCGCCTGCCACGGCCACTTCGTACTGACCATCGGCCGCCTTGACGAAGGAGCCACGGCCGTGGAAAAAACTGACCTTGTTCTTCTTGAACAGGTAGAGGATGCCGTCGTTGTTCTGCTTCACGACGGTGTCCTTGCGAGCGACCATCTTGGCCACGTCGATGGACAGGTTGTCCATCGAGATGCCGTGATCTGCGAAGTGGTGGGCCGCCTGCTCGAAGTGTTCGGACGACTGCAGCAGCGCCTTGGACGGGATGCAACCCACGTTGGTGCAAGTGCCGCCGGGGGCTGCGCCACCCTTGGCATTCTTCCATTCGTCGATGCAGGCGACCTTGAAGCCCAGTTGAGCCGCGCGGATGGCCGCGATGTAGCCGCCGGGGCCTGCGCCGATGACGATGACGTCGAATTGATTGGACATGGTTGAGTGTCTTTCAGGCCGTGGTCACTCTTCGGGCACGAAGATCCACAGCAGGATGTAGAAGATGAGGCCCGTGCCCCACAACAGGAACAGCAGGGCAAATGCGAGGCGGACCAGCCAGGACTCGACACCCAGCATGCGCGCAAGGCCGCCGCACACGCCGCCCAGCCAGCGGTCGTCGCGCACGCGGCGCAGTGCCATGTCCGGCTGTGAAAACGGTCTCGCCGCAACAGGCGCGGATGTCACAACGCCATCCACCAAGCGCGCCTTGAGCTTGAGGAACTCGTCGGGCGTGATCACGCCGCGCTCCTGCAGCGCACTCAGCTTGTCGAGTTCATCGGCGATGGACATGGCTTTGGAAAGATCCTTGAGGGTCGGAAATGCAGGTCCGAGCGGTCCCTCGTGAGGACCGCCCGGCCGCAAAACTCATCAGATGTCGAACAGCAAGCGGGCCGGATCCTCCAGCGCTTCCTTCATGGCCACCAGGCCCAGCACGGCTTCGCGGCCGTCGATGATGCGGTGGTCGTAGGACATCGCCAGGTAGTTGATCGGGCGGACCACCACTTGACCGTTTTCCACCACGGCGCGGTCCTTGGTGGCGTGCACGCCCAGGATGGCCGACTGCGGCGGGTTGATGATCGGCGTGGACAGCATCGAACCGAAGGTGCCGCCGTTGGAGATGGAGAAGGTGCCGCCGGTCAGGTCGTCCAGACCCAGCTTGCCGTCACGGGCCTTGGCACCGAATTCGGCGATCTTCTTCTCGATTTCAGCGAAGGTCATCTGGTCCGCATTGCGCAGCACCGGCACCACCAGGCCACGGGGCGAGCCCACGGCCACGCCG
>Ga0209617_10001319_pt1 | contig 11633 bp, 10 predicted proteins | sample LakEriepJuly2011_2_FD_187459 | JGI IMG/M metagenome (GOLD analysis project Ga0209617, IMG submission 187459) | Freshwater microbial communities from dead zone in Lake Erie, Canada - CCB epilimnion July 2011 (SPAdes) (version 2) | ecosystem: Environmental > Aquatic > Freshwater > Lentic >... | reverse complement strand
CTATTACCTCTGTTGCGTTTCATCCAACCGCGCCCCTTTTGGCAACCGGCAGCAGCGACAATACCGCGAAGTTGTGGCGGCTGTCGTCCGACAACACATCAGCGACTTGTGTGGCCACTCTGCAGGGGCACAGTGCCAGTGTTTGGTCAGTCGCGTTTCATCCCACCGCACCTGTTCTTGCAACCTGCAGTGACGACAATACCGCGAAGTTGTGGCGGCTGTCGTCCGACAACTCGTCAGCGACTTATGTGGCCACTCTGCAGGGGCACAGTGACAGTGTTTGGTCAGTTGCGTTTCATCCCACCGCACCCGTTCTTGCAACCGGCAGTGACGACAATACCGCGAAGTTGTGGCTGCTGTCGTCCGATAACTCGTCAGCGACTTGTTTGGCGACTTTGGAGGGGCACAGCGGTTCTGTTACCTCAGTCGCGTTTCATCCAAATGGTAGAGTTTTGGCAACCGGTAACCTGAACAATACAGCGCAGTTATGGGATTGTAGTGTGCTATCTATGACATCACAACGCAGTATGGCTTTAATGCGTGGATTAGAACAATCCCTAGTGCCCAAATTTTTTTCAAGATATATGATGAATCCATTGCATGCTGCACGGTTTATGCGTAACACACTTAAAAAGCGAGGTCCTAATTTTTTAGGAAATTTAGAACAACCGGCAAGAGCAGCAGCTATAGCAGCATTAATGTCGAGAAGAGCAATGGCAACAGCAAGAGCACCAATGAGAGCAATGGCGATGATAGCAGGTCCTATTCCTGAGTCATCGCACCCAAGATCATATTCTCCAAAACCACATTCAAGAACGCCTTCTCCAAAATCACATTCAAGAACGCCTTCTCCAGAGTCTCCAAACCCACATTCAAGAAAGCCGGAAGAAGTAGATGGTGGTCGAACGAGGAGACGAAAATACAATAGTGGCAGACGAAAACACAAGAGAACTAATAGAAAGAACAGTAAAAGTGGAATGAAAAAAAATAGTAGAAAGAAGAGAGGAACACAGAAAATATAATATTACAAACGTTACATATATACATATATACATATATACATGTTTTCATACAGAATATCAAGTAATAAATAAACCTCTAATCTTATAATAATATGAACAACGTAGTTGATATCATTATAATTGGTGGCGGAATTACCGGATTATATGCAGCATACCAAATCAAACGCATTGTTCCACCGAATACAACCTTTCTTATTTTAGAAAAAAACCAGAAACAATGGTTGGGTGGTCGCGCAGGCAATGAGACATTTTATGGTGCGAATATAGTCGTAGGCGCAGGTGTCGGACGTAAAGGCAAGGATCGCGCATTAATCAAACTGCTGAGAGATACGAAAACACGCACATCCGAATTCACATCATCGCGTAGTTATGTTCCGCGAGCACTCTTCCAACCCGACGATATCATGAAAACCATGCAACGACTCAAACACGAATACAATAAACGCCCCGAACACTACCGACACTCTCAAAAGACATTCAAGCAGTTCTTTATTGATACACTTGGCGAAGACGAGTATCGAAGTTTTGTTATCAGCGCGGGTTATACCGATTTTGAAGATGCCGACATCTATGAAACCCTATACCATTACGGCATGGATGATAATGTCAGCGGATGGACGGCGATCCATGTCCCTTGGAAAGATCTCATCGAATCATTATACCAAAAAATAGGTGGCAGTAAACATTTCCGATTCTCTACGGAAGTAACCCGTATTCGTAAAATAGAATTTAAACCGGGTTCCGGTTCTGGTTCCGGTCCCCGTTGTATTTTCGAAGTATCGACATCGACCCCAGGCAGTAACAAAGTATACTACGCGAATAAGGTAGTCGTGGCAACAACGGTGGACGCTGTAAGAAAAATCGTCCCAGGTGCATCATCGCGTGCAAGCGTATACCAGCAAATCCAAGGGCAACCATTTCTGATTGTATACGCGAAGTTTGACCGTGAAAGCACCGAAATCATGAAGAAATACGTGACCTCTTTTACAGTTCTTCAAACGGGACATCTGCAAAAAATGATACCGATGGATCCCGATAAAGGAGTATATATGATAGCATATAGTGACAACCATCATGCAAGAACCCTGAAGGCGAAAGGCGCGCTGGAAAATACGCGCAAAAACTGCGAAATGTATTCAAAGTGGGCAGCGGACGCACTTGGAATACCGCCTTCGACCCCGATTCATATTATCGCGATCAAAGATTATTACTGGTCGATTGGTACACATTATTACACACCCCTTAACAAAGAGTTCAAAACGCGCACAGAATTCATCCGTAACGCCCAACATCCAGAGAAGGGAATGGTCGTTGTTGGAGAGATGGTTAGTCGCGACCAAGGATGGGTGGAAGGCGCACTCGAAAGTGTAGACGCAGTGATTACGAGAGAATGGGTGTCTACGCTTTACTGATTTCATCGATAAATTCGGAGATAACAACGTATATCATATAACCAGATACAGTAATCAATGGAAGATATTCGATCATTCACGGCAATACTAATTACATTATATAAATAATATTAAATCAACGTCTATAACGCGTGCGTCTATTACGCATTGTTTGCTTAGTGCGATGTTTCTTAATATGTTTACGCGTGCGTTTTCTGCGTGAACCACCGCCCTTTGTTGGTTTTCTCGAATATGGACTCTTCGCACGTGGACGTGCACTCTTAGAACGAGAAGTTTGACTTGATGTTTCCGGAGAAGGAACAACTCTACTAGAAATAGATTCTTGTAGTTTACTATCGTCACGAGGTTCTGTTTGCTCTACAAATGAAACCTCTTTTTGTTTCGGTTTAGGATAAGGTATTCCAGTTGATCGTTGAATCACCATTTGTTTGAAAAACTCATTTGTAGCGTGGTCGTAAAAATCGTTATACAATGGCGACGATTTCCATTCAATATACGCCTTTGTAATAACACTAGCGCTCGTCATAGTATGACCTTTTTCATGCGCATCATCTGCATGTTTGTAATAACAATTACGGGCGTGCTCTCTTACTTTAGTTGCGGATAATGCGCCACTTCCTTCTTTTGCTACTACAGGGAACGCCCATACGTTGAATTCGACACTATGAAATAGGGCTAATCCTTCTAACTGTCTTTGCGCAGCATGAAAAGTGCCGACTAATTTGGTTGCATCACCATCCTTCGTACCTGCACATTGAACAATTTTAAGGCGATATTCATTTTTTGGACGAGGATACTTTACGCTATTTTTTTCAACATAATTTTTTACAAACTCTGAAATGTCTTTGGAAGTAGTTATATTATTTTTCAACATTATTGCAAAATCGCCTTGAAATGCATGATCAGTATTCTCACTCAAAAAACGATAGTCGCAATTATAGGCTATATTTCCTGGTTCTTGTTGTTTATGTTTTTTAAGGTCACCTTTTACTTGGTTTGTAGCTACAACCCATCTCCGATATTCTGATTGAGATGGTTGGTTTAATATACGACCCTTATAATGAGGATCATCAGCACCATGAGAAGTGAGTTTCATGTGTAAAAACGCACATCTTTCTTTATAACTTATTGGATTATCTTCGGTCTGTTCATATCCAGGTCCGGCGCCTAGTAATAATAACGCGCAACTATTATGTTTTTTGGATTCTCGAATCATGTCGCAAATAAGTCGGTAATGCGCTTCTTGTGGCGGATTTCCTCTTCCTAAAAAAATAAAAACTACGATTGTGTTTTCATCATATACAGCACTTTCTGGATTGTAATATGTTATCCCGGGTGTCGTCATCTAAATGTAACTTATACTATATGACAATAATATAAGTTATACCACGTAATACTCAATTCAATCATGACTATACCCCCGTGACCGCAACCACTACACGCTCCAACTCTGAAATCTGAATATGCGGTAACTCCGTATGCGCCTCCCAGAAATACTTGCAATACGACCACTTGAAATCGAGTTTATCGCAATAATAATGTGAATATGAACGCTTCAACTTGTCAGCAACTACTGCAGGCAACAATCCATGTGACGCCATCGGAAGCACATAACACAATTGAACGAGATCACGCACAGGATTCTTCGCGACTGTCTCACTTGGAAACAAGGCCGTATCTAAATGCGGCATATAACGTGTCAAATCAACAAGTAACGGGGCATAGGGATATTTATATGTCCAGCGCCAGTCAACACAACCTGTCGAATAATATCGCATCGTCCATTCCAATCCTTCGATATAATTCACACAAATCAATTGGACACGATCTATACTACCGCCACTTTTGTTTGCGACCTTACCTCCTCCTCCTGCTCCTCCTCCTCCTCGCCCGTTTGCATAAATATCGATATCAAACAATGCATCATAATAACGATACTCCCAATTCTCTCGAAATGGATCAATATATTTCTCAACTACCCGTTCTTGAAGCGGGATTGTCATAAAATCATTCATGGAATGACACCGTTCAACGTTTCCGACCAATTGAACGATGCGATTACATGCAATCTTGGTAAGATCGCGGATATCGATGACTACAGAAGGGGGCACCGCGACAGTATCGGTGGCCTGTTTATGTCCCAGACCTCCCTTTTCTGCGCCCATTTTCTGTCCTCCCTTACCGTCACGGTCGCCACCGCCACCACCGCCGCCGCCACTGCCGAATCTCTGTTTACTCTGTTTGTCGCGCATCTTGTGCTCATTCATGAAGCGATTATGCTCTGTTTCTGCAAGTAACGTGATAAATGCACGCATCGTCTTCCATACGATATTCGGTCGACCGGTTTTAATATCGCGCATAACCAAATACTCTTTATTTGCACGAAACATATTCGCGTAGGTTTGAAGCAACACCGTCATTCCATTTGTGCGTAGATTAAGAGATGGAAAATGCGGCATAAAATCATTGCCAAGCATAAACGCCATGACGATATAATCATCAATGGCGGCAACCACTTCGGGAGTGATGCGTAATGACGCAGTAGCACCGTCCTTTTTTACAGCAACCGTAGTTGCATCTGATACGTATGCCGTATTCTTATTCTCTACTAGGCGTGGTTCAGTTGTTTCATGCATAACGGTGGCTAATGAACACGCAAACGACGGAATGTCAAGGTAATACTGGTCGCTACTTGAAAGCGTAGTGTCGAGAGATTGGATGAACTCAGGCGTATCACGATACAAATAGATATTCTGAGAGATATGAAGATGATTCAAACAAAGCATGATCAAATCGGCGTCCAACCCGTAGATTAACGTCGTAGTATCTCGATGATAATCCCCATTTTCTCGAATGTATTCGAATATTTTATGCTCCCCCTCACCAGGAACGTTGCTGCCGGAATAGATATATAAGATCTTCGAACCAATCTGACGCCCCTTTTCTGCACAATAATCGTTCATTCGAGTGTTTAGTTTCGTCATAAAGCGTGTTCCTGGTGTGATGGAAGATGTATTCCACGCTTTTGAATCACTAACTCCGGGGGCGGCGCCACCTATACAGGTCGACAATGGATCCAATAATGCATTTTTACGCGCGATTGTCTTTTCAACAACCCCCGTAAACCACGACTTATACCTTCTCTCGCGCTGTTGATTCAGTTTAGCAACTGGTGCAACGCCGTCAAAGGCGATCAACACTTTATTTGTTGGACGAAACATCGAGAGATACTCGTCGATTTTTTCACAAACACACTGAATTATTTTTGCCTCATATTCATCATCCGACATTCCTTGGTTCGAACCGACGACCCGAACTGCATCGTAAATAAGACCGTTTGTATCCATATACAAGTTGTGAATTTGCGGCAATCCGGCCAATCTTTGAATAACATGCTTGTATTGTTTGACGATATTAGAGAAATAACTTGGAATACCCATGTGGTCGTTCGATAGGATAGGATATGATAGGATGCGAACGACTCTTTACATTATATGTCATATTGTGTTTAAATATCAATTTTACCAGAGGTGATGACGGCAATCATGCATTTTAAAATACTATGAGTATATAACTATATCAAAAGATGGCGCTTCAACTTACATTCTCGAATATTGTTCAATTATTCAGTGTATTTGCACCGTTATTTTTAGGAACGTTCCTTGTTCTTGTCTCGGTATTCAACCAGAACATTAAAGGTTTGATATATCTAGGTGGTGTGCTCATTGCATCGGTTATTAATATGGGTATTATGGTTATGGTTGGTAGCGAACCAGTCGAAAATCAAGGCGCAATATGCAATCTTCTCGAGTTTCCATTGATACCAACACAATACAATGTTCCAAATTATAACAGTATGTTTATTGCTTTTACACTGATGTATTTGCTTCTCCCGATGTTAAGCAACAATCAAATCAACTTCTGGATGATCGGGACAATTGTCAGTATTTTTGCAGTGGATGCATATGTGAAACTTCAGTATTCGTGCACCGTTCCACGTGGTATAACATTCGGCGCTATTATTGGCGGTGGTCTTGGCGCTGCAATGTATTTTTTGCTAAAATTCAGCGAACTTGAAGGGTTACTGTTTTTTAATGATCTCACCAGTAATAACGTGGTATGTAAACGTCCAAAGAACCAGACGTTCAAGTGTTCGGTATACAAAAATGGACAGGTAATACAAGACCTGTAAACCGTTGGCAACGAAGAAGTATCAATTTCATTTGTATTCATTATAATATTGTAATAATGTATACAAAACATAAAGTGATATGCCGACTTCTTCCATACGAAAAGCACCCAGCGCCAGTGCAACATTATTCAAGAAAGGGACCGTAAAAAAAGGCAACGATGGGAATAAATGGATCATCGTGAATGATCATCGAGGAGTGAAACGATGGCAGAAAATCATCAAAAATAAAACATCAAAAATACAGAAGAAATCGGTCCGTGTATTAGAAATGGAGACGGACCATGATACAGTTTGGGGTAAGAATAAACCACTTGAAAAGTTTTGGCGGGGATTGGCGTCAGGGAATAAAGTTGTTGTAATTTATAATAGTGGTAATAGTCATAAAATAGTGGATGTACCCAAAGGTAAACTTGCATTACGTGCGTTATATGATAGTTTTGACGACGATCCGAATATTGTCGCAGTTTTATCATCGAATATGTCGCAAGATGCGTATGAAGTTTATTTATATCCGAAAGCCAAAGACCAGTCGGTAGATTATGTTATTAACAATTATAAAAAATATTTCAAGTCACAGGGACTTACACCGGCCGATTTGATAGAGAAGGGGTTTCCCGCCCAAAAAAAAGTTATGTATCCATCGTAACAAATGATTCCATTTCATTTCGCGCCTTATTTGACTAATTATAAAACTTCGAATGATTTCGCACCATCCACGCTGAAAATTCTGAAAGCAATATTTGTTTTTGAAATCCGTTGGTAAACATCTTCAAATTACCGCCCTTGGATTGTTCACCGTAGATTTTGAAAAAATACTGAACAATTTCGGGCGTCTTCGCCAGTTTGTATTTTTCGTTGGCTTCTTCATAGGTGAACTTCGGTTTTTGTTTTCGCACATTTACTGCATTATGAAAGTCCACCAAGAAATAATGAAGATGATCCTTAGAACTGATTTGAGTTAAGATACGCGAATGTGCTTTCATGTATTCAGTTGCATGCTGTGTGCATTCTGGACATGGTAGATTTGCACAGATACGTTGAATATATTGAATCAAATCGTCTTTGATTTCACTGAAATTCTCAGGAACTGCTTTATACGCTAATGTATGAAATAAATACCAGACACACGGACCCCATATACTTTTTGATACCATAATGCGTCAAATGAAAACCTGATACTTAATAATATAATAAATGTTGTAGCTAAATAGAATAAATCATATAATTATATGAATATAAAAAAAAGACAATCTTATATTCATAGCGTAAATATAATACAATGAGTTCTGAATATACGTATGAAGTTGAAAGTGATATTGATTTTTTCAAGGAGTTGAAGAAAATAATGGTTGATAAGTCCGGGTCTGCATTGCATGAACGCGAATTAGATACAACCCCTCGATGCCTTATTACAGATGAGAAATTACGAAAGGACCATATTACATTAGAATGCGGTCATAAATTCAATTATGTTCCGTTATTCAAGGATGTGCTGTTTCAAAAATGTTATTCATTACCTAAAAATATATCGTCAAAATTAGTAACAACGTATACGAAAAACTTGCCTTCATCCACGACGATACCGTCGTCCGCGTCGTCCGCGTCGTCCGCGTCGAAATCAAACATTTTGTCGATTACGTATAATAGTTCATATAATCTTGAAATAACGAAACTACAATATAATCAAATAAAATGTCCGTATTGTCGCACAATCACACCTTTTATTCTTCCATACTACCCGTATCCTGATGTATGTAAAGTGAAATATGTCAACACGCCGTCAAATTTATCCCTACCAGCGTTATCATGTGAATATGATAACTTTATATCTGGTGAAAATACAGTATTCATGACAAATGAAAATGCCGGATGTGGTTCACAATGCATATATTATGAAAAGTATGATCGGATGTTATGCACTAAACATTTTAATAAATTGGAAGTGGGAGTATCCCCCTCGCGTAAAAATAAAAAAGGGACCTCACGAACGCGTATATCAAATGATACATGTAACCCAACGACCGCGCATGACAGTAGTGCTGACGATACGCAAAATATTATAATATCTCATCATAATCCGGCTACGGCATCGTGTTCGTTCACATTATTATCTGGTGTTCGTAAAGGTTGTCCTTGTGGTAAACCCATGTGGATTCCAAAAACATCTACTACAAATGCCATACATGATACAGGATTACCTGCATATTGTAAGGCGCACTACAACAAGTGTATGACATCATTACCATAAATGATCGTATTGAATCTACATTTTCATATATACGTTATTTACACGCGAATTACCAGGTAGTGGCTGAAGATTGCATAATGAACTTAAAGGCGGACTTGAACGTTGCAATTTTGCACGACGGACCGAAATCGAAGATGATCCAACACCGGAACCTGCTGTATAGGATGCATTTTTATTATTATTATGGGTGTCACCCATTAATGTGAATCGAACACGTCTCAGCATTTTATATAATACTATACTATAATATTCCTATAGTATTATTTTACCGACTGACCCATGAATTTTATCAAACGATATCTTCCAGACACACTTTCGCAGCGTGATAAAATACGTCAACGTAAAGAACTCACCAAATCACGCAAGTTGTATAAGGTTCGTAAATATTATACGAGAAAGTCAGTGAAATCGTTTACGTCTAAACCATCTAAGCACGTGATTCGCGCCCGTAAACTTTACGGAGTAGATCATGTAAAACCTACACGAGAATTATCGAAACGAACAGGATGCTCATTAAAGGGATTGAGACAAATCGTTCGAAAAGGAGAAGGCGCATATTTTTCATCCGGATCACGACCGAACCAGACTGCACAGTCATGGGGTCACGCTCGTCTTGCAAGTGCAATTACGGGAGGTAATGCATCGGCAGTGGATTTTCATATCATAAAGAAAGAGTGTTCACATGACAAACCTGCATATCGTTTAGCGCAAAAACCGCGAAAATAACTCGGAATAAATATATCGTTTATAAGTATAATAAAAAACCAACCGAATATCCAATTATGCAACAATATCCTCTTCCAGTTTCGGGGTCGGAAGCGCCGACGATAGCGCCATCTACTTCGCACCAAGAATGTTTAGATTTAGTTCAGGTATCGCAAGAACTGCCAAAACCGCAAGAACCTAGTGTTACGAAAGAACAGTTGAAAGACCATCTGCGCCAATGGGTTCGTGTTGAAAATGAAATCAGCACATTAACAACTGAAATCAAGAAACGAAAACTGATCCACCAGCAATTATCCGCGTCTCTCTTACGTGTTATGAAACAAAACGAGATTGATTGTTTTGATATTGCAAATGGGCGCATTGTCTATTCTAAAACAAAGTCTCGCGCTCCTCTCAATAACGGGCAATTGAAAACTGCACTTACCACTTATTATAAGGACGACGTTGATAAGGCGAATAGTCTTACCGAATTTTTATTGGCGTCTCGTGTCGAAAAGACACGTGAGTCTATAAAAATGAAAATACCAAAAAACAAATAAATACATATGTTATATTGATATCAGTATTTCTATATAACAAAGACACTGATCGAAATGTTTTACAGTGGGGGCGCTAGGAAGAAAAATACAGTGCAAGAAATATTGAAGTTTGATCCAGAAAAAGAAGAGGATCCTTTAAACCCTGTGGACAATCTGGCAACTGTTCCGATGACTGGTTCAGATATTGACGAAGAACCTGAAACAAGAAGTGATACTGAATCAAACGGAACAGATGATGATAGCGAAACCGGGGCGTCAAATGGTATTAACACTGTCATAGAAACTAATAATGATGCAAACTATGCAGATAATAATGATTATATCGTAACTGTAAGCACAACAGATACGACTGGACAACATTATCATTATGCATTTACCGAAGAAGAGTTAGATTATAACCTCGAAGACTTTGTAGAAGCGCACCCAGAAATAAAAATATACCAACTCGTAATTTATAAAATCAATACATATAGTTCGTTACCATTTTTAGAGTTTTTGTTTTATTATGACAAATCTGAACATGCGAAATGTCATTTGCCATACTACCAACATAAACCGAAACATCATATACGCAAAGAAACGGACAATATAATGAATAAATTATTTAAAGGAAAATATAAGTTCAATGGTTTTTTTCATGACACCATTACAGACCAGTGTTTTATATTTTATGAAAAGTATTTTGTATATGAACCAATACACGAAAAAACGGCACTCCAACATCAACCGAATCACTGGTTTTGGGTAACCACATCCGAGATTATATATCATCGGAAATATTTGATGTTACCGATTGATGATGATGTCGTTGATTTTTTTATTGCATACCCAACCGTTGGAATATTACAAGCAACAATAGAGACGAACGATAGATTACTGAACCGTTTTCAACGAGTAAATATCGAAGCACCTACGATATTGTATTATGGTTCGGAAATATGCTATGCAAAAAATACTGCAATATACGGAATGAAACGCGAACCGATCATTTCAAGATATGGACCTTTCTATTATTTCACTACATTCGAACATTCGTTTTACTGGGCGTGTTATGTAAAGTCGCGGAATAAAATAAAACGTCGCGAAACCTCCAATGGCGGTATATCACGTTACGCTGTATTTACGAAAAAGATGAAGACGTCGTTTATCGACGATGATTATGATGTAGAAGTTGTTAAAAAATATAGAGAACGAAAGAGTGTTTTTGAAACAAACACGCCTCATGTTCACCAATCACATGATGAACATCATCCTAGTAAATTATTTGATAGTGTTTATGGTTATGATTATGACTGGACAATTGATTATGATACGATATATAACGGTTATTATAATATAAAAAATGAAATTCTTCGACCCATATGGTGTGTATATGAACACCATAATTTTCAATTATTGTCCTATTATGAAGTTGATGTGGACAAGTGCCCGGAACATTATGATCCGGATTTTTTAGAATATAAAATAAAATAATGGAATGGAATCGAATGGAAT
>Ga0209617_10001317_pt1 | contig 11642 bp, 8 predicted proteins | sample LakEriepJuly2011_2_FD_187459 | JGI IMG/M metagenome (GOLD analysis project Ga0209617, IMG submission 187459) | Freshwater microbial communities from dead zone in Lake Erie, Canada - CCB epilimnion July 2011 (SPAdes) (version 2) | ecosystem: Environmental > Aquatic > Freshwater > Lentic >... | reverse complement strand
GATTGAGGTAGCCGGCGGCGCGGACTTTTAGGCAGAAGTCGACGTCGTTAAAGGCGATGGCGAGGGATTTTTCGTCGAGGCCCCCGACCTGATCGAAGACGGATTTGCGGATGACGAGGCAAGCAGCGGTGACGGCGCCGTAGTTTTGGACGAGACGCGCGCGGTTGAAGACGCCTTCGGTATTGCGGGGGAAATCGCGGAAGGCGTGGCCGGCGACGCCGCCGAGGCCGATGATCACGCCGGCGTGTTGGATGGTGTCGTTGGGGTAATACAACATCGCGCCGACGCAGCCGATCTGCGGGCGTAGCGCTTGGGCCACCATCTCGTGGAGCCAGTCGGAGTGGATGACTTCAAGGTCGTTGTTGAGCAGGCCGAGGACGGTGCCGTTGGCCTGCTTCGCCGCGAAGTTGTTGATCGCGCTGTAATTGAAGGGAGCGTTGAAGGGAACGACGCGGACGGATTTTTTGACGGCGACCGTTTTGAAATAATCGAGCGTGGCGGGATCGTCGGAGCCGTTGTCCACGACCAGGATCTCGTAGTTCGGGTACGTCGTTTTTTCGAGGATGCTGTCGACGCAGCGCTGGAGAAACTTCAGGCCGTTGCGCGTGGGAATGAGGAGCGAGACGAGCGGCGGTTGGGCGGGCAGCGGATATTTGACGCGCCAGTGATCGCCGGGGACGGGGATGAGTTCCACCGGCTGCTTCAGGCGGGCGAAGTGATCGGTGAGGGCTTTGTGGGCGGCTTTGACCGGATAATTCTTCTCGCTGGAGAGAAGGGCGGTGGAGCCGGGAATGGCGCGCCAGTGATAGAGAACTTTCGGGATATGGCGAATTTTCGAAAAATCGGGGATCAGGCTGACGACGCGGAGAGCGAGGTCCCAGTCTTGCGAGCCCTCGTAGCCAAGGCGAAAGCCGCCGGCTTGGCGCATGAGCGAGGCGCGGTAGACGGTGAGGTGCGACGTGTAGTTTTGCGCGAGAAAGAGGTCGGGCAAGAAGTCGGGTTTGAAGTAGGGCTCGTGGCGGTGGCCTTCCTCGTCGATTTTGTCTTCGTCGGAGTAGAAGAAATCGGCGGTGGGATCGGCGTTGTGCGCCATCGCGATCTCGTAGAGCGCGTGAGGCGTGAGCTCGTCGTCGTGATCGAGCAGGGCGATGAAGTCGCCGGTGGCGAGGGCAAGGGCGGAGTTGGAAGCGGCGGAGATGTGGCCGTTTTTTTCGCGGAAGCAGACTTTGATGCGGGGATCGGCGGCCGCGTAGTGCTCAAGGAGCAGGCGGACGTGGGGCGCGGTGGAAGCGTCGTCGGCGAGGCAGAGTTCCCAGTTGGAGTAGGTTTGCTCGCCGACGGAGGCGATGGCTTTGGAGAGCCATTTTTCCGGGGTGTTGTAGACGGGGACAAGAACGGAGATGAGCGGACGGCGTGGGAGGTGGCGGCTGCTTTCGCGTTGGGCGCTGAGACGGTCGTTGGTGAGGGTGTCGTAGGTCGTCACCCAGCGCTCGTAGGAGGTGAGCTCGGCGACATCGAAACCGGCGCCGACGTTGAGGTCGTTTTTGAAAAACACCTGCCAGCGGCCCTCGTGGTCGCCGACTTCGAGGACGATGTGAGTGTCGCCGTCGCGGAGTTCGACTTCGACCTTCCAGCCGCAGTATTCGGCCTGGGGGCGGTCGCGGACGGAGGCGAGGACGTCCATGCGCTTGAGGCCGTAGGTGCCGGGGTAGGAGCGGCCGTTGATGGTGGCGCGAAGGTGTTTGAGCGAAGTGCCATCGTCGGCGAAGCACCAGCCGCGGAGGGAGAGCTTGCGGGGAGCGAAGCCCCAGCGGTTGGGGTAATCGACGCTGTAGGGGAGAGCGCGCTGGGCCGGCGCGTGGAAGGCGGTGAGATGCGCGGGCAGCGCGGGCAGTTCGGGCTTCGGGAGCGGCGAGGAATCGGCCGGCGGGAGCGGCGCGGCCGGGCGGCGGGGATCGAGGAACTTGCGGCGGAGGGAGCGGAGAGGAGCCGTGACCCGCCACGAGAAGGTGGACTGCAGCTGGCGGATTTTCTCGTCACGTTGGCGGATGACGTCTTCGCGTTGGCGAATGGTTGCGAGTTGGTCGCGGAGGCGTTCGCCGACTTGGGCGATGGCTTGGGCGCTGGACTCGGCCAAAGCGGCACCCTGGGCGCGGAGCTCGTTGATTTGATGGTGGGCGAAATCGATCTGGTTATGCAGTTGGCCGCGGACGCCCTCGAGACGATCAATCTCGAGGTCGAGGGCGGTCATCTGTTTGCGGGCGGCGGCGAGCAGCGTCTCGGCTTGGTGCCGCTGGGTTTCGCTGCGGGCGAACTGGGAGCGGAGGGTGTCGAGGGCCTTTTCCAGATTGGCGGCGTGGTGGCGCGTGGCGGCGTGTGCAGCTTCGAGCTGGGCGGCGTGAGCGTCGGCGTGGCGGCGCGTCTCGGTGATAATTTTTTCGAGATTAGCGGCGTGGGCGGTGGTTTGGTCGCGGGCGGCGGTGACTTGGGCGAGACTAACCTCGGCGGCCGCGAGGGTGCGGGCGAGGTTGCTCGCGTGGGTCTCGGTTTGGCGGTGGCCGGCCTCGAGTTGCCCGATGTGGTCGCGGGACAGTCGCTGCGCTTCTAAAGTATTAAGCTCCAGATTACGGGCGTGCTGCGCGGTGAGTTCATAATGGCGCTGGGCCTCGGCGAGGGCGGAGGATTTGGCGGCGAGCTCGCGGGCCTGGAGACCGCGGGTGGCGTCGAGGGAAAGTTCAAGGTCGCGGAGCAACAGGGCGAGATGATCGAACTCGGGCGCGAGTGTGGCAGGGGCGAGGGCCTGGAGGCGGGCGGTGAGGAGTTCGGTCTCGCTGGTGACGGGATCGGAGGTGAGCGACCAGTCGTTGGCCGCGGGGCGCGCGAGGTTGGCGTCGTAGAAGGCAGCGAGGGCTCGGGTGTTGGTCGCCGAATCGAAGTGGCGACGGGCGAAGGCGGCGGCGTTTTGGCCGAGAGTGGCGCAGAGTTTGGGGTCGGTGAAGAGGCGTTGGCAGGTGGCGGCGATCTCCTCGGGTGCGCCGGTTTTTAAGAACACAGCTTCGCGGCCGTCTTGCATCAGCAGGGCGAGGTTGGTGGGCGGGAGAACGACGGGTTTGCCGGCGGCGAGAAACTCAGGGAGTTTTGAAGGGAGGCGGAAGTCGTTAAACGCGCCGGCGCGGCCGGGCTGCACGAGCACATCGGCGAGGGCGAGCAGCTGCGGTAGTTTTGATTTCTCGACGAAACCGAGATCGAGGACGAAGGCGCGGTAGTCGAAGGCGAGGGAGGCGAGAAAGGTCGGTGAATTGAAGCCGGTGCGGATCAGGCGGGTGGGCGTGCCGCGTTGGTTGAGCAGGGCGACGGCGAGGTAGAGTTCGCGCAGCTCGGGCTCGTTGGCGAAGGTGTTGGAGCCGGTGAAAACGAGGATTTTCTCTTTCGGGCGTAAGCCAAGCTTGAGGCGAAGCGCGGCGTCCGGGGCGGTGGGCCGATAGAGGTTGAAATCGACCGGCGGCGGCAGGAGTTGAGTGGGGATGCCGGCGGGAACGTGCTCCTTCAGTCGGTCGACGATGTGGGTGATACCGTCGGCGACGCGGAGAAAACTTTCGTGGCGGAGCGGGTGAGGCAGGCCGTCGACGAGCCAGCGGTCCGTTTCGTGCGGGCTGGCGGTGCGGAGCTCGGAGAACGGTTTCCCGGTGTAGGCTTCGATGAGATAGCGCTCGTTGTCCTCGAGGTGGATGATGACGCGGGCCGGGGTCGCGAGCAGCCGTTGGTAGGCGAGGACGAATTTGCGCACGCCCTCGCGCGGGGTCCAGGCATGGATGATGTCGGCGGGGCGGGCGTCGGGGAAAAGGCCGGGCTTGGCGAGGGCGGCCGCGTAGGTCGCGGGAATGAACAGGGGATCGCAGATCGCGGAGATCGTCTCGGGGCCGGAGGGCACGGCGACGACGCAGGCGTGGCCGGCGGCGCAGAGGGCGTTGGCGAAGCCGGCGATGTGGTTGAGGCTATTTGTTCTAAAGTCGCCGTAGTTAACAAAGAGGATGTTCACGCGAGGAGAGACGGAGGCAGAGACCGGGAAAAAGGAAAGCGGAGTGAAAAACGGGCTTAGTAGGGCTTGAGGGCGCTGGAGGCGTCGCGCACGGCATCGGACTTGGGTGCGGGAATATCAGCGAAGCCCGGGAGAAACTTCCGGACGACTGAGTCGTAGGGAGCGGCACCGCGGATCGCTCGATTGGGCGTGAGGCTCCACTCCATGATGGCTTGGGCGAGCACGCATGGATCGGTGATGGAAAGGTCGGAAAAAGTGTTGGGCTGAACGGTGAGCGGCTTCTCCAAGGAGTGCATTTGACCGCGGAACTCGGCGAGGGCGGCACTTTGAGCGTCGGCGCCGCCGGCGCGGGTGAATGGAGCGCGATGGCGAAGAGCGTCGGCTTCGCGTCCGGCTTTGGCGTAGAGTTCGATCGCCTTCAGAGCGGCGGGTTGACGGGCGGCAGCGGGCAGCCGCGATGAGAGGTAGGCTTCGAGTTCGTCGAATTTCTCGAAGGCGGCTAAATATTCCAAGTACGCTAGGTGCACCGAGGTGGGGGCCGGGGATGCGGGTTGAGCACCGAGGGCGGCCTGATAGCCATGGATGAGTTCGTCCGCAGCGGGGGTTGAGCCGGAAAAAAATATTTTGGCGGTGGCGAAAACGTCATCCCGAACGTTGGGGCGTTGGACGGGGCCGCCCGCGAGGATGATGGTTTTTGGGTCGAGTCGAAGGGCGGCGGCGCGCTGAATCGCGATCTCGCGCTCGATCATGCCGGAGAGGACGCCGAGTTTGACGATGTCGGAGGAATCTTGGTCGAGAAGTCGGGTGATTTCGGCGCGCGGGCGACCGCGCAGGGCAAGCGCTTCGCCGAGAATTGCACGAGTGGCGGTGAGGTTTTCCTTGGGCGTGGCGGCGAGGAGTTCTCTCACGACTTCGTTGGCCTCGAGCCGGGCCGCCACGCGAAAAATCGCCGCGGCTTTAAATGCCTGCTCGTTTTCTTTGGCCGGGAACCGGAGCGCTTCTGCCCAGCGTTTTTGTTGCGACAAAACTTCTAGGATCCGTCCGTAAGCGGCGAAGTGGTTTTCATCCCGGCGATTTTCTTGAAAGTTGTATAAGAAAATTGCGCAGTTCACGGCGTCGAAAGCGGCGATGCGTTTCTCTTCCAAGCGGGACAGAACGCGGTCACGGAAGTAAGAGAGTTCGAATTCGCCGAGTTTGAGCTGGCCGGTCGCGAGGCTGAGGGCCGTGGGTGTTGCCGGATAAGCCCGGAGGATGCGCTCAATGTTGGCTTGAGAGCGTTTCCAGTGAAACTGGATGTAGGCGTAAGAATAGGGTCCCTCGCCGATGTTCGCCACGTAGCTTTGGGCGTTTTCCAAGAGGCGTTTGGCCTCGGCGGCGTCCTCGGCGGCATCTGAAATTTTGGCGGCGTGGAGGCCCGGCGCCAAGAGGGCCAGCAGGGCGAATAGAGCGAGGAGCTTCAGGCGAGAGCGCAGGAACATAAATAAAAAGGCAGACCCGCGACATTGCGTGGGTCTGCCGGGGAGGTAAATGCGGATTTTTTAGAGTTTGAAACCGGCGGCGTTCGAATCGGCGACAAACATCTTTACGGTATCCAGCGAAAGGGCGGTCAAGTCGAAGCCGATCATCTTGGCGGCCTTTCCTAGAATATCGTGGGGGATCGTGATGATGGCGCACCCGGATTCCTCGGCTTGGAAAAGATTCAGCACCTCGCGCGTGCTGGCCCAGAGGAGCTCCGCTTTTGGCAACTCGGCGAGCAGGGCCCCGCTGGCCCGCATGATGGGCATCGGATCGACGCCGGTGTCGGCGATGCGGCCGGCGAACACCGAGACGACGGCGGGCACGGCGGGATTGAGGGCCTCGGCGACACCCCGGACTTGGGCCAGGGTGAGGAGGGCGGTGACATTGAGTTTAACGCCGAGCAGGCCCAGCTCCTTGATGAGGGGCAGGCAGGATTCACCCTTGGAGTTGGTGATTGGAATCTTGGTGTAAACGTTGGCGCCCCAGGAATTGATCATGAGGGCTTGGCGTTTCATATCGACGATGTCGTCGGTGAAGACTTCGAGCGAAATGGGTTTCGCCGTGACGGTCTGGAGGATGTCTTTGGCGAAGGCCTCGTAGTCTTTGATCCCGGCCTTCTTCATGAGGCTGGGATTGGTCGTCAGGCCCTTGATGTAGGGCTTGGCGTAGAGCTCGAGAATGCCGGCTTTATCGGCACCGTCGGCGTAGAGCTGGATTTTGAGATCGGCGAGGGATTTCATGTTTTGGTTTTTGACGGCAGTCAGGTTTCGGGGTTCGGCGCGGGCAAGGATTTACTTTCGGGCAGAGGGGTGGAGCGCAGGATTACGGCAGCGGCAGCGGTGAAGTCCTTGACGGTAAAATCGGGGGCGGCGCGGAGGGCTTCGTCGTAACCGAAATCGATAAACACGGTGCGCAAACCGGCGCGTTGGCCGCAGTCAAGGTCGCGCCAACGGTCACCGACCATCCAAGAACGGGCGAGGTCGAGGCCGAGATTGCTCGCGGCGTCGGTGATCATGCCGGGGGCGGGTTTACGGCGATAGTCCTCGGCGTGCGCGACGCCTTGGCCGGGAGCGTAGCAAACCTCGATGCGGGTGAGGGCGGGGACGAGTTCGCGGAGCCGCGCGTGCATGGCCTCGACGACGGATTGGGCTTGGTCGCCGCGGCCGACATCGGGCTGGTTGGTGGCGACGACGAGCACATAGCCGGCGGCGGCGAGTTGGGCGCAGGCCTCGGGCACACCGGGGAAAAGCGCAAATTCGGCGAGGGTAGCCGGCGGGTAGGGTTTGCCGGCGCGGACGACCTGGAGGTTGAGCGTGCCGTCGCGATCGAGGAAGACGGCGGGGCGAAGAGCGGACATCGAGTAGTCGAAGAGGGCTGCGGAACGGGTAGAAATAAAAAACGCGGCGAGGTCATCGCCGCGTTATGGAAGGTTAACAATTTAGCGGGCCGGAGCCGCTACTACGGATTCCCATTTTGTTTGATTTACTTTCACGTCGGGGTGGGAAACCCAGAGGTGCCAGACCACGGCTTGGAAGGCTTCGGAGTGGGGGGTGATATTGTTGGGGTTTACCGTCGGGATGATGACGCAGGCATCGGCTTGGGTGGCGGTGTAGCCGCCGTCTTTGCCGACGATGCCGATGACGCGGGCACCGACTTGTTTGGCGAGCTGGATCGCGGAGATGAAACCGGGGGAGACGTTCTTCTCCAGGTTGCCGCCGCCGACAGAGAGAATGAGGAGGGCGTCTTTGGCGTTGAGGCGTGAACCGCGGAGCCACTCGACGAACACGCTGGCCCAGCCGTCGTCGTTGGTGCGGGCGGTGAGTTCGGAGACGTTGTCGGTGGGAGCGTAAACTTCGAGGCCGGCGATTTTCCGGAAATCGTTCACGGCGTGGGAGGCGTTGGCGGCGCTGCCACCGACGCCGAGGATGAAGAGGCGACCGCCACGGTTGCGGACGCCGACGAGTTCCTGCGCGCCCTTTTCGATGGCGACGGGGTCAAGCTTGGCGACGATTTCGGCGGTCTCTTTGAGATGTTGGATGGCGTAGGACATGAGTTTTTTAAGACGCAGAATGGAGCGCCAAAGCAGTCCGGTGGCGAGCGCGGTTTTCGCGAAATCCCCGGGGCGGTCAGGCGAACTTTCCGGCGCGAAGCAGGACGTCCAGTTCGTTGAGGCCCTCGTGGGAGCCGATTTCGTAAAAACGCTCGCCGATTTCGTAACCGACAAGCTGGTGGCGGGCGACGAGGGCTTTTTGGACTTCGGCGAGATCGACGACGGTGTCGCGGGGGAAACCGTCGAAGGCGGCGGCACGGAAGAGGCCGAGGCCGTAGTCGATGTGGTGCATCGCGGGCGTCTTGTGCTTCTTGTCGTAAACTTTGATTTCACCGCCGGAGAACTCGACGTTGCTGGCGTCGTAGCGCTCGTGATTTTCGAAGACGGTCATGAGGCCGAGGCGACAGGATTTTTGGAAATGGTCGCCGACCGCGAGGTAGTCGATCGGAAGGTAGCTGTCGCCGTAGAGAACGTAGAAGGCGTCGCCCAGCTTGGGGAGCGCCTGGATGAGGGCGCCGCCGGTGCCGAGGAGTTTGGGGCCGTCGAACGAGTATTGGATGTCGATGCCCCACTTTGATCCGTTGCCGTAGAGCTCGACGATCTTTTCGCCGAGGTAGCCGACGCACAAAACGATGTGGGTGAGGCCGGCTTTTTTAAGCAGGCGGATTTGGTGCGAGAAAAAAGGTTCGCCCGCGACCTCGATGAGGAGCTTGGGCACTTTCTCGGTGATGGGCCGCAGGCGGGTGGCAAGGCCGCCGGCGAGCAGCGCGACGGGGAGTTGGGCGACGGGCGAGGCGGGCATGGTGATGAAAAAGCAGCAGTGGAACGGGGAATCAGGCAGTTCGAGATCGACGCGGGAAGGGGAAATTTACCGCGAGGGGCGATAGGGCTAGAATGCGACGTAGATGAAGGGCTGCACGGGAAGCGAGAGTCGGTAAAGGAGGTAGTGCAGGAGAAACCCGATGGTGAGACCGATGGCGAGGCGGGCGGTGAGCGCGCCGCATTGGCGGAGGCGGGAGGGCGTCATGGCGGGGAGATTTGGCGGACGTAGTCGGCGGTGAGGCGGGCCAATTTGCGCCCGCCTGCGGCGGCGAGATGCGAGCGATCGTAGTAGTCTTCGTCCGTGAAATCGAGGCCGACGACGTGACCGGCGATGCCGTGTTTGCGCCATTGTTGTTCGTAGGCCGAGAAAACGAAATTGTCGCGGGCGAGCTCGGTGGGAGTGAGGCGGGTGCGGTAAAAAGGAGCGTTTTGCGTCAGGAGCATGACCATGTGGCGACGCATTTTGGGCGGAATCATATCGTCGATGAGGTCGCTGACGATCTCGGCGGGTGGGCCGAGGATGCGCCAAGAGCCGCTGCCGTCCGGCTCGGCGAGGTTGACGCTGAACCCGCGGGTGATGGCGAGTTCCGAGGCGAGTTCAGTGCGGAAACGCTCGGCCAGCGGCGGTGCGACGGGCAAATCATCCTTGGCCGAAGCGCGGGGTTGCCAGAATTGCGGACGGGACCGCGAGTTCCAGGTGGTGAACAGATGGCGGTAGCCGACGTGATGCCAGAGCGCTTGGAAGTGGAAATTGGCATCGAGGCGGGCGGCGCGGCGAAGTTCGTCCTGCTCCGCGCGCACGGCGGCTGTGGCGGTGGCTTCCCACTCGGCGATGTTGGCGTCGCGGGCCGGGTGGTTGAAGAGCCGGCCCTTGTAGAGGGCGTCGTAATAGAGGTAGCCGTAGGCGTTGCCGGCAGCGCGTCCGACCGTCCCGGGGGAGGTGTTGGAGACGAGGAAAACGGGGTAATTGCGCCGCAGCAACGATTCGGCGACGAGGGCGCCGGCTTCGTAGGGTAGCGCGCCGCGGAAGGCGAGGTTGACCACGACGTAGCGGTCGCCGAGTTCCTCTTGGAGGCGCAAGGTCCAGACATCGCGTTCGGCCTGACCATAGCCATTCAGGATGGAGTTGCCGGCGACGATGACGATCGTTTTGCCCGGCGCCCACCGCGCCAAAGCGACATTCTCAAGCATCGAGAAAGGCGGGTAGTAGAGGCTCTCCGGCGAGATCCCGTAGTGGAGACGGATAAATTTTTGGGGTTTGGCGTAACCTTCCGCCTCCTGACCGAGTCGGACGGCAAGGGCGAAACCGACGGGGATCGCGAGGAGGAGGACGAGAGCTTTGAGTTGGGTGAACGTCATGACTCAGCGAAACGTCAGGAGTTTGACGGCCATGGCCCACGCCTGGGCGGCGGGATAAAAAAAGAGCAGCCAACCGAAGGCGACGAAGAGCAACGTGACGAGCCAGCCGAGGAGGGGAACGCGATCGAAGCCGGCGCCGAGCTTGGCGCCCAACGGGCCGAGGGCGGTGCGGTAAGTGGCCTGCACGACGAGGCCGCCGCCGTGCCAGAGGCCCCAGAGCAGGAAATGGCCGGCGGGGCCGTGCCAAAGGCCACAGAGGGCGAAGGCGACGACGAGATTGAGGAAGCGCCGGAAGCGGCCGTGGCGGCTGCCGCCTAGGGGAATGTAAATATAATCGCGAATCCACGAGCTGAGCGAGATGTGCCAGCGGGCCCAGAAATCGCGGAGGCCGGTGGCAGCGTAGGGGTAGTTGAAATTTTCGGGCAGGCGCACGCCGAGCATTTGGGAGAAGCCGAGGGCGATGTCGGTGTAGCCGCTGAAATCGAGGAGAATGCGGGCGGCGAGCGCGGCGAGAAAGAGCCAGGCCTCGGGGGCGGTGAGGGCGAAGAAATTCTTTTCGTAGAACGCGAGGGCGACCGTGAGGTTGTCGGCGAGCAGGATTTTTTTGCAGAACCCGAGGGCCACGCGTTGGGCGCCGGCGGCGATATCGGCGAGTTCGACGCGGCCGAGAGCCTGGGGCAGGGCGGCGGTGAAATCCTGAAAGCGTTTGATTGGGCCGGCGACCAGCGAGGGAAAATAGATCGCGAAGAGCGTAAAATCCTTGGGGCTGCGGATCGGCGCATGGCCGCGGGCCACATCAATGAGGTAGTGGACGAATTCGAAGGTAAAGAAACTCAGCGCGAGCGGCGGAATCGCCGGGAGCCAAGTGGCGGCGATCGCGTTGGTTTTTGCGCCAAGCTCCGGGGCGACGGCGGCGAGGATCTCGGAGCTCAAAAAGTGCGTGTATTTGTAGCCGACGAGCGCGATGACGCAGGCGGCGACCGCGCCATAGCAGAGCAGACGGTTGCGGCTCAGGGCGAAGGCGTAGGTGAGCGCGCCGAGCGCGACGATGGGCACGACTCCGGCTGGCCCGGCGAAGTGGGTATGAAACACGGCGCACCCGCAGAGCAGCCACCAGCCTCGGGCAGCGGGCCATCTGATCAGCCAGTAGCCGGGAAAAAAAACGACCGCGAAAAAGACGAACCAGTAGGTGTTGAAAATCATGCCGCGGTTAAACCGGGCTCGCCGCTAGTTTTGGGCGACGACCTTGGTGCCTTCGAAGTCGAAGCGGAAGCGGACTTCCTGGAGACCCTTCTCGCGCATGGCGTGGCGGAGTTTCTTCTTGTCGCCCGCGTAGAACATAAGGAAACCGCCGCCGCCGGCGCCGATGAGTTTCCCGCCGAGGGCGCCGTTGCTCATCGCGTGGTCATACCAGTCGTTGATGACGGGGTTGCTCATGCCGGCGCTGCGGATCTTTTTGCGCTGCCAGTGCACGTCCATCAGGCGGGCGAATTCATCGAGGTTGCCGGTTTCGAGGCACTCGAGGGACTTGTAGCCGAGCTCTTTTGTGAAGTGCAGGTTGTCCAGCATGGCCTGGTCGTTGGCCTTGGACTTCTCGTTCTGGTCCTTGAGAATCGCCGAGGCACTGCGCGAGTAGCCGGTGAAAAAGAGGAGCAGATTATCTTCGAGATTGAAGAGCGTCTCTTCCGAAATGCGGGCAGGGCGGTATTCGACGCGGCCGTCCTTGTGGAACGTGAAGGCCGTGATGCCACCGACGGCGGCGATGTATTGGTCCTGTTTGCCGATGGGCTCGCCGAGTTTGTTGAGCTCGATGTCGCAGGCCTGCTCGGCGAGTTCGGCGGGGGAGATGAGGCT